>Ga0209063_1000029_pt1 | contig 176668 bp, 157 predicted proteins | sample KloWWTmeKNB19Kit_FD_187177 | JGI IMG/M metagenome (GOLD analysis project Ga0209063, IMG submission 187177) | Active sludge microbial communities from Klosterneuburg, Austria, studying microevolution and ecology of nitrifiers - Klosterneuburg... | ecosystem: Engineered > WWTP > Aerobic digester... | reverse complement strand
CGATGGTGGCAAGAGCATCGCTTGACTCGGGTCGTAGTCCTTGAACACGACTTTTCTTTGTGAAGCCATGCCCGAAGGTCGATCACCCAAAACGAGTTGTCAAGATCAACTTCCAACGGCTTTTCAACAAAATGAAAAGGGCTGCCTCTTTTGAGACAGCCCCTTCTTTTTGGTTGAAGGTGTTGCCGGTGTTGCGCATGATCGGGGAATTCTCGCACAGGGTATTTTTAAGGAAGTGCCTATGCATGCGGCTTCCACCCTTCGGCATGAACTATGTTCCAGTATAGGCATCATGGAAAAGCCATCAATGAAACCCCAAGAACGTGGTGATCGAACGGTTCCGAAGAAAGAGCACACGCCACCAATTAAACCCAGAAAGCAGCCGCGCGCACCACGACCGGACCGCGGCGTTGCACCCGGAATTACAGGGTGACGTGAACACGATCAACATACACGAACAGTTAAAGAACACATACAATGAACAACGAATTGAAAGGAAAGAAAGTAGCCATACTGGCAACGAACGGATTTGAGGACAGTGAACTACGCAGCCCAAAGGAAGCATTGGAAAAAGCCGGTGCAACCACCCACATCGTATCACTGGAAAGTGGTTCCATCAAAGGATGGAAAGATGGTGATTGGCACGGGTCGATCGAAGTGGATACGACCGTGAAAGAGACGACGAGCGATGCGTACGATGCCCTGGTTCTTCCCGGCGGAGTGATAAACCCGGACCTATTGCGCGCCAACGCCGATGCCGTGAACTTCGTGAAGGCATTCTTCAAACAGAAAAAGCCCGTGGCCGCAATTTGTCATGGTCCGTGGATGCTTGCAGAAGCAGGCGTACTGGAAGGTAGAGGCATAACCAGTTACAAGAGCATAAAAACCGATATGGTAAATGCCGGCGCGATCTGGGTGGATGATGAAGTAGTGGTGGATGAAGGTCTTGTGACCAGCCGCTCGCCCAAGGATCTCCCTGCATTCAATGCCAGATTGGTAGAAGAAGTTGCAGAAGGCAAGCACGCGAAACAAACGGCGTAGTGCTGGGATATTAAAAAGATAAAGGCGCCATTCGGATCCGGGTGGCGCCTTTTTGTGATCTCGTAATGGAGTGATTTCCGCGTAAATCGTATGGCTAACACTGTTCTAGTTGAGCGCGTGTTGAAAACGGGTAAAGCAAGAAGCACAATGGGGAACATTTGCCGCGTTGATAGAGCATCCGAACAGGGCATACTAAGAAATATGCGGGGCATAGCATTTGCTTGAGTACCATGAATAAAATTCCTCACATGCGCTATTCCATTAAACTTCTCGCTTTTGCTTCGTTTCTCATGGGTACTTCCGCCGCTGCACAGAATTGGGGCATCGGTTTCCGGCTAGGCGATCCGAGCGGATTGACCTTGAAACACTACTGGAACAACAAAGCCCTTGAAGTGAGCGTCGGACGCGCCCAGTTCTTTACAGGGAACAGTTTCTACAACAGGCAATATCAGCGGTGGTATGATCGCCGTGGCTATAACTACGATAAGCACGAGTTCCTGGGGTACGGTACTTCGGTGCCGATCGGGGTGCAGGTCCATTACCTTATTCAGAACCCTATTGGTAATGTAAATGGTCTGAGTTGGTATTTCGGTTTCGGAGGGCAAGCACATGTTGCGAGCTATCGGTTCAGCTACCGCTACAAATTACCGAACGACAATGACTGGATCTATGTGAGCGATGAGCGTGTGAGCAGTGTCGACTTGGGAATTGATGCCGTTCTTGGTATAGAATACACCTTCCCGAAAGCGCCGGTATCCCTCTTTGCGGATGGAACAGTGTACATGGAACTGTTCGATGATCCGTTCGTTTTCTTTTTGCAACCGGGTACTGGGGTGCGGTTCCGGTTCTGAGGATATGTGATACTATTGACTACAGCGAAACGTATATCGTGTAAAACGTGAGAATAGTAATTGGTTGGTTCTAATGCGCTACGACCAAACGGCCAACAAGCAGCTCCTTAACGGTTCTCACTATCACTGTATAATTTCCGTTTGAAAGGTCGCTAACATACAGCACGTGTTCACGCGCACCGGACATTATCTGCTCTTGGTGTGACATTTTCCCAGTGGCATCGATCACCTCTATGTGAATTGGACCTGCAAGTGGTGGTATTTGTACGCGCACCTGTTGGTCAGCGGGTACCGGGTAGATTAGAAGTAATTCGTTGTTCAGTTGGTACTCGGCAATTCCGACGGTGCTGCTTAATGTGTCCCATGTCAAGAATAGACGGGGCGGTACAGAACCCGAATACATATCCTTCGTCCCGAACGCCACGAAACCATCATTGGTCACCAGCATGCTCGTTCCCCGGTCACGGAGCGAGTCGCCATAAACCCGTGACCAAATGGAATCGCCATTGGCCGCTACAGCAGTAACACAGAGTTGATTCATGTCCGGTGTCACAAAGCTTCCGCTTGTTCCAACGAGCAAGTACGTACCGTCCGACAAGGACAGCGCTTGTTGAAACCGGGTGGCATACTGGCGATCCCATAAGGTGGCACCAAGTGTATCCGTATGGATCAGTCGACTAGTTGAGTATTCGTTGCTCAGCGTCATCAACAGACCATTATCCACCGTAGTTATAATGTCCACGACCGTTCTGATCGAGGAATCGGTTACCGTTACAAAACCCAGCGGAACTCCATCATCGTCCAGCTTTCCAAGTCTTACGTAGCTGTTATTCTGGCCCACCGTGTCCAACGCTGTGGCCAGTAAATAACGCCCTGCCCGGTGACCCGCACTACCTATGCAGGCCCCAAAGAAAGGATCGGACTCCTGGATCATAGCCATGTTAATGGTATTACCCTGTGTATCCAACGTGTAATTCTCGAACCACGTCGGTTGAATATAACCGACCACGATGTTCGGCTCTTGGGTATCCAGAGCAAGCAGGTGTATTTCCTGATCGTCCGTTTCCCATGCGTCGGCCAATATTCTGGCGCAGGGTAGGTCGTACACATGCCTCCAGAGAATAGTTCCTTGCTGATCGATCTTCATGGCGAAAACTTGGGGCATAGGGATGGTCGAGTACGCAAAACCACAATAGGTCCAATTCATGCTTGCCGTTCCGGCGATCAGGGTATTCCCATCGAATAGATCAACAACATGTGAAATAGTGTAGGGCACCAACGAATCGATCCGTTGGGTCCACAGGGTATCGCCATTGGGCTGTGTTTTCAGTAAGTACGTAGCGAGGGGTGGGTCCTCGAAAGGAATCCCGCTTCCGGTTGTCCAACCACCATGAATACTGGCGCATAGCAATAAGTTCCCATCGCTGGTACGGTGCATGGTATGCGCATAGACACGTCTTCCCGCGTATGGGTATTGATTACTCCAGTCGACCCATTGCGTGCTGGCTGAAATGAACAAAAGGCAACCCAGTCCAGCTAATACGATCCGTACCATGTATTGTGTCCTTTACACGAATGTAGTCGCTTTATTGTAGTGCAAGATCACCGCGGCTATATTAACTCTATGCTAAGATCATGCACCCGGTTATTAAGGCTGGCGGCAACCCACCCCGTTGCAACGATACTCCTTGGTATCATAATCTCCAAATAATATCAACAGCAACAATCTCCTACCCACCCAACTCCAACACCTCATCCCCATCTCCCCAAACAGCCCCGCGAACTTCCATCTGCTCCAACCCAAGTAGTGGCAACAACGCCGTGAACTGTTCCGTAGCGCCACTTGTGTAAGCAACCAAGCCACCAACTTGCTTCGCGGGTGCGTTCAGGTCGCGCTGTTCAAGGATCCGGTCGACCTGTTTTGCAACGGCAGGTGCCGGGTCGATGATGCGGACACTAGGGCCAAGGATGCGTTCGATCAACGGGCGTACGAACGGGTAGTGCGTGCAGCCCAATACCAATGCGTCGATGTTCTTGGCCAGCATCGGTTCCAGCCAACCGCGCAGCATTTTTTCTGTATGATCGGTCTCTAACTCGCCGGCTTCTATTTGTTGCACCAGGCCGGGGCAAGGTTGGTGGATCACTTCAACATCCTTCGCAAAGCGACCGACCACACTGGCATAGACAGCGCTTTGGAAAGTGGCCGTGGTGGCGATAACGCCCACGACACCGCTGAGCGTTTGTTCCACGGCCGGTTTTACTGCTGGCTCCATGCCGACGAACGCGACGGTAGGGAAGTGTGCGCGCAAGTGGGCGAGTGCTGCGGCAGAAGCGGTGTTGCACGCTATCACAATGAGTTTGCAATCCGCTGCGATCAATACCCGGGTTATGGCGGTGCTGAATTGACGTACTTCCTCCAACGAACGCTGTCCGTAGGGAATGTGTACCGTATCCGCGAAATAGAGCAGGCGCTCCGTAGGGAGCGCCTGCTGCATTGCATTGGTCACTGTTAACCCACCGATCCCGCTGTCGAAGATACCGATGGGACGTGGGTCCATCTGATCAAGGGATCTTCAATTCGGCTTTTACCAACGGTAGAATGTCCTCACCTTTATCGTAGTACAGGACAAAGCCCGTGCTTACATCGAAGATGTAGACGAAGTTGTTCGCTTCAGCTACTTTCTTGATCGCCGCGTTGGTCTCCGTTACCATAGGACGCAACAATTCCTCTTCCTGCTTGGCTAGGTCCTCCTGTGCTTTTTCCTGCGCTGCTTGGATGCGTTGCTCCAGATCTTGGATCTCCGTCACAACCATATCTTTTTGTGTCTGGGTCATGTCCGGGGCATCTTTTTGTGCATCGGCAACTTTTTGCTGGTACTCGGCACCCATCGCTTTCAAGCGATCATCCAAGGTCTTGGCAAAGTCCTGCATTTTCGTTTCAGCTGCTTTGCGGCCAGGTAGCAAGAGCATCAATTGCTGGCGATCGATGTGACCGAGCTTCTGTGCGGTGGCCATCGGTACGGTGCTCAGCAATAAGCCGAGTGCGAGAAATACAGTTTTCATTGTTCGTTTGTTCATCGTGGTTTTACTTCGTCCTTGCCGCCTCTAGGGTCAATTCCGCCCTTTCCGGGATCAGGCTTTTCTTCTTCCGGCGGGTCTTCGCCGAATTTCTCATCGTCGTTCGCGCCATCGGTCCCTTCCTTTCCCGGACGGATACCAAGCTTGCGCAGAACAGTATCGCTCTTATCGTATTTCTCACTGGCGAACAACAGATTGCTGCTGCTTCCGCCCAGGTCGAACACAGCGATATAGCTGGTTCCTGCTATTTCCTTGATCGCATCGTATACGCGGTCCTGGATCGGCTTGATGAGTTCTTCGCGCTTCTTGAAGAGATCACCACCAGGGCCGAATCTGCGTTTCTGCAGGTCACGTGCTTCGCGTTCGCGACGATCGATCTCCTCCATGCGACTGCGCTTCATCTCTTCCGTAAGGAGGATCGCTTCCGCATTGTACGACTCACGCATCCGTTTGATCCCCAGATGCCGTTCATCGATCTCCTCCTGCCACTGCGCACTCGAGCGATCGAGCTCTTTCTGTGCCGTACTGTATTCCGGCATATTATCCATGATGTACTTGGTGTTCACGAATGCGATCCGTTGTGCATCCATCTTTGGGGCGAATGCAAAAGCAGCTAGCAGAGCGATCGTATATATGAGGTTGTTCTTCATGCGGAGCCGTCGAAAATAGGTGATCCGGTCTATAACTCGCCAAGATCTATGCCGATCGTGAAATGGAACTGACTTTTGGCCATGCTCGGAAGATTCGGTACATCATCCAAACGCCACCCGTAATCCAAGCCCATGGGGCCGAACATCGGGAGGTTCAATCGCAATCCTATACCAGCTGAACGGTATAGTTTGAAGGGGTCGAAATCATTGAAACTGCCGTAGCTGTTACCGGCTTCCAGGAACGCAAGGGTGAAAATGGTGGCCGATGGGTTCAAGGAGATCGGGTAGCGCAATTCCGCGGTGTATTTGGCCACTACGAAATTCCCGGTGTTCGGTGCGAGCGAGAAATCATCATAGCCGCGTAAGCCCAATATCTCACGACCATCCAACTGGAAGCCCGTTAACGCACTTCCACCCAAATAGAACCGCTCGAACGGCGAATCGCCCAACGAACTGTTGTACCTTCCCAAGAAGCCGAATCCGGCACGGGTCATCAACACCAAACTGCGACCGCTTTTCGGGTTGGTGAGCTTATTGAACCACTGCGTACTGAATTTCCATTTGTGGAACTCCGCCCATTCGTAACGCTGCTCCGGTTCCAGATCCGCCCAATCGCGCTCCGGTTGGAAGAGCGAATAGGGTGGGGTGGCCTTCACGGATATCGTGGTGTTCGATCCTGTTCTGGAGAAGAACGGTTGGTCGATGGAGCTACGCGATAACTGGAGCGTGTAGGAAAGCACATTGCTGACACCGTTCGTGAACGAGAAGACCACGGCTCCGCTCGAATAGTTCTTCAGATCGTACAATTGATAGCCCAAGGTCTGGCGGAGGATGAAATAGTTGTCCGGCCACTGCAGACGCTTGCCGATGCCTAGGGTTACACCTGTAATGATCAAGGATTGGCGCAATGGGTTTGCTATGCGGCCATCTTCGGTGTCTATGAACCTGTTCTCGCCATTGGTCTGTACACTGCGATACGCGGATATGCTGAGCGCATTCGGTTTCCGGCCACCCAACCAAGGTTCCACGAAGGATAAGCTGTACGATTGGAAGAACCGTCCGTTGGTCTGTGCTCTAAGGTTCAACGTCTGGCCATCTCCGCTAGGCAAAGGTGTCCATGCCGAACCTTTGAACAGATTCCGCATGCTGAAGTTGGTGAACGATAGGCCCAATGAGAGCACTACGCGCCCTGCGCCCCAACCACCGCTCAATTCCAATCGGTCACTTGGTTTTTCCTCTACGGTGTACTCCAGATCCACGGTGCCGGTACGTGCATCCTGGATCGGATTCACACCCATAGATTCCGGATTGAAGTAACCCAAGGTGGAGAGCTCCCGCTGTGTACGGATCACATCACTGCGGTTGAACAATTGTCCCGGCTTTGTGTAGATCTCTCTGCGGATCACATGTTCCGTGGTCTTCGTATTGCCTTTTATGATCACGTTCCGGATGCGGTATTGTTTGCCCTCGCGGATCCGGATATCGATATCGATGCTATCGCCAGGTACAAGTAGCTCAATGGGGTCCGGATAGAACGCCAGGTAACCATCATCCATGTACAACGAGCTGATGTCGCGGCCTGCTTGGTTCATGTACAATCTGCTGTCCAGCAATTTCTTGTTGTAGATATCGCCTTTGTTGATGTTCATGATCTCCGCCAACTGCGCATCCGAGTGCTTGCTGTTGCCGGTGTAGGTGATGTTGCGGAAACGGAATTCAGGACCTTCATCCATGGCGATCTCCACCCTTACCCGTTTCTCCCTCACGAAATACATGGTATCCGACACGATGGCCGCGTTGCGATAGCCTTTTTCATTGTACAGGTCCAACACGCTGTTCTTGTCGTTCCTGTACTCGCTCCATAGGAATTTGCTGCTGCCGAAGAAATTCCACCAGCGCTTCTGGCGGGTCTTCTTCATCGCCTTGCGCAGCTTTCTCGATTTGATATTGTTGTTCCCGGTGAACACCACATCCTTGATCTTCACTTTCTTGTTCTTCTCCACCTCAAGGATCAACAGTACACTATTCTCCGGTGCGGTCTTTACCGTGTCATTGATCTGGATGATGTTCACGCTGGCCTTCAGGAATCCTTTATCGATGTAATAGCGTTCGATCGCATTCGAGGCATTGGCGATCAGGGCATCATTCACTTGTTGCCCGCGGACCAATTGGATCTCTTCGCGCAATTTATCAGCTTCGCTCTTGTTCGGGCCCTTGAACTTGAAACGCGATAGGCGAGGCTTTTCGACCACAATGATGTTCAGGAAGATGACTCGCCCACGGATCTCCGCTGCATCGATGCGGACATCGCTGAACAACTGCTGGTCCCACAATTGGCGGATCGCGTTGGTGATCCGTTCGCCGGGCACCGTGACCTTATCACCTACTTGCAGCCCTGTGAACAGTTTTACGGCGTTAGGATCCGTAGTAACGGTGCCGCTAACGGTGATCCCACCGATCTCATATTCCGATGCATGCGCCGGATCCATGGTAGGCCCGCTGGTCTGTGCGAAAGCTGAACCGCCGATGAACACTAGAAGAAGTACGATATACCAACGCATTGCTTTCAACCCGGGGTCACTTGTTCACTGATAAGGCCGAAGCGACGCTCACGGTTCTGATAATCGAGTATGGCACTGTAGAGATGCTCTTTCTTGAAATCCGGCCACAGTACAGGCGTGAACCAGAGTTCCGCATAGGCGATCTGCCACAGCAGGAAATTGCTGATCCGTTGCTCTCCACTGGTGCGGATCAATAGTTCCGGATCGGGGATACCGGCGGTGGTGAGTTCGTTGCCGATCATTTGCTCATCGATCTCTTCCGGATCGATCTCGCCGTTCTTGGCAGCCCTTGCAAGGTTGCGGGCCATGCGCAGGATCTCCCAACGTGAACTGTAGCTCAGGGCCAGTACCAAGGTTATCCGATCGTTCTTGGCGGTATTGTCGATCGCATTGCGCAGGGTATCCCGGCATGTAGCAGGAAGGCTTTCAACATCGCCGATCGCTTGCAGCCGAACGCCGTTCTTGTTCAATTCCTCCAGCTCACCCGCTATGGTCTGCACCAAGAGGTCCATCAATGCAGCGACTTCATTCGCTGGTCGGTTCCAGTTCTCCGTGCTGAATGCGTAGAGCGTTAAGTATTCCACGCCCACCTCCGTAGCAGCAACCAAGGCTTCGCGTACACTGCGTACACCGGTGGCGTGGCCCACTACGCGGTGCTCGCCGTTCGCCTTGGCCCAACGCCCATTGCCATCCATAATGATAGCAATATGCTTCGGCACCTTGGTGGTGTCGATGCGGCCAAGTATTTCTTCGGTGGTCAAGGGCGTATTAAAATGGGGTGCAAAGGTCGCGAAATTCGCGGTATCAATTTCTTCGACGCATCCAGTTGTACTGTTCGTCGCAATCGGAGAATCTGCTCAGGATGTAAGTGATCGAAAATCCGGTGTACTGGTACCAATCGCGTGTGTTCGTATCGCCCCGTGCACGGCCTGCATTGGAGATGCCCGCCTGGGGCAGTCCACTGCGGTCCGCGTAGATCGCAGCGATGGGTCCGTTCTCGAACTCTAGCAATCCATTATCCACGTATTTCCCGCTCACATCGTCGATATAATCCGTCCAGGTGCGACGTAGTCCCCATTCCAACTGGAAGTCGAACCGGCCCACATTGGCCTTCAACCCGGCACCGAACGGAATGGCGATCTGATCGATCTTGTAGATGTCCCTATCTGCTACCGTTGTGCCTTGGCCCTCTGTTCCTAATGGTTGTAACCGGATCCAGGTATCACCCAGTTGCGCTTGCGGGTCGGCCCTGAAATAAGCAAGCCCACCAAAAATGAACGGTGTCCAGAATTTGCCTTCTTTGCCTTTGTCGCGGTATTTGAAGAAATTGATCTCAAATAGAACGGCAGCCTCGAACAAGCGGGAACGGAAGCTCAGGTTGCGTAGCTGTTGTAGGCTATCCGGACTATTGCTGTCCGAAGCCTGTAAAGTTCCGTAAAGCCCTTGAAGGCGAATGGCATAGCGATCGTTGATGTTATGCCGGAACACAATGCCGACCGCTGGTTTAGTGCCTTTTGGATAGTGCCGCGTAGGATTCAGGTCACCGATGTAGTACATAAGGCCACCGGTGATGCCGATCTCATTCACTTGGGCGTGAACCTGTATCAGCGAGCCGATCACAATGAGTAGGCAGATCTTGCGTAGCATCCCGGTACCAACGTTCGTAGCCCGGAATTGGTATGTCCTAGCTAGCGAGCGCGAAGGTAATCTGGATCCGCAACCTCTGAGTCCTTCTACTGACCTACATATCAACGTTTAGCGTTCTTTTCCACTTTCGGACTCCGGATATCCAAGCCCCAATTGAGCTTTGCCCGTAACGTGGGTAGGAATTCCCCTTCTTCGATCTGGATCATCTTTACCACAAAATCGGCCTTGCGCACGGTGACCATGCTTTGTCCGTGGATCGCATGGCTGCGCGAATCGAGATTCAATAGGCACTTGGCCGAACGCGCCTCCAGTTGAAGGTGGAGCGTTAAATGATTGGGGACCACAAAGGGCCGCACATTGAGGTTATGCGGACTGATGGGTGTGATGATCAGCGCATTGTTCGATGGGTCCAGCACAGGGCCGCCACAACTGAGTGAATAGGCGGTGGATCCAGTGGGTGTGGCAATGATCAATCCATCGGCCCAATACGTGTTCAGGTAGGTCTCGCCCAAGTGTACATGCACGGCAAGCATGCTCGCACTGTCCCGTTTGTGAAGGGTTACCTCGTTCAGCGCGAAATTCTGCGTGCTCAGTATATCCGCATGGTTCGTAACTTCTACCAACGAGCGGTCCAATATGGTGTGCTTGCCTTGTTTGATCACCGCGAGTGCTTCGTCCACTTCCTCTAAGCGAACATTGGATAAGAAGCCCAACCGGCCCAAGTTGATCCCTACTACGGGTACTTCGGATCGGCCTACCATGGCCACGGTATCCAGCAAGCTGCCATCGCCACCAAGGCTGATCATCATATCCAACCCCTGTGCCTCGAGCGGCGCTTCAGTGAGGACCTTCCACGGAATTGATCCCGCAGTCTCATTGAGCCAAGTGGCCATATCGGGAGTCAATGCCAACTCAAGCCCAGCTGCATGGATCTGTTCCAATACACGGATAACAGCAGGTGTGCCGCTAATATCCTTTGCTCTACCATTTACACCTACGCGCATCCGTTGGTCGTTGGGTTCCGTCCAAAGATATTGCAGTTGGGTGTATTCCCATTTCGCGTGTTGCGAACATGCTTACATCCAAGAATAAGTTCAAGGTGCGTGCTAGAATGGATGCGTAAAATGCAAAAAGAAACCGCTCTCGCCCAAGGCATTGAAGGTGTATTCCAACCGTGCTACCTGATCATAACTGGTAACTAGGTCCAGACCAAGGCCATAGCCGGACATGGGTGAATTCGCCAGAAAGTTCTGATCGGCATAGCGGCTATCCCATACGTAACCCGCATCCACGAATGCATCCAAGTACAACGCGAAATACACGGTGCGGAAACTCTCAATGGGAATGAACTCCACCCGGAAGGTCTTCGGTTTGAACAACGCGAACAGGAAGTTGGCCTTGCCCAATGCATAATGATCACCGTCGATCACATAGTACTCATAGCCTCGCACTGAATTGCGGTATCCCAATCCTTGTTGCACATAATAAGGCTGCCTACCGAAGGTGCGTTTGCCGCGTGCGCCCAGAGCGAAGGTGAAGCGTTCGTTCAATTTGAACCAACGGGTAGCTTCCAGGTAGGCCGTGGTAACTTCCGGTGCATTCTTGTCCAATAGCCCTAATCCGTAACGGTCCAGTCTTAGCTCAGCAAAATGACCTTTCGTCGGGAACGATCGGAGGTTCCGTTTATCCCAGGTCACGGAATAAGTGAGGCTCAGGTAACGGGTGGTGTTGGAGTTGCCGTTGAAATAATCCTCAGCCACGTGTACGATCGTATCCGCCACTTCGGCCTGTGTGAAGCCCAATCGCCAGCTATGTCGGAAATCATGGGTCTTGCGCAAGGTTGCGCCGATGTCGGCGCTCCACACATCCCTGTTGCTCCCATCCGGGTTCCGGATAAGGATGCGTTTGTTATCGAGGGTGCCTGCCGTGATCTCCGCCTGTTGGTAAAAGCTCGCACCAACGGACATGCCCCATTTCTGCTGTTTGTCCAGATAGGGTACTTTGTACCGGATGGCATACTGTTGGGTATAACCGAACTGTGCATTGACGTAGACCGTTTCATTCTGCCCGCGGAAATTGTATTTGTAGAGGTACACGCCGTAGTTCACACGGCTAAGGTCCTTGGTGAGCCACCACGTATTGAAGTTCGGGTCCGCTAGGTCGAAGACGAGCGCGGGCCACCAATACCAGCGTTCGTTCACCGTTACCTCGATCATCGCGGTTGTCTTATTCAGGTACAACGGCAAAACGGTGACACTATTGAACAGCCCTGTATTCATCAGGTTCTGACGGCTGCGTTCCAGTTTTTCATACAGTGCTGTGGAACCGCATGCCTCTCCTTCTTTCACCACCAGTTCCCGCAAAATGATCCGATCCCGGGTGACCTTATTCCCTGAAATTGCTACGCCCATTACCTGTATGACCACGCTGTCGCTCACGGCGGTTTCTTGCGCAAAAAGCGCTGTGCTGCTGAACAGCATGCAGATGAACATTGGTATGGTCAACTTCGATCTCATCTATATGGACGTGTATCCATTCAATGGACCCATGTCGACCATTCGAACAGTAACAGTGTAACTAAGGATCCCGCCACATGGCGAAAGGCCGCGTTCATCCATTCGTTCAGCGTCCTTCTCTCCGGGCCTGGCATCCGGTGATACGGCACTTGGACCGGAGCGTGTTCTATCCATTCACCATTCACCAATCACCATTCACCTCCGAGTCCGAAGCCGCTTGCAGCCACATCTATCTGCGTAGATCAGTTCTTTCATCGTCTGTCACTCCGGTCTTGAACCGGAGAGCGTACTATCCATTCACCGTTCATCAAACCCAGCTTTCAGGTGTTGATAAAGCGCATGAGTTCATCATACCGCCCACGAAGATCGTCCTGAAAGCGAGAGCCTTGGAAGGTGGACTTCACGAAAATATCATAACGCTCGAAGGTCTGCAGGATATCGCTGATGTCCTCTCGATTGATCTTCAGGGTCACCTCCGTGCGATTGGTGCCTGGCAACGTGTGGCAGTAAACGCTCAGGATCCGTGCATCGTTGCCTTCCACGATCCGTGAGATCAATTGCAAACTGTAGTCGATCAGGTTCATTTCCAGGATCACGATGCTGCCGGGTTCGCCGACATTCGCAAGCTCAGCTAATTTCAACAACGCTTGGTGTTCGGTGATCGATCCAACATATACGCCCATTTCATCCAACACCGGAACAACCGATAGGCCGCGTTCGCTGAAAAGCTTCATTACGTCATAGATGTGCTGCCCGGCCCGTGCGAACGGGATCTCCACTTGCTCCATTACGGTACTAACGAGTGCGTGCGCATCGGCGCATTCCATAAGGTCCGTATCCTTCACCAGACCAACCAGCCGCTTTTCATTCACCACAGGTAAATGCATCACCTTGAACTCTTCCATCCAATCCAATGCACGCTTTATATCGTCGTGCGGACGCAACGGTGGAATATCCGGGGTTATGAGGTCAAGCGCATGCATGGTAACGGATCGGTCGAGCCTTGGGTCCTACTTTTGCTGAACCCAAGGGGAACAAAGTAACGCAACAGACAGGTGACAAGACTCAGTGTGAATATCAACAAACTTGCTACGATCCGCAATGCACGTGGTGCCAACGACCCCGATGTGGTGGCCATGGCGCTGGATATTGAGCGATGGGGAGCACAAGGAATAACAGTGCATCCGCGACCCGATGAACGCCATATTCGTAGAAGTGATGTGTTCGCATTGAAGCCGGTGCTTACCACGGAATTCAATATTGAAGGGTATCCCAGTGAGGAGTTCATTGCGCTTGTGTTGCAAGTAATGCCTGCTCAAGTGACGTTGGTGCCCGATCCGCCCGGTGTGCTTACCAGCAATGCCGGTTGGGATGCGATCGCGAACCAAGCGCAACTCGTCGAGGTGGTGGCCACGTTCAAAAAAGCCGGTATTCGCACGTCGCTGTTCATGGGTACGGATCTTGATCAGATCGATCATGCTGCAAGAACGGGTGCGGACCGCATTGAATTGTATACCGAGCCCTATGCGGCAGGATACGGTGCGGATCGCGAAGCAGCGGTAGCACCGTTCACAAAAGCGGCGATCCATGCAACACTGTGTGGACTTGGTCTGAATGCAGGCCATGATCTGAGTCGACACAATCTCGCATTCTTCAACGCGCGTGTTCCGGGGTTGAATGAGGTATCCATCGGTCATGCGTTGATCTGTGATGCGTTGCGTTACGGCATGGAGAATACGATCCAATTGTACCTGCGTGAGTTGCGGGGCGATGCGTTGATCCCTTCAGTGAAATAATGACTACCGTTGAACTTCACTACCGCCGCATGGGTCCCGAAGGCGCGACACCCGTGGTGATCCTGCACGGACTTTTCGGAAGCTCCGATAATTGGGGAAGCATTGGCAAGGAACTGGGCACACCATCTGATGCTTCGGTAACGGCCTTGGATGTGTTGCTCGTTGACCTGCGTGATCATGGTCGATCGGAACATGGAACGGAAACTTCCTACCCGCTCATGGCTGCGGATGTGCATGCACTTGTCACTGGTCTTGGGTTGAAGGAACTCGTTCTCGTGGGCCATAGCATGGGTGGGAAAACAGCCATGGAATTCGCGCAGCGATGGCCGGAATTGTTGAAGCGCTTGATCGTGGTGGACATCAGTCCGAAGGAACATGCGAATACGCAACAGTACATAGTTGATGCCCTGTTGAACGCTGATATTTCAAAAGGGCGTACGCGTAAGGAGGTGGAGGAATATATGATCAGTAAGGTCCCGGAACCCGGCGTGGTGTCTTTTCTGATGAAGAATTTGTACTGGAAGAGCGAAGGTGAATTGGCGTGGCGAATGAATATCGATCTACTCGCGAAAAAGATGGATCACATCCTCGCGGGGATCGGTTCGAAGATGGTCAAGGTCCCAACACTGTTCATCCGTGGCGGGCAAAGCGATTACATCCTCCGTGAAGATATTCCGGCAATAAAAGAGCAGTTCCCGAACAGCAGGATCGAGACGATCTCATACGCCGGGCATTGGGTGCATGCGCAGGCGCCGGATGAGGTGGTTGAGATGATACGTTCAAATTCTAATTCCTGATTGCTCCCGTTGGTCGATCTCTAATTCCTAATTCTTGAGGTCTCGGTTAGTGTTACGTTAGGGTCTTGAGAGGTTTCCGATCTTCGCTTTGTTTCGTTCGCGATCCATTTCTGATTCCTGCGATCTGGATGTTCGATCGATCTACGCCTTGGGTGATTGGTTCCTTCCTAAATTACGGATTGAAACAACCCTTGGCCTGTGGTATGGAATTTGTCCTTAGTTAATTGATGATGCGTTTTATTTATGTGCTTATCGGACTGGTTATTGCGCTTAATATTCACGCGCAATCCGACAACATTCCCGACCAAACGGAATGGCAAACGTATTACGGAGGCTTCGATCTGCACGACGGTGTTTACGCGGATTTCAATGCGTTCCGATACAACCGACCAACTGTTCCGATCGAAGCGCTGCGTGATGAGGGTGGCCCAGTGACGGATATCCGTCGTGTGGTGAGTAAGTTGGTATGGCAATCGGATACAGGTGCGCAACAGACCATTCGCAAAGAGAAGCTGTGGGGTTTCTGCCAGAATGATGCGGTCTATATCGCTGCGGGAAATGGCTTCTACCGCATCGGACTAATGGGTAGTCTTTCGCACATGATGTATGAGGTGACGTACCGCGATTGGGATCCGTACATGTACAATTCCGGAACAATAAATCGCACCGTGGTGGTGCAACAAATGCTGCACATGGATACCGGCGAATTCCTAGCGTTCAACGCTGCGGGCATGGACAGAGCATTGCAGACCGATCCAGTGTTATTGGAAGAGTTCCGGTCACTTTCGAAAAAGCAACGGAATTCGGATGAAGCCCTTTTCCGATTTCTTCGGCTCTACAACGAACGGCACCCACTGCGCTTTCCGAAGTAAGCAACGGTAGAAAGCGAGGCGCGATCTACTCTTTCACGAAGACCTTGTGCCCACGGCTACCATTTTCTTCGATCTGAATAACGTAGGTGCCCGGAGCCAGTCCATGGACATCCATCGTGATCCTGTTCGAACCTGGCGCTGCAACTACATTCGAGTTGATGACCACGCGACCCGTGGCATCCAGTACGTTCGTGTGTACCAACCCTCCTTGCAACGCTTCGAACTGAATGTTGAACTGATCATGCGTTGGATTCGGCCACGCGTTGAATTCCATCGTGCTTCTTGATGCTTCGTTTACGCCAACAGCAAGTGTCCAACGTGCAACCCATTCCTGATAAAAGTGATCTGCGATCTCGTCGTTGTGGATGATCAAGGTATTCTCGTCGTTCAACGTTTCTGCATTGTAGCTCCAGTTGTGCGAACCTGTTATCACCAGCGGATCGGCTGCCGCTACGGTCCCTCTGTCCACGATCGCATACTTATGGTGCAGGTAACTGTCCGGGTCTCCGTCCGGTCGAACATCAATGCCGCCATCCAATAGATCCTGGTACGTGCCCATGTCCATATCATCCGTTTCCATGACCCCGCGCACGGTCCTTTCGGGTAGGGCATCAACAGTTGTCAATGTACTTATGAGGGAGTTCATCGTGAACGCGAACAACGCGAATTCGACAGTAGCGTCCGTAGTCCGAAGTGCAGCGTCGATCCGTGCCGTAGTGCCGTCCGAAGGAGAGAAACTGCTTTCGATCAGTGTGCCACCGACATTGAATAAGTGTGGCGTGTTGTTGGTCTTATCCGCACCGAATTTGCTGTTCGCGAGATCGGGTTGTGTTCCGGATCCACCCCACATTTCATTGAACTCCATCCGATAGCAACGCGCCAACGCTTGGTCCTCGATGATGATCAGGTTGTTCGCATCGGTGTAAAAACTGCTGTTGGTATAGTTCGTACTGCCGGTCACTGTGAAGGCGTTGTTCAGGTCATCCGCATCGATCACCATGAACTTGTTGTGCATGCCGCTCCCTTGTGAATTCTGTCTGAACAGAATGGGAATGGCAACATTCAAATTGTTCAACGCAGAGTTGCTGTTGCTCGCTTCTGCAATGATGCGGATCTGTACGCCACGGTCATACGCATTGTTCAGCGAGGTGGTGATCCCTGTGGTGGTAGTATTGTACACCGCATATTCCAAGGTCTGTTGTGCGCGATCGATGTAAGCACGCACCGTGTCATCGATCAAATTCCCGAGACTGATCGCTGGAGAGATGGTTGCTACACTATTATCCACGGAATGGGTGAAATATGCAGCGACCGATCCGGGGTTGGTGGAGGCAGTGGAATAGTAGGTAGTGGTTGACCATGCCGTATCCGTGCTCAATACCGAGAAACAACGGGCATAGTAGAAGGAAGCAGGTTGTAAACCGGTCAATGCCAAGGAATGATCCGTAGTGGTTCCTGAACCCGATGTGACGGACCCAAGTGCAGGTGTTGTTCCGTACGCAACGTTCGAAGTGCCTGCTAAATTCGTTGTCCAGAAAAGGGTGAAGCCGTCGGGAACGATATTCGCTTGCGTGATCGGACTTGTGATCGTGATCGTGTTGCTCGCGATCAGATCGGCGCTGGTCCGAGGTAGGAGCTGGTAGCCATCCGATGCAGGTGTTGACGTTGTGTATTGCGATACGATCGCAACAAGGTCGATCGCGCCAAGCGGGATCGTCGTGCCGATCAATGGATGCCCCGTGCGTAAATAGATGATGCCGGATTGACCGTTGCTGCTGAACGATCCAGATCCGCTTGAGAAGGTGCCACCTGCATTGGCGAATGTGCAATTGTTCACGCGGACCAATTCACCCTCGTATGATTCGCCAATTTGCGAAGGGTTGATCACTTGTGCTGTAGGAGACGCATTGCCTGTACTGTTGATCGTGAACGCACTGATGGGATCCAACTCCAACAAGCCGTAATAATCCTTCACGGTTCCGGTTACGGTAATGTCTGTTCCAACCGTCGGACTGAATCCCCCTGTGGAACCTGTGCCCGGAAAAAGTGCCAGACCTCCTGTCGCATCCTGCACGTAACGGATCGAACCGAACTCCGAACCATTGGTCACAATACCGCTAACGGTAGCCGAGGTGCCGACCGGTAGGTTCCGAGCTTGGTCAATGGGTGTCTGCGCGTAACCGGACGTTACAACAGTGAGGATCGTTAGTGAAAACAAGAAACGCATGGTGCAAAGGAACGGCGGTTTTGGCCTTGGTCTTATGAAAGACAACGGCACGGATCTTGGCAATACGACTGAGACCCGGATCTGATGACTTAAATTCGGCGCCCCCAACAGACGATCGTACCATGCGCACCTCACTCGTTCTTATCGCCACGTTATTCTTTGGTGCTACTCAAGCACAAGAAGAGAAAATGGCCTATATCCCTGCATTGTTGGGCTTTTACAACGTTGAAAACTTGTATGATACGTTGGATGCTCCCGATGTGGACGATGCCGAGTTCCTCCCTGAAAGTAGCAAGTTCTGGGGCACCGAACGGTATTTCAGGAAGATCAATAAGATGGCTGGTGTTATCGCTGATATGGGTAAGGATGTGCAACCCAACGGCCTTGCGTTGATCGGTCTGTGTGAGGTGGAGAATAAGAATGTGCTCAATGACCTTGTAGCCGCAGATGCTTTGAAAGCGCGCGGCATGAAGATCGTTCACGAGGATTGTTGGTACCGCCGTGGTGTTGATGTGGCATTGCTTTATGACCCCGCACAATACACTGTGTTCAGCCACAAGGCCTACCGGTTGTATACTGCTGATACCACGTTCAAAACACGTGATCAATTGTTGGTGAGCGGCATTCTGGATGGTGATACAACACACGTGATCGTGAACCACTGGCCGAGCCGCAGAGGAGGTGAGAAAAGATCACAACCGTTGCGTGAAGCAGCTGCGGATCTTGGGCGCCACATCGTGGATTCCTTGCTTAGGATCAACCCCAATGCACATATCCTATACATGGGCGACCTCAACGATGATCCCGTGAACCCGAGCGTGCAAAAACACATGCGTGCAACAGGTGATAAAAAGCTTGTGACCGGAGTTAACTTCTTCAACCCGATGCATGCGTTGTACCAAAAAGGAATCGGCTCTTTGGCGTGGCGCGATTCATGGAACTTGTTCGATCAGATCCTGATCTCTCCCGGTATGTTCACCGGTGCAGGGGGGGCCTACAAGTACTACGGCACGCGTGTGTTCAATGAAGCTTATCTCCGACAAAAGGACGGCAGTTACGCCGGCTACCCGTCGCGCACATTCGTTGGCGATACCTATCAGGATGGGTACAGTGACCACTTCCCGGTATTCTTGATCCTGGTGAAGGAGGCGAAGTAGGCTTCTCAGCTCCGCTCGAAGTCCTAATCCGTTCCGCTCGAAGACCTACTCCGCAGCCGAGTTAGGTCGCCGAGCGGAGTCGAGGTGCCCTAACTCGGTTCCGCTCGATGAATTCGACCGAGAGCAGTAGGACTTGCCTGACCGCCTATGGTGCAGGAGTCTCGCACCAATAGTTGGAGTACACACTTATCGGCACCGGTTCGGAAAATCAGGTGGTGGTGGTGAGCCCTGATGTTCGTCCGTGAACTGTTGAAGATCCATCTCCGTGGTCAGGCTATGGTCAGTGTTCAGGTCACTATTCAAAGGTTCTCCCAGTGCATAAACCACAAGGAATGACCTGCCCAGCATGTCCGTATCTTTTTTCCAAAGGCCATAGACCTTTTCAGTGCCAGCATAGCTGATTGAATCAACGTAGTAAGAATACGTGTAATGCACTTTTACAGCGCTTGACTCATAGTCTTCAATGAAGCCTACAGCGTAGCCAACAGGACTATCATACAGCTCACAAATTCTGTTCTTCTCCTTTTTGCATCCGGTAAGAATGACACTAAAGAGAAGCATTAGGAGTGCTCCGTGAAAATTAGAACTGTTTTTCATTGACTTGGATTTTGTTCGATGGATCAGAGCCCCAATATTTCTTTCAAATCTCCTTTAGTGGGATAAATGTAACGGCTTGAACGGTGCCCCGGGAAACCTTTATGTACTTCAGCTGCTGTACATATACAGCAAACGAAAACGCCCCGTACTCCAACGAGCACGGGGCGTTTTTTTGTTTTAGTTCAGCTACTTAGTGCTGCACCTGCACACGGGTGCTCCAAATTGCATCAGCGTTACGTAGGGTCACTACATAGATGCCGTTGCTGAGTACGCTTACGTCAACAGTGCTGCGTTGCGTGTTCACCATATCAGTCAATACAATACGGCCGGTTGCATCGCTTACAGTGTATTCCGTGCGACCGTTAACGCTGCCGAGGTCCATGGTCAATGCGTTATCCGCTGGGTTCGGGAACACAGTCACCGTGCTACCTGCGAATTCGCCGATGCTGGTTGCGAAGACCACATCATTGATGTCACGTGGCAATACCTTCCACTCGCTGAAAGCGTAGAATATTGGTCCGGTAACGTCATACAGTGTTCCTTGTGCAGGGTTCGGGTAGTCGTAGATCAAAGGACTTACGAATAAAGGACCGGTTCCATTGTCAATGATCCATTGACCATTGGCTGCGGAAGGATCCGTGCAATTCGCATTGTTGGCCGTAACCAATACGCCCTCGTACTGCTCGGAACCTGCACCGAATGTGCTCGTGAATGAAGCTGCAGGAAGTGGATTGCCAGTGCTTTCAACAGTGTATCCAACTACACCCGTCAATTCGGTGAGTGTGAAGTATTCCGTAACGGTCGCTGTTAACGAGATCTCATCTCCCAAACTTGGAATGTTCGTATTGTCGTAAACAAAAACGCCGTTCCAAGGACCCGGGCCATCTTGTAGGAAGTAGCCTGGGTTAGCACCACCAGCAGGGAAAATTGCTGTTACGATACCCGAAGTGGAAACGGATTGGTTCTCCATAGGGGATGCTCCATCCGGTGCCGTGGTGAACTGGATGTCATAGATCGGGGTATCACCCTGTGCAGCACCGGTCTCGATATTCACATCATCGATGACCAAATGCTCTGGTGCAACCGTGCTGCGCACGCTGAAAATGAACTCTGCACCCGTTGTATCGTTCCCGGCAACAACAGATAGCGTCAGCTCCTGCCATGTGTTACCGCTTATGGCTACGTAATTCTGTGGGTTGTAAGGGGAGTAGCCAGAGCTCGTTCCCGGACGGCCATCATAAAGACCTACGCGGATATCACCTTCGCCACGTACCCAAAAGGTAATGTCATAGGTTTCTCCTTCAACAACGGTCACTGTCTGTGTAGTGAAGCGCTTGTGTGAAGTAGTGGTGTTCTCCAAGCGCACGGCATACGTGCCACTATGCGGGTTGGCATCTACCTGTCCGATGTCGCTCAATGCAATATTGGTCTTAGAACCAACGAAGTCATCGGGTAGTGAGTCTGTCCAAGCCTCTACTCCACTGGTAAAGACCTGTGCGTTCATGGCTCCTCCGAACAAGGCGGCCATTGCAAAAAGTGTAATGTGTTTCATGTGTATGGGGATTAGGGGTTGTGTTCGTTTGCAAATTATTGGTCAGAGATCCGAATGTCATCGATCTCCCATGTCTTGCCATCGAAGTTGGAACCAACATATTTGAATGCCAAATGGAAGTTGGATTGCATGTATGGTAAAAGACTTATTGTTCCACTAGAAATCCAAACAAACCCACCTGAACTAAGCGTGAATTGAATCGGACTCCACGTTGCAGAAGAAGGTGCACCTCCAACATAGTCCGTTGAAAATAACAATTCCAGTTGAGCTCCAGTATAGTTGCTCGCATTCTGGAATGTCAAAACAGGAGCATTCGTATTAGAAAGATCTATGGAAGGTGAAATGTACCATGATTCACAGGCCGTATTTGTCCCAAAGTAATTCTTGCAGAGACCATATTGTCCTCCCCCCAGTGTGCTGTATGTCCATGGGATATTTCCGATCACGGCCTGTTGTGTCCATCCGCCGGATATCATGCTACCATCTCCAAAATCCTTATTGAAAATGGGAAGTACCTCGCCGTTACAACGCGGACCGTTCAGTTGGATCTCGTTAATGTTCCGTATGTACAGTTGTGCATCCGTATCAAATGTACCAAGGACACCAACGAACGTTCCACGACCCTGAGGAAGTGGATTCGTTGCAAAGTTGGAATAACCACTATTGCGCACGAATACGGATTGACCGATGCAGTTCTCAATGTTCCGGTTCACAGTAGTCTGTCCGACAGAATATGTAGAGCCAATTGCCTCACCGGTTACGAATTGAACGGAATCCAACATGACCAATTTGCCTTGAAATGGGTGGTCCCAGCGGGGTGTATAACTCTGAGCAAGCTCTGAAATAGTAACCAATTCCGGTGTTTTAAAGACCTGGGTTGCTTGTTTCACAACGTTGTTGTCCACATTAACACTATCTAGCTGGACCATGCCATTATAGTCGTTAAGAAAGGTGCCCTTAAGCACAATGCGTATACTATCTCCAATGTAGATCCCTCCAGAAGATACCAGCTTAAGAACGATTGCGGCAGAATCGTCCTGTGCATAGACTGTTTTATACAGGTTGCCGGAAACTTCATCAGCTGTTACCACTGCGTAGATCGACGTGTCACCTACGAACTTGTGATTGGCATTCTGAACATGCATGGCTCGCAATTGCTTGAGGGTGATTACCTCGCCAACAGGTAACGTCCGGATCGGTGGCGCGTCGAATTCCTTCTTGCAGGCCACTACGGTCAATATGGCAACGAGGCCAAGTACAATGGTCTTAAAATTCATGGGATTCTTCTTTCGTGTGGTCATTAGAAACTGAAGGTAAGCATTGCGAAGTAATTGCGGCCATAGAGGTAGCTGAACTTCGGGGGGAATTTGTCTACGTTGGTGCGGTCGTAACGCAATTGCTCGAAACCGCCTACTTTGAAGTCCTGGTTGTTCAGGATATTGCTCACGGAGATATTCAATGCGATCCGGTATTTCCGCTGGATCATCCACGATTTGCCAGCGAAAGCGTCCACGGTGTAGTTGTCATCCAACTGCACTTGGTCCAATAATTGGGCCACTTGCGGGTCGCTATCCACGTAGTTGCCGATAGCTTCAGCCGTGCGGCGGTCCGGGTTGGGGTCCAAATAAATGTTACCGAAGTAGTTCGCGTTAAAACCAACGAACCAGAATTTAGGATGGTTGTACCGGAGACCGACCGAGGCAGCGGTCTGTGGCATGCCACCGACTTTGTAGTTCTCCCAGTAGATCACGCGGTTCTCTGCGAATGTGTTCGCACTGTTGTTCTGAGTGATCGTGGCCAACGGACGGCTGGAATACCGATAATCGCCACCGGCATATACCGCTGTCATTTGGATCGTGCTGGTCAAGTTCGCTTCGATACCTACTTCCACGCCTTTGTTGATCTGGTCCACACCGCTCATGCTGTAGTTCACCACGGTCAACGCTTCGTCATTGTAGTAGAAGCGGCTCCACATCTGGTCCATCATTTTGGTGTAGTAGAACGTCGCACGTGCCTTTAGTCGAGCGTACCGCACCACGTAACCGATATCACCGGTATAAACGGATTCGCTCTGGAGACCAGGGATCACATCCGGACGGGTACGTGCAGATAGGAACGAATTCCGCGGTGACGGTGGGCGGTTCAAATAAGCAGCATTGGCTACAATGAACTGGCGACCTGTGATCTTGTATGTAGCTCCTGCTTTAATACCACCGGTCAAGAAATCCTGGCTCTCGCCTTTGCCTTCCGATGTTTCAGGGAAGCGACCATTTTGCACATTGCCATCTCTGCGGAACGAGGTTTGTGCCAAATGCGCAGCTGCATAAACTTCTACCTTCTGCCATTTCTTTTCGTACTGACCGAACAGGCTCGTAGCGCGCGTTACAATGTTGTAATCCCATCCGATAACATCACCTTCTTTTGCTACCTTGTTCGGTGTGCTCAAGTCGTTCTGGGAGATGATCGGGTCATCGAAATCGCGATCCGCGAATTGGTCGATATCCACCCAGAAGTCTCCACCTAAGAGGTCATCCAGAACGTTAAAATAATGGGTGCTTTGACGATTGAAATTCAATCCGACAGTAATGTTCCGGTTGTTGAGCAGGTTCTTTCGGTAAACGCTATTGAGTCCGATCCGCTTCGGGTCTGCACGTTGCTCTTCAACAATGTATTTGCTCCGGTTCCCGGTAACGGACGTGCCAGAGCCGTTCGCATTCTCAACGGTGTACAAATTCTTATCGTTCGCGAAGTAGAACTGGTCCCAGTTGAGCTGTTGTACGCTTGGGTCACTACTCCAGGATACCGCTTGTTGTGCAGCAAGACCGGGATCCTGTAGTGCATTGTAGCTTGGCAGATAACGGTAATAGTCCGGTCGTGGATCCTGTGCATCGAACCAGTTCAACTGCGTTGATCCATCCCTTCCGAAAGCATAGAACACGGTAGTGGTCAACGTAACACTATCGGTAGGTGTGAAGATGTGGCTTGCCATCACCAATGGTTTATGATCGAAGGTCATCCGCGCATTGCGCACTTCGCCATCCTGGTAGCCCCAATTCGGGTTGTAATAATTTGTGCCAGCAAGGTCGTAGGCCTCCTGGATGGCCAAGCCTTGACGACCGCGTACGATCGGTGCTCCGAAACCAGCGAAGCTCACCGCGTGTTTCTTGCTCAATTGCTTTTCCGCAGCCAGGTAATACGCATAGGCGTTGAACGGTGTGCCAGGCACGTAACCTTCCTGCGCCCATCGACGTGAGCCGGAAAAGCTAACGTTCCAACCATTCTTCATCACACCGGTACTGCCAGATAACATGATCCGGTTGTTGTACGAACGATTCGCTGAGGCATAAGAAACACGGATGCCTTTTCTTACCGCACCGGGACGGATGTTGATATCGGATGTACCGCCGATACTGCCGAAGTTGAAATTCGTAGGTCCCACACCAGCAGTTACTGAGGTGTAGCGGGTCACATCGTTCAGTCCGCCCCAATCGCTCCAACTGGCCCACCCCGATTCCAGGTCGTTGACCATAACGCCGTTCATGGTGACCAAGGTGTTATCGCTATCGTAACCGCGAATACGGAAACGCGCGGAACCGAAGTTGAATCCCGCAGTTGAAATAAAAATATCCCGTGACGATTGCAGGATACCCGAAACGTCCTGCCCACCTAGTTCGGAATCAAGATCATCCGCAGTAACGGTAATGATCGGTGTCTGGCGGTCCGGTACAATAGTGGTGTCCGGTGGAAGCTCCAACGTGGTACTATCCACTTGTGCAGACAACGTACCGATCGCAAGGAACAGGATCGCGCATACCGCACTTACCGCTCCGCTCAAGGAAATACGTTGGGTCGCGCTTCCGGTGCTGCCTGATGCGTTTTCGGGTAAGGGTGTTTGCATAGCGTACAAAGTAATGTGATGACGGACTTAGCTCTTGGTTCGGTGGTTACATCTGCTCTCACCGTAATGGGAAACCCACCGGCCAATTTTACTTCCCATTTCTTTTTGGGCCTGCGAAGATACTGTGCAGGGTTGGATCGGAGGGATATCATCAGCGTTAATTTTTTGAGGTCATTTTTCCTGGGCGGATCAACTGTTGCTGGGCGTATCTGAAAGCGTTGATCTTTATTGGCAAATGCCTAGAGAGCAAGGATTTTAGCTACACCTATCTTTACCGCCTTCAATTTTCCCCGCGTGAACACCCGTTTGGTCATAATCCCCACTTTTAATGAGAAAGAGAATATCCGCGACATCATTGCGCATGTCCTGGGTTTGGCGACGTTATTCGATGTGCTGGTAGTTGATGATGGTTCGCCCGATGGGACAGGGGCGCTTGTGAAGGGGATGATGCAGGAACATCCGGACCGCGTACACCTGATCGAACGCAGCGGAAAACTTGGTTTGGGTACCGCATACATCAAAGGGTTCAAATGGGCGATCGAGAAGAAGTATGACTACATCTTCGAGATGGATGCGGACTTCAGTCATGATCCCAATGATCTTTTGCGTTTGTACCAGGCTTGTGCAGATGGTGCGGATATGTCCGTTGGCTCCCGTTATGTGAAAGGGGGAAAGGTGAAGGATTGGTCCTGGGACCGCGTGATGCTCAGTGTAGGCGCGAGCATGTACGTAAGGGCAATACTTTGGTTGGGTGTGCGCGATACCACTGCCGGTTTCGTGTGCTACAAACGCCATGTGCTGGAGAAGTTGGCCTTGGATCATGTGCGCTTTATCGGTTATGCATTCCAGATCGAAATGAAATACCGCGTGCGTCTCGCTGGATTCAAGATCAAAGAGGTTCCGATCACGTTCATCGATCGTGTGAAGGGAAAGAGCAAAATGAATTCCGGTATCTTTAAGGAAGCAATCATTGGTGTGATGCAGATGCGCATGGGTTTGAAACGATAGGAGTTGGGGTAGGTCAGTTAGCAGTAGGTAATGGCAGTTAGCAGTCCCGGAATTTTTCGCTTTGCTTGAATTTTGTCTTGGGAAATAACATTCACCACCTAGTTCATTTCGCCTCCGCCGACAGAATAAACGAACATCCAAGACTCGAGGCACAAAGCATAAGACATAAGACATAAGACAAGAGCCTACTACCCAGTACTCTGTACCCATAAAGGAATATAATAAAATGAACAACCACCTTATACGCAACGCACGTATTGTCAACGAAGGAGCTGTCTATCGGGCAGATGTACTGGTGCGTGATGGCATGATCGAGCGTGTTGAAGTTGATGGGCTTGGTGAAGTGCATGGTGTACAAGAGTTGGATGCGAAAGGAGCTTATCTCTTGCCAGGGGTGATCGATGATCAAGTGCATTTTCGGGAGCCGGGAATGACCCATAAGGAGGATATCGCCCATGCTACAGCAGCTGCCGCTGCAGGCGGAGTGACCAGTTTCATGGAGATGCCGAATACGGAACCCCAAACGCTTACACAGGAATTATTGGAGATGAAGTACGGCCTGGGCGCGGCTAGTTCATTGGTGAACTATTCGTTCTACATGGGGATCAGCAATTCCAATTTGGATGAAGCATTGCGTACCGATCCCGGATCAGTCTGTGGATTGAAAGCATTCCTCGGTTCCAGTACAGGCAATATGTTGGTGGATGATCCCGCAACGCTAGAGAATTTATTCCGCGAGGCGCACATGCTCCTCGCGATCCATGCCGAGGATGAAGCGACGATCCGCGCCAATATGCAGCAGGCCATAGGGCGCTGGGGCGATGCCATTCCGATGGAACAACATCCGTTGATCCGCAGTGCTGAAGCCTGTTACACCAGTAGCAGCAATGCCGTTGCGCTTGCGCTTGCACACAACACGCGGTTGCATGTATTGCACATAAGTACCGCAAAAGAAACCGCGTTGTTCCAGCCCGGACCGTTGGAGGAAAAGCGCATTACTGCGGAAGCATGCATCCATCATCTTTGGTTCACCGATGTTGCATATGCAGAAAAAGGCGCACTGATCAAATGGAACCCTGCTGTAAAAACTGCTGCGGATCGAGATGCCATTCGCGAAGCGGTGCGTGATGGACGGATCGACGTGGTAGCAACAGACCATGCGCCGCATACCCTGCAAGAAAAGGAAAGTCCGTATGCCCAATGTCCATCCGGTGGACCATTGATCCAGCATTCACTGGTGGCCATGCTGGAACTGATGCATCAGGATGTGTTCACCATTGCGGAAGTGGTGGAGAAACTGTGCCATGCTCCAGCTCGGTTGTTCCAAGTTTCCAAGCGTGGGTACGTTGCTGAAGGTCACCATGCCGATCTGGTATTGGTGGATCTCGACGCACCCTGGACCGTGTCCAAAGAAAATCTCCTATACAAATGTGGTTGGTCGCCATTCGAAGGGCAGCAATTCCGATCGAAAGTGTTGAACACATGGGTGAACGGCCGCATGGTGTACGCTGATGGAAAAGTGGACCGTTCGGTACGGGGGCAGCGATTAAGTTTTGCACGATGAAGCTTACCCAACTTTTGCTAGTAGCGTTGCTTTTCGCTTGTGGAACCAAGAAGGCCCAACCGCCCGCTGACCTGTTGCCACGCGAAAAATTCGTGAGCGTTCTATTGGAGGCGCAGTTGATCGAGGCTCGCATGAACCATGAGTTGACGGTATCGCATATGGGCGAAGTTCCTTCTGATGAATACTATGCTGAACTATTTGCCGAGCAAGGGACCACCAAGGAACAATTCCAAGCAACCTTCGACCATTACAGTGAACACCCGAACGAGATGGAATCCATCTACGAGGAGATCATTACCGAGTTGAGCAAGAGGAAGGATGGCCCTTCGGGAATGAAAAATGAAGAATGATCAATGTAGTTCCGGGTCGTGGCCCGGAATGACGAACTAGAATGTCGCGCCTGCTTGGTCGAATGACAGTAAGAAGTTGGCAGGTTGCAGTGGCAGTAGGCTGGTTTCAGTTGGCAGTTAGCAGTTCCTGAGTTTTTCGCTTTGCTGAACGTGGATCTCGGAAGTAGAAAACACTGCGTAACAATTCTTGCACCGTGCGTCAGGTGTTAGGCAGAAAGTAAAACCAACAACGAACAACTATCAACTAACAATCTGCGTTCATCTTTGTTTTCAGCGTTATCTGTGTTCTATTCACCCTAATTCACCCCCTCATATACTTCACAACATTCTCTACAGCATCCTTGATCGGCCGGAATTGATGTCCTGTTAACGCAACTACTTTCTTGTTGCCGTATCGCCGTTCAATAATGGAGCTATGAACGGTTGCTTTGGTTACCATCGGTCGGGTGCGTGTAAGGAAGGTCCGCAGGCGTTCAGCGCGCCAAGCGAGTGCAAGCATCCAAGGCTTTAGTTCCTGCGTTGGCGCTGGTTTGCCATTGGCTTTACAGAACTGCGTGAAGAATTCCTTATAGGTGAGGTTCTCGCCAACGAGCAAATAGCGTTCGCTGTTCGGGGCTTGGTCCGTTAACTTGATCATGCATTGTGCAACGTCCCGTGCATCGACATAAGCGTTGCTACCGGGCGGGTAGAATCGGGATCCCTTGCTCAGTCGTTCGATCAAGGTCATGGTGCTTTTACCCGGAGCACCGGGTCCAATGATCATGCACGGATTTACGATCACTGCATCCAGTCCTTCGGCGATGCCGCGTTGAATTTCCAGTTCCGCATCGTACTTGCTCAGCGCATATGCCGAGGTGTATTCATCGGCACTCCACGGTAAGGTCTCATCGCGCTCCACATGCCCAGGTGCTTCGCCGATCGCAGCAATGGAACTTACAAAACACAACCGCGTAATGCCCGCTATCAATGCGGCGTTCACCACGTTCGCAGTGCCCTCCACATTCACCTTGTGCATGGTCCGTGCATCGCGTGGATCGAAGGAGATCATCGCAGCAGCGTGGTATACATTTCTTACTCCGACCATTGCATCTTCCAATGCTCCAGGACTGTCCAGATCGCCTTCGAACCAATTGATCCGGGACAAAAGTTCATCAACCCTATCGGGCTGGTAGTGCTTGAAAATGCGTGTGAGGATCGTGCGGTCACTCTTCGGCCTTGCCAATGCGCGAACCGGCTTTCCGGTCATGGTGAGCTCGAGAAGAACGTGTGCACCTACTATTCCCGTGCCGCCAGTGACCAGATCCATTTGTGCAAAGGAACGGCGATCCACTGAACACCCCGTCTATCTTTGCCGACCTTGCACTGATCATGCATTCGTTGAATGTGAGTGGAACAACTTGAAGAATGGCGAACGGATTTATGGATGAACTGCGTTGGCGCGGATTGCTGCAAGACAGTATGCCCGGCGCGGAGGAACACTTGAACAAAGGACCACAACGCGGTTATATCGGCTTCGATCCTACTGCGGATTCGTTGCATGTTGGGAATCTCGTGCAGATCATGTTGTTGGTCCATTTTCAACGTGCAGGACATAAACCCGTGGCGCTGGTCGGCGGAGCTACCGGTATGGTGGGCGACCCAAGTGGTAAAAGCGAAGAACGCCAGTTACAGACCGCGGAGGTGCTGGAGCATAACGTAGCGTGCATCCGCAAACAGCTGGAACATTACCTCGATTTCAACGCGAAGGATAATGCCGCTGAACTCGTGAACAATTATGATTGGTTCAAGGAGATGGGTTTTTTACAGTTCATCCGTGACGTGGGTAAACACATTACCGTGAACTACATGATGGCGAAGGATTCCGTGAAAAAGCGCTTGGAAACCGGACTTTCGTTCACTGAGTTCAGTTACCAGTTGGTGCAGGGATACGATTACTACTGGTTGCACAAGAACATGGGTTGCAGCGTGCAAATGGGTGGCAGCGATCAGTGGGGCAATATCACCACGGGCAGCGAATTGATCCGCAGAATGAGTGGCGGGGAAGCATTCGCGATAACAAGCCCGCTGCTGACCAAGGCCGATGGTTCAAAATTCGGAAAGAGCGAAGGCGGAAATATCTGGTTGGATGCCGCGCGCACATCACCGTACAAATTCTTTCAGTTCTGGTTGAATACCTCCGATTCTGATGCTGATAAGTTCATCCGGATCTTTACAACATGGACCCAGGAAGAGGTCGAAGCGTTGATCGCGGAACATACCAAGGCTCCGCACTTACGCATCGTTCAGAAGAAGTTGGCAGAGGAGATCACACGAAGAACGCATGGTGAGGATGAGTTGCAAAGTGCGATACAAGCTTCTGAAGTGCTTTTTGGAAAAGGTGATGCGGATGCGTTGGGCAAGCTGTCCGATCAACAATGGTTGGATGTGTTCGACGGTGTTCCGCAAGCAGAAGTATCTCGTGATCTATTTGCCGGTGGTGTGAATAGTGTTGATCTTCTCTCGGACCATACAGGATTCTTGGCTTCCAAAGGCGAAGCGAAACGGGCACTGAAGGAGGGCAGTATCTCGGTGAATCGCGAGAAAGTAGGTGACGACAAAATGATCGGAACAGCTGACCTGTTGAGTGGGAAATTTATCCTGCTTCAACGCGGCAAGAAGAATTATTTTTTAGTGAAGGCGATGTAGGGGTCTTCGGTATTGGCGTGATGAATGGTTCGCCATTGCAGAAACAAGTAGCGTGAACCGCGTTGATCAGCTCTTTCTGCGTCATCAGCGTTCCATTACGCTGCTACACCAACAAATTGCACCCGCGTACATCGCTGTGATCAAACCGACCTAACACTTCGAACGAACCATCTGGATAGCACCGACCAAGGTCTTGCGTAGCAATGAAGGGACAACTTGCAATGTTTGCAAGATCGATCACGTTGATGCCTCCTGTGCGTCCGTTTGATACGCTGCTCAACGGGTCGTTCACATCGCGTAAACTTATTCGCATCCACGGTGGACAGCGGTATATCCCGTCGCCCTTGGACCATGCTTGGCTTAGTAGTTCCGTCATACCGTATTCGCTGTGGATGGTTGCAACGTCAAACGCTTTTTTCAGGATGGTGTGTAATTCCTCGCGTACGATCTCGGGTCTACGGCCTTTCATTCCACCGGTCTCCATGATCACGGTGTGCTTCAGGGCTTGCGGAAATTGTTCGGCAAGGTCCAGTAATGCGAACGTTACACCGAGCAGTAACGTCTTTTTCCCTTCGCGTTCAGATCGCTTCAACACCTCGCTCAGTTCGGCATATTTGTAGAGGTAGGTGCCGCTCAAGGGGTCTTCGCTTGCGGCGATCAATTGCTGAGCCATGTACACCAATGAACTGCCTTCGCGCTCCAGGTACGCGGGTAACAGCGCTAGGATCCGCCATCCCTTAGGGTCGCCATACACTGCTCTGAACGATGTACTGAAAGATCGCTCGTACAGCTTTGGCCAAGGCACATGGTGTGTACTGGTAGTTGAGCCTGTGGTGCCGCTGCTCGTGAAATGCGCGCTTGGGTCCAAACCTTCCAATAGAACCCGGTGATCTCGGAACAACCCAATAGGTAGATATGGGATCCCAGCAACATCAGCGACCAATGAAGGGTCGACCTTCAACCCATTCAGGAATCCCCGATACACCGGGTTCTTTGCTGCATGTAAACGAAATAGATCCAGCGCCAATGCGTTGAATTCATCAGCACCACTGATAGTGAATGGTCGTTCAAGAAAGAGGGTTGGGTCAGTGATAGGTGACAAAATGAGGTTATGAGCTAACTTTGTATCAATGAATGCTGCGATGGGTATATGGACAAAAGTAGTTGTGGTGCTCTTTGTAGTGGGCGCCGCCTTGGGTTGTCGCAAAACAGAGAAGTTTCCGATAGAACCCGAACTCACGTTCAAATCCTTCGAACTTTTTGGCGATTCCGCCTCGCTAACCGTTTCTTTCACGGATGGTGATGGGGATATTGGGTTGGATGATTCGGATACACAAGCTCCTTTCGATACCGCTTCTGCTTACTACAACAATTTTTTCCTGGAACAGGAAGATCTGATCAATGGTGTTTGGACACCGTATGTTTTCCCAGGTTTGCCACTTTATTATCGTATCCCACGCATTACGCCAAATGGTCAGAATAAAACATTGGAAGGTGATATTTCTGTAGCGATCGACCCATTGCCGCTTTCGATATCTCAGCTCTCTGATTCCATCCGCTTCTCAGTTAAGATCGTTGACCGCGCATTGCATGAAAGCAATGTTGTTTACTCCAACCAGATCATTCTGGATTGACCGAAGAGGCCGGTTCGATCGTTCATCCACTTAGTTGGTAATGACGTTTCCGGAATGTTAGCCGGAGGTTATCCTTTGCCTACCCAAGCTACGCCGGTCATACAAGCACGGTATATTTGGGCGACCTTACACAGATCCAGCCGACAAGGTCATTCATTTTGGGCCAACTTTCTCCTCGTCAGTTAGCGCTATTGATAGCGTCCATCGTTGCGATCCTTGCGGCTTGTTTGTCTGCGCTTGGCACATTCGGTGTTATTCCTAATTCAGAAGTTTGGTGGCCTTTCGCAGTCGCCGTTTTTGTTTTCGCTGTGGCGTATGGAGCGGTTTCCTTCGGTATTGAGCAATTCATCCACAGGCGCATTAAGATGCTGTACAGAACAGTGCATGATCTTAAGCGGAACCCCAAAGAGGTGGACCACTTGAATTTGAAAGGCGATGTATTGGGACAAGTGAATGAAGAAGTTCGTGCTTGGGCCAGAGAACGTGGCGATCAGATCGAAGAATTGGAGGAACGCGAAAAATTCCGACGTGAGTTCATTGGCAACCTGGCACATGAACTGAAGACACCGATCCATAATATCCAAGGGTATATACTCACGCTTTTGGAAGGTGGTCTGGAGGATGATCGGGTGAACCGTGATTTTCTTGAGCGCGCTTTCACCGGTGTCGACCGGTTGAATAAGCTCGTTGAGGACCTCGATATGATCACGCAATTGGAGAGCGGTGTCATGGACCTGAGGACTGCGCCGTTGGACCTCCATGATCTAGTGCAGGAAACCAAAAAAGGAATGGAGATCCTTGCTAAGGAGCGCGGTGTGAAACTGAAGAACACAGTACCACATGACGTTATGGTAATGGCCGATCGAGACCGCTTGGCCCAAGTATTCACCAACCTGTTCAATAATGCGGTGAACTACGGAAGATCGGGTGGTACATGCACAGTGCGGGCTTATACGATGGGTGACCAGATCGTAGTGGAATTATCCGATGATGGGATCGGAATTAGCAAGAAACACCTGCCACGCCTTTTCGAACGTTTCTATCGCGTAGGGAAAAGCAGAGCGCGCAACGAAGGCGGGTCCGGATTAGGGCTGGCGATCGTGAAACACATCATCGAAGCACACGACCAGACCATTGCCGTAAAGAGCAACGAGGGGGAAGGAACAACGTTCGTGTTCACCTTGGAGAAGGCGAATTAGATCGTTGTATCAATTTGTGTCCGATCCTGATAGACCCACTTATTTTCCAACAGCTTCATCGTATAACTGCACCTCGCTTTCATTGTTGATGCTTATGCGCGGCACTTCATCGAACATGGTGACTTTACCGGTAACACAGATCTTTTTATTCAAGAGATAAGTTTCCGGGTCGTAGCTGAAATTCACGCTTTTGTCCTGCCAGACCGTTGCATAGAACTCCTGATCCGGATTCGGGGTGTCAAAGTTCAAATAGATCGCTTTGGCTTTTACCGTTGTGCGCGATGCTACCACTGTTCCGCAGACCGTAACGGTCTTACCAACGTGATATTTGGCTTGTACGGAATTGAACATGCCATTTGGCAAGGGAGCAGGGATCGGAGCCGTTTCACCTGCCTTATCCTCGTCTTTTTCATACCATGCCTTATAGTCCGCCATTACCTCGATCCTATTCTCGAGCTCATCCTCCAATGAAGGAAAGAAATCGATCCCTGTAAGTTTCTCAACGCTGTCGACCGGCACTGCGTAACTGATCACCGGGTATTCCAATTTCTCATTCTTCATAACGAATGCGATCGCCTTTGGATCCTTCCCGTCCAGATCCACGATCACTTTCCAGAATAGCTCAGGGATGCTGACCTCATTCTTTCGATCTGCTTTCTGCATTGTAGGAAGTCCATCGCGAAGAACGGGGCCGGTTGCGATGAATACGCGTCGTTTGGTGTGGTAGACATAACGGCGCCCCCAGTCCTCCAGTTCGGCCCATTTGCCACGATTGAAGTCGGCAAGTTGTGGTGAGATATTGCTATAGTAGTACGTTCCGAGCAAAGCATCGTAGGTCCAACGCATATCCGCACTGGGAACCATGTGACCGCGATCATAGCCGCTATACCAATAATCCGCCGTTACTGCGGTGCCTGTCTTCACCAATGGATCCGGTAAGAAGGAGTCAATACGCGCTAAGTTTCCTTTGATCAGGTCGGGCGCAGCTATGTGTACGGTCCATTTCGGTTGTTCGTGCTTCTCGCTGTATACCAACATGTGTCCAGGGTGTACGATCAATTCATCGCCTTCTTCCAATTTGGGCAAACCCCATTTCTGTAGGTCTCGACGGATGATCGCAAGCTTCACCGAGTCCAAGCGTGCAACCATTTTTTCCTGTTGAAGGGTGAACGCAGAATTTTGTTCCTCCAATTTTTTCAGTTGAACTTCGAGGTCGGTCTGGGCAGTTGTTGGCAACACTAAAAAGGCGGCCAAGAGCAATAGGATGTAGGTGATCGGTTTCATGGAAGGTGGGAAGGTAGGGGAACACCATGGGATATTGGAATGGAATGTGGAATTTTCAATATACATGCGATGCAAATTGGTCTACTGCAAGAGCCCTGCCAGATCGCCCAAGGCCTCGTCAAGAAGATCGCTCCCTGAATGTTGAGGTGTTAACGGTTGGTCAGCAGTAGTGCCTAGTGCGGTGGTCAGGTCGATACTGTTCTGTTGTTGCACGATATACCGACCCGTTCCTGCGTGAAGTCTTCCCAAATATTCTTGTTCCTCTTGTCCGGGTGTAGGTACGATCAACGCACTGCGGCCAAGTGCAGCAAGGTCCATCAAGGTGGTGTAGCCGCTGCGCGATACGATCATCTCGGAATCCGACATGGCCCGCGCTAGCTTGGAACCTTGCATATGGCCGATCATTGTAATATTCTTGATCTGTTTTTGATCCAGTTCATCCGGTAGGCCAAGGACCACTAAATGTTCGCCCTTGATCCCTTGCATTTGCTCCAAAAGAATGTTCTCCAATAGTGAGCGCTGAGGTTCTGGACCACTGATCACTGCAACGATCCTGTATTTAGCTCCTGTGCTTTCGGAAGGGCTGTTCCGTATCGGTGCCATTCTGCTTAGAATCCCTATGTAGCGCGAATTTCCGGGCAGTTCAGCGCCATGCGAAAGTTCACCCGCGAGTCCAGGAGATCGTTGTTCGTCCATGATCCAACACCGATCGAACCGAGCAATGTTCCGCAGATTGACCTTGCGCAACACGCTTTGCGCGAATGGCGTGAACGGAAATACTTGATGCGTGATCAACAAGCTGGGCAGTGCATTTGAACGGATCCCGAAGCGTTGATCACTGATCACGGCATCCAATCGTAATTTTGCTCGCATTCCTTCGAATAACGCACGTTCTGTCTGCATGCTGCGCAGCATGGCAGGGAACTGTTTCGCCATGCTCCACAACTGATTCCCACTTTCGGAATAGCGAACGGTGATCCCTGGAATGCGAACATATTCCAACGATGGGAATTCAGCAGAAAGAACGGCTAAGGGTCCTTTGTCGGCACCCAGGATCGGAATAGCACCGAAGCGAAGCAATCGTTCGATCAATGGAACGCAGCGCGTGGCATGTCCAAGACCCCAATCGAGGGGTGCTACGAGAATGCGCTTGCCGTTGAGCATAGTGCAAAGGAAAGTGGATCACCTCGGACTATCGCTCTGCGCTCTAAATTCGCGGCCAGTATATGGGCAAGAACAAGATATCCAGATTCGAAGAGAACCTCACCTATGATCACGTTGTTCAGCCTTCTTACACCGAGCTGGCAAAAAATGGGCTTCCGCTGAAGGGGAAATGGAATGCAGAAATGTTCCATCGGGATGCACCACTTGTGTTGGAGTTGGGTTGTGGTGGTGGTGAATACACCGTTGGTCTCGCCCAACTGCAACCCGAGAAGAACTATGTTGGCGTGGATATCAAGGGTGCGCGATTGTGGCGAGGTGCTAAACATGCCCAAGAAGCAGGTCTTAAGAATGTCGCTTTTCTGCGAACCCACGTGGATCATTTGATCCGTTGTTTCGGCACCCATGAAGCAAGCGAAATATGGTTGACCTTCAGCGATCCTCAGATCGGTAAGGCCCGCAAACGATTGACGAGTCCGCTATTCTTAGCGCGCTACAAGGAAGTGTTAAAGCCCGGAGGTCTTATTCATATGAAGACGGATAGTCCTGAGCTTTATGAGTACACTATGGAGCAGATCGCGGAATTCCATTTGCCGGTGTACGAACAAAGCACGAACGTTTATTCAGACCTTGTTCTGCGTTCATCTCCTCAAGAGCAGGCTGTTATGAATATCCGTACCTACTATGAAAAGCGTTGGCTTTCAGAAGGGAAGAACATTCATTATGTGCGGTTCGGGATCGAGGGGTTCAAGTAATTCGTGATCATGCCTAAACGCACCATTCAGAACAATGCGGTACAAGAGCGTGATTTCTTTGCCGATGTAATGGACGTTGTGCGACAGGTCCCCAAGGGCCGCGTTACGAGTTATGGTGCCATTGCCAAATACCTTGGTGCCGCACGTAGCAGCAGAATGGTAGGGTTCTGTATGAACAAAGCACACCACGTAGAACCTCCAGTACCTGCGCATCGCGTAGTGAATAGGAATGGCATGCTCACCGGAAAACACCACTTCGCAACAGAAACCCTCATGGAAGAGTTGTTGGCTGAAGAGGGTGTGATGGTAAAGAAGGATACCATACTCGGTTTTCCGGACCGTTTCTGGGATCCTGCAATTGAACTTCGTTTATGATCTAGTACATTGCTGACTCTAAGCATTAGGCATGAAAGTAGTTCTAGAGCACGACGATGATTTTGCAACCATCGAAGTCTATCCCGATCAAAAATTGGCACGGCTTACATGGAAGTCACATGTGAGTAGTGAGCATTATCGGTCTCTGCTTATGTGCTTATTGGATGTTGTTTCAGAACAGGACATCAAACTTTGGTTAAGCGACGGGCGGAAAATGGGGCCCATCCTTCAAGCGGATCAGGTCTGGACCATGCAGGAATTCACGCCGGATCTTATAGCCGTTGGGTTAGAGCGAATTGCGATCGTGAGCAGCTTGGATGCGATGAATGTTATCGCGGTGGATAAGATGGTGAACGCTACACCGAAAGAAGCTACGTATAGCATCAATTTCTTCGAGGATCCGGCCATTGCGCAGTTATGGTTGATGGAAAGTAATGGTGCAGGTCCTTCAAGGGCCAAGAATGGCCTTGTCTGATAGGGACTATCAGATGGACCGCCAGACCACTAGTGCCATTTAGATCTTCAAATGCACCCGAGAATGCGAAGCCATTCTTGATGAAGGCGCACCGAAAAGATCATTGCATGGTCATCGCGGCGGAACTGATCATTCGGAGATGTGTTGGTCGAAAAGAGCGAGTAGATCGAGGGGGCTGAATGTCTAAATGGTATAACTTTGTGGCCCCATGCCGATCACCGAAGACGCTATTCTAGCGGCACTTAGTCAAATTATTGAACCCGACCTCAAGAAGGATATCGTGGAACTGGACCTTGTTCGCGAGGTAACTGTCGACGAGAACACTGTTCATGTGAGCGTAGAAGTGAGCAATCCCGCGTTGCATAGCCGCAAACGCATGGAAGAAGCGGTCGTATTCAACCTGAAGAAGGAACTAGGAAAAGGAGTTGATGTCAAAGTGACCGTTTCGCCCTTGTCCGGTGATCGCGGCAATTTGCGCAAAGTGCTACCTCATGTTAAGCATATCATTGCCGTTGCCAGCGGAAAGGGTGGTGTTGGAAAAAGCACGATCACCGCAAACCTTGCGGTTGGTCTAGCACAACGCGGGTTGAAGGTTGGTCTGGTGGATGCGGATATTCACGGACCGAGTATGCCGATCATGTTCGATGTGGTGAATGAACGACCGCAAACAGTGGAGAAGGACGGCAAGCATTTGATCATTCCGGTTGAGAGCCATGGCGTGAAACTGTTGAGCATTGGTTTTTTTGCGGCACCTGATCAAGCCATAGCTTGGCGCGGGCCAATGGCCAGTAAAGCATTGGAGCAACTATTCAAGGATGCCGATTGGGGCGAGCTTGACCTGCTTTTGGTCGATCTGCCACCGGGAACAGGTGATATCCATTTATCTCTCGTGCAGGCCGTGCCGTTGACGGGTGCGATCATAGTAAGTACACCGCAACCAGTCGCGTTAGCTGATGCTCGGAAGGGTGTTGGGTTATTCCGAATGCCTAGCGTTAATGTTCCCGTGCTTGGTATTGTGGAGAACATGGCGTGGTTCACTCCAGCGGAATTGCCCAATAACAAATACTACATTTTCGGTAAAGGCGGAGCTCGTGCGTTGGCCGGCGAATTGAATGTGCCATTCTTGGGCGAAGTACCCTTGGTACAAAGCATCCGTGAAGCCGGGGATGTGGGAAGGCCCGCAGTATTGCAACCAAATACCGTTAGCGCTGTAGCGTTCAATGATCTATGCAACGCATTCCAGGAACGAATGGCGAAAGTTGAACAAGAACCAAAACCAGCTCCAATGCAACAACCGGCATGACCGTTCTAGACAGATACCAGATCGAATCATCGGAGGTGTGCGTTCGCGAAGCACTTGACGAAATACGCCCATTTCTTGAGGCCGATGGTGGTAACATAACTTTGGAAGAGGTAACGCAGGACGGCATTGCCATGGTGCGCTTGCATGGTGCCTGCTGCAATTGCAGTATGTCGGCAATGACATTGAAAGCGGGTGTTGAAGAGGCAATTAAAAAGTCAGCTCCCGAGGTCAGATCGGTGCAAGCCGTGAACGCAGAGCTGGTCGCTTGAGTGATGAGGATGCCTTAATTCAGCTGGACGCTGGATCATTTGATCTCTTCTCCCCTCGTACCTTTGTGCCACTTTAATGGATACTCCTGTTATTACGCGCTCCGTCGAAGAACGTAGCAATGTGGTCATCCTCTTTGCAGGGGATAGCGGCGATGGCATTCAGCTTACTGGTGCCCAGTTCACGGAAAGCAACGCTTTGTTCGGTAACGATGTAAGCACTTTCCCCAATTTTCCAGCTGAGATACGTGCACCACAAGGAACTCTTGCCGGTGTAAGTGGTTATCAACTGCACTTCGGCAGCGTGGAGCTTTTCACCCCGGGTGATCAGAGTGATGTGCTTGTGGTAATGAACTCCGCCGCACTGAAAGCGAATCTCGGTAAGCTTAAGAAAGGCGGTGTTATCATCGCGAATACAGATGGGTTCGATAAAAAGAACCTGCGCTTGGCAGGGTACCCGGATGATGCGGAGCCGCTTACGGATGGGTCGCTCCAGAACTACCTCGTGCATACGGTCGACGTAACCAAGATGACGCGCAATGCGCTGGCCGACACGTCTCTTGGTATGAAAGAGAAGGATCGCTGCAAGAATATGTTCGTTCTCGGTTTCATCCATTGGATGTATAGCCGTGAATTGGGACATACCGAAGCGTTCCTCAACAAGAAGTTCGCTAAGAAACCGGATATTCTTGCGGCGAATCTGAAAGTGCTTCTCACCGGATACAACTACGGTGATACCAGCGAGACATTCACCACACGCTACGAGGTGAAACCCGCGCCGATGCCTTCTGGCAACTACCGGAACATTACTGGTAATCAAGGAACTGCAATTGGCCTAACTGCCGCCGCACAGAAGGCCGGGCTTGATCTGTTCTACGGATCATACCCGATCACACCGGCGAGTGATATCCTCCATGAACTTTCACGCCACAAGCATTTTGGTGTACGGACATTTCAGGCCGAGGATGAGATCGCAGCGATCTGTTCCGCGATCGGTGCTAGTTACGGTGGAGCGATAGGTGCCACGGCGAGTAGCGGTCCGGGTATCGCATTGAAGACCGAAGCCATGGGCCTTGCGTTCATGTTGGAGCTTCCATTGGTGATCGTGAATGTGCAACGGGGTGGCCCAAGCACCGGGTTACCCACCAAGACCGAACAAGCGGACCTGTGGCAAGCCGTTTTTGGCAGGAATGGCGAAGCACCCATTCCGGTCGTTGCCGCAAGCAGTCCCACGGATTGTTTCGAAATGGTCTACGAAGCTGTGCGCATTGCAGTTGAGCACATGACACCCGTGATCTTCTTGAGCGATGGTTATATCGCGAACGGTGCCGAACCGTGGAAATTCCCGCAAGCAAATGAGCTGAAGGCCATCAAACCTCCATTCGCGAAGCCACGAACGAACGGTACCGTCAATGAACCATTCCTGCCCTATGAACGGGACAAGAAAGGTGTGCGACCATGGGCCATCCCAGGCATGAAGGGACTGCAACACCGCATAGGAGGTATTGAGAAAGAGAATGGGACAGGTAACATCAGTTACGATCCAGCCAACCATGAACTAATGGTAAAGTTGCGTGCTGAAAAAGTGCATCGCATTGTGGAGGACGTGCCTCCATTGGATCTTTCAAGTGGTGCCGAAAGCGGTGACCTGTTGATCTTGGGCTGGGGAAGTACGTATGGTGCGATCCGGACCGCCGTGAACGAATTGACGGATGAAGGATATAGCGTTGGTCATTTGCACTTGCGTTATTTATTCCCATTCAGAAAAGAATTAGGTAATATCCTTAAGAAGTATAAGACCGTGTTGATGCCCGAAATGAACAGTGGTCAATTGCGCCAAATGATACGGGCCGAATACTTGATCGATGCCAAAGGATTGAACAAGATCCAAGGAATGCCATTTACATCAGCAGAGATACACAACGCTGCATTAGACCTTTTGAAAGCATGACCATAGCAAGTGATGTCGTTCTGGACAATGCCGCGCCAAGCGCAGGTTATGCAAGTGATCAGGAAGTGCGCTGGTGCCCCGGGTGCGGTGACTACAGCATTCTGAAACAAGTGGAGACGGTGCTGAAGGATCAAGGAAAAGCGAAAGAGGATATTGTGTTCATCAGCGGTATCGGGTGCAGTTCGCGCTTTCCGTATTACTTGGATACGTATGGAATGCACAGCATCCACGGCCGTGCACCAGCCATTGTAAGCGGGCTGCGCGGTGTACGTCCGGATCTGAGCGTATGGATGATCACCGGAGATGGTGATTCACTGAGCATCGGTGGTAACCATTTGATCCACATGTTGCGTCGAAATGTTGATGTGAACGTTCTGCTCTTCAATAACGAGATCTACGGGTTGACCAAAGGACAGTACTCACCTACTTCACCTGAGGGTGCAGTAACACGTAGCACACCTATGGGTAGTACGGATCATCCATTCAACCCATTGGCATTGTGTAAGGGTGCCGATGCCACGTTCATTGCGCGCAGTATGGATCGCGACCCGAAGCATTTACGTGAGATGTTGGTGCGTGCAGAGGCACATCGTGGTACCAGTTTGTTGGAGATCTACCAGAACTGCAACGTTTTCAATGATGGTGCATTCGAAGTGTTCACCGAGAAAAAGTCGAAGCCCGATAACACTATTTTCGTAGAACACGGTAAGCCGCTGATCTTTGCTGGTGGTACTAAAGGCATTAAGCTCGATGGTATGACACCCATTGCAGTTGATCTTTCGAACGGCGCATCCGCCGCCGACCTGTGGGTCCATGACGAACGCGATGGTTACAAGGCCAGTATACTCGTTCGCATTTTCGAGGATCCAAGAAAGGAGGGAGCTTTACCACGTCCGTTCGGTGTGTTCTACGTGAACGATCGCGCAACCAACGAGACAAAGCTCAATGCACAATTAGCCTTGGCAAAAGAGAAGAAGGGTGTAGGCGATCTCGATGCGTTGTTGCGTGGTGAGCACATGTGGAGTATCAAGTGATCAAGGTGTTCGTAGATGACGAACTGATAAGTTCATCATCTGTACATTTTGCATGAATACGATCCGCCATTCAACTTTCCGGGATATATTTCAACATGTTCTTCAGCTCGTGCAAAGCCTTTTCTACGCATCCTTAGCTGCTCACTTTGCTAATTTTACATGCTTCAATGTACCGTTCGGCAATAACTGGAATGAAACGGAGACTGCACTTTCCGAAATATGTGTTGTTGTTCACGCTTGTCGCGTCAGGGCCGGTTTTCGGACAGTCCTTCGATCTTTAACAATTTGAACAGGTCTTCCGGCCAAGGCTAAGATTTGATGGTCGATGGCTGCCACGGACGGGAGTGAACACCCCACACACCCGATTGGAGGATCGATCAGGAGCAGCAACTTTAACGTTCCCGATCGCGCGGACATTCAATGCAAATGTGCAACTGGATCTTACTTCGGATAGTTGGAAGGAGCTGCTTTTGAGTGGTGTCCGTGTGCGCGCTTCGCAAGTGATGGGTAGCCTGAAATACGGGTATCGCGAAATTTCCATTACCGATAATACCGTTGGTCTGCAACCGGACCCTCGGTCATTGCACACGGCATCTGCGGGGTTGCTGGGGATCAGTCTCACGAAGAAGTTCCGCATTCTGTTCTGGAATGTGAACGTGAACATCAGCGAAGAGAATGAAACGCTGAACGACCCTGCGATCCGTTTCAGTGGGTTGATCGGAAAAATGAAGGTGAAAGGGTTGCACCGTCAATTCTACTACGGTCTTGTGCTGGTCCATAGCGATGGACTGACCTTGCCATTGCCATTCATTGGTGGGCAAACGAGGTTGGCAAAAAAGCTGTACTTCAATTATACGTTGCCAGTACAGATCGCCATTCTCTATAGACCGAATGCAGGTACACTATTTCAAGCAGGCGTTGGTGTGGATGCATGGCGCAGCGGCGTATCCAGTGCTCCGTATGTACAGGACCAACGAACTAATTTGAATTATCAAGCGGTTCGTGGCTTTATCAATGGAAGGACGAAGTTGAACAGAACGTTCGTACTGCGCGGTGAAGTGGGGTATGCGTTCCATGATCTGCGCTGGACCGTTCCTCAGGGCGAAGTTGTACGGACCACTATCGAACCCGGTATTACCGCAACAATTGGACTCAACATCCTCTTCGGACAGAGTGTAGTGGAGCAGATCTTGAACGACGTGCTTCACTGATCAGTTCTTCAATTCCAGCGGGATCTCACACACCGGGATCGGATCCATTTTGTGCAGATTGGCGCGGTGACGTTTTTTATAAATGTCCATAACGACGCGCTCGCGCTCGCTAAGTTCTGATAGGTCGCTGTTACCGCTTTCCACGTGTTCCATAGCCAACTCCAGCTCCGGGTAACTCGCACCGATCTGATCCGCATCCGTACGGTCATCACCGAATAAACCGTCTGTTGGCGCCGCTTTTTGCACACTTTCAACGATACCCAATGCGCGTGCTACTGTATAGATCTCTGTCTTGTTCAGGTCGGCAATTGGACTAAGGTCCACACCGCCATCGCCGTATTTGGTAAAGAACCCAACACCGAAGTCTTCTACTTTGTTTCCTGTGCCTGCGACGAGATATCCGTGTAGGCCCGCCAAGTAGTACAAGGTGGTCATACGTAACCGCGCACGCGTATTGGCCAAGGCGAGTTGAACAGCATCATCGTTCTCCGACTTAGGTAACGCTAGCGCAATTGTGTCGAAGGTTGGTGTGAGATCCACGATCTGCGAGCTTACCAAGGGAAACTGTTTTTTTAAAGCTACAATATGCTCTTGGCCACGTGAAACTTGTGATGCCGCTTGATGGATCGGCATTTCCACACATAGAACAGGGAACCCGGTCCGTGCGCACAGCGCACTGGTAACAGCGCTATCAATACCACCGCTGATCCCGATCACGAATCCTTTTTGGTGAGCGTTGGTACAATATTCCTTCAGCCAACCAACGATATGGGCTATTACCTTTTGGGTTTCCATCGGTACAAAAATGCGAAGCCCCGTTCAATTACGTTTGAACGGGGCTTCATTACTATGTTCCAAGCTTAGAAGTAAACACCAAGCGATAGCTCGAAATAATCAGCGTATGTTTTGGCCTTATACAAGAGCGTAGTATCATCCGTATTGAAGGTGCCTTTCTTGAACAATGTAGTGAACGAACTGTGGTACGCAATACCGATCAACATGCTGGTACTACCAGAGAAGTTATACTCCGCACCTCCGCCTATCTGGAACCCGAGTTTTACGGGATTCACCTCGTCCTTTACATCGTCTTCATCAACGGTTGCGGTAGTTGAAACATTATTGGTAGTGGTTACGGTCTCAATATCCTGTTTGGCGCGGAGGTTAACGCCAGCGTCGAAACCAAGTTGACCGAAATAACGCATGTAGCCGATCTCATTGGTCATTAATTTAAGGGCCAATGGGATCTCGATATAACGGAGACGGGTTTTTTGAATACTTCTAACCGATGTAACAACACTGCTAGAGTCTACTTCATATGATGTCTCCGTCTTTCCACCAATGTTCAACAACGTCAGACCCGTAGCAAACCGATAATTTCCGTTCGCACCGAATGGGAACTCAGCCATCAGGCCGAAGCTGTAGCCGATCAAGCTACCATCGCTTTCCAATCCTTTGGTATCCGTGCGGATCCAAGCCATGTTGGGCGATACTTTTATGCCCAAGCGCACGCTGTTATCGCTTTGTGCGTTAAGGGTTGTTGCGCCGATCAATGTCACGGCGAGAATGGCGAATGCCTTCTTCATAGTTTTGGGGTCGTTTTACGAATGGACAAAGGTAACGTGTTGCGCGCAAGATCGAACAAGCTGGGTTTGCTCCTCGTTTCGTACTCCCTTATCGGTATATGGACGAGCTGTACCGAAAATGGTCACAGGACAGTGGACCCTATTGCTTTGGAACAAAACCTGACCATAGGGCGGTTGGACCAACGGCTTTTCAATGCACCTTTGGAAAGTCTGCCGAGTGTGAACGCAGGTCTATCTGCGGAATATGGAACGTTCTATCGGATCTACATCGAAGATATCCTGCAAGGTGCTGCGTTGAACGACCCGCGTTTGCCGATGGTCCTTGCCGATTTTATCAGTGATCCCGATTGGAGTGCAGCGCAACAAGCGGTGGATAGTGTACTTGGTGACCTAGAGCCTCAGCGCCTACAATTCCAGGATGCATTCGGAAGGTTGAAAACCTTGTTCCCTGATAGCCTTACACCAAGGGTGATCGCATTCAATTCGGGTTTCAACTTTGGCATTTTTCCGACGGATAGTGTTCTCGGCGTGGGAGTGGAATGGTTCATTGGCAGCAATAGCCCTGTGATCGGTCTGCTGGCTCCTGACGCATTTCCACAGTTCATGAAAGACCGGATGGTGCCTGAAATGTTAGTGCCAAGTGCCTTGAAAGGGTGGTTGTTGGTACACTACACAAAAGACATAAGAGGGGAGGACCTATTGACCAATTTAGTGGAGACCGGAAAGGTGATGGCGATCCTCGATGTACTGCTTCCGTATACCCACCCTGACCTCAAATTCGCATTCACTAAAGAACAACTCGCATGGTGCGAAGCAAATGAATTCGAGATCTGGAAGAACTTGGTGAGCGATGAAAAACTCTTCAGTAAGCAAGCCGATGACATCGGTAGAATGTTGAATGATGGTCCGTTCACGAACGGTCTACCGCGTGAAAGCCCAGGACATATCGGTGAATGGATCGGCTATCGGATGGTTACGGCTTACCTCAGTGAGAATCCGGATGTGTCGTTCGCGCAATTGATCGCCATCGAAGATCCAAAAGTGATCCTTAAGGCCTATAAACCGAAGTAGGAAAAGAAGACTCAAGTTACACCAGTGGGCAGTTTGCAATGGCAGTTAGCAGTTCCTTCGTTTTCGCATTGCCAGAATGTGTGCTTCGGGTAGTAAGTGACAATTCCCAAGTCAAGTCGCAATTAGCCATGTAGGCGCTAAATTCAAAATTCTTCATTCTTCATTCTAAATTCTACATTCTCTTTACTGAGCCCGAACTTTGCCACCCATGAAAAGATCCGAGATCAAACTTTCCGTACAACTCGACGAGAACAACGTGCCCGAACGCATCGATTGGGAAGCCGAGGACAATGGCGAAAAAAGCCAGAGCAAAGCAGTGCTCCTATCCCTTTGGGACGATAAGGAGAAGAACACCTTGCGCATCGATCTCTGGACCAAGGAAATGTCCGTTGAGGAAATGAAAGCGTTCTTCCACCAGAACATTCTCACCATGGCGGATACGTTCGAACGTGCGACCAACGAAAGCAAAATGGCGGAACAAATGCGCGACTTCGGAGCGTATTTCGCGGAGCATATGTTGCCGGAGTTGAAGGCTTAGGTCAGTTGGCAGTTATCAGTAGGCAGTGGGCAATTTGCAAACTGCTAGTGCCCACTGCTCTTGCTGACTGCCCACTGCTCTTGCTGACTGCAAACTGAAAACTGCCAACTTGCTACTCCGTAGCCCCCCAGCCCTTATTCACTTCTTCAATAAATCCCAATAATTCGTCCCGGCCCACTGACTTTTCTGAACTGGTCTCGAAGATGGTCGGCAGGGTTTCCCAGGACTTCTTCAATTCGCGTTTGAGCTTGGCTACGTTTGCCTGAACCTGTGGCTGACCGAGCTTATCGGTTTTCGTGAAAACGATTGCGAACGGGATCTCCGTTTCTCCTAACCACTGTATCATTTCAAGGTCGTTCTTCTGCGGTTCAAGTCTGCTGTCGACGAGAACGAACGTGCATTGTAGATTCTCTCTGCGGCGCAGGTAATTGCGGATCATGCTTTCCCAAGCGCTGCGTTCTGTCTTGCTCACTTTCGCAAAGCCGTAGCCGGGTAGGTCCGCGAGCATCCATTGGCGATCGCTTTTCAGCGTGCCGTCCACTCTGAAGTGTTCTACATTCCGCGTGCGGCCCGGAGTGTTACTTACTCGTGCTAATTTGTTGATATGGCAGAGCATGTTGATCAACGAGCTCTTCCCAACATTGCTTCTTCCAATGAACGCATACTCCGGCAATGTGGCTTTGGGCCAATGCTCCGGAGCACGACCGCTGCCCAAATGTTCTGCGACCAAGGCTTTCATTTCAATGGACTGACAGTGAATACCGATAAGGTTGTTATATGACCCAGATCGATCACACCAACGTCTTGGCCAGCCACGTTTCCAAGATGGCGTTGAATTGATCTGGATGCTCCATCATGGCTGCATGTCCGCATTCATCGATCCAGTGCAATTCGCTATGCGGGATCAACGTATGGAATTCTTCAGCTACATCAGGTGGGGTTATCGTATCGTTCTTTCCCCAGATCAACAACACGGGCATCTTCAATTTCGGGATCTCCGTAGCCATGTTGTGCCGTATCGCGCTTTTGGCCAAGGATAGGATCCGGATCAACTTGCTCCGATCATTTACGGTTTCATAGCATTCGTCTACCAAAGCGTCCGTTGCATGCTTCGGATCGTAAAAGGTCACGGCTACTTTTTTGCGAATGAATTCCTTGTCCTCTCTTCTAGGAAAACCTCCGCCGAACGCATTTTCGTATAGACCGGAACTGCCTGTGAGTACCAAGCTCCGTACGCGCTCCGCGTGTCGACTACAATACACCAAGGCGACATGCCCACCTAGCGAATTGCCGATCAAATTCACCTGTTTGAAACCCTTATGCTGAATGAACCGGTCCAGGAATTTTGCCAGATTGTCCACGTTCGTACTCAACATCGGCAGCGTGTACAACGGCAATATGGGTACGATCACTTTGTAGTTCGGTGTGAAGTGATCGAATAATGGTTTGAAGTTGCTCAACGCTCCGAAAAGCCCGTGCAGCAAGATCAAAGGCTGACCTTCGCCCGCTTCCAAGTACTGGAATTCACCCTCCTTTATTAACGTACGATCGTTCGACATGCTTACTATGCGGTCCGTCCAAAGGTATGCCGATGGTTGGTTCATGGAAAGGGGGACCCTCAGAGTATTACTAGATCATTGTTGAAGAAGGTGCCCATCCAAGGAGAACAGCTGAAAGGTGATCCTTCATTGATCATGAGCGGTCTGTGGTTCTCGAACTTCATTTTCCGTTCGCGATCCGTGCGACTTAGCTGTCTAATGGCGACTTACTTTCTCCTTCCCGGATCCTTCAGGATCATCTTCTATCGGCCAAAACCATCAAACCCGGATCCCGCTTGATCATCCGGCCGAATATCATCCGCTATCAACAGAAAGCGGTTGATCGATCCTGCTCTGGCTTTGTAGTGTTATTGCCTTGATCCCAGACTTTTAGCAATCCATTGGTGATCAGCTCCGAGTCATATTCTGAACCTTTGATTGTTCATATGCCCCACTTTGACCCACGGGTTTGAATGCACTAATTCCAGCCTTTTCGCGGGTTGTTGCAACATTTGTTATGTTTGACCGTTGACAAGTTATCAACGATTGAACAAAAAAGTGGGTTATAGTGGAACAGAGTGGGTCAATTACCCTACTTTCGCCACGTTTTCGAGCTAACGCTTTGCATGTTGAACCTCCTCGGTGAATACGATCTGAAACTGGACGCCAAAGGCCGTCTTACGCTCCCGTCCGGGTTGCGCAAGCAGCTCGATGGTGAGATCCAGAAAGGATTCGTGATCAATCGTGATGTGTTCAAGCCGTGCTTGGTGCTCTACCCCATGGTCGAATGGGAGCATACACAGACCACGATGCGACGATTGAATCGTTTCGTGGCCAAGAACGTCGAGTTCGTTAGGCGCTTCATGAATGGAGCAACGCCAATTGAACTGGACGCGAGTGATCGCTTGCTCCTGCCGAAACACCTTCTCGCCCACGCCGGAATCGGCAAAGGGCTACGGATGGTGGGCATGATGGACCGTGTGGAGATATGGAGTACCGACACGCATGTAAAAATGTTGCGCGAAAAAGTGGATCTCACCGCGCTTGCCGAGGATGTCATGGGCAGCCTAGGCAACGCAGATGAAGAGTGAGTACCACGAGCCCGTTCTTTTACAAGCTTGTATTGAAGGATTGAATATCCAGCCGGATGGCACCTATGTCGATGTTACGTTCGGCGGTGGTGGGCACAGCAGAGCCATCCTTGAAAAGCTCGGACCGCACGGTAGGCTGATCGCCTTTGATCGCGATCGTGATGCTTGGGCGAATGCCGCTATACTGCGTGAGAAGTATGATGGCGAGAATAAGCCGCACTTCACATTGGTTCAGGCGGATTATCGTTGGATCAGGAATCATCTCCGCTACCTCCACGCCATTCCGGTCGATGGAATTCTCGCAGATCTAGGAGTCAGCAGTCACCAATTCGATACCGGGGACCGTGGATTCAGCTTTCGGTTCGATGGACCATTGGATATGCGGATGGATCATCGCAATTCCCGGGATGCTGCACAACTCTTACGCGACCTGGATGTGAATGCGCTCACGGATGTATTACGCAAATACGGTGAGGTCCAGCATGCACACCGTGTGGCACATCAACTGGTCGATGCGAATAGATCCCGACGGATCCGCACCACGTTCCAGTTGGTGGAAGCGTTGAGGCCGGTGACTCCCCGTGGTAAGGAGAGTAGCTTTTTGGCGCAAGTGTTCCAAGCGCTTCGGATCGCAGTCAATGATGAACTCGCTTCGCTCGAACTGTTCCTGCAACAGACCGCAGAGGTGATGGCTCCAGGAGGAAAACTCGTGATCATGAGCTACCACAGCCTCGAAGATCGACTGGTAAAGAATTACATGCGAAGCGGAGATCTCGCTGGCCATGAGAACAAGGACATCTACGGAAACAGAACACGCCCCTTCGATCCTACAAGTAACAAAGCAATACAACCGAGCGATAGCGAAGTAGCAATGAACCCAAGGGCCCGCAGTGCCCGCTTACGAATAGCAGTACGCAGTGAACAAGTTGAAAAATAAGAAAGCAGAGAAGGAAGCGAACGGCTCTTCAGATGCGCCCGCCAGTAAGGCGCGGATGCCGCGTGCCTTTTTGAATGTGTTGAATGGAACGTTCCTCACACGTGAGAATGTGTTGGGCAATATGCCCTTCATACTATTCTGCTCAGCGTTGATGATCACCTACATCGGTTATGGTTATCACACGGAACGTATCGTTCGCAACCTCAGCTCCACGGATAGTGAGCTAAAAGAACTGCGCAGTGAATACATCACCGTGCGTGCCAAACTGGAGACCGATGAACAACAAAGTAAAGTAGCCGATCGGATCGCCGTGCTTGGCTTGAAGGAAAGTGTTGTGCCACCTGTGAAGATCGACGTGGAGAAGAAGGAAATGGATCATACCAGAACACCATGACGGATACGACCAAACAGTTGCGCGCTCGGGCCAACATGGTCTATATCGTAATGGTGCTATTCGCACTGGCGATCTCTGTTCGGCTCTTCACCATTCAACTTGTTGAAGGCGAAGAATGGCGTGCAAAGGCTGAGCATGTTGCGACCACCTACCGCACCGTTCAACCGGATCGCGGACATATCTACAGTGAAGATGGGCGGTTGTTAGCGACCAGTGTTCCGGAGTATGACGTGCGCATGGACATGATCCCTGACGGGCTCAGCGAGGAGATGTTCAGTTCCAAAGTGGATTCGCTCGCCATTCGGTTGTCACAACTTTTTGGTGACCGTACCGCTGTTGAATACAAGCGTGACCTTGTTGATGCACGCAAACGGAAAGAGCGTTACCATTTAGTTAAGCGTCGTGCGGATCATGCGCAAGTGCAACAACTCCGTGAATTCCCGATCTTCAACTTAGGAAGATATCGCGGTGGATTGGTGACCGAGAAACGAACGGTGAGGGTGCATCCGTTCGGACGATTAGGAGAACGTACTGTCGGCTACATGCTTCGGGATAGTACCACGATCGGGTTGGAGAATGGATATGATCAGTATTTGAAAGGGGTTACCGGCCGTAGGTTGGAACGTCGCTTGACCGGTGGTGTCTGGATGCCGATCGATGATGGTGAAGGTGTTGATCCGGTCGAGGGTTCTGACATACATACTACGATCGACATCAACCTACAGGATGTCGCGGATGATGCCTTGGAACAACAGCTCTTGAAACATGGTGCCGTTTACGGTTGCGTGATCGTGATGGAAGTTGCCACCGGATACATAAAGGCCGCCAGCAACTTGATGCTGTATAAGGACAGCACCTATTCCGAGGCTCAGAATTTTGCTGTGGGTGAAAGCACAGAGCCCGGTTCCACATTTAAACTAGCATCACTAATGGTGGGTCTGGAGGATGGACTGATCGCGTCAACGGATACGGTAGATACACAAAAAGGAGCGGTGCGATTCAGGGACCGCATCATGCGTGATTCACACGAAGGAGGTTATGGAAAGATCACCGTGCAACGCGCATTCGAACTCTCCTCGAATACCGGTATCAGCGTGGCTGTGAACCGGGCTTATGAGAAGGATCCGAAGCGTTTCGTTGATGGTCTGCGACGTATGGGTCTGGATCTTCCGACCGGGGTACTGGTGCCCGGAGAACCGAGACCCACCATGCGTAACCCTGGTGAGAAAGGATGGAGTGGCGTTAGTCTTCCTTGGATGAGCATAGGCTATGAAGTGTCGCTAACACCCTTGCAGACACTGACTTTCTACAATGCTGTCGCGAATAATGGGCGGATGATGAAACCCCGTTTCGTGAGCCATATAACGCGCAACGGAAAAGTGACCAGCACCTTCGAGCCGCAAGTGATCAACGAAAGGATAGCATCCGATAAGACCCTTGACATCGTTCAAGGAATGTTACAAGGTGTTGTGGATAGTGGCACTGCCACCAACCTACGCGCAGCGCATTTTGCGATCGCAGGTAAAACGGGTACCGCGCAGATCGCACGCAATGGTAGCTACAAGCAACACGGGGTCAGCTATCAAGCATCGTTCGTTGGCTATTTCCCGGCAGATGCACCCAAGTACAGCTGTATCGTTGTGGTGAATGGACCCACGATGAGCGGTTACTATGGGAACGTTGTGGCCGGACCGATATTCAAAGAGATCGCCGATAAGATCTACAGCAATCGACTGGAGTTACAACAAGGCGTTCATCTTGCTAAGGCCAAGGGGCCATCAAGTCCTATTTCGTTGAGCGGGAACAGCGCTGATCTACGCACCGCAATGGAAGCATTGAAGGTTCCGATGGTCTTTGATACCGAAAGCGAATGGGTTACGACCCAAGCAGGAGATTCCAGTGTAACGCTCGTATCCCGCGGAATTCCAACAGGTGCGATGGATCTGGTTCCGAATGTATTGGGAATGGGATTGAAGGATGCGATCTACATCCTGGAGAATCGGGGCCTGCGTGTACGCTTCGAAGGAAGTGGTATGGTGAAGCGTCAATCACTTCCTCCAGGTACGAAGGCTACCAGTGGTTCAATGATCGTGATCGAACTGACATGAAACTGCTGAAGGACATACTCTATCGTGTGCGCATTGAGCAAGTGGTCGGCTCAACGAATACCGCTATTGAGAAATTGGCTTTCGACAGCCGTGAAGTGATCGCCTTTGCCGCGTTCATTGCCATAAAAGGTACGCAGGTCGATGGTCATGCATTCATCGAAAAAGCGATCGAAAACGGAGCGAATACGATCGTGTGCGAGACGTTACCTGCCGAGCTGAAGGAGAGTGTTACGTACGTACGTGTAGAGCATGCCGAAGAAGCACTCGGCATCATGGCTTCGAATTTCTACGATCATCCGTCGGGTAAACTGAAGTTGATCGGGATCACAGGTACCAATGGAAAGACCAGTATTGCAACGCTGTTGTTCCGTTTGTATCGGACCTTGGGTCATAAGTGTGGGTTGATCAGCACGGTTGAAACACGCATTGGACAGCGAACGATCCCAAGTACGCACACCACACCGGATGCGATCCGCTTGAACGAGTTGCTCGCCGAAATGGTAAGCGAACGCATAGCGTTCTGTTTCATGGAAGTGAGTTCGCACAGTGTGGTGCAGGAACGTATTGCCGGATTGAAGTTCGCGGCCGGGTTGTTCACCAATATCACGCATGATCATTTGGACTACCACGGTACGTTCGATGCGTACATCAAAGCTAAGAAGCGCTTCTTCGATCAGTTGCCATCAACTGCATTCGCAATAGTGAATGCGGACGATAAGAACAGTTCTGTGATGGTGCAGAATACAAAGGCAGAGAAGCGATCGTATGCAGTACACAACATAGCCGATCATCGCGGTCGCATCATAGAGAACCAACTGACCGGTCTGCATTTGAACATAGACGGACATGATGTGTACGCTCGGTTGATCGGTGAATTCAATGCGAGTAATCTGGTTGCTGTGTATGCCGTAGCCCTCCTCTTAGGCGAGGCACCCTTGAACGTGTTGACAGCACTCAGCGACCTGGAGCCACCGCGCGGAAGATTCCAGTTGGTACGTAGTACAAGCGGTATCATCGGTATTGTGGATTACGCGCATACGCCCGATGCCTTGAAGAACGTATTGGAAACCGTGAATGCCGTTTGCGGTGAAACCGAACAAGTGATCACTGTGATAGGATGTGGCGGTGATCGTGATCGTACGAAACGCCCGATCATGGCGCAGATCGCCACGTTGAACAGTAGCCATGTAGTGCTCACCAGTGATAACCCGCGCAGCGAGGACCCAATGGCGATCCTCAACGAAATGCGTGAAGGTGTGGCTGCGAATGATCAAGCAAGAGTATGGACCAACCCTGATCGTCGGGAAGCAATTCGCCAAGCAGTTGGAATGGCGAAAGCAGGTGATGTTGTATTGGTCGCGGGTAAAGGACACGAGACCTATCAAGAAGTAAATGGCGTCAAGCATCCGTTCGATGATGTCGCGGTATTAAAGGAAACCCTTGAACTACTGCACAAATAATGTTGTATCACTTGTTCCATTGGCTTGGTAATGATGTCCCTGGATCAGGGGTGTTCAATTACATCTCGTTCCGTGCAGCAATGGCCGTATTCGTGTCATTGCTGATCTCGCTATGGTGGGGTCAAGGCATCATCAATCTACTGCGCAAAATGCAGGTCGGGGAGACCGTACGCGACCTTGGTCTGGATGGGCAGATGCAGAAGCAAGGCACACCGACCATGGGTGGTCTCATCATTCTATCCGCGACGATCATCCCAACAGTATTGTTCGCGAAACTGGATAACATATACATTATCCTATTGCTCATAAGTACGGTATGGCTTGGTACCATCGGCTTTATCGATGATTACATCAAGGTCTTCAAGAAGGATAAGAAAGGCTTGGCGGGAAAATTCAAAGTAATTGGGCAGGTCGGGCTAGGCATCATCATCGGTGCTACGGTCTATTTCCATCCTTCGATCCGTACGCGCGTTGAAGTGCCGGAAGTTCTGGCACAACAATTCGCTCCTTCTGAACTGAGCGTTTTCGAGGAAGAGGATGGTACGGCGCATTACATGCTCGACCGCAAATCCCCGAATACAACGATCCCGTTCATAAAGGATAACGAGTTCAATTATTCCTCCATACTCGGTGTATTCGGACGCAATGCAAGACAATACACATGGATCGTATACATCCTCGCGGTGATCTTCATCATTACCGCAGTGAGTAATGGCGCGAACATTACCGATGGCATCGATGGACTGGCGACGGGTACATCCGCGATCATCGTGATGACACTCGGGATCCTGGCCTATGTGAGCGGTAACATCATCTTCTCACAATACCTGGATATCATGTATATACCCGGTTCGGGTGAACTGGCGGTATTCATTGGTGCGCTGCTTGGTGCGTGCATCGGATTCTTATGGTACAATGCCTATCCCGCGCAAGTGTTCATGGGTGATACAGGCAGTCTGGCACTTGGTGGCATCATAGCTACGCTAGCGATACTCGTGCGCAAGGAATTGTTGATCCCGGTACTCTGCGGGATCTTCTTGGTCGAGAACTTGAGCGTGATGGTGCAGGTGTCCTACTTCAAGTACACCCGCAAACGATTTGGCGAAGGAAGACGCATTTTCCTGATGTCGCCCTTGCATCATCACTTCCAGAAAAAAGGGATCCACGAAAGCAAGATCGTATCACGATTCTGGATCCTCGGTGTCTTGCTCGCAGTTATTTCCATCGTAACACTTAAGCTAAGATGAAGAAGCTGGTGGTACTTGGAGCTCAGGAAAGCGGCGTCGGGGCAGCACGGTTGGCCCAACAACAAGGTTTCGATGTTTTCGTCAGCGACGCAGGCGAGATCAAGCCGAAGTACCGCGACGAATTGAAAAGGAACGCGATCGCATTCGAGGAAGGAGGACATACGGAAGCACGCGTATTGGGTGCATCAACCATTGTGAAGAGTCCTGGCATTCCCGATACTGCCAAATCGGTCATCGCGGCGCGCAAGGAAAGTATTCCAGTGATCAGTGAGATCGAATTCGCTTACCGCTATTGCAACGGTACGATAATCGCGATCACGGGTAGTAATGGTAAGACCACAACGACCATGCTTACCAACGATATCCTGCAAAGAGCGGGATTGAACGTGGCCATGGGCGGCAATCTGGGTAACAGTTTCGCAGCGTTGGTAGCGGATGGAGACCATTCGCATTACGTCCTTGAGCTAAGCAGCTTCCAGTTGGATGGCATTATTGATTTCCGATCGCACATCGCCGTGTTGCTGAATATTACTCCGGATCATTTGGATCGGTACGCCTACAGAATGCAGTACTATGTGGAAAGCAAATTCCGCATTACGATGAACCAGATCGAGACGGATCATTTCATCCATTGTGCGGATGATCCCGAGTCTGCGGCTTGGTTATCAAAAAACGCTATCAAGGCGCAGCAGTGGCCTTTCTCAATTCAGCATTCCGTTCCCCAAGGAGCATTTCTCGTTAACGACCATATCCACATCAAAACAAACCAAACCACCTTCGAAATGTCAATGATCGAATTAGCGCTGAAAGGCAAACACAACGTGTATAATTCCATGGCTGCGGGTATCGCAGCGCGCGTACTCGAGATCCGAAGTGAGGTGATCAGGGAGAGCCTCAGCGATTTCCAGAACGTGGAGCATAGACTTGAGTATGTGTCAATGGTGCACGGGATCGAATTCATCAATGACTCTAAAGCGACCAACGTTAATTCAGCGTGGTACGCATTGGAGAGCATGACCAAACCAATTGTTTGGGTCGTTGGAGGGATAGACAAAGGCAATGATTATTCGTCACTGATGGAACTTGTCAAGGAACGTGTGAAAGCGATCGTGTGTTTGGGTACGGATAACGCGAAACTTCATGAGGTTTTCGGATCCATCGTTCCGGTCATGGTGGATACTGCGAGTGCTGAACAAGCAGTTCGCACAAGCTATGAACTAGCAGAAAGTGGCGATGTGGTTCTCCTGAGCCCATGCTGTTCAAGCTTCGATTTATTTGAGAATTACGAGGACCGCGGGCGCCAGTTCAAGTCCGCAGTGAAGGGGCTCTAGAACAGAACGATGATGGAAAAGAAACCCATTACTTCTTCGCTTCGAATGGTCGGCGGGCAATTGCTTGAAGCACGCCAAGCTGCCATTGAAGCTCAGGGACAAGGCCCACACCGCATGGAAATGGTGTTGTCCGTGGATGGTGTGATCTACATCAACGATTCGAAATCTACGTTCTTGGATGCGACCTTGGAAGCGCTCGGTAACATGGACCAACGCGTGGTGTGGATCACCGGTGCATGGAGCGACGAGATGGCCCAAAGCCAAGTGGTTGAGCTCATGCAGGAACATGTTAGTGCAGTAGTGCTCTTCGGTCCGGTAAAAGAAGTGCAAGGAAAAGAGGATGCTCAAGTGTTCCATGCGAAGGAATTACGTACTGCTGTTTTTCTAGCAAGAGAATTGGCAAAGGATGGAGAGGCCGTGCTTTTCAGCCCTGCTTGCCCGAGCGGAAATGGTTATGCGAATTACGAAGAGCGCGGCGCTGAATTCAAACGCGCAGTAAGGGATCTATAGTCAGCGGAACTGGATCAAGAATTGAGAACGAAAAACCATCCAACGAACTGAAAACCCTCTTAAATAAGCTTCAAGGAGATCGTGTGATCTGGATGACCGCTATGATATTGGCCGTTATCAGTTTGCTGGCGGTGTACAGTTCCATCAGCTCACTTGCCTTCAAAAGGGAAGGTGGTTCCACGTTGCATTTTCTAATGAAACATGGGATCATGTTAGTGACCGGTGGCGTGATCATGTATTACGCTTCCATGCTGAAGTACAGCATGTACTCGCGGCTTTCGCAATTAGCGATCAGCATCGTTGCAGGCTTGTTATTGCTTACGCTGTTGCTCGGTTCGAATATCAATGATGCCAGTCGGTGGATCACGATACCGATCATTAACCAAAGCTTCCAGACCAGTGATCTGGCTAAGGTGGTATTGATCGTTTACCTCGCTCGTGTCATCGGAAAACAACAGGATAAGGAATGGACGTTCCGCGATGTGCTGGTGAACCTGATGGTTCCCGTAGGAGTGATCTGTGGTTTGATACTTCCTGCAAATTTCTCGACGGCGGCGCTCTTGTTCCTTCTCTGCATGATCATCATGTTCATTGGCGAAGTACCGATCAAATGGTTGCTCGCTATCGTAGGCTTGGCTGTGGGTTCATTCGTTCTGTTGGTCATGGCGAACGAAGCCTTGGAGTTGGATGTTTTGCCGCGTGTAGAGACATGGACAAACCGTGTTTCCAATTTCGGAGGTGATGATCGCAACGCGAATTATCAAGTGGAGCATGCCAAGATCGCGATCGCTTCCGGTGGGCTGTTACCGAACGGACCAGGAAGTGGTAATTCCCGGAACTGGTTGCCACATCCTTATTCGGACATGATCTACGCATTCATCATTGAAGAGTACGGAAGTATCATCGGTGGATTGGGGTTGCTATTGCTGTATTTGATACTCCTCTTCCGAGCGGTCAAGATCGCCGGACGGTGCGATAAAAAATTCGGATCGCTCGTTGCAGTTGGACTCAGTCTGATGTTGGTGCTGCAAGCCATGATCAATATGGCCGTTGCTGTGGACCTTGTTCCGGTAACAGGTCAGCCGTTGCCTTTGGTGAGCATGGGAGGAACCAGCGTTTGGTTCACCTGCCTTGCCATTGGCATTGTTCTCAGTGTAAGCCGAAGTATAGACGATATTCAGATCATAAAAAAGGATGCAAAACCTCGGACAGCCGTCGCTTAAGGGAGACCTTAGGGTGATGATCTCCGGGGGTGGTACCGGCGGTCACATCTTCCCAGCCATCGCAATTGCAAATGCAGTGCGTGAGCGGGAAAGTGCTGCCCAATTCCTGTTCGTTGGTGCCGAAGGAAAAATGGAAATGGAGAAAGTTCCAGCGGCAGGGTTTAAGATCGAAGGCTTGCCGATCCGCGGTTTTCAACGTGGTTCAATTGCAAAGAATCTGTCGCTTCCATGGCGTTTGGTCCGGAGTATGATGAAGGCGCGTTCACTGGTGAGAACATTCAAGCCGGATGTTGCGGTGGGTGTTGGTGGTTATGCCAGTGGGCCGGTCCTCGCTGCGGCGCAACGTATGAATGTGCCGACGTTGATCCAGGAGCAGAACAGTTTCCCCGGCAAGACCAACATATACCTCTCCAAACGTGTGGATCGAATTTGCGTGGCATACGCAGGAATGGAAAAATACTTCCCGAAGGAAAAAGTGTTGTTGACCGGAAACCCGGTTCGACAAGAAGTGGTTCGTCTCACTGGTAAAAGGCTAAGGGGCATGGAACTATTCGGGTTGCAAGAAGGAAGACCGGTGCTCTTTATAACCGGCGGATCGCTTGGAGCACGCGGGGTGAATAAGGGCGTGGAAGCGGCCTTGCCTAAGTTCAAGGAAGCTGGTATCCAAGTGATCTGGCAAACAGGAACGCCCTATTTCGAACAAGCACGGAAGGCAGCCGCTGATCTTGGCTATGATGATTGTAAGGTCATGGAATTCGTTACCGGAATGGACTACGCATATGCTGTGGCAGACCTGGTCGTAGCTCGTGCCGGTGCGATAAGTGTAAGCGAATTGTGCCTAGTGCAAAAACCTGCGATCCTTGTGCCGTTACCAACCGCTGCGGAGGATCATCAAACGCATAACGCAAGGGCGCTGACCGATCGAGGAGCGGCTGTTCTGTTGAACGATGCGGATGCAGTGGAAGAACTTGGAAAGACCGTACTGGGTCTAATGAACGATACCGAAGCATTGGAGAAGTTGCGAATTGCGATCGCCAGCATGGGCACGCGCAATGCCGCCGAAGCGATAGCAGTTGAAGTAATACGATTGGCACGCACCAAATGACCGAATTGAACGGATATAAATTCTTTTTCATCGGTGTCGGTGGCATCGGTATGTCAGGTCTTGCACGCTATTTCCGTAGGCGAGGTGCGGAAGTGGCTGGTTACGACCGTACCCCAAGTGAAATGACCAACGAGTTGATGCGCGAAGGCGTTTCCGTACAATTCAATGAAGACCCACGTTCCATTCCGGAGGAATATGCGAACGCTCCAGCGAACGAGATCCTTGTTGTGCGTACACCAGCCGTTCCTGCGGATTCGCGGTTGTTGAAGTATTGGCAGGACCGTGGTGCCAAGATCATGAAACGCGCCGAAGTGTTGGGATTGGTAACGGCGGAACGAAGAACTGTTGCTGTGGCGGGAACGCACGGAAAAACAACGGTCAGTACCATGTTGGCCCACTTGCTCACCGTCGGCAAGGTGAAATGCAATGCATTTCTCGGCGGAATAGCCGCCAACTACGGGACGAACGTTCTACTGAACGATGATGCGATAGTGAACGTCGTTGAAGCGGATGAATATGATCGCAGCTTTCTGAAGCTCTGTCCAAGTGAGTCGATCATCACGGCAATGGATCCAGATCACATGGATATCTACGGTACGCCGAAGGCCATGTTCGATGCCTACACCGAATTCGCGATCCTTTGTGATGGTCCATTGTTGGTGCATGAAAGCATTGCTGACCATTTCAAGGAGCGTTCCAATGTGATCACCTATGCGCTTACAGGCTCCGGGTCCCCGCGTGTTGAGAACCTCCGCATAGTGGGTGGCAAGTATGTTTTCGACCTTTTCGCGGAAGGCCGAATGATCAAGGACCTTGAACTGGGTATGGCAGGCAAGCACAATGTGGAGAATGCGATCGCGGCTTCCACTGTAGCACTCCGCCTGGGAGTTTCTCCTGACCATTTACAACAAGGGCTGGCATCATTCCGAGGTGTGGCACGTCGTTTCCAAACACGTGTTTCGAATGAAAAGGTCGTTTATATCGACGACTATGCCCATCACCCTAAGGAACTGGATGCATGCATAGCCAGTGTTCGTGAGCTCTATCCGGGTAAGCGTATCACCGGGATCTTTCAACCTCACCTTTTTACACGCACACGGGACAATGTTGAGGATTTCGGTAAGAGCCTAGCGCAATTGGATGAACTCCTGTTGCTCGATATCTACCCTGCTCGGGAAGAGCCCATCCCAGGAGTTACTTCCGATTGGTTGTTGAAACATGTTCCGATGGACGTGAAAGAATGCATCAAGAAAGAATCACTTTTGAAGGAAATTGATTCACGCCATGTGGAGGTCGTGCTGACCATGGGCGCCGGTGACATCGACAGTTTGGTGGCCCCGCTCGAACGTCAGCTCAATCAACGCTACCCATGAACAAGCTCAGGAAAATAGTTCGGCCACTTATGATCGTGCTCAGCGCGATCAGCGTGGTGGTCATGCTCGGCTTCGTGGAACGGACCTCCGATGGTACCCTTATTTCGGACCTGAAGATCACCGTGATCGGCGATGAAGGCGTTCATTTCATTGATGATGTCGGTGTTCGGCGCCAAGTATTGGATCAAGGTATCGCGGTACTTGGTTCGCCGATCGGTGAATTGGATCTGCCGATCATTGAAGAACGACTGCGCGGCCTACCCTGTGTTTCGCAAGCAGAAGCACATCATACCATGGATGGCACGTTGCACGTAATGGTAAAGCAACGGGCACCTGTGGTACGTGTATTCAATGCTGACGGTACCAGTTTCTATATCGATCAGGAAGGGATCACCATGCCGATCGATCCGAATTATACCGCGCGTGTGCTCGTTGTCACCGGTGCGTTGAACGAACCCGGTGCAACGGATGGTGTCCGATCCGTATTCGCTACGGACAGTATCGTGGATCGATTCCGTTCCGATGATATCCATCGACTGGCCATGTTCATTCGTCAGGACGCTTTGTGGAACGCTCTTATTGATCAGGTTGTTGTAAAGAATGATGGTGAATTCGAGCTGATACCAAAGATCGGTGCACAGCGTATCCTCTTAGGCGATGGTTCCGAATTGGAACAACGATTCGCCAAACTCAAGATCTTCTACGAAAAAGGAATTCCGAAAGCCGATTGGAGACGTTACGACAGGATCGACCTGCGTTTCGCTGACCAGGTCGTCTGTACTAAACGCACTACACCCTAACCGTTCCAACGACCCTAAACACCCGCATTAGAAATGGATCAAGAAAATCAGAAGCTTAACGAGCACCTTGATATCGTAGCCGGCCTCGATATCGGTACCACAAAGATCGCCTGCATCGTGGGGCGAAAGAATGAACAAGGCAAGATCGAGATCCTCGGGATGGGGAAAGCGAAATCAGACGGGGTGAGCCGTGGTGTTGTGGCAAATATCCAAAAGACGGTGGAGAGCATAACAGCTGCAGTGAAAATGGCCGAGGATAGCGCTGGTGTCGAGATCACCACCGTGAATGTGGGTATTGCCGGACAGCATATCCGTAGCATGCAGCACCGCGGTATGAAGATGCGTGAGAGCAACGATGAAGAGATCACGCAGAATGATATCGACCTGTTGATCGATGAGACCTATCGTTTGGTAATGCCGCCGGGTGAGGAGATCATTCACGTGTTGCCGCAAGAATATATCGTGGATAACGAGCAAGGGATCCGTGACCCGATCGGTATGTCCGGAATTCGCATGGAAGCCAACTTCCACATCATCAGTGGCCAGGTGACCGCTGCGCGTAACATCAATAAATGCGTACACCGAGCTGGTCTGCATGTTACCGAATTGATCCTGGAACCACTGGCAAGTGCGGATGCTGTGCTAAGCCAAGAGGAGAAGGAAGCTGGTGTGGTGCTTGTTGATATCGGTGGTGGTACAACGGATATCGCGATCTTCTTCGACAATATCATTCGTCACACGGCGGTAATTCCATTCGGTGGTAACGTGGTAACGGAAGACATCCGCCAAGGTTGCGGGATCATGCGGGATCAGGCTGAATTATTGAAAACGAAATTCGGATCCGCTCTTGCAGCAGAGAATAAGGAGAACGAAGTTGTATGCATTCCCGGTCTGCGCGGTCGCGAACCCAAGGAGATCAGCTTGCGCACGTTGGCTGAAGTGATCCAAAGCCGCATGGAAGAGATCATGGAACATGTGTATTTCGAGATCAAGAACAGTGGCTTGGAAAAACAACTGATCGCTGGTGTGGTGTTGACCGGTGGTGGTGCACAATTGAAGCATTTGAAACAGCTCGTTGAGTACATGACCGGCATGTCCACACGCATCGGATACCCGAATGAGCACATTGCGAAAAGTGCGGTTGAAGATGTTACAAGCCCCTTGCATGCAACTGGTGTAGGCCTTGTTATGAAAGGCTTTGATTATCTGGAGCGCCGTCGCCCACATGCGGCCGATGCGCGTAACCCAATGCGCAGATCCGCTAGCACCGTTAAAGAACATTCCGAACCAGGTAGGATCGGTTCATTCTTTAAGTCAGTCCTTTCAGGTGCAAGTGAATTGCTCAAGGACGACGAGAACTGACCTACTGAAAGACCCGCAATTACACTCCAAAAAAATCCCCCAGAAGTCATGAAATTCGATCTTCCAAAAGAACTAGGCTCCATTATCAAGGTGATCGGTGTGGGCGGTGGTGGCAGCAATGCCGTTAACCACATGTACACGCAAGGAATTGCCGGCGTGGACTTCATCATTTGTAACACGGATCGCCAGGCGCTTGATATAAGCCCAGTGCCGGTGAAACTCCAACTCGGTGTGAACCTCACCGAAGGGCTCGGCGCTGGTGCAGTACCTGAACGTGGTCGCGATGCGGTCGGAGAGAATATCGACGAGATCAAAGAACTCCTCGGCAAGCGTACGAAGATGGTCTTCATCACAGCGGGTATGGGTGGTGGTACCGGAACCGGTGCAGCTCCCGTTATCGCTGAGATCGCTCGCGAAATGGGCATCCTTACCGTTGGTATCGTTACAAGTCCTTTTCAATGGGAAGGTCGCCGACGCAAGCAACAAGCCGCGATCGGTATCGAAGAAATGCGCAATGCCGTTGATACCTTATTGGTGATCAACAATGATCGGTTGCGGGATCTTTTCGGGAATTTATCACTGGATAATGCCTTCGAGCATGCCGACAACGTACTAACGACCGGTGCAAGGGGTATCGCCGAGATCATTACCATGACAGGTAAGGTCAACGTTGACTTCGAGGACGTACGGACCGTGATGACCCGAAGCGGTGTAGCCATCATGGGTATGGCCGAAGCCGAAGGTGAGGACCGTGCTGTGCGCGCAGCCCATGAAGCATTGGCATCACCACTATTGAACGATAACAATATCGAAGGAGCCAAATTCGTATTGCTGAACATTACGCACGGTACGAACCCGGTGCAGATGGATGAGATCAGTGAGATCACTGAGCACATTCAAGAAGCCGCTGGTAGTAGTGCCGATGTGATCTGGGGATATTGCAAGGATGAAAGCCTTGGTGAGAAAGTGCGCATCACCATTATTGCAACCGGCTTTCCAACACATCCAATTACAGGAGCCATTGCTACTGAACAGAACACCCGTACCGTGATCCCATTGGATGCGGATCGCCCGACCATGATCACGCAACCGATCGTCAATCCTGTGCAATCAAATGCAACCGTGGTCCCGGAAGAAAAGTTGGATCGTTCACCTAGTACCAAGGTAACGGAGGAGCCTTACCTCAAGCAAGTAGAACCGGTATCGGAGCCAACGCCAATTGCACAGAGCAAGATCGAATTCATCATCGATCAACCACCTGTGCACACCAACAAACCTGTTGAAGCGAAAAAGGAGCCAGCACCCGATACGGAAAAAAAGATGCACAACTTATACGGCGATACCGTGAAGAACGGATCCGTAACGGAAACGCCGGTGCCACGAACCGAAGTGCAGGAGGCGCGTCTGTCCCACGATGAACATCAGAACCGCGTAGAACAACGTGTTGCACATGTTCGCGAATTGAACATGCGCTTGCGCACGCCGAACGGGTTGACCGATCTGGAGCGTGAGCCGGCCTATAAGCGCAAGAACATTCAGTTGAACGATGCCAAGCCGAGCACCGATTCCAATGTGAGCAGGTACACGCTTAACGAGGAGATCGATGAAAATGGCGAACGTCGTGTAGAACTGAAGAAGAACAACAACTACTTGCACGACAACGTCGATTGATCGATCGTGGCAAGAACGCGCAAACTAAAAATGGGACTGAAGGAAAGGATCGATGCTGACATCAAAGCAGCCATGCTTGCCCGTGAAAGGGACAAGTTGAATGCTTTGCGCGCAATAAAAAGTGCGATACTGCTCGAACTTACAAAAGGAGGGAGTAGTGAGGAACTGGATGAAGCGGTCGGTATGAAGATCCTACAGAAACTTCATAAGCAACGGTTGGAGAGTGCGGCGATCTATATCGAACAGGATCGAAAGGATCTTGCCGCCGAAGAGGAAGTGCAAGCGAAGGTGATAGAAGCCTATTTGCCGCAACAGATGAGCCAGGAGGAAGTGGCTGATGTTGTGCGTGAAGTGATTGCTTCGACAGGTGCGAAAAGTATGGCGGATATGGGCCGAGTAATGGGTGAAACGAATAAAAGATTGGCCGGTAAGGCTGATGGAAGCGCTATTGCGGCGCTCGTAAAAGAACTGCTCAGCGGGGGCTGAGCAGGGTTAGGTTAGGGTTGAATGAAAAGGCGTGTCCAAACCGGGCGCGCCTTTTCGCTTTATACCATTTCGTCTTATGAATCGACTAAAGTTGTGTAGCAATTTTTTGATCAGGCGATCAAGAAAATCTTTTCATATCCAAAGCTATGGAACTATTTTATTGAGAAGCATGGTCGGAAAAGAGCGAGCAAATTGGTCGAGACTGTATGACGAAATGGTATTATGTGTCCCGTCCTAGAATAGGTTGACACAATTCCGCTATACAATGGAAGACTCAATTAGCCATAGGACAAGACGAAACCAACTTGATCATTTCGACTACATTCACCAAGCAAACAGCATAATTTTCTTCCTCATGAATAGCATGACCTACGCTTGGTTCTTTGTGATATGTGCCTCCATTAGTGTGAATGTTGCACCACAGGATCCGCTTATACCATCGGATAAATATGGTGAAGAAGATAGTAAGCATACAACGTTCTGGAGAAACAATGGACAGATCATCGGCTCTGAGCAACTTGCTCAGGCTCCGTTGGTTTTCGATAGTACAGGAAGACAGATATTGACGAGTTCAATGTCAAGAACCAAAGAAGGTTTCATAGTTGACCTTGATGCATTGTCTGATGGGGCGTATGTGATCACCTTCAACGGCGCATTTGGTGCAAAAGCACTCGTGTTGCATTGATCAAGCCATGAGAATTATTCTCTTGTTTTTTGCTTTGGTGATAGTAGTTGCTGCTAAGTCTCAGGATCTATGGGCACCAGCTGGGCATCCAGGTAGTTGTGCATACATTCAGAGGTTGTATGCCGACACGGCGAATGATGCGCTTTATGCAGGCGGGGAATGTACATTCAACGGAACGAACAATGACAATGCGTTGTATAAATACCAAGATGGTGCTTGGTCAACTATTGGGATCTTTGACCAGTCTATTCGATCTATAGTGAATTACCATGACACGATCATCGTCAGTGGGGGTTTTAGCACGATCAATGGTCAGCCACATGAGTCCTGCGTGTATTTGTATGATGGGGAATGGTATGACTACGGTGCGTTCGTTGGTTCGCCGTTTCACCTAAAGATATTAGAAGATGATCTCTACTTGGTTGGCGGATTCATTTATATCAATGATGGTGACACCGCTAAGGGAGTGGCGAAGCGTGTTGGTAACCATTGGGAAGCCGTGGGTAGGTTGCAAGACGTACTACCAAACAATAGCCCGATGGTTATGGATATTGCCATCTTCAATGATGAGATCTATATCTGTGGAAATATTAGCTCCACTACAACTTCAAGTGATTTTTTCAAACTCGAAGGCGATGCATGGGTACCTGCAGCGAGTACTGGATTGTACGGTTCGTTTGCGGTGGGCAATGCCTTGGAGGTGTACCAGAATGAGCTTTATATAGCAGGTGGTATACACATTAGCGAGGGTAACATAGGCGAAGGTGTTTTGAAGTATGATGGGGTAGGGAGTTTGCAACCCGTAGGCACCGGACTACAGGATATGGACAACGGGCAAGCGCTGTATGTAGTTGCAGAGGATATGGAGGTACATGATGGAAAACTTTTCGTTGGTGGGGTGTTTTGGCATGCAGGCAATGTGCCCGCATGGCGCATGGCGACTTGGGATGGAAATAAATGGTGCGGGCTAGGCGGCGAGATCGAAGGTCGCGTAGAGACCATTGCATTCTACCATGACACACTTTTCTATGGTTCGCAAAGCAACCCCAACGTGGATGGGGTTTTTACCAACCATATGGCTCGTTACTTGGGTAGTACGTACGCCGATACATGCAGCCTACCCGTGGGTGTGCCCACGGAGTTTACAGTACAAGAACAACTGGTCATTTGGCAAGGAGGTGGCGCTGGCACCTTACAGATCAGCGGATTCAAGAAAGGCGATGTGCTTTACATTCATGATGCACTTGGCCGCCAGGTACTATCATTGAGCATGATGGAGAATGAGCACTATGTAACGCCTCCTCTGGTGGGTGGTTCATATATCGCTTCAAGGGTTGGCAAAAATGGTCGAACGAATTCGACCCGGTTCGTTGTGTTCTGATCCGTTCATGAACCACAGGTAGTTCCGGAACCACTATAAAAGCGAAAGGCCCGCTTTCGCGGGCCTAACGTGCGTTACCAAAACGCGCTTACTTCTTCTTGGCCGCTTTTCTTTTCGCTGCCTTTCTAGGAGCTTTGCGAGCTGCTGGCTTAGCTGCCTTTTTAGGGGCTGCTTTCTTAGCCGCTTTCTTAGCTGCCTTTTTAGCTGCCTTTTTTGGGGCTGCTTTTTTAGCTGCTTTTTTAGCTGCCTTTTTTGGGGCTGCTTTTTTCGCTGCCTTCTTTGCTGCCTTTTTAGGGGCTGCTTTCGTCGCTGCTTTCTTTGCTTTCTTAGCCATTGTTTTGGAGTGTTTCCCCAAACGTATGGCAGTGAAGTTATCAGTGAGCAAATCAATGCATCCATATTCCAACGCTGCAATGTTGATATCGCCCATCAACATGATCGAATTGATTCGTTGGATTCATTTGCGATTGAAGAAAACCCTTGCTGTTCCTAGTGTTCTATTACAAGCTTGAATCCAACACCATGCACATTAACGATGTTTACTTTCTCATCCGTTTTCAGGTACTTTCTTAATCGACTGATGAAAACATCAAGTGAACGTCCAAGAAAATAGGTGTCATCACCCCATACCATATTCAACACGAGTTCACGCGGAAGTACTTGTTCCTGATGCATGCACAACAACCGAAGAACATCGGCTTCTTTCTTTGTCAGTTTCCGTTCCTCGGTCGGGTGGGTCAGCGTCAGATTCCGAAAGTCGAAGGTGTATTCACCGAGTTCGAAATGTTCGCGATCGCGCGTTTCCGATCCGGTGCCGGATGTTCTACGCAGTATGGCTTCAATACGAAGTACCAGTTCTTCATGACTGAATGGTTTCGTTAGATAATCATCGCCGCCTGCTTTGAATCCTGCTATGCGATCCTCGGTCTGGCTCTTCGCCGAGAGAAATACGATCGGTACTTCGGCATTTATCAAACGTATGTCCTCCGCAAGACTGAATCCATCCTTATGGGGCAGCATCACATCCAGAACACAAAGGTCATAAACGTGCTCATTGAAATGTTTAAGACCATCCTTCCCGTCTCTGCTGAGATGGACGGTATAGCCCTTACGTTTCAATGAGTCCTGGATCACGAAGCCAAGGTTCTGATCATCCTCTACTAGTAAAATGGTCTCTTTTCTATCGGTCATGTTCATGCTGTTGGAGTGCGTTCTAGTTGCTCCTGCTTGGCGAGCGGAAGCGTCAATGTAAATACGCTGCCACGTCCCAATTCACTTTGGACAGTGACCTTGCCACAATGTTCCTTAGCGATCTGTTTCACGTAGTGCAGGCCAAGCCCGAATCCTTTTACGTTGTGCACATTGCCGGTATGCACACGATAGAATCGTTCAAAAATGGTATCCAGTTCAGCCTTTGCTATGCCAATGCCTTGGTCATGTATGCTCACACTTACGTTGCCGTTCGCGCTGTTCAACCGGATCTCTATCGTAGCATTATCCGGTCCGTACTTCAACGCATTGTCAAGCAGGTTCGCAACGGCATTGGTCAAGTGTATTTTGTCACCAATGACAATGTGAGGACCATCATTCGCTATCAGCTCAACATGCACGTTGCGTTCTTTGGCTGGGAGCCGGAACAGATCCAGTAGGTCGTTGCCGATCATGTCCAGATCCACACGCTCGTGTTTGATCTTCAGATTACCCTTTTCCAATGTTGAAAGCTGAAGGACCCGTTCCACTTGAATGCGAAGACGTTCATTTTCACTGCCAATGATCCGCGCATATTCCCGTAAGCGATCCGGTTCATTGATGATATTCGGGTCGCTGATCACTTCACTGCTCAATGCGATCGTACTAATAGGCGTCTTTAGTTCATGCGTCATGTTACCGATGAAGTCATTCTTCATCTCACTCAACTTGCGTTGTTTCAAGATCACCCAGACGCTATACGCGAAAAAACTGAATACGATCAACGTTACGATCGCTGGAAAGATCCAGGTCCAACGGCTGGTGTCCTCTTTCCAATAACTGACCTCGCGGTTCGGAAAGAACACACCGAAATAATGACCGTCCTTGTCCAGCTTCAATAACTCAGAATGCGGCACTGTATCCGTATTGACGCTATCCACGGAAACATAGTTGCCATATACAATGCTGTCCGTAAAACAATCGTAAACGCCATATTCGAAATCCTCCTGGATGTTACGACGGCTGAACTCTTTCCGCAACATGGCTTCTAAGAGGTATGGATGTACGGTGTCGTTGATGGTAACGGCGAAATAATTAGGTCGCACTTGTTTTACCGCATCGTATAGATCGGTCGGGTCCTGTGTAATGGATAGGATCTGTTCCGTAACATCGGTAAGCGCCATCACTACCCGATCATTGAACTGTTTTTCCAATTGCGACGCTTGTTCCTGGTTCAATGCCGCCTGTTCCTGTTGGTTCAATGCTGCGACCTGTAGCCAAAGGAGCTGTGTCACGATAACGCCGATCACGCTCAACGTAGCCAATAACATCAACGTTCCTATGGCTTTTCGACCCATGCTCCTATGCTACTTCCGTTAGTGCAATGTTACACAGACGATAATACGTTCCGGTCGGTATTAACATCGGTTTTACTTTCGCACCTGGTTACACCTGCCATCCCGCAACCGCATTTCCGTGACACAACGCTCCTTCCATTTCGCAATTGCCGGTATAGTGCTGGTCACCATAGCGGGGGCCGGATTGGATGTTATGGAGGTGGATGCTGCCCAATACGCTGGTATGTCCCGCGACATGCTTGCAAGTGATAATTGGACGAAATTGTATTTCAGAGGGCATGATTATCTGGACAAACCACCTTTGTTGTTCTGGCTTTCGGCACTGTCCTTCAAGTTATTTGGAATAAGCAATTGGAGCTACAAATTGCCGAGCATTCTTTTTGCTTTTCTGGGTCTGGTCGCGACTTACCGCTTCACGTTGCTTTATTCGTCCCGAGAGGTCGCTCGAAGTGCTTCACTCATGTTCGGTGGTAGTGCGGCATTTCTCTTAATGACGAACGATGTGCGTTGCGATACCATATTGACCGGTTCCGTAATGACCGCGATCTGGGCTGGTGCAGCGTGGATCGAACAACGCCGATGGTGGCAATTGGGGTTGTGCGCCATGGCTATTGGTGCAGGTATGTTGGTCAAAGGACCAATGGGCATAATGGCGCCGTTGTTGGCGTTGATCGGACATATCGCATTCGCCAAAAGATGGGATGTATTCCGTGATGCCCGATGGTTGATCGGTATTCTCGTGATCGGAATTCTGCTTATCCCAATGTGTATCGGGTTATATGAACAGCACGGAATACAAGGACTGCGGTTCTATTTCTGGGAACAAAGCTTCGGAAGGATCACCGGCGAGAATCGTTGGAAAGATGATTCCAGTTACTTCTACTTTACACATGAAGTACTATGGCAAATGTTGCCTTGGACGATCTTTATTCTCGTCGGGATCCTGGCCTCGGTCAAGGAAGTGGTTGAACGGACTGCGCGCGAATACTTCACTATTTCGGGTATTGTACTTGTTTTCGTGGCGATCTCTTTGTCTCATTTCAAACTACCGCATTATTTGTACGTAATACTACCGTTGCTGGCGGTACTTGGTGCTAGGGCTTGGCATTCGGCCCGATCTGCTTGGCTCTTTCGAACACATGGAATAGTGGTGATCCTGGTCTGGAGCTTGACCGTCGTTCTGGCCGCATGGTCGTTTCCAAATGGGTCGGTTCCGTTCATTGCGTTGATGCTCATCCTAGTGGTAGTGGCAGTCCTGATCCTGCACAGAATGGCGGATCGATCCGGTCTGTTCCTTGCCACATTCTGGATCATGATGGGTATCGGTATCACCGTCAATGGTCATGTTTATCCACAAATACTACACTACCAAGCAAATGCACAAGCTGGTAAGTGGGCCGCAGAGAACGGCTATGATCGAAACCATTTTTTTGGGATGCATCTGAGCGGGACCGCATTGGACCTTTATGCTGGGTTTCCAGTGAAATGGATCAGTAATGTTGGGGAGGCAAATGATGTTATTGGGCCCGGTGTTGCAGTGTATACGGATGTAATTCATCGCGAACAATTGATACAAGCAGGGTTCAGACCGAAGAGCGAAGTGGTCCTCCAGAATTATGAGGTGCAGCTCATGGGATTCGATATGATCGATCCTATAAAGCGGTATAAGGCCGTTGAGGCTCGGTTTATCCTGATCTATTGATCATTTGGCCTATTTGAATGGGTATCGGCGCGTTCCAGCCTTGTCATAGCTGGATCGATCTATGATACTGAACGGAGGCATTCGTCGAACATTTTTATTATTGAATCGATCAAAAACCGTAGTTTGACGACAAATTCCTAAATTGGGGCACTCGATCGAACTTCACATCTAAAGCATAGAACTATGGATCACGCTGGACTCATCAAGCACTGTTCAAGGGAATTCCTTTCACGAAAATTGAGGAATTTTCTCCTATTGGGAACTATCCTTTTGAGCAGTGTGGTATTTGCTCAAACCGGTTCGGAATGCAATGCATTCGCCGGTACTTTGACGGGGTTTAAACCTTCAGATTGTTTGTTGGATGGTGGAACCGCGATCGGCGGAATTCCGAATGGCGATGCAGTGGTGCCGAGTGGTTTTTCCAAGGTCTATCTGCTCACCACTAGTCCTGGAGCGATCATTCAACAGGTGCGTACGGTACCGATCTTTGATGTCACCGATGAAGCGACCTATACCATACATACGTTGGTCCATGATCCTGCTACGCTCGATCTCACTAGCATAGTTCAAGGCGTTACGTCGGTGAGTGCGATAAATGGTGTGTTGGTACAAGGTGGTGGTTCGATCTGCGCAGGTCTGGATCTTGTCGGTACGCAGATCATTGTGGCTAATCCAAGTACCGGTAGCATTTCTGCGGTCATGGACGAAGTGTGTATGGCTGATGGGTCGGCAACCGTAGCCGCATCGCCAGCAAATGGCACCATCGTTCCTGAAGGATACAGCGTGTTGTATGTTCTTACTAACGGAGCAGCTCTTGTTATTGAAGATGCTTCCGCTACTCCGTCTTTCGAGGTGAATGTTGTTGGAACCTATACCATACATACGTTGGTCCATGATCCTGCAACATTGGATCTTGATCTCATTGTATTTGGAAGCTCCATACTGAATGACGTCAATGGCCTTTTATTCCAAGGCGGAGGTGCAATTTGTGGTGTCCTCGATGTTGCTGGCGCTCTGGTGAACGTTGTGGAGTGCAGTACGGAATGCTCTGCTTATGCCGGAACACTTTCGGGTTTCAAACCAACGGATTGCTTGCAGGAAGGAGGTACGGCGATCGGTGGAATTTCAAATGGTGATAAGGTGGTTCCCGCGGGATATGAAGTGGTCTACGTGCTGACCAGCGCCCCCGGAGCGATCATTGAGCAGATCCGGAACGTTCCGATCTTCGATGTATTGGAAGAGGCTGTGTACACCGTGCATACATTGGTGTATGACCCGGCTACGCTTGATCTTGGTTCAGTACAATTCGGAGTTACCAGTGCAGTGGATATCAGCGGACTGTTGATCGAAGGCGGCGGCTCCATTTGTGCTTCGTTGGATCTGGTAGGTACAACGATCCAAGTCGAGAATCCGGAATCGGGCGGCCTCACAGCAGTTGAAGCACAGGTTTGCATTGTTACTGGTTCCGCAACTATTAGCGCCACTCCGAGCGGTGGGCTTTATGTGCCCAATGGGTACACCGTATTGTATGTTCTTTCGCAAGGTCCCGAACTGATCATCCTGGAAACTAGTAGTGAGCCGATGTTCATGGTCACGGAACTGGGAGACTTCACGATCCATACGCTTGTCTATGATCCAGCGACATTGCCTTTGGGTGGGATTGTTTTTGGAACCACAACGGTTTTGGATGTGAACGGTATGCTCCTACAAGGCGGCGGCGGGATATGTGCCGTACTTGACGTTGCTGGTGCGCCGATCGAAGTGATCGAATGCAATGTTCCTTGTCTCACGGATGCCGGTTCATTGAGCATTGGTTCGTTCGAGACCTGTTTAGTGGATGGACAGGCCACGGTCACGGCGTTCGTTGAGGATGCGCCAACAGTACCTGCTGGTTATGAAGTGATCTACGTACTTACTTCGGGTACTGATCACATCCTTCAACAGGTGTCCAATGACCCTGATTTCTACGTTTCATTTGATGGTACGTTCACCGTGCATACGTTGGTATATGACCCTACTACGTTGGATCTGTCCGTCGTGAACTACGGTGTTACTACTGCCGCAGATGTCAATGCTCTTCTTATCCAAGGCGGCGGAAACATATGTGCGTCTCTTGACCTGGTTGGTGCATCAACGCTTGTCATTGATTGCAGCGTTGAGTGCTTTACCCAAGCCGGGTCGTTGACCGGTAATAAGACTCCGTGCCTATTGGATGGAATGGCAACGATCTCCGCCACACCGAATGGTGATGCAGTGGAGCCGTCAGGTTACGCAACGATCTATGTGCTCACGAACGGTACAGGACAGATCATCCAACAAACTTCTATAACTCCAAGTTTTGCCATATCCAATACTGGTCTGTACGCAATTCATACGCTGGTGTATGATGCCGGTACGTTGGATCTAGGCGTTGTGGTGTTCGGAACTACACCTGCGAGTGCGATCCACGGTTTGTTGTTACAAGGAGGTGGAGATATCTGTGGTAGTTTGGATATTACCGGTGCATCATTCAGTATTGAGGAATGCACGACCGATTGCTTGGCTGATGCTGGAACGCTTACAGGAAACGCTGCACCATGCATTGAAGGTAGCCCTGTTCTTATTTCCGCGAATGCGAATGGTGATGCGGTAGAGCCAGTAGGTTATTCTACCCTCTATGTGCTGACCAGTGGCGGCGGTCTGGTGATCGAAGCAGTTAGTGCCGACCCATCTTTTGCCGTGGATGTGATAGGAGTTTACACCATCCACACCTTGGTCTATGATCCGAATACCCTCGACCTGACCATCATTGAATTCGGGGTGACCACGGCACCTGAGGTGAATGCCTTGTTGATCCAAGGTGATGGTGATATCTGTGCTGCGTTGGATGTGGACGGTGCATCATTCACGATCGAACCTTGTTCCACGGAATGCATCATTTCTGCTGGTACCATAACCGGGGTCAACAGCTTGGGTTGTTTGTCGGATGGCGCTTCCACGTTGATGGCTACGCCGAATGGAGATGCCATCGTACCTTCTGGTTTCGTACAGAATTATGTATTGGCATACGGCCCGGATCTAGTGATCATGCAGGTCGGTCCTGTTCCATCATTCGTGATCACTACGCCGGGTGTCTATTCCATGCATTCCATTGTGTACAACCCCGCAACGCTTGATCTATCGATCATCCAGTTGGGTGTTTCGACAGCAGCCGATGTAGTTGCATACATCCTGTTGAACGGAGGGAACATTTGTGCAGGGTTGGACCAGACCGGTGCCCAATATGCCATTGGTAATTGCTTGGAGCCGTGTTTAGCGAAGGTCCACCTCACCGCGAACGGGAGCGGTGGTTGTTTGGTGAATGGAGAGATCACACTTTCCGCTACACCGAATGCGAGTATGTTGGTTCCTCCTGGTTACACCGTGGCATATATCCTTGCAAGTGGTGAGAATGCAGTGATCGAGGAGATCAGTCCAACGGCGAGCTTTTCTGTTACCACACCGGGTGCATACTCGATCCACGGGTTGGTCTACGATCCACTGACTTTGGATCTTTCACTGATCACACCGGGAATGTCCACCATGGATGCCGTTCATATCCTGCTCACACAGAGTGATGAACCATTCTGCGCAGGTATAGATATTCCTGGAGTGCCTTTCACTGTGACCGATTGCGGAAATATTATCACACAACCTTCTACAGCGATCTGGCCTGTACCTGCTGTGGACCAATTGCATGTGCAGGTAAGTGAGAAGATAACGGGTAATAACGCCGAGGTCGAATTGACCATTCTTGACGCTATGGGTCATCAGGTCCTAAGTGAAAAAGTGAACGGCAACGCAACCGTTCCGTTGATCGTGAATGTGCACGCACTTACCAATGGTACGTATACGCTGCGCGTTCAAAGTGTGCATGGTGTTGAATCACAGCGTTTCGTTAAGATCGGTCTGAAGTAGTCCAACAGTTATTTTATAAGACCCGCAGTCTGCCGTCCCTCAGTAAATGCGTGGAGGCAGGTGCGGGTCTTTTTTGTTTTGGATCGGATCATTGAATGGTATTCCGGATCATGATCCATTCTCTTGACAATTCCATGACCGAAACGGCCTTAGAAGGCCATTCATGGGTTGTGTGCTCAACGTTCCGGTAGTTGCTTTGTACCCGGAAAAACACAACACATTTCATGAAGCTTTTTACGCTGTGCGCAGCCTCACTTCTTTCAATCGCGACTTTTGCTCAGACAACGGTCGTTGTTAACACGAATGCCGGGAATACCGCTCAGGAATTCTACAGCTTACAGAACGGGACCATCAGTAACCCAGCTCTGGCGCAGTGGGATCTGGCCTTCGAAACTTCCGGGATAACGGGGAGTATACTGGTCAATACGGCCAAAGGCATTCAGGTCTTTAAAGCACCTTACACGATTACTGAGTGGACAATGCTCGATACATCCGGACTCGCTGTATCCTGGACCCCGCAACAGAACAGTGAAACGAACTGGAGTTCGGGTGCACTCAATCAAGGCCTTACAAGCAACCCCTTCGATCTGGGATGGGGCATCTACAACATGGTATCTCATAACATTACCGGAGATAGTTTGTTCGTACTGAAGCTCGCCGATGGTTCGTGGAAGAAGTTGCGCATTGATGGTTACGCTTCAACGACCAACGCGTTCACGTTCACATGGGCCGACCTTGATGGCGGCGCAGAACAGGTAGGGAGCATTGTTCGAGGTGATTATTCTTCAATGAACTTCGGATATTACTCGCTGGAGACGAATAGCCCATTGGCCCAAGAACCGGATGCTTCCACATGGGATCTGGTCTTCACGAAATACCTGGGTTTCGTTACACAACCGGCGGAAGGTTTTTATCCGGTTGTAGGATGCTTTCAGAACCGTGAAGTACAAGCATTGCAGGTGGATGGTGTACCCTCCGAATCCGCATCGTGGAGCGGCGGAACATTCAGTGATGATATGAATGTGATCGGTTTTGATTGGAAGAACTTCAACATGACCACCTTCGTGTGGGAATACACACCGGACCGCACCTATTTTGTTCAGGACCGCGATGGCAATATCTGGAAACTGATCTTTACCGAATATGGAGGTGGTGCTACGGGTACCATCACCTTCACCCAAGAGCTCGTCAGCGCAACGAGTGTGAATGAATATGGAACGAACGGATCGGCGATCATATTCCCGAACCCCACGAATGGAAGCAGCGTGAACGTGTTGTTGGATATTCCCGCGAATGAAGCACAGCTCACGATCTCCGCTGTGAATGGCAAACTGGTGCAAAGTCAAAAGCTGACAGGGATCAACCCGCTAGCAATAAGAACATTGGACGTTTCATCATTGACACAAGGTGTGTACATGGTCCGTATCGCTCATGTGAGTGGCGTGACCAATACCAAATTGGTCATTGAATAAAGAGCCCCTCGTTGCGTAGAACGCTCTATGCCTTGGTTGGCATGGGGCGTTCAATGTTGTAGGGGTGATCGTTCACTCTTGTGACCGGAGAATGGATCCTCCGGATCTACCGAACTGTGACAGTATCCGACAATAGCTGGCCGACCTTCGCGCAGCGAAAGGAACTAAGCGACTTCGCCTCGCGTGAGCGTCAATCCGTACATACTGCATTTGCGATCATTATGGATCATGCTTCTCCTGCTTTCGGGAGCCCTTTCCGCACAGACGTCGGTTGAGGTATTCGATTGTATTGACGGTAAGCCTGTTCCGTTCGCAGTGGTACGGCTAGAGGCCGAAGATCACACGGGTATTGCATCGAAGAGCACCGATCTGAACGGCAAAGCTGTTTTTGTTGATGGTGAACTTTTAGGCAAGAAAGCTGCTTTCGTGCGAATTGAAGCGCTTGGATACATGGTGGCGGACATACCGGCACTAACGCTGATCAAGTTTGGCTTGAAGCGGGACCCGCAACAACTGAAGGACGCTGTGGTTACCGGTCAGTATGGGCTTACTTCTGCGGTTAATGCCATACACAAAGTACGTGTGATCGATGAAGCTCAGTTGCAAGCACGCGCTTCGAACACGCTTGCCGATGCCTTACAGAATGAGCTGAATATTCAGCTTTCACAGGACAATATCCTTGGTACTTCCATTTCCATGCAAGGGCTGAGCGGACAGAACGTGAAGATCCTGATCGATGGTGTGCCTGTGATCGGAAGGCAGAATGGGAACATCGATCTAGCCCAGATGGATCTGAACGGCATAGCGCGTGTGGAGATCGTGGAAGGGCCATTGAGCGTGAGCTATGGAACCAATGCATTGGCCGGAACCATCAACTTGATCACGAAGAAGAACGCTAGTGAAGCACCTACCTTCAAATTCAGTTCGTACACTGAACATATTGGTCGGCTCAACCTCTGGGGAACCGCCTCCAAACGGTGGGGAAAGCATAACGTGAACATTAATCTTGGTCGCGATTATTTCAACGGCTGGAACCCCGGCCAGACAGATATTCCCAACTTTAAGCCCGCACTGGCGGATACTACACGCTACCAACAATGGAAGCCACGCGAGCAGTATACAGGGCGTCTCAACTACCGATGGAATAGCAATTCCTGGCACCTTGGATATAAGGCCGAGGTCAGCAATGACCTGATCACCGCGCGCGGTAGACCAAGAGCACCTTACTACGTTTCAGCATTCGATGAGGAGTACAGAACACAACGCTTCGATAACGCTTTATTTGCCGATCACTATTGGAGCAATGGACGCAAACTGAACCTGATCATAGCGCACGATCGGTACAAGCGTACACGCAATACATGGGTCCGTGATCTTACGAACCTTGGAGAACAACTCGTGGTCGGTGAAGATGTACAGGACACCTCGCTATTCACATTGACCAATGCGAGACTGGTCTACTTTTCTGCGGAGGAAGATGCTCAATTGCGTTATGAATTCGGGACGGACCTGAATTACGAGACCGGTTCCGGCCAACGCATTGTACAAGACGATGGCGCCTCGATCGGTGACTACGCGATCTATTCAAGTATCGAGTACAAGCCATGGAAGCAGGTCGTAGTTAGACCTGCGGTCCGTTATTCGTACAACACCATCTACGACGCCCCGTTGGTGCCATCGCTCAACGTCCGTTGGCAGTTGGATACGGCTTTCACGTTCAGAGCTAGTTATGCCCGAGGGTTCCGTACCCCTTCGCTGAAGGAACTCTATTTCTATTTCGTGGATGTGAATCATGATATACGTGGTAACAAGGAGCTCGATGCAGAGCATTCCAACAACTTCAGTGCATCGCTTACTTGGAATGAACCACGCGAACGCGGTGCATGGCGCGCTGAACTCAGTGGATTTTACAATACCATCAACGATATGATCACCTTGGCGCAGGTGGATGCCACGCTTTACACGTATGTCAATATTGGCCAGTACAGTACCGCCGGAGGAAATCTTGGCCTGTCTTGGGAGAATGGGAATTGGGTGATCAGTGCAGGTGGTAATGTCACAGGTCGTAAGGATGATCTCGCAAATGACGGAGCGAACGATTACCTGTGGTCACATGAAGCGCGTGGTTCCATATCACACACTTGGGCAAAGCACGGTTTATCAGCACAAGCATTTTTCAAATACCAAGGGTTGGTCTCCAACTACGCCTTGGCCGATGACAATACGGTGCAACGCTCGATGATCGAAGCATATGGCATGGCCGATGTATCTCTGACGAAAGAGCTATTGAAAAAGCGAATTGGACTTACAGTGGGGTGCAAGAACCTGTTCGACGTGCAGAATCTGAATGCCACCAGCTCCGGTGTTGGAGGAGTGCACGGTAACGGTGGTTCCAGCGTACCCATGATGAACGGTCGCCTTTTCTTTATGCGCTTGAACCTTGAATTATCAGCTCTTAGAAAATGAGGATCCTTGGTATGGTCATTTTCGCCGTGGCGAGCAGTGCGTTGCTTTCCTCATGTTTGAAGGATGAATTACCGGTGATCCCAGTGGAACGTGGTGATGTGGTCGAAGTTCAGTTGACCATGGGCAATGGCTACAATGAGCAATTGTGGTTCGACCTCGGAACCAATTCCGTTGTTGCGCAGAACAGTAAAACGGCTTGGGATCTCGCCTTTGAGTGTGGTGCTGCGGGCTGGCAGGTACGTGTGAACCCAGCGCGTTTCATGCGGGCCAACAGGACCAGTACGACCGACATCACCTTGGCGACCGATACGAACGGGTTCGGAGTACAATGGGAATACGATCATAGCGAAGGCATGGTGGATAGCCTTGCGTTCGGTGACTGGCGAATGAATGATGAAGTGTACGTACTTGACCTTGGTCTTGATGCCGAGGGCACTTTGCTCGGTATCCGAAGAGTGAGGGTGTTGGAGTCAACAACTACGCAATACACCTTCGAAGTAGCAGCGATGAACGGCAGCAACGTGCAACAATTCACCGTACAGAAAGACCCATCACGAACGTACGTTCATTTCAGCATTCTGAATGGGCAGCAAGTTCTGATCGCTCCCCCGCATGGCGCGTATGATCTCGTTTTCTCGCAATACACCTACCAATTCTACGACCCTTATTTGGCCTATTTGGTGACTGGCGCGGTCAGCGGTTTCAGCGGTTGTAGAGTGAGCGAGTTCTTTACGAATGATTTTGCTTCGGTCTCATTGGCAGATACAATGGCGAACCCCTTCAACACGAACGAGGATGTGATCGGATACGATTGGAAAGAATACGATTTCGATACCGGTATCTATGCGATCTTCCCGGATCACGTATTCATCGTTCAGGATGTCGAAGGATATTTCTACAAATTGCATTTTACCGATTGGTACAATGCCGCTGGCCAGCGTGGTAACCCACGGTTCGAAGTGGTGGGGTTGTAGTTCCGATAAAGGATCACCCTAAAAATCCATTTCCCCGCCACCGCTTTCGCCTGCAGGGCGTTGACCTTTCTTGCGGAACAACGAGGCGTCGCTCTCACCGAATTTCCATGTTAATGTGAAACGCACATAGCGTTGCTCACGACGACCGAAACTTTCCTGATAGAGATAGGGTGTGTTGATCGTACTCCCGTGCCGGTTCGTATAGAAGACATCATTCACCGAGACAACACCGGTCAAGCGTTTGTTGAAGTCGTAACCCAATGATGCATCCATGCTGTATTGTGAAAGCGACCGACCCTGAGCCTGAACTTCCGGACTTTCGTATTCGCCATTCAACTGAATGTTCCACGCTTTCTTGAATCTGTATTGCACCAGTGCTTTTGCCTCCCAGTTCGTCCCTTGATTGCGTAAACCACCCTGATCACTACCCAATGTCAGATCCGTGTATTGCAACGTGCCACTAAGCGTAACTTGAAGGTCTTGAAAAAAACGGAATTTGAAGATGTTCTCCCATCCAGCCCGTGTGCTGTTCGCGCCGTTAACGAAAGTGTTCCGCAGGATCGTGCTGTCAGAGGATAGGGGAGAACTGTAGCTGGTGATAACGTTCTCCGTGAACCGACCGTACACTGAAGTTAGCCATGTGGCTTTTCCATCCATGAACGGGGTCAAATGGTTCACTTCGGCAATGTTGCTGAACTGAGGAGCCAAAGCGGGATTTCCAATGCGAATGTTCCGACTGTCCGCGCTCCAGATCACAGGCATGATCTGCCAGAATCTCGGCCGGTCGATCTTGCGTGAAAAGTTGAATTGTAATTCGCGATCACTTCCTTCCCAATTCCGTACCAGATAGATCGCAGGAAAAAGTGCCTTCCCAAAATTCGATGAGCCATTCGGATATTCGTATCGGTACTCAACATCCTTGCCGAGCAGTTCAACAATGAACGCCGTCTGCTCAAAGCGAAGGCCTGCTTGCGCACTCCAGCGATCATTCAATTTGCGCATCCAATTGAGATAGATCGCATTGGTGTTATCAGTGATGAAATAATCGTTTGTCAATGAAGTATCCTTTACAGCTTCACCAACGATCGGCGACGTTTCGAATACGTTCAAGTAGGTGTTATCCTGAGAGTAGGCCACCTTCGCTCCCCATTCCAGTTTGGTGCGCTCGCCTATGGGCTCCTTCCAATCGGTCTGGAAGGTGTAACTGTTGGACGTACTGCCACCGAGGTTTGTTTGTAACCAAGGGCTGAAAGCCTGTTGCGTACCATCTTGACCATAAGTGTAGCGATCGAAATCCGATCTGGTATCACGTTGCCAACGGTTGTAGTTCACATCCATGGTCCATTCCTTACCGGGCTTCGGTGATGTGTGCTTGTACATGAATTGTGTACTGTAGCTCTGCATATCGTTGTCCGTCGTATTGATCTGGTCACCGGTTTCAATTACGGTACCCGAACCATTCCGGGAAGTGAATGCTTGTTTATCCGAGCCGCCGCGACCCATAAAACGCAAACCTTGAGACAAACTGAACAGACTTCGATTCGTCGCTTGCCAATCCACTCCGAAACGCCCGCCATGACCTCCGCGCATGGAGTTGCTCGTAGTTACTTGATCGAAATAACCCAAGGTCTCTCCGTTATTCAGGTCCGTACGTCGGGTATCGCCATTGGTGAGGTTGCGACCGGTATTGTAGTTATAGCTCAGGTTGAAGGCCCATCTGCCATCCTTTACATTGAGGTTGCCACCGGCTTGGTAGCGATCATTACTGCCAACACCTCCTTGCAATTGACCGCTGTAACCGGGTTTCATACTCTTTTTAAGAACCACGTTAATGATGCCACCGGTGGTGTTTGCATCAAATGCTACTGAGGGGTTCGTGATCACTTCAACGCGTTCGATCTCTTCCGCAGGGATCTGCTCCAATGTTATGGAACTCGGTCGCCCATCGATCAAGATCTGGGGGTTGGCACCTCGCATTTGAACATTACCATCCACATCCACGGTAAGGCCTGGAACATTCTTCATGACTTCAACACCGGTACCACCTTGGGTGCTCAAGTCCTTGTCCACATTGAACACGCGACGATCTACCTGCATCGTCATGGTGCTCTTTTCACTTACGATCTCTGCTTCCTTTAGCAATTCCGGGTCGGTCTCCAACGATAGATCTCCAAGATCTATTTCGATGGTATCCCGGGTCAATTGAACAGTTTGTTCCAATGTCCTATAACCCATGAATCCCACTTTGATGCGCAATGGACCCAGTGGTAATTTCTCCACTAAGAAATCACCGTTCCCCTGAACCAAGGAACCCCCTACCACGCTGTCCTTGCGCACGCTGAACACAGTGACCGTTGCGAATTCGACCGGCTTCTTGGTTTCAGAGTCTAAAACCTTACCGAATAGCTTGCCGATCGCAGGCATAGTGCCACGTCCTCTTCCGGTAGAACCTTCCTGGGCCAGTGCTTCAATACTGATCCACGAAACCAGTAAGATGAGTGTAAGTACCCGGGAATTGAACATGGGTGCAAAATCGAGGGTAATTTATCGGTTGAATGGCCTTTTGTGAACGATGGCAAAGGTACCTGCTATTGGCAGGCCCTTGTGTGGTATAGGACGATGATGTGCCCGACCTTCCCTTGATGTTAACGATCGTTCACATACGCGCTAGTGACCCAACCCCAAAATGAAAAGCCCCCCGGATCACCGAGGGGCTTTATACACTAGATCTGAATTGCAGTTCAATAATCGTCACGACCGCCGTCACGGCCACCGTCGCGATCTCCACCACGACCACCACGGTCACGGTCACCACCACGGTATCCGCCGCGATCACCACCACGATCACCGCCTCTATCTCCACCACGGTCTCCACCGCCTCCATATCCTCCGCGATCACCACCGCCTCCGCCACCGTATCCACCACGGTCGCCGCCACCACCGCCTCCGCGATAACCGCCACCACCGCCGCCACCGCGATATCCACCACGGTCACCACCACGGTCTCCGCCGCGATCACCTTCAGTACGTGGACGAGCTTCATTCACTACCAGGTCACGACCATGGAAGTTCTTTCCGTTGGTGCCTTCGATCGCTTTGCGACCGGCATCATCGTCTGCCATTTCAACAAACCCAAAACCGCGACTACGGTTAGTGACTTTATCCATAATGACCTTGGCTGAGGTGACTTCACCATATTCGGTGAAAAGCTCCTGAAGGTCTTGATCCTTCACTGTGTATGGCACGTTGGCGACGTAAATGTTCATGAGTTCTACTGACGGTTTTTTAAATTGATCTTGCCTGTACCCCGTTGGTCTCGCCAAAGCACAATGGGGCCTTTGGACGGAGCGAAAGTAGGACGTTTTTGGATCGGTCAAGTGAGGACGACGGAAATTTTGGGAACTAATCCATTGGTCCGTTACTGATATTCTTAGAGATAGGGTTCATAATTCCGTCGCATTCTGCACCTGAAGGCCCAATGTGGATGCGTTACCTTTGTATGCCCTCAGCGTTATTATTACACCATGTCCAAAACCACTTTTGCTAAAACGCCACCCGTCTTTTTCCAACGTCTCCGTGAGGTCACGGAAGCTTATTTCACGGAGAACAACCTGCGTAAAACTGGCGATGGACGGCTCTATTGGAAGACCGCCATACTGATGACGGCACTGGTGGGCCTTTATACCGTTCTGGTGTTCTTCACACCTGAGAACGGATGGCTCTCACTTGGCCTTTGCACTTTGCTGGGTCTAGTAATGGCAAGTATCGGGTTCAACGTGATGCACGACGGTGCACATGGCAGTTATAGCCGCCGGAATTGGGTGAACGAAATGATGGGGCATTCGCTGAACATGCTAGGGGGCAGTGTGCATTATTGGAAAGCGAAACACAATGTGAACCACCACACCTTCACCAACATCGAAGGAATGGATGAGGACATCGACATCAAATTCTTCATGCGTGTTCACAAAGGACAGCCAAAGCATTGGTTCCATCGGTTCCAACACATCTACGGTCTGCTGCTCTATGGCTTGACGTATCTGCTGTGGATCACAGTGAACGATATGCAGAAATACTTTACAGGCAAGATCGGTGAGAAGACCAAATTGAAGCCGCTAAGCTTGAAGGAGCATTTCATTTTCTGGGGATCGAAAGTGGGTTACTTTACGGTCTTCGTGGTGCTTCCTATGTTCTTCGCAGGGGTGGTTCCAACGTTGATCGGTTACGGTGTTATGGTGTTCGTGACCGGAATAGTGATCTCGGTCGTATTCCAATTGGCGCATGTGGTAGAGGATACCGATTTCGTTCCAGGGTCGACGGACCCGCAGCATGTGGAGTCTGAATGGGCTGTGCATCAGGTAGCTACAACCGTCAACTTCGCTACGCACAACAAGGTGTGGAACTGGCTTTTTGGTGGATTGAATTTTCAGGTGGAACATCACTTGTTCCCACGCATCAGCCACGTGCATTACCCTGCGCTGAACAAGCGTTTGATAGAGGTATGCGCGGAGTTCAATATCACGTATAGGGAATTCCCTTCGCTGCGCAGTGCATTGCTTTCGCACTTAAGGCATTTGCGGCAGGTCGGGGTGGCGTAAGAGGGTGTTGTTGGAACAGTGGTCTGCTTTATCGGACCACCGGGAGATTCAACGCTCCAATACCAATCTGCTCACCAAACGCTGATCTCCTAGAGTGCAAACAATCAGGTACAGCCCGACATCGTGGCCGGATAGATCCACCGTAACTGTATTCTCAGGTCCACCATTCAGAATGCCCGCCTTTTGGACCGGACGACCGATAATGTCCGTTATCACTAGGTCTTGGATCCAAGGCAAACCCTGAGGCATCCTTATTGTGAAGATGCCATCAGTCGGGTTCGGGAACACCGTCAATAGTTCGTTCCCGATGGGATCTTCGTGCAGGCCGGTGCTGATGTCCACTTCCCAATTGAAAAGAACCACGCCACCATATTTCGAATCGTACGGCTGTAAGGGTAGTCCATGATTATTGATGAAATTTCCCACTACAAGATCACCGAACAGATCGACACCCCAGGTTGCTGCACTATCATTGGGTAGGATGTGCCCGCCTTTCAGGACCGGCTCATCAGGATCTGTGATGTCATAGACCATGATCTCGCTATCTGCACCGCTTACGAATAGGAGGCTGTCTCCCAGAGCTGTGAGCATCTCATTGTCGTGGCCATCGCTACCGAACCAGTTGAAGCCGGAGCAATTCCATGGGTTCAACCAATTCACCTGGGTCATGTTCCCCGGGTCGCTGATGTCCACGATCTCCAATCCGCAATAATCGATCGTTGCATAGAGACGATCGTTAAGAACCAGCACATTGTTGTACGCCGGATTAGTAAAGATCGGGTGCGAAGGATTCACGTAACGACCGACCTCTGTTAGCGCTCCAGGATCCGAAATGTCTATGGCCCGCAGAGCTCCCGCATCAAATGCCAAATAGAGCATATCGCCGGTTATGGCCATGCCGCGTGCATTTGCGGGGTAATTCACAATGTCCGGCCACGTAGGGTCCGGCGGAAGAAAAGAAGAGCGGAAAGCGATGTTCTCGGGGTCGATCACGTCGAGGACCACGATGCCTTCTTCCATGGCACCGAGATAAGCGAATCCCTCATGGACCTTCACTATTGCGCTTCCGTGCGTAAATGGTGCATGTGTGTAGGTGTCAAGCAGCAACGGATCTGCCGGATCGCTTATATCCAAGATCGCTAAACCGGGGTTCTGTCCATTACCCGCGAGGTCCCCAACTGCCAAATAGAGGAGATTACCATACTGTTCCAAGTTCATCACCTTGAGACCACCGAACACACTTGGATACATTCTGCTCGCGACTTGAGGTGATCCCGGTTCTGAGATGTCAAGAACCATCAATCCGGAATCGCTACATGCCATGTAGATGTACGGTCTGCCGAGCCGATCGATCCGACTGCTCAACGTTGGCGCAGAAAAACTATCCGGGAAGGAAACGTAGCCATGCTGGTATCTTCCGACCTCCGTCAGCGTAACCGAATCGATGGATTGGGCCGTTGAGATCGAGGGAATGATCAAGACAAGAAGTGCAAGCTGTTGGATCTTTTGCATGTGATCGGCTTTCCCGGCAAGTTAATGATCGTTCATAACGCTATCAAGAAGTGATCCCCAACCGGGTCCTGATCGATGAGTGGTTTGTTCGTCGCTGGCAGTCTGGGCGCGAACAACATCCAACCTACAACAACCTCACTCCAATACCACCGGCATGTCCTTCGGGTGCTTCACCGTATAAACGAACCCGAGCTTCTTCGTTTCCTTTGGAGCGACCGTAATGTTCCAAGTAAGCTTGCCCGTGTTCTTGTTCACGGTAGCACCGCCTTCGTCTTCCAATTTTACTTCGATCTCGCTTTGAGGACTTAACGGGTATTGATCATGAACTTCGAGATCCACCGGGGTGTTCTTGGTGTTGCGCACAGAAATATCCCAGCCGATACTTACTGTTCGCTTTCCACCGATCACCGCTTTTTCATTGGTGGTCTTGCGCCGAACGCGCTCAACTGATACACCCTTATCACGGCCCAACGAGATCTCCAACGTGTCCTTTGGTATGTCGAGTTCCAAATAACTCTGGCCTACGAACGTGCCTTCGAAGAACACATTCGCTTCGCCGGGCAAGAGGTTCAGGTCTTCCCAACCGGTGGTGCGTGCATAGAGGAAAGCATCCTTGTCGCGCTTTGGTGTGGTGTAGTGCTTGTAGGTTGCAGGAATTGTTTGGCTGCTTACGCCGATCATATGCGGAGCGCCATCGCTTGGGACACTGAATGGTGTTTGGATCACGAACTCGATCGTTGTGGTTCGGCTTTCGACCGTGTTCCAGTTCACCACGGAAGCGTCCTGGTCCTCCATCAGTTTGTACTCACTACCGGAGGCTAGGGTGCTGGCGGCATCCATCATCGGTTGCTGTCTAGGAGCTTTGCTGATCGTCTCGGTGCGCATGATCTGCGGCAAGTACAAGGTCCATGGAGTAAGTGTAGGCATGATGCCTCCCAGAGTTGGGTTTCCGCTACTCAAGCTCAGATCCACCTTATCCCAATCCTCACCGGTATTGTTCGTCACTTGCGCTTTCATCAGCAGTTCTATGGGCTGGCCAACACCGATTGCACGCAGATCATATGCTGGTGTCCAGGCTGCGCTGCCCACGAAATAGCTCAGAACGAAACTCGCATTCACTTCAGCGGTGCTGCTGATCTCAACTACGACTTCACTTGTAGGACGCGGCGCTTGGCTTTGTAATTGTTGTACTTGCTGTCGCAATTTATTCGCTTCTTCTTCAATTTTCGTAAGCTTTTCCTGCTGCTCAAGCCAACCGGCTTTCATCGCTTTCATGCGTTCCCGTTGATAGTCCACCACACCTTGCAATTGCGCAGCGGATATACCGTTCGTTTGGCCACCTACGGCCCAATTCTGCTGCAGTAGTTTCTCTTCGTTCTCCCAAACTTGTTGTAGTCCTTTTTCGATGTTGAAGTCGTGCTCCAGTTTTTTGATACGAGTCTGCAAGTCCTCTATTTCCGGCTTCTTTGGACTTTCCGTCAAGTAATTGATGCGGTGGTTCACACTCAATATGCTGTATCCACCTTTGCCTGTTACTTGTATGCTCTGCGGATCGATGCCTTGTGCCAACCCGGTAAATACAAATGTGCTTGTTCCGGATGGCACCTTCGCACTGGCTTTGCGTGAAACCTGAGCTCCGCTCAGGAAAACTTTTGCTTCAGAGACCTTGCTGGTTACTGGTGTTTCGTCTACCGCGTAAAGTGATGGTAAAAGGGTCAGCGCAATAAGCGCAATGAAGGAACGGGTCATTCGAGGGGTCATTTCGTAAGCTTATGATTCTACTTATTCCAGTACCCATCTGAAGCAAAAAGGTTCATCGGTAAGTGGAATAAACTGCGAAGTGCAAAGTACAGGCCACGATCACAAAAGTCGAACGCCCCAAGCTATATGGGGCGTTCGTGGCGGGAGAGAATGGACCAGTAACCTTTCCTTCAACCGCTTTTTCTTTTAGAAATGTTCAGTAGCTGTTATCGGCTACGTAGTTGGTGTTCTTACCTTCCATGCGTACAAATCAACGGTGATCATTTTCCGCTCACAATACCCATAAGTGGGTATTTCTGCAATCGTTTGAAATTCTGTTGGTGACCATTCCTGGATCTGTTCGTTGGGTTCTACTATAGATGAACATTTATTCTCGAATGAACCGAACAATGGCTCCCTCGTTGGTGCGTATCACGTACATGCCAGGTGCGAGGTCATGGATGTTTACCACCATTGTGCGTTGGAACGAGTTGACCTGCTTGCCTGTGGCGTCCATGATCTGGCCAGAGGTATTCTCGCTCAGGAAAAGCGTGTTTCCATGCGCGGGGTTCGGCCACACCCGTAGTGTACTGGACTCGTTCGCTTCGGCAATTCCTAAAATTATACCAGAACACAGGCAATTAGTACCTATCTCATCATTCTCCGTATCCGGGTTACCATCATCGCACGGAGTTCCGGGTTCCGGGCCACCTGCACACACATCCGCACCGTTGCATGTGCCGTCGCTGTCGTCGTCAAAGCAATCGAATGTATAGCTTGTGCCACAAGGTGCATTGAGAGCTTGCAGGTAATAGGTTCCCGCGGCCAAGGAAGCCGAGGTCCACGTGTCACTGGCCGGTACTGACCCATTACCCACCGCAAATTCGTGCGTATTCAGTAAGGCAACGCTACCACTGAATAACCTCACGTCGTAGGTGCCGCTGGCATTAGCGTTCTCTGCACGGCTATTGATGGTAATGGTTGTGACGGCGTTGAGGATCACTTTATAGTAATCCGTGTTGTCGTCGTAATTGAAATTCAAGCGGCCTTCCACAGCGCCCATGTTCAGGTCGATCACACTCGTATTGGCGGAATTCCAAGCATCGTTATCCTCCATATCATCAGCGAATACCGGTGGGGAGACATCATAGCTATAGCGGTAGGATGTTCCGCAAGCATCGCTGGTGAACTGTAGGAAATAGCGTTGTTCATTCCCCCGGCACGTCATACTGATATCCGTGCTGAACGGTGCGGAGATTGCACCGATCTTTACGCGCCATGTTTTCTGGAGCGCTACGCTGGAGTTGTACAGTCTCATGGTAAGGCTATCATCCGGTGTAGCGCTTACGTGTTCTGCTTCCACATGTATGTTCAGAATCCCGTCATCATCGAGATCAAGGATGAAGTAGTCGCTGTTGTCATCATAGTTGAAATTAAGTCGCCCATTTTGAACCGTGTTCACAGCAATCGTATCCGTATTAGCGGAATTCCAAGCATCATTCTCTTCCGTATCATCCTCAAAGACCGGTGGAGTGACATCGTAGCTGAAGCGGTAGGATGTTTCACAAGCATCGCTGGCGAATTGTAGGAAGTAGCGTTCTTCGTTCCCGCGGCAGGTCATGTTGATGTCCGAACTGAATGGCGTTGAGTTGGCACCGACCTTAACGCGCCAGGTCTTCTGGAGGGCCACGCTGGAACTGTAGAGTCTTATCGTAAGGCTATCATTTTGTGAAGCGCTTACCTGTTCTGCTTCCACATGAATGTTCAGAATCCCGTCATCATCGAGATCAAGGATGAAGTAGTCACTGTTGTCATCATAGTTGAACTTCAGTCGCCCATCCATCTCCGTGTTAACCGCAACGGTATCGGTATTAACCGAATTCCAACCATCGTTTTCTTCCAGATCGTCCGCGAAAACCGGTAGGGTAACATCATAGCTGAAACGGTAGGATGTTCCACATGCATCGCTAGCGAATTGTAGGAAGTAACGTTGTTCATTCCCTCTGCAGTTTATACTTGTGGATGTATTGGAAGGTGTAGAGTTGGCACCGACCTTAACGCGCCATGTTTCCTGAAGCGCAACGCTGGAACTATAAAGTCTTATGGTCAGGCTATCATTTGTTGAAGAACCGACCTGTTCAGCATCCACGTACACGTTCAGTACACCATCGTCATTCAGTTCAAGAATGAAGTAGTCACTGTTGTCATCATAGTTGAAATTCAGCCGCCCTTCTGCATCCGTGTTAACAGCTACCGTATCCGTGTTAGCGTAATTCCATGCATCATTCTCTTCCAGATCATCGGCGAATACGGGTGGAGAAACGTCGTAACTGAAACGGTATGATGTTCCGCAAGCATCGCTCGCGAACTGCAGGAAGTAACGTTCTTCATTCCCCCGACAGTTCATACTGATATCCGAACTGAAGGGTGTGGAATTGGCTCCGATCCTAACTCTCCATGTCCGCTGGAGCGCCATGCTGGTATTGTAAAGTCTTACAGTAAGGCTGTCATTTGGTGAGTTACTTACTTGTTCAGCTTCCACATGTATGTTCAGCACACCGTCGTCATCCAGTTCAAGTATGAAGTAGTCGCTGTTGTCATCATAGTTGAAATTGATCCGCCCTTCTGCATCCGTGTTAACAGCTACCGTATCCGTGTTAGCGTAATTCCATGCATCATTCTCTTCCAGATCATCGGCGAATACGGGTGGAGAAACGTCGTAACTGAAACGGTATGATGTTCCGCAAGCATCGCTCGCGAACTGCAGGAAATAACGTTCTTCAATCCCCCGACAGTTCATACTGATATCCGAACTGACCGGTGTGGAATTGGCTCCGATCTTAACTCTCCATGTCCGCTGGAGCGCCACGCTGGTACTGTAAAGTCTTACAGTAAGACTGTCATTTGATGTGTTACTTACTTGTTCAGCTTCCACATTGATATTCAGCACCCCGTCGTCATCGAGTTCAAGAATGAAGTAGTCGCTGTTGTCATCATTCTGGCTGAAATTGATACGACCATCAGCATTGGTTGAAACAGGTACCGTATCCGTATTGGCTGAGTTCCATGCCGAATTCGACTCCATGTCCGCACCGAATAGGGGTTGCGCTAGCGCGTAGTCGAACGTATAGTTCAAACAACCTGCTGCCGGAGCATTGATGTACAAATAGTATACACCTGTTCCGCGACACGAAATACTAATGTTGTCTTGTACTGAGGCGCCGTTCACACCGTTGTTGACCGTGAATGTTTGAATAAGACCTACGCTATTGTTGTGCAATGACATAGTTACGGTCGGTGTTGTACCGCTGTTGCTCATGGTAGTGTTGATCTGTAAGCGACCAACATTCGTTAGCGTAAGCTCGAATACGTCCACGGAAGAATTCGTTGGACCACACGTGCCGATTGAACCACTCATGGTGCTGCCCAGCGGTACCGGGTTGTTCTGGTTCCAGCCATCGTTCGGCTCGGCTTCCATGAGTTGGGCCAAACCCAAGAATGGTAAGGTTAGCGCACAGGCCATGAGGAGTAGTTGCTTTTTCATGTGGTCAGATCGAATGAATGCCCCAAAGTTCCTGAGATATTCGTCGGTTATCAATCCCACAATCGGGGGGGCAAATGCTCAAAGGAATTAGGCCGATAACGGTTCAACCCCAAATGATGGATAGGTCATTGGTAGAAGGGAGAACCTGAGCAAGTCTCCGGGAACAGAAGGCGAAAGGCACGTGTTATCTCAACAACCCACCACGAATGGTCTTCGCTACCGCTTCAGTGTTGTTATGTACATGCAGTTTTTCATAGATATGCTTGATATGACTGCGAACGGTTTCGAAACTAATGCCGAGTTGTTCGGCGATCATCTTATAGCTAAGACCATCGACCATGCACTGAAGGACGTCCTTTTCCCGCCGGCTCAGCCCAGGATCCACCTCGTCATTAGTGGATGGTGCTGTAGGTAACCGCTGAAAATGCATCATCACCTTGCGCGCAATGCTCGGCGTCATGGGTGCGCCACCGCTATACACTTCTGTGATCGCGGAAAGTAGTGCATCGGGTTCATCGTTCTTCAATAGATATCCCATTGCTCCGGCACGCAACGACTCGTATACGCGATCCTCATCAGCGAATACCGTAAGCATGATCACCGGAAGGGAGGGGTACTTTGCACGGATCATTCGGACCGCTTCGATCCCATTGACCACCGGCATGTCGATATCCATCAGCACCACATCAGGCTTACATGATGCGATACTGTCAATAACGTGCTCCGCGTTGGGGAAACACCCACAAAGGCCAATACCTTGGGTGGTGCTCAACAAGAAACCCATCGAATCGCGGATCGCTTTGCTATCGTCGAAGAGTGCTACGTGGATGGTACCCATGGTATGAACAACAAATCTACCTGATCGTGCACGATCGTCAATCCCCAGAACGGGGGAGCGTGGCGTTGATCGGCACAATGGCAATTACAGCAGTTCCGTTCCCCGGCGAGCTTTCTATGTGGACCTGACCTCCCATTGCTTTTGCACGTGTTTGCATGCCCGGTAATCCATTACCGTTGTAACTATCAACATTCTCGGGGTCGAAGCCTTTGCCGTTGTCTGAGATCGTAAGCTCGATCTTTCGATCTATGATATTCAAAGAAACATGGATCTGTGTGCATGCTGCATATTTCACTGAATTGTACATGGCTTCTTTGAAGATCATGAATAGATTCCGTCGATGATCCGTACCCAATTTGACGTGTTCCAAAGAGCTTGGCGTGTTCCACTTCAGTTCAATCCCACGGGTGGCGACAAGATCGCTCGCATAGCCCTTCATCCGTTCGATCAATGATCCTGCATCGTCGTTCTTGGGGTCTACGCTCCAAACAATATCCGCCATTCTATCGATCATTTCCCGCGAGCTGTTTCCAATACGAGTAGCTACGACCTTCGCCATGGGATCATCGATCTCATCCAGTTTTCGTTTCAGTGCTTCGCTATAGAAATTGATGCTCCCCAAGGTGCTTCCAACGTCATCATGGAGATCACGCGCTATGTGATCCCGCATGGATTGTAATCGCATGGTCTGTTGCTGTCTGAAACGACTGATAAGCCACATGACTATGGCACCTAGTATGATCAATGCAACGTAGAACCACCAACTTTGCCAAAACGGTGCTGGGACCTTCACGGTGAACAAAGTCACCTCCGGTCCAACGCGTCCATAGGCATCTCGCACACGCACCAACAAGGCGTGTTCGCCGACTGGTACACCCGCGTACCGTATCGGGGTGCGAGCATCTACCACATGAGACTCTTTTTCAACACCTTCCAATCGATACACGAACTCCAACGGGGTTGGGCCCATAGGCCAAAGGGCACTCACCGTAGCATCGAACGAACTGGCTCGGTATGCGATCTCGACAATACCATCGGGGTTTGGTAGAACCGCTCCCCACGTGTTGTTCACTCCGGTCAAATAGGGTAGAGGCAAGTCAGGAAATGCATTGAACGCATTTGGGTCGAATGTGATCAGGCTGTTGTCCACACAGAACGCCATGGTACCATCTTGTAGTTCCGCTATGCACTTTGTGAGCTGCGTGAAAGTGCCGCCATCGTTGATCGGAACGTGTATCCATTCTAGCGTTGCTGGATCGAAGCAGGACAGGCCATTATTGGTCGTACACCACACTCTGCCCCTTCCATCCATTGCAAGCCCCAAGAGATCGTTGGATGTATGGGCTGGTGGCGGAAAAAACTTTACGGTGTCATTTGCGATGGACGCCAAGCCAGCATCGCGCATCGCGACCCAAACTGTGTCCCGATGAATGAGCAGGTCACTAACATCAGAACTTGGCAATCTTCTATGTTCAGAACGAGCTGTGCTTGTATATGATACCGTACTATCTGAGGCGGATAATTTAGACTTGGACCAATTTATAACGCCATTGGTATAACTGGACCAATATCTTCCATTCGTACTCTTCTTCGTACAATTCAACATTCCAATAGGCGGTATTGCTCCCTCTAGGCGACCTCGCCACTCTTTCGCTTCAAAGGTCAAGGGGTCCACCTTGGTGTTCGACCAACCTAATGCTCCTATTATCAGTTTTGGTCCGTTCGGAAATGTGTCCGAGAAGATCGATCGCACCTGGAACATAAGGTTCGATGAGATCGACCTTTTGGCACTGGGGATGATCTTTTCATTCTGTTTGTCGTATCGGAAGAAGCCTGTCTCCGTGCCCAACATGAATTTGTCCGGGAAAGGTTCGAACAGACCGGTGAGCTCCAATGGTTGTTCGTCGTAACTGAGCTGAATTTGTCGAACGCTGTCTGCGGTCGGATCCACGAGAAAGAATCCATGCGAAGTGGAGATCCTGATCGTTCCATCGTGGTCCTGTTGGAGTGCATGGAACGTGAGATCGGAATTGTCCGAGTTATTGCCTCCATAGAGATCTATCAGGTGCATTTGCCAGACATGCGGGTTGTAAAGACTTACCCCACCTGCTGTACCCACCCATAGCGTTCCTGATCGGTCGGTCATCATACAACGGACACGATCGTTGATCAGGGTGTTGGGCGAGCGGCGTTGATGGGCATAACGCTGAACGGGTTTCAGGTCCTTGTCCAACTGGACAATGCCATTGATCTTGGTTCCGGTCAGAATGGTACCATTCTTCCATTGTACCATGCTGGTCACTTCATCCTTCAATGGTGCATAGTGTTCCGTGCGCTGAACGTCTGCTTGGAAGCTTGTGATCCCGGGTCCCCAACCGCCGGTATATAGGCGCTGGTCACAATAGAGTGCATTCGTTTTGGTGAATAAACTATCGGGCCCATTACACCGAATACGAAACCGTTCATCCCCTGTAAGTGGATCGAGAATGAATGAGTCGCCGCCCGGTAAATTGCCTACCCACATTCGGCCTGTATCGATGATCAGCGTAGAATGATACCAGCCTAAAAGTGAACTCAAGCTGGATGTGATCGGGTATTTGCGCGAAATGCTGGTGTTCGATCTGGTATTGTACCATATCAAGCCGCCGTCCTGAGAGCAAATCACAAGCATACTATCGTTCAACGCTGTAATATGATTGAGGCGTACACTAAGTGTACCGGTACTTTGTAATGTATCACCCGGATAACAAGTGAACCCTCCTGTATCACTGTGGAATCTTGATAGTCCCTTATCTGAACTAGCAATCCAGATCACGCCCGCACTATCCTGCGCTATCGATGTTATATGCGAGCCACAAGGAGCCCTTCCGGGGCCAGAGAACTGTTGCACCTGCTGTCCATCGTACCTGTTCAAGCCGCGTTCCGTTCCGATCCAGATGTATCCCTCGGCATCCTCGAATATGCACGTTACACCGTTATCGGAAAGACCATCAGCAGCAGTAACGTGCTGGAATTGGAGATGGTCGTCATCTCTGGAAACCAACGGTTGTGCCAAGCACCATGATCCGTTGATCACCAATGTCATACATACGGTCTTATGGAGCGAAATGCGCATACGAGAGTGCCGGAAAATTAAGGCATTCACGCAGTAATACCATTTCGCTGCCCTTCAACTTGGGGAGCGAAATGGTATTTAACGGTCTCCTGATCCGTGCACCAAGAATTTCAGGACCCAGATTTTCAGAGGCTGATCTTAGCGATCTGCAGTTTCTTGTCCCAGCAATGTTACGTGGGTGAGGCCAACGGTCTTAGGTAGGCGAACACCCTTTACGCTGTATTTGATCACGTATACACCCGTCGGCGCAGCGTTGCCGTCCATCAAGGATCCATCCCAAGCGTCATTCAAGTTCATGGAGTTGAATAGTGCAGCTCCCCAACGGTCGAACACCGTGAATTCCGCTTCGGTCAACTCGTGACCTACGGCTTGGAAAACATCGTTGATACCATCACCGTTCGGCGTGAAAGCATTGGGAAAGTACACGTGGGCAGCAGGAGCTAAGTGGATCGTGTCCGTGGCGATGCAACCATTTGCAGTAGTGATCATGAGCTCCACTACATGTGCTTCCAGATCGATGTAACTGTGGTCCGGTGCCTGAGCGGTTGACCAATCGCCGTCACCGAGATCCCAATCGTGCCTAGCTGCGCTTGGCTCGCTGACCTCATTGAACTGCCAATCGTCCTGCTGAAGGTTCGTTGCAATTATATTCGTTACCGGTGTTTCGAGATTCACATGAATTGAAGCATTGGCCTCGTAACCGCATCGATCAGTAACATGCACATTGAATGTGCTGTCCGTAATAGGCTGGATCGTGATCATATCATTCGTGCTCGAAGCCGAAAGCCATTCTGTCGTGTACGAGCCACTGCCACCGGAAACGGTTGCGACAAGATCAGCTGTATTACCTGCACAGATAACGAATGAGGGTCCAAGGTCTACAGTCAGAAGATCATGAACAGGAACGAGTGTTGTAACGCTCGCTTGTGACTCCGTGCCGCATTGATCAGTAACAGTAACGGCGTACGTAGCATTCGCAGAAACGGAAACCATAAAGCTATTGTTGGTCGTGATCATATCACCGTTGCTATTGGTCCATAAGTAGCTGTAAGGGCCACTTCCACCGGCAGCACTCAGAACACCGACCATTGCACTATCGTTCGGACAAAAAACCGTCGTATCCGGTGTGGTGCTGAGTGCCATGGGGGCGTAGGCCTGGATGGATACGACTACGCTTTCGGAGTCGGTTGCGCCGCACTGATCCTGTATGGTAAGCGTGTAAGTAATAGGTGTTGTGGAGGCTGTAATATTCAATGAACTCGTGTTGGCTGCTGATGATCCATTGGCGGTCCAATTGTAAGTGTACTGCCCTGGACCGGCATTCGTGACACCGTAGACCAACTCACCTGAATACGTACACGGAACGATCATGTCCGGCTGTGGGATCAATGTCATTGGCTGTGGAGTGATCTGCACTGAATCAATTGCTGTGGCGCCGCAAGCATCGGTTATTGCAACTTGGTACATGCTGGAACCGTCTGCCGTAACTGCCACTTGTTGGGTATTGCCTATGAACGCACCATCGTTCGTCCATGAATAGGTATACGGCGCAGTTGCACCAGCACTGACCAGTGCTTGAACAGTGGTGTTGTCCATGCACAATGGCGCTGTCAATGCGGTTGTTGCATCCACCGATATTGTGGGGCTGGCGAACGTACCGGCCTCAAGGAATATTGCTGAGTCATATACACTATCACCCCCATCGCCGATCGCGATCTTAATGTGATATTGTTGACCGCACTGTACTTGCGATGAGGCTGTCATCATTACTGTGCGGCCGTTGTAGCGGATCGCAGTTGGATCTGGATTATTCGCATTTCCATTGTCCACATAGTATATACTGTTCGCTAGCCAATTGGGGTCGATCGCCGCACAATTTGCTGCAATACCACCTTGAGGCCCTACCACTCCGGAATTGACAGAGTTGATGGTCACTGGCACAGTAGTGCCAGGGATCAAAGCAATGTTTGCCGCACCATTAGAGAATGGACCGGTTATGCCAGGTCCACTAATGAAGAAACCGAATGCATCGTTCACTGTACCGCAGACATATCCAGGATACTCCTCTGAGGCGAATACGAAATTGAAACTTACATCACCCCCACTCGGAACGAAATCGAACTCCAGGATCGATGCATCATCAATGTTCAGACCACCAGATAGTATGACGAGATCGGGATCGGACCTTGTTCCTGGTACCTGTGAGTCGGCACGAACGCCATCATTCGGACCTACAGCCTGTGCTGCGATCCCGGTTGAGAGGATCAATCCGTTCGGAATACCGGCATTGGATGCTGCGCTGTTGAACGCTCCGATCTGTTGATCAACGCTATTGCCTGCCGATCCGTTGAGTGCAATATTGGTCGCATTTACACCACCACCCATTAGAACATTCTGTACAAGCTGTACCGGGGTTTGCGTGTTGGTCACTACAAGCTGTGCGTTCACTGTTAGTAATGGTGCACAGAATAGGAGAGGGAAGAGGGTGGTGCGGTTCATGGTCTCTGGTGTTCGTTATTCGACGCAACAAAGAGATGACCTCGGCAAAACCTCTGCAATACCCACTAATGAGGAAACTGGTTCGTGCTTTAGCGATCTTAAGTGATGTTCACAACCACTTACGCAACGCAACAAGCCCCGATCCACCATACGGCGGACCAGGGCTTGCTCTTAATTATTGATGGTTGATCTTACATCATTCCACCCATGCCACCCATGTCAGGTGCATGGCTGTGGCCTGACCTTTCTTCTTTCTCGTCGCTGATCACACACTCGGTGGTAAGCAACATGGAAGCGATACTGGCTGCATTCTCCAAAGCAACACGGGTTACTTTGGTAGGGTCGATAACACCTGCTGCAAGCAGGTTCTCGTATACCTCAGTGCGTGCATTGAATCCGAAGTCGGCTTTTCCATCGCGTACTTTTTGTACCACGATGCTTCCTTCCAACCCAGCATTCGCTACGATCTGGCGCAATGGCTCTTCCAATGCACGACGAACGATCGCCATACCGGTGGTTTCATCAGCGTTGATGCCTTCCATTTTGTCCAATACCTTTTGGGCACGGATGTAGGCAACTCCACCGCCAGCAACAATACCTTCTTCAACAGCAGCGCGGGTAGCGTGCAAGGCATCATCAACACGGTCCTTCTTCTCTTTCATCTCAACTTCAGTAGCGGCACCGATGTAAAGAACAGCAACACCACCGGCCAATTTGGCCAAACGCTCTTGCAATTTCTCTTTGTCGTAATCGCTGGTAGTTGACTCGATCTGTGCTTTGATCTGGTTTACACGACCAGCGATGTCGGCTTTCTTACCAGCACCGTTCACGATGGTGGTGTTGTCCTTATCGATGCTGATCTTTTCAGCCTTTCCGAGCATGTTCAACTCCGTGTTCTCCAATTTGAAGCCACGCTCTTCGCTGATCACTTGTCCGCCAGTGAGGATCGCGAGATCTTCCAACATTGCCTTACGACGATCGCCGAAGCCCGGTGCCTTCACTGCACATACTTTCAAGGATCCACGGATCTTGTTCACTACCAACGTGGCCAACGCTTCACCGTCCAGGTCCTCGCTGATGATCAACAACGGCTTACCGGTCTGTGCGCTCTTTTCCAGGATAGGAAGCAGCTCCTTCATGGTGCTTATCTTCTTGTCGTAGATCAATACATGTGCGCCTTCCAGTTCAACGGTCATTTTCTCCGCGTTGGTCACGAAGTACGGACTTAGGTAGCCGCGGTCGAACTGCATTCCTTCCACCACTTCAACAGTGGTATCGGTGCCTTTCGCTTCTTCAACGGTGATCACACCTTCCTTCTTCACTTTGGCCATTGCCTCAGCGATCAAAGAGCCGATGGTGTCGTCGTTGTTCGCGCTGATCGAAGCCACTTGCTTGATCTTCGCATTGTCATCACCAACAGACTTGCTCATCTTCTTCAGATCAGCAACAACTGCGGTAACGGCCTTATCGATACCGCGCTTCAGGTCCATTGGATTGGCACCTGCTGCAACGTTCTTCAGTCCGGCGGTTACAATGGCTTGAGCGAGAACGGTTGCGGTGGTTGTTCCATCACCTGCAATGTCTGCGGTCTTGCTAGCAACTTCTTTAAGCATTTGGGCGCCCATGTTCTCAACGGGATCCTTCAGCTCAATTTCTTTTGCAACGGTAACACCGTCCTTGGTGACCTGTGGTGCACCGAATTTTTTGTCGATGATGACGTTACGGCCTTTTGGTCCGAGGGTCACTTTTACTGCATTGGCAAGATGATCGACACCACGTTTCAAGCGGTCCCGAGCATCAATATCGAATTGGATGTTCTTTGCTGGCATTTTTTCTTTTGGGTTTGGTCCTGAATGATCAGGACCACGTTAGTTCAGAAATGAAAAAAAGGCGATGTGATCACCGCCGATCAGTTATTAGTTGAGCACTGCGTAAATGTCACTCTCGCGCATGATCATATAGTCCTTGCCCTCAAGTGTGAGTTCGGTTCCACTGTACTTTCCGTAAAGGATGCTATCCCCAACTTTTACGCTCAATGGGGTCACTTTACCATCATCAGCAACACGGCCCGTGCCTACTGCGATGATCTTACCGCGCTGAGGTTTCTCCTTTGCGGTATCCGGAATGATAATGCCACCCTTGGTGGTCTCTTCTGCGGCGGCTGCTTCTACGAGTACGCGGTCCGCTAGTGGTTTTACTTTGCTTGCCATGGTTGGTTCTAGTGTATTTTCTCTGAAGGAGATGTGACCTCGCTTGTCAATGTATGTGCCACTATCGCAAATGCGAGAAAATGGCAGTTCGGTCGGAAAAAAATGGCAGAACGTGCTTTCACAAGCACATTGGTGTCAGTACAACTGACAACCTGACAAGCTTAGAATGAACCGAAGTTCGGACCAAATCTTACGGGGCTGGTACCTCCTGAGGAGCTTCTGTAGGAGCGTCAACTGGGGCGGCCGCTTCATCGATCTGCTCGATAGGCGTATCCAATTCGTTGAATTCAACCGCACTTCCACTATCCTGAAGGCCTGCGGATACCAAGCACAATACCATCAACGCGCCAGCAAGTGTCCATGTGCCCTTCTCCAAAAAGTCTGCGGTGCGTTGTACGCCACCGATCTGTTGAGCACCGGTAAAACCGCTGGCAAGTCCGCCGCCTTTAGGGTTCTGGGCTAGTACTACAAGGGCGAGCAATACGCAAATGATCAGAATGATAATGGAGATCGCAACCATGACTTACTTATTCAATTGTTCCTCCAATTCTTTTTGAAGGGCCGCAAAGTAAGCGCTTTTCTCCGGGTGTTTCAAACCCAATCTGCGATATGCGTCAATGCCCTTGGTAATATTGCCCTGCGCTACGTAGATCCTGGCGAGGGTTTCGCTCACCAGCCCAGCACTATCGTCCAAACTTCGTTTAGCCGCTTGTTGTGGGGTGAAGAACTCGGTTTTCTTTGGTGGCAGCGGGTTGTCCTGCTGAATGAACCGTTCCAATAACACTTTCTGGTCGGGTTGTCCTGCATTCTTGGCCAGATCATTGCTCTTCTTATCACTAACCTTTTCAGCGGTTAGCGGTGATTTGATCTGGATCGAAGTTTCAGGCAAATGTGCAGCAGAGGCCGGTAATATGGTGATCACAGCCTGATCTTCGTTCGTTCCGGAATCACTTTCCCCTAACCAATCCGTAAAACTTCGCTTTGAAAGCACCTGGGGTCTGCTCTCGACCTGTAGCTCTGGAATGACCGGACTTACATCAGTTGTAGCTAATATCTCTTGTGGGCGTACTTCCGTAATTTCCGTGGAGATCTCTAGAGCAACGTGATCGGTTACAGGTTGAGGTGGGTCAACTGCTTCCTTGTGCTCCTTGGTCTCGGTCGGAACCGCTTTTTTACTCCAGGTAAGGTCATACCCACTGGCGATAGAGGCTTCATTTATTTGCCGATCCAGAAGGTCTTCTTCTCTTGCTATGGGTTGTAGTTCCAATGGATCGGTCGAGATCACTGATGCTTCTTGAACTAGATCCGGTGTTTCCGGTTCCTCGAACTTGGCTTGCGGAACACTATCAGCCGCACCAGGGACAACGTTCTCATGTTCATCGGACAGCCCAACGCTGAAACTGCTGGGTCCATCGGCTTCCAGCAGATCGAAAAGCACTTCCCGGTTCGGGATATGTGTGCTGCTGGTCTCAAGAGTACCGTCGAACAGGACATCGCCAGCTTCATGTTCACCAACGGCCAAAAGCAGTTGCGCACCACTGAACCAAGGGTATCGCTCGGTCATGGCCTTTAGCCCAACAAGGTCTTCCCGGGCTATGTTGCCCGGCTCTTCCAAGATCCGTGTGAGTCGTTCGCGTTCCATGTTCACCAATTCCCAAGCGTGCGGTCGAAGATATCCTGCGAAAGTTGTTTCCCAATGTTCTGCACCAATTGCTCCTCTACGGTCGCAAGGTCCTGCGAACTGCTGTAATCCTCGAACCGGGAGATGGTGGTCTCGAGGTTTTTCTTCGGGTCCAGTGTATTCACGTAGGAGATGGTGACCGTTATGGTGAGCCTGTTCAGCGCGGCGGTCTCATTGGCCTGTATGCTTACGGGCTGCACATCATAGCCCGTTATTGCACCGCTGTATTGTACGTCGCCATCCCTGCTGGCAAGTTTCAGAGGCGTTTGTGCCAAGAGTAGATCACGGATCGTTTCCGTTAGCGTTTGCGCACTTTGTGGAGTCGATAACGGCGCTCTGGCCTGTAGCAGTTCCACCGACATGGTGCGTGCATCGCCGGTGTCACCACCGGTGAATGAATAATTGACGCGACACCCAGCAAAGAGCGCAATAAAAACTATGGGCCAGAATCGGATCACGGGATATCGTACTCTTTGATCTTACGGTAGAGCGTGCGCTCACTGATCCCCAATTCCTGTGCCGCCGACTTGCGTTTGTTGCGGTGTTTGATCAACGCTTTGCGGATCAGTTCTTTCTCTTTTTCCTCTAGGCTCAACGTCTCTTCCACTTCCGTATGGTCCACGTCCTCTGGATCGCGATCCACAGGTGCACGTTCAATGGTATACCCGCGCTCGGAACTTGGGAGCGGCAAGAGACTGCCTTCCCTGTATGCCGCCGCGATCTTGTGCAGGTCTTTCGGGTCGTCCTGGATCATAGCGAAGTGCTCCTTCAGCACATTCACATCCTGCTGCAATTTTGCGATCACGGCGTAAAGCATTTCGCGTTCGTTCGGGCCCTGACCATTTTCCGTGGACCCTCCTTGGGCAGTTCGAACGGCCGGTAATAAACTGGCATCCACCGTAGGCAGATAAAGCCTCAACTTTTGCCCGTCGATCTCCCTGTCCTCGGTCTCAATTACGTTGATCTGCTCAACGATATTGCGCAATTGCCGCACGTTGCCCGGCCACCGATATCCCATGAGCAATTGCTGCGCTTCCGGTGTAAGATTTATAGGTTCCTTCAAGCGATGACGTTCCGCACTATCAATAGCGAATTTCTTGAATAACAATGCAATGTCGCTCCCTCTTTCACGCAAAGGAGGAAGCATGATCGGGATCGCATTCAACCGGTAATACAGGTCTTCTCTGAACGTGCCTTGCTGCACTGCTTGCCACATATTCACGTTGGTGGCTGAAACAACCCGTACACTCGTTCGTTGGCTCTTACTGCTACCTACCCGGATGAATTCCCCGGTCTCCAGAACGCGCAACAAACGGACTTGCGTTCCCAACGGGAGTTCACCCACTTCATCAAGAAAGATCGTTCCCTTGTCCGCTACCTCAAAATAGCCTTTGCGGGCTTCATGTGCACCTGTGAAAGAACCCTTTTCGTGACCGAACAATTCACTGTCAATGGTGCCTTCAGGAATGGCACCGCAATTCACGGCGATGTATGGCCCGTGTTTTCTCGCACTGTTCTCATGGATCACCTTGCCCATGACCTCCTTGCCACTGCCGCTCTCGCCCGTGATCATCACGCTCAGGTCCGTTGGAGCCACCACATTGGCGATCTCCAATGCCCGGTCCAATTCAGGCGTATTACCGATGATACCGTACCGTTGTTTTATCTGTTGTAACGTCATTCTGCTGCTGTCCCCTCCGTTCTTTTCTCTTTCAATTGTGCCAAGCTACGCACTGTTCTTAACCCGACCACTTCACCCTTCAGTGCACCTGCTGTGGAACTGATGATCTTTACATCAACGAGATCACCAGGTATCAATTCAATTTCTCCGAGCCCTGTCGTCTCGGAACTAACATCATTACTTACCTGCAAATGCGCTAAGCCTGCCCCATTCAATGTCCGTGATACAATGGTGACCGCGCCTTGTGAGATGCGACCGAACATGTGTTCTTCACTGCGCTTGCTTATGCCTTCGATCAAAACTTCACGGGCACTATCCATGTAGGTGGCCATTCGTGCAGAGCTCAATGTGCGCTGCGTGTTGATCACTTCCTGCAAACGACGCCCTTTCGCTTCCTCGGGAACTTCATCGGGATACTTCCTGGCCGCTAATGTTTTGGGACGTTCGCTGTACTTGAACATGAACGCCATGTCATAGCCGACCTCTTCCATCAATCTCAATGTCTGTTGATGGTCTTCCTCAGTCTCTCCACAAAAGCCGGTGATCACATCCGTACTTAACGCGCAATCCGGCATGTGCTTGCGGATGCTGGATATGCGGTCCAGATACCATTCTCGGGTATAACCACGGTTCATGCGGTGAAGGACCTCGTTGGAACCGCTTTGCACAGGCAAATGGATGTATTTGGCGATGTTCTCATACTTGGCCATCACCGCTAACACCTTATCGGTCATGTCCTTCGGATGACTGGTGCTGTAACGGATGCGGAGGGTAGGGCATGCCAATGCTACCATTTCCAAAAGATCCGCAAAGTCAACCAGGGCTTCCTCTTCAGTCAATTTCCATTTGAAGGAGTCAACGTTCTGTCCTAACAAGGTTACTTCTCCGTAGCCCTTTACAGCTAGTGTTTTGCATTCATCCACAATGGTGCTCGGCTCTCGGCTTCGTTCTCTTCCACGTGTGAATGGAACTACACAGAACGCACACATATTGTCGCAACCCCGCATGATCGTTACGAATGCGGTAACACCGTTGCTGTTCAACCGTACCGGTTCTATTTCACCGTACGTCTCTTCGCGACTTAGCAGAACGTTCACTGCTTTTTGACCGGTCCCGACCTGCTCCAATAGATCGGGTAGGGTGCGGTAAGCATCGGGACCCACAACAAGATCCACCACCTTCTTTTTTTCCAGCAGGTCTTCACGCATTCGTTCTGCCATGCATCCGAGCACACCCACCTTCATCCCTTTGTTCCGGGACTTGATGGTGTTCATTTCATTGATGCGCTGCAGAACGGTGTATTCCGCCTTTTCGCGAATGCTGCATGTGTTGAGCAGCACCAGATCGGCATTTTCGGCTTTGTCCGTAGGCGTATAGCCGTCCTTGGACAAAATGCTCGCAACGATCTCGCTATCGCTGAAATTCATTGCGCAGCCGTAACTCTCTATGTATACTTTCTTGCTCACCTTGCTGTTCGGAAAGGGAGCGCAAAAGTACCGAACTTTAACGGTGTGACAATGTGTCAGCCAAGGATCAACAAATGTTATGGATCCGCTTGCTCAGTCAAACAGGGTTATGGTGAATGCTGGGCACTTTGTTCACACAAAGAGGTTGCTCAACCCACTATAGTACTAGATGGGATATCCAATGCAGGAACCACACGAATTAACAGCAATTCACTTAGCGAAAGTCTTCAGGTAACGAACGGCCAGTTTTCCCGTCCTTAGAACATCAGCGTCAAGCCGCCATTCACAAGTGTTACGCCCGGACCTACTTCTGCATACACTCCCAAAATGTTGGCAAACATATAGCGTGCACCAACGAAGACATCGTAGATCGGATAGTTGTTCACAAGCGTATTTGTTGTAGAATTCCCGTACTCATACCGTTCCGAAAGCCGAATATTCATGCCGAACATAACACCACCATAAATGTCGAGATCCTCTCGACCATGCCATTCGTTCCAGTGGTACGTTCCGCGAACGCCAACCACCAAATGGGTGGAATGGTAATCACCGTAAATGCTAGAGGAGCGTGATGCTTTCAATCCAACTACACCGCCAATACCAATTATCCCCGGCCCGGCTTTTTTGAACCCAATGTCCATCGCAGCCAAAAAGGTTGGTGAAACGCCGACCCGATTGTAGCCTACTGCGTACCTGCTATATCCACCAATACCCACCCCAAGATTGATGGCTTTTGATCCTTCTTCAAAGGATTGTGCGTGAAGCTGTGATGGTACAATGACCGCTAGGGAGAGCGCTGCGGCTGCGAGATAATTCAATGGGTTCATGGTGCGAAGATCTATTTTTAAGACCGAGCTATTTTATTGGTCATATCTCGGTTTGGCAACAAATCTAAACTACCGATCGAAATGCGCTAATAGGAATTTGCTGGTTGAAGCATGTCCTGATTCAATTCTTGAATCGCGTTATCGATGGTTGCACCAGTATGTTTTGAAGCGTGGTGGTGTTTCGTACTTCAACCCTAATCACCAATATTCAAACTCACCGCATTGATGCAATACCTCAGGCCAGTAGGTTGTGGCCCATCTTCGAACACATGACCTAAATGCGCGTCGCAACGGCTGCAAACCACTTCGGCCCGCATCATGCCTATGCTGCCATCGTTGTGTTCAATGACCAGCTCCTTGCTCATGGGTTCGTAAAAACTGGGCCAGCCGGTTCCGCTTTCAAATTTTGTATCAGGCGAGAACAAGGCATTCCCGCAAACTGCGCATCGGAAAACACCCTCAACATGTTCTCCTTCGAACTTGCCGGTAAATGGCCGCTCGGTCCCTTGCTCAAACGCAACACGGAATAGTTCCGCTGGCAGGATCTCTTTCCATTCGCTCAAAGGCACATCCAGCTTTTTCGTTTCGGTTGTACTGTAATATGGATTCTTGCTATGGTCCATGTCCTGTTCAGATCGCCCTTCATGTTCCGCACTAGATGCTCCATTTTGTCCTGTGCTGCTCTGGCAACCAAAAAGTAGAACGCTGAATACTAGCGCGACGGAATTCAAGATCGTCATATTCATCTGGTCCTGATTTGTAAGGGAAGGTCGATGACCGCGATCGGTCCTGACCACTCCTGATCCTAAAGTACGTCGCGAACCGTTGATCGGGTCATCATGAAAAGTTAGGATCGGTCACTATATGTATGTGATCATCAACTCCTGATAAAAAAGTTCCCCTTAGGGGAAGGAAGACTACGGCTACCCGGATTTGCAGAATTCCCATTCTTGTCCCCTTTCTTTGCGCCCTCGAAATTCAGCACAAGGGGTGTTGATGACTAACGAATCCTTTTTTCAAAGCATGGCAAAAAGTAGCAGTGATCTGGTGATCGTGGAGTCCCCGGCAAAAGCAAAGACGATCGAGAAATACCTTGGACCAGGCTTTACCGTACTTAGTAGCTATGGCCACGTTCGTGACCTGCCTTCGGGGGGAGTAAATGTCGATGTAGAGAATGGATTTGAACCTACTTACGTTGTTTCAGATGACAAGAAGGATCGTCTCAGACAACTACAACGTGAAGCTGATAAAGCAGAGACGGTGTGGCTCGCAACTGACGAAGATCGCGAAGGTGAAGCCATCAGCTGGCACCTGAAAGAAGCGCTCAGCCTGCCCGATTCAAAGGTAAAGCGGATCACGTTCCATGAGATCACCCAGAAGGCCATCCTCGATGCAATAGAGAAGCCACGCCAGATCGATATCCACCTTGTGGATGCACAACAGGCGCGTAGGGTTTTGGATCGTTTGGTCGGATATGAATTGAGCCCTGTGCTTTGGCGTAAAGTGAAACCCGGTCTTAGTGCTGGCCGCGTGCAAAGTGTTTCTGTTCGCTTGATCGTTGAACGTGAACGCGAGATACTGGATTTTACCAGCAGCAGCACATTCCGGATAAGTGCAATTCTAACAACACCGGGTGGTGCATCGGTCAAAGCCGATCTGCCCGCACGATTCGCAACGGAATCGGAAGCCATGGCCTTTCTACAGAGCTGTATAGGTGCGACCCATTCCGTTCATGCGGTAGAGACAAAACCAGGGAAGCGTACCCCGGCAGCGCCATTCACTACAAGTACATTGCAGCAAGAAGCCAGCCGTAAGCTCGGCATGGGCGTTGACCGTACAATGCGTGTCGCTCAAGGGCTTTATGAGCAGGGGCATATCACTTACATGCGTACCGATTCGGTGAATTTGAGCGAATCAGCGATCGCTGCCGCTGCTCAACAGATCACCGATCAATATGGTGCGCGCTACAGCAAGAGCCGCCGATACACCAGTAAGGCCAAAGGGGCCCAGGAGGCACACGAAGCCATTCGCCCTGCGGATATGTTGGTCCGGAACACAGGTGCGGATCGCGATGCTGAGCGACTATATGACCTCATTTGGAAACGCACGTTGGCCAGCCAAATGGCGGATGCGGAATTGGAAAAGACCATTGTTGACATCAGCATCAGTTCACGTCCGAACGATTTCCTGAAGGCACAAGGCGAGGTCATTCTCTTTGATGGTTTCTTGAAGGTCTACATGGAGGGGAAGGATGACGAGGACGAAGAGCAGGAAGGACTCCTGCCTGAAATGCGCCAAGGGGAAGCAATGAAGTTGCAGGAAATGAATGCAACACAGCGCTTTGAGAGGCCAGCCCCACGGTTCACGGAAGCGAGTTTGGTAAAGAAGTTGGAAGAACTTGGGATCGGACGACCTTCAACCTATGCGCCTACGATCAGTACGGTTCAAAAACGCGGATACGTGGTGAAGGAGAATCGGGACGGAACAACGCGCCCATACCGCATACTCACACTTGCCGAGAGCGCGATCACGGATAAGACCGCATTCGAGAACGTAGGCGCTGAAAAGCAGAAGCTATTCCCTACGGATATCGGTATGGTGGTGAATGATTTCCTCGTGGAGAATTTCCCGACGATCGTTGATCTGAACTTTACTGCCAAGGTGGAAGAGGAGTTCGACATCATCGCCGAAGGCAAAGAGAACTGGCGCGAAATGCTGAAGCGGTTCTACAAGCCGTTCCATGAAACGATCGGGACAGTGAGCGAGCACGCGGAACGGGCCACAGGAGCGCGTGAACTTGGCGTGGATCCTGTTTCGGGTAAGAAAGTTTATGCACGGATCGGTCGTTTTGGACCCATGGTGCAGATCGGTGAAGTGGAAGATGAAGAAAAACCGAAATTCGCTAGTCTCCAAAAAGAGCAGAGCATTGCGTCGATAACCTTCGACCAAGCCATGGACCTGTTCAAGTTGCCGCGCACACTTGGTGAGCGGGAAGGCGAGGTTTGTACTGTAGGTATTGGTCGTTTTGGTCCTTACGTTCGGTTAGGTGCCACTTATGCCAGTCTGACAAAGGAAGATGATCCGATGGAGATCGATCTAACTCGGGCAGTGGAGTTGATCGATCTGAAAAAGGCGGCCAATGCAACACGGGACCTTGGTGAATTCAAAGGCGAAATACTTGTTGTTGGAAGAGGTCGTTTTGGACCGTTCGTGCGCCACGGTAAAACCTTTGCCAATATTCCGAAAGGCGAGGATCCCGCTTCGTTGACACTGGAGCGTGGTACTGAGCTGATGGAAGCAAAGCTTGCTGGTATTAGACAGAATATCCTCAAGGAATTCCCTGACACGGAGATCCAAGTGCTTAGCGGACGGTACGGGCCGTATATCACGGACGGCAAGAAGATCGCCAATGTTCCAAAGGAAAAAGAGCCAACGGATGTGACCTTGGAGGAAGCTACCGCCTTGTTGGAAGCTGCTCCGGCAAGAAACGGAAAGGGTCGAAAGGGTAAAACGGCCGCCAAGAAAGAACCAGCGAAGAAAAAGGCCGCACCAAAGAAGAAGGCCGCGAAAAAAGCTGCGCCCAAGAAGGCTGCAAAGAAAGCCGCAAAAAAGGCGCCCAAGAAGGAACGTTGATCACTGTATGGTCCGTTTCGTTTTAGTTGATCGGACGGTCCAGGTATTCAGCATTCAACATACCGTTGTGCACTGAACCGTGCTCGAAGGTATCGATCGGGCCTTTGCACTCCCGACCTTCGCAATCGTCCTGTTCCTCACATTAACGTATGAGCCGGACAGCGGAGCCATGGACATCTCGATCTACTTCAAACCCTCTGAGCGATTTGGAGCTTCCCGACCGGAGTGGCCCGCGAACTCCCTTGGCGATAACGCCACATTCCATACGAACAATGGCTTTCCGGATCTGGAAAGAAAGCAAGTAGCATTGTTCGGTGTGCTTGATGACCCCGGACACGCCCGTCCACGAACTTGCGTAGAGGCGCCGGACGCTATACGCGAAGAGTTGTATCGCCTTTATCTTCCATCAGAAGGTCTTCGTCTCGTTGACCTTGGTGACATTCATCCGGGGGCCAGCGCGGCTGATACCCAACATGCCGTAGCAGAGACCATAGCAGAATTGATCCGAATGGGCATTGTGCCTATCCTCCTGGGCGGTGGTCAAGGACATACGTATTCGCAGTATCTGGCGTATGAAATGCTGGAACGTACTGCAAATCTGGTATGCGTTGATGCACGGTTCGACCTCGGTGACCCGGGACAGGCGCTGGCGGAAAGCAGTTATTTGAGCCATATCGTGTTGCGCCAACCGAATTACCTTTTCAACTACAGTAACCTCGGATATCAGACATACCTCGTGGATCAGCCGGGTATAGCGTTGATGGAGAAACTCTATTTCGATGCACATCGTCTTGGCGAATTGCGTGCGACCATGGCCGATGCTGAGCCTGTATTGCGCAATGGTGATAGTGTAAGCGTGGACATGTCCTCCATCCGTAGAAGTGATGCTCCGGGTACGACTCGGCCGGGTCCGAATGGCTTTCACGGTGAAGAGGTATGCCAATTGATGCGTTATGCCGGTGTCAGCGAAAAGATCACCTCCTTAGGGATCTACGAGATGGACCCTTCTCGTGACATGGAAGGAGTAACGGCCCAGTTGGCCGGGCAAATGGTTTGGTGCTTTTTGGATGGGTTCATTAGTCGTACCAACGATCTACCGTGGTTGGACCGTAAGCGTTTCACTCGTTTTCGTATTCCGATCCGTGGGCACGATCAAGAGTTGGTCTTTTATAAAAGCAATGTGAGTGACCGGTGGTGGATGGATATTCCCTACCGTGCTGAACAAGAGGCTCGTTTTGAACGGCATCATTTGGTGCCTTGTTCCTACTCGGATTACCGCATGGCGTGTCGCGAAGAAGTGCCGGAACGCTGGTGGCGAACTTTCCAGAAGTTGGCCTGATCCTCGAAGGATCCCCATTTTAGGGAAGGAAATATCCTTAGACAGGCGCAGAAAATATTTGCGGGATCCAATGTTTGCTATATTGGCCCCAAGTTCAACGAAGGTTTGAGGTGGGTTGACTATCTCCATACCCTAATAAGGACAACGAAAAAAGTACGCATGAGGAGGATAATTACAGCAGTGATCTGCATGGCGGTCGGAGGAGCATCAATTGCTCAGCAGGATCCACAGTTCACGCAATACATGTTCGATCGTCTTTCGGTGAACCCTGCAGTAGCTGGGATCTCAGGTGAACTTTGTGGAACTTTGTTGCTCCGCCAGCAATGGACCGGTTTCGATGGTGCACCGAAAACGGCACTTTTGAATGCAAGCATGCCGATCAATAAGATCAGTAGCGGTGTTGGCATTTCCGTATACTTGGATAAACTTGGTCAGCAGAATAGCACATTCGCACGACTTCATTATTCTTTCCATCGCAAGATCGGCACTGGTACACTAGGTATCGGTATCTATCTTGGTGCTGGTAGCCATGCCCTTGGTCATGATTGGTTGGCTCGTGATCCTGTTGCACAGGATGATGCTATCTCTTCTGCCAGTACATCACAGACCGGGTTTGACTTAGGGGCGGGTCTATATTATCAGACACCTAAATTCTGGGTAGGTATCAGCAGCACGCATTTGCCACAAACCAAGCTTGACAATGTGAGCATTAAAATGGTGCGGCACTATTTTATCCAAGCAGGGTACGATTACGCCATAAAGGGTAATAAGAAGTATGTTCTGCAACCATCGGTTCTTGTTAAATCGGATGCAACTTCCACGATATTCGATATTAATGCCCGGTTCCTCTATAATAACATGGTATGGCTTGGCGTTAGTTACCGTACCGAAGACGCAATTGCTCCGATGATCGGTTATCAAATGGCACCTAATGATCGGTCCATGCTGAAGATCGGGTATAGTTATGACGTTACTACCTCTAAACTAAAGAATTACAGCAGCGGTAGTCATGAAATAATGTTGAATTACTGTGTACTACTAGTCAAGAAACCAGACCTCCAGATATACAGGAACGTAAGATTCCTTTAAGCTCGTCCGAAACCCAACAACCAGATCTGACGTATCACTGTTTCGTCCAACGTGTTCGCAAGAGCGACCAATATGAACGATCATCCCTGCAAGGAAACAATGGTGCGGCACAAAAGGAAGAATATGGAACGTCCCATCTTTTATCTATTTGCCATAGGCCTGCTGGCTAGCAGCTGTGGTAAAGGTGGCCAAGGGCAACTTATAGGTGCGCAAGGCAGACCCGGTTGGTACGATGTTGATCCTTATGGGATGAACTATGTACCCATGGGCGCATTCGTAATGGGTCCTAGTGATCAGGATGTGCCTTATGCAATGGTTACGAAAAGCAAGACAGTATCTGTCCAAGCTTTTTACATTGACCAGACCGAGATCACCAATAATGAGTATCGCCAGTTCGTATTCTATGTGCGTGATTCCATAGCAAAGCGCATTCTCGGCGACGAGGATATTGGCGAGCATGTGTTCACTGAGGATGAATACGGGGAGGATATTGATCCACCGATCATCAATTGGAAAGAGCGTTTGAACTGGTATGGTGATGAAGAACGCGAAGCATTAGCTGATCTTTTCCTGAATGAAAGTGAGCAGTTCTATCGCCGTCGTGAGATCGACACCCGGAAATTGATGTTCGAGTATTACTGGATCGATCTGAAGGAGGCTGCCCGTAAAGCGAACAATGCACGCGATCTTGACCTGAGCTACACGAACGTTAAGGGACAGAACAATGCAATACGCGGACATAGTGATCGTAGTAAGTTCATAATTAAGGAGGTGATCAACGTTTACCCTGATACCTTGGTCTGGGTGCATGACTTCACCTATTCCTTCAATGAGCCGATGACGGAGAACTATTTCTGGCATCCTGCTTATGATGAATATCCGGTGGTAGGCATCACTTGGCAGCAGGCTAATGCCTTCAACGTATGGCGCACTCAGTTGATGAATTCATGGTTGTCCTCCAATGACGAGGCGTTCATAAACCGGTTCAGGTTGCCTACCGAGGCTGAGTGGGAGTACGCCTCACGAGGGGGGTTGGACCAAGCCCCATTCCCATGGGGAGGGCCTTACGTTCGTAATCGTCAAGGTTGCTTCTTGGGTAACTTCAAGCCATTGCATGGTAATTACGTGGATGACGGAGGTTTCCATACAGTGCCTGTTGATAGTTATACCCCGAATGATTTCGGATTGTATCAAATGGCCGGTAACGTTGCAGAGTGGACCAGTACAGCTTATGACGAAAGCGTATACGACTTTGCGCATGACCTCAACCCCGAATACAGTTATGATGCGTTGATGAACGATCCGCCATCACTAAAAAGGAAGGTGGTTCGTGGTGGGTCATGGAAGGATATCGGTTATTACATGCAGGCTGGAACCCGTGCATATGAATATCAGGACACGACCAAGGCCTACATCGGATTCCGCTCAGTTATGACCTATTTGGGTCGTGGAAAAGCAGTGAATGCTGAAGATCTTTAAGAAGAATTGATACTGCGGTCGTTACCTTGTCGGAACGAGCGCATTGAGTAGTATATTACCCTGAACAACCTCTAAAAAAGCAAGGAAGAACTATGAAGCCCGGCAGCAAGAAGTGGAAAAATTTCATGGCCAAACTGTACGGAATCGGTGCAGCAGTCGTGATCATCGGTGCGTTGTTCAAGATCCAACACTGGCCAATGGCTAGTTTTTTCTTGATCATTGGTCTTAGTACGGAGGCGGTCATCTTTTTCTTCTCCGCATTCGAACCACCACACGAAGATCCAGATTGGAGTTTGGTTTATCCTGAGTTGGCAACGGGCGAGACTGCTGAAGGCGATGATTTCAAAAAGGAGGATCAGCGGTCCATCACCGAGCAGCTCGATGGTATGCTTGAGGGTGCCAAGATCGAACCGGAATTGATCGCTAGTTTGGGTGAAGGTATGCGCTCTTTGAGCGATCAGGCCCGCTCAATGGGTGAGATCACCGGTGCAGCTTCGGCAACCAATGAATACGCATCAAGCTTAAAGGATGCGTCTCAAAAAGTATCAACATTGAGCGATAGCTATGCGAAGGCAAGTGAAAGCCTGGTCGGTCTGACCGAGAATGTGGATGCTGGCAGAAATGCAGGTGTGAGTCTGCAAAAAATGAGCACCAATCTAACTGCGCTCAACGAAATGTACGAGCTACAGTTGATGAGCAGTCGTGAAAAACTGGAGGCTGCGAATCAAATGTTCGAGGGCATGGGTGAGATGATGACCAATTTGCGCAACTCCGTGGATGATACCAAGCGTTACAAGGAGAACATCGCTGAATTGAGTGATAACCTCTCTAAGCTCAACACCGTGTACGGCAACATGTTGAACGCAATGACCGTGCGCTAAGCCGGTTATTGATCGCTCAACATCAACCTGAAATACCGAACGCAAGAATATGGCAAGTGGTAAGCAGACGCCCAGACAGGCGATGATCAATATGATGTACTTGGTGCTCACGGCCTTGTTGGCCCTGAACGTTTCCAAGGAAATATTGGACAGCTTCGTTACGGTGAACAACGGATTGGAGAATACAAAGTCGTCATTGAATGATAAAATGACGCAGCAATATGCCAGTTTCCAGGCATTTGCGAGTGAGAACCAAGCAAAGTACGGGGCTGCATGGACCGAGGCTCAGAAGATCAAGATCGCCGGTGCAGAGCTGGTCGCATATATCGATACCATCAAGGTTCGCGCTATCATGATATCCGAAGGATGGAGCCGTGATAGTACGATCATGCCGGATGGACGCTTGGTGAACTTGATGAAGGTCAACAAAAAGGATAGCCACGATGAGTTGACCACCATGCTCGTGGGCGGCGAGCCGGGCAAACCGATCGAAGGGGAGTACACTGCGAACGACCTGAAGCTGAAACTGATGGCGTTCAAGGATCTTGTAAAGAACAGCCGACCACAGGATACGGATCTGGCAGCGTCCATGGACCGAGTGTTCGACTTCGAGGATCGCCCGGATGCTTCAGGTACAATGAACAACTGGGAAAGCATCAACTTCTATCATGTGCCTATGGCCGCCGGTATCACCATCCTTAGCAAGTTGCAAGCGGATGTACGGAACTCAGAAGGCGAGGTCGTGAAGCGGATGATGGATGCTGTTGAAAGCAAGAGCTTCAAATTTAATAAGCTGACAACGATCGTTAAACCGTTGAGTAGTTTGGTTACCGTTGGCGGAAAATATCAGGCTGAGATCTTTTTGGGTGCATACGATGATCAGAATGCACCTGAAGTGTACATCGCAGGGCCGGGTGCTAAAGTCGATTCCGTTTCCAAAACAATCATCGGTGAGTCCATTAAGCTACCGATGAACGGTGCGAAAGCCCAGTTGGAGCAAGTTGCTTCCGGTGCTGGTCAACGTACCGTGCAGGGTATCATCAAGTTCAAGCCCGTAGGTGGTGAGGAAACCGTTGAGGTTTTCTCCACGACATACGAAGTTGCTTCACCGAACTTGGTCGTGAGTCCCACCAAAATGAACGTTTTCTATCGCGGTGTTGATAATCCTGTTGATATCAGTGTTTCTGGTTTTAGTGCGAAGGATGTGGCTCCAAGTGTTACTAATGGTTCGCTTGCCAAAGCAGCTAATGGTTATATCGTGAAAGGCTTAGGAAAAGGCAATGAAGCTGTTGTGAGTGCGACAGTAACCAATCCGGATGGATCAAAAAAGAGTATGCCTGGATTGAGTTTCCGCGTAAAGAATGTACCTAGTCCTACACCATATTTTGGTGGTAAGAGCGTTGACGACGCAACCATTAAAAAAACTGAATTGACGGCTGCGGCAGGCGTAATCGCCAAAATGGTCGATTTCGAATTCGACCTGAAGTTCGAGGTTGTCGAGTTCCGTGTAACCATGATGGTGAATGGAACGCCGATCGAGAAAATGACCAAAGGTCCTGCAGTGAGTGGAGATATGAAGGAGATCTTCCAGAAATCAAAACCAGGACAGAAGGTCTATATTGAAGGAATTAAAGCGCGTGGCCCGGACGGTACAGTACGAAACCTCGGTTCACTTTCGTTCAAGATCGTATAACCAATACGTTTAGAGCCATGACAAGGACAAGCAAGAACATATTGATCATTACCATGGTATTGGTTGGTGGTCTGTGCGCTACGCCTCAAGCCGTGGCCCAGACCGTATTGGATGGTGCCTACATCAAGGAGAACACCAAGACCAAGCGCGTTGTCCCCTACACGCATATCCGCGAAGCAGATGTGATGTGGGCGCGACGTGTATGGCGTCGGATCGACCTCCGTGAGAAAATGAACCATCCCTTGTATTATCCAACGGATGCGATCAATGATCGGAAGAGCTTATTCGATGTGATCCGCCAAGGATTGATGGTGGATGGATCCATTACGGCATATGATGCTGGACCATTCTTGGATGATGATGAATTCAAGAAAGCATTATTACCAGGCGACCTTCAGGAAATGTTCTCTCGTTTGGATACCTCCTACACAGAGAGTCTAACCACAGGGGACATGGAAATGGTGGTACAGGAGATCAATCTGGAGAGCCGGGACATCAAGTTGTACGATATGAAAGAAGATTGGATCTTCGATAAGCAGCGCTCCATTATGGATATCAGGATCATCGGTATTGCACCATTGAGGGAAAATATTGGTGAGGACGGTGAAAGCCGCGGTTTTGCCCCCATGTTCTGGCTATACTATCCGGAGTGTCGTTATGTATTTGCGAACTGGGAAGCGTTCAATCGCGAGAATGATGCGGAACGCAGGTCTTATGAAGACATCTTCTGGAAGCGCCAATTCAGTAGCTACATTACGAAATGGAGCAATGTTTACGATCGTGGGATCAATGAATACAAGCAAGGATTGGACGCATTGCTGGAAGGCGAAGAGATCAAGTCGGCATTGTTTGAGTTCGAGCATGATCTTTGGAATTTCTGATCGCTAACATCTCTAATATTTGAAGCCTCGACGGATCGTCGGGGCTTCTTTTTTTCGTATCGTTCTCTTGCCGCTTATCCATTGAACGATCCGTCAATGGAACGAATACGTTCTCATCTGGCCTGACGTTATTATCGCATGCGCCTTTCAGTTCCTCAATTGGCTGTGTGTCTACTGAATCTTCAGGTCATAACCTGCATTCATGCGCAGGATACACTGGAACCAGGAGTGCATCCATGCCGGGTCAAGGCCCAAGTGGAACCCTGCCGGACCATCCGAGAAGCCGATGTCATGTGGGAACGCCGCGTTTGGCGTGTGATCGATCTGAACGAAAAGGTGAACAGTTCATTGGCTATGCCACAAGGCTCTCGAGCTGGATGTATGGATCTTTTCGGGATCATTCGGCATGGCCTGTTGGATGAAGGCTCGATAACCGCGTACGATCCTGGACCAGAGAAAGTGGACGATGCTTTTACACTACCAATGACGCGACCCGAATTGGAACGATTGTTCGATACGATCGATACCCTGAGGCCTGTGCCGATCGCGAGGATCATGATCAAAGAAGATTGGATCTTTGATCGACAACGCGGTGAAATGATCGTAAGGATCATCGGTATTGCGCCAATGATCGAGGTCCGTGGTGAGCTTGGTGAAGTGCGCGGATACGAACCGATCTTTTGGCTGTATTATCCAGAATGCCGACTATTATTCGCGCGATGGGTCCATCGTGAGGATAAGGACGGTAACGCGATATCGTACGAATCGTACTTCGCTCAACGCAGGTTCAAAAGCACGATCATTAAAGTTGCGAATATGCAGGAAAGGCGGATCAATGCGTACCGTTCCGGGTTGGATGCGCTGCTGGAAGGCGAAGCAATTCGTGATCAATTGTACAACATGGGTTTTGACCTTTGGCACTATTGATTGATCGGGGCATTATATCATTTCCGGGTATTGGACGTTAATTGGGAAAATTCGTTGAACGCTTCAAGTAGAGCCATGATCTCCGTACGGAGCAGAACGCTTAGGGTCATCAACTTGTTCCGTGTGCTATTCTCCTAAGTATCCGTACCTTCGCGGCCTTTTCCGCACAAGTACTGCATTTCTGCCATGATGACTGTTCAGGGGCTGACCCTCCACTTCGGCCAACGCCCAATATTTGATGATATTTCATTCTTTATCGGTAACGATGATAAGATCGGGCTGGTAGGAAGAAATGGAGCCGGCAAGAGCACCTTGCTGAAGATCATGGCTGGCCAACAGCATTATGACAAAGGCACTATTGGCAAGCCGAAGGAGCTTACCATGGGCTATTTGCCGCAGGAAATGGCGCATAACCTAACGCTTTCACCATGGGATGTGGCCATGAAAGCATTTGAGGAAGGATTGAAGCTCAACGCGGATATTGAACGCATTGAAAAGGAATTGCATGATGTGACCGACGATGAGCATGCCATGGAACTTGCCATGGAACTTGCAAATGCCCATGAGCGTTTGAATTCCATCGGAGCAGCGGATCATGACATGCAGGTAGAGCGGATCCTGAAGGGTATCGGTTTTGTTGAAGAGGACATGCACCGCAAAATGAGTGAGTTGAGCGGTGGTTGGCGCATGCGCGCAGAACTTGCGCGTTTGCTCCTTATGAAGCCGGATCTCTTATTGCTGGATGAGCCTACCAACCATTTGGACCTACCCGCCATCCAGTGGTTGGAGGATCTGCTGCGCACCCATCCTTCAGCGCTTGTTCTGATCAGTCACGATAAAACCTTCCTGGATCGTCTTACCAAACGCACGTTGGAAGTGTTGGGTGGAAAGATCATTGACCGTAAAGTGCCATGGACCCAGTATGTTGAACTACGAAAGGTTGAACGGGAACAACAGGCCTCAGCTGCAAAACAGCAACAACAGTACATCAAGGAGACGACTGACCTGATCAATAAGTTCCGGGCCAAAGCGAGCAAGGCTGCCTTTGCACAGAACCTGATCAACAGGCTGGATAAGCTTGATATCATTGAGGTGGACGACGAGGATACACGTAAGATGCTCGTGAAGTTCCCGCCGGCACCCAACAGCGGAAAGATCGTTGTCGAAGTCAAGGACGTTACAAAATCCTATGGTGACAAGCACATATTCAGTGGTGCCGAACTTACCATCGCAAAGGGCGAGCACCTTGCCCTCGTAGGTGCGAATGGAACGGGAAAAAGTACGCTCGTGCGCATGATCATGAATGAGGAGCCTTATGATGGTGAGATCCGTCTGGGGCACAATGTGATCATCGGTTACTATGCGCAGGATATGCCTGAACGGATGAGCCCTTTACGCACCGTGATCGAAACTGCGGAAGATGCTGCCAGCGAGGACAACCGGGTCCGAGTGCGCGCCATGTTAGGTGCATTCATGTTCAGCGGTGATGACGTGGACAAGAAAGTGAAAGTGCTGAGCGGTGGTGAACGCGCACGATTGGCATTATGCTGTATGTTGCTGAAGCCGCTGAACTTCTTGATCCTCGACGAACCAACGCACCATTTGGATATCCAAAGCAAGGATGTGTTGAAGAATGCCTTGAAGAACTATGACGGGACATTCTTGTTGGTAAGTCACGATCGAGATTTCCTTACCGGACTGACCACGCGTCTGCTGGAATTGGACGATCTCCGTATCCGGGATCAGCACATGGATATTCTTGAACTGATCGAAAAACGGGCCGAGCTGCAAGGTGCGGATATTGGAAAATCATCTGCCGCAAAACCGAAAGTATCGAACAAGGCCAACAAGAATTCGGATCAACGCGAGCAACGGGACCGGGACAAAGAGCGCCGTAAAGTGCAGAACCAGGTTGAGCGTTTGGAGAAACAGTTGGCTGATCTTGAGAAGGAAGAAAAGCAGCTACAAGCTCAGGTCATGAAGGGCGCAATGCCTGCGGATGAATTGCAAGAAGGCTATGTAAAGCTGGGTGAACTCGCACAGAAGATCGCAACGGCTTTAGGTGAGTGGGAGAGTGCGTCTGGCGTGCTGGCGGAGATGGAGGATTGAATTCCTTTCTTCGGTCGATTCCTGATTCCGGAGTTCAACTAGTTGGTCTCATTCGGGCTTTGGATGGGTTCGGATCTTTTGTTTGTAACGGTAGGGTTAATTCCTGATTTCTAATTCAGGGGTCCACGTCTTTGTGAATGGACCTTTCTATGAGTTGTACTGGCTTTCGCTTCAGTTTGATCCATTTCTGGATCACTGATCACCCGAGCATCCCATCAATGGGGTGCGGATGTATTGCATTTGGTATGGAACGAGAAGAGACGGCTAAAAGCGCGATCAGGAATTCGGAATCAATTTCCAATTGAACGTTACATTCCAAACCTGAACGCATTTGGTTTTACTGAGCGTTGCATTTCGCTGCGCCGGCTAAAAACCCATCACCATGGCCAATGCAAAGCTGCCGCCTAGGCAAATGATGATCAACATGATGTACCTCGTTCTCACCGCGATGTTGGCGATGAACGTGAGCAAAGAGGTATTGGACCAATTCGCCGTTCTGGATGCTGACCTTGTGCGGACTGCACATGCCCATGACGCAAGGTCGCTATCGGATTATCAGGGCTTAGCTGCTTCTGCGGAAAGTGTTCCGGACAAATTCACCCTACCGCATCTGAAAGCAATGCGTATGAAAGCACGTGCTGATAGTTTGGTCGACAGGATCGAGGGAATAAAAACGAACCTCATCGCTCAGGCAGATGGTATTGCCCCAGCAATGCTTATTGGACCGAATGTTGATGGTAAGGATACGTTACGTTCATTGATGGCGGTTGATGCGAAAGACGATCGGGATGTATTGACCCATGCACTTGTTGGGAGTGAGCCTTCTACACCGATCCAAACACGGAACAGTGCATATGACATCAAATTACAGTTGAGTGCATTCCGAGATAGTTTGAAAGGGTTTCTGCCATCGAATGACCTTGTTGCGCGCAATGGACTTGATATGCTGTTCGACCTAAGCGATAGACGCGATGCATCGGGCACCATGAACAACTGGGAAAGCATCAACTTCTATGATGTGCCGCTGGCAGCGGGTATTGCAACGCTTTCCAAATTGCAGGCGGATATCCGCACTGCGGAGAACGATATGGTGAAATGGCTCATTCGTTCAGCACAAGAAGGTGAGTACAGCTTTGGAACGCTGACCACCGCCGTTATTCCACTGACCAATACCGTGATGGTCGGTGACTCTTTCCGTGCTGATGTATTCTTGGCGGCTTACGACCCAAAGAATACCCCTACCGTTACGGTAACAGGGGGAAACGAACTGCCGATCGGTGCAGATGGTAAAGCAAAGTTGCGCCTTCGCGGTGAGAGCATCGGGGAGCAGATCGTGGAAGGAATGATCAAGTTCCAAGGCCCGAACGGACCTGAGGAGATCCCATACCGAACGACCTATCAAGTAATGGCACCGCTATTGGTAGCGTCGCCTACGAAAATGAACGTGCTTTATCGCAGCGTGGATAACCCCATTGAATTATCCGTTCCAGGTGTGGCCGCGGATAAAGTTCAAGCGACCATCTCGACCGGGCGCATTGTACGAACCGGTCAAGGTTGGGTTGCAACAGGGATGAGCGGAAACAGTGCCGAAGTGAATGCCGTTGTGATGATGCCTGATGGTAGCTCACGGAGAATTGGCCCTGTGGTTTTCCGGGTAAAGGATCTGCCACCACCAACGGCCTATATCGGCGGTACGACCGCTGGTGATCCCGCCGTGTCCAAAGTCAAGCTCTCGGCCTCGCAAGGGATCATTGCCAAGCCCCTCAATTCCGAGTTCGGGGACCTTTGGGTCGTGAAGAGTTTTCAATTCACCCTGATGCGTGGTGCCCAGAACCCTAACCTAAAAACGAGTAGCAGCAATGCTTTCACAGGTGACATGAAAACCATTCTCAACGACCTAAGACCCAATGACAAGATCCTGATCGAGCACGTTAAAGGACAGCTGGCCAATGGTCAAGGTCCAGTGCGTAATCTGAATCCGATCACGGTGAAAGTGTTGCCGTGACCTGAATAATTCTCAGGGTTCAACAATATGGTTATCTTTGCCGCCCATTGCGGGGTGGAGCAGATGGTAGCTCGTCGGGCTCATAACCCGAAGGCCGTAGGTTCGAGTCCTACCCCCGCTACTAAGAAACCCCCGAAATTTCGGGGGTTTCAGCATTTTATGTCACATTGGGTTTACGCTCTATATTCTGAAAAACATGATAAACTGTACATCGGTGAAAGCGCAGATGTAGATGACCGGTTTATCTCGCACAATGAAAAAGCGACCAAAGGTTGGACTTTATCATACAGACCTTGGCGAATTATCTACCGCGAAGAATGTAACGATAAGCCTTCAGCATTGATCCGAGAAAAGCAGTTGAAATCAGGTGGTGGTCGTAGATTTTTGCGTTCACTACTTACATAGATCGTCGGGCTCATATCCGCCGTACGGCGGACGAGGTTCGAGTCCTACCCCCGCTACTAAGAAACCCCCGAAATTTCGGGGGTTTCAGCATTTTATGTCACATTGGGTTTACGCTCTATATTCTGAAAAACATGATAAACTGTACATCGGTGAAAGCGCAGATGTAGATGACCGGTTTATCTCGCACAATGAAAAAGCGACCAAAGGTTGGACTTTATCATACAGACCTTGGCGAATTATCTACCGCGAAGAATGTAACGATAAGCCTTCAGCATTGATCCGAGAAAAGCAGTTGAAATCAGGTGGTGGTCGTAGATTTTTGCGTTCACTACTTACATAGATCGTCGGGCTCATATCCGCCGTACGGCGGACGAGGTTCGAGTCCTACCCCCGCTACTAAGAAACCCCAGATAATTCGGGAGTTTCAGCATTTAGTAGGGCTCATTGGGTTTACGCTCTTTATTCAGAAACGAATAGGCCATCATTTGTTGCTTTTCATTTTTTCTGACCTTCAGATATGAGACCTTGGTGCAATGCATCGAACGAATCACACCAGCCACCAATGTGCGAATCTCGCGAGGCGATACTGGCCAAGCCTGTCTGTCTGAACTCCATGCGCGTACCAACATCTACGTCGAATAATTCAACAGTGACCTCCGTGCTATGGCGCGCTGGATTCACTTCGGCAACGGTCTTCTCCCAATGGTGCGACAAGCGAAGTAGCTCTGGTTCGCGAACGTCCAAGTACGTGCCGTATGTCGGAAACTCCTCTCCGGATGGCGCTACCATGACCACGCGCCACATGCCGCCTACGTGAACATCAGCCTCTGCATGCGTGGTGTTGAAGGCCGCGCAGCCGAACCAATGAACCAGCATGGCCGGGGTTGTCCATGTGTTCCATACCAGTTGCCGTGGGGCGTTGAAGACCCGCGTGATGCGGATCTCGTCCGGAGCTGTAGTGCTAACGGCGTTTCGCTTGCGTTGGGCGGCGAGGGTATCCATGCACCAAAGTAACGGACCGGGTACGGATCACCGCGAAGCGCGCAGTGCTTGTCGCCTGTGGTGTATCACATACGCCGCCACAAGTACTGCAACGAACAAAAGCATCGGCGCCCAACCTGAGACCGGATCTCCCACCGCGATGAAGGAGTACATGCCAGTGACCAGATCGATGAAGAAACCGAAGTAGGTCCACTCCTTCACCCGAGCAGGCACCATGGGCAACAGAATGGCAATGGCCCCTATAAGCTTGATGACCGAGAGCCATTGGATGAAGTAAATAGGGTAACCCAAATGGTCGTGAAGCATTTCTACAGCTTGCGGGTCCAGCGTGATGCCGCCGATGCTGCTGAAGATCATGAAGGCGCTGAAGAGGCCGGTGATGATCCAGTAGGTGAGGTCGAGTCGTTTCATGGTCGGTGATAATGGTCGTTCAATTCGTTTCAGCTTGCTTCTTCAGATCGGCCAGCCCGTTTTCGAAGTCCTTACCGATCATCTTATCCATGTTGATCAAGAGGCTCATCACCTTGCCCATAAAGAGGTTGCGGCTCTCCATGCTCCAGTTCACTTTTGTGCCCGGGCCTTCAGGAGTGCAACGGAACCACATGTCACAATCGTTCTTGAATGGCTTAATGAAACGCATGTCGATGTTCACTGCGTTCGAGATCACATCACGCACTTCCATGGACCCTTCTCCGACTTTTCCATTCCCGATCCACGCGTACTTCGCGCCCTTGCCACTTGGAGTTCCGGTGTACTTGCGTTTCATGTCAGGGTCCTTCTTCTCCCACGGCGACCATGCGCTCCATTTGTGGAAGTCCGTAATATGTGGAAGTATGCGATCGGGCGGCGCGCTTATGACGACGCTGCGTTCGTAGCACACAGTGTCGGGCTTTGCACTGGCTGCGATGAGGATGATGACTACGAGAACGGCGAGGCCGATGAGGATATAGATGAGCATGGTCGCAAGGTTGTTTGTTTTCGTTCTTATGCAGAGTGCTTGCTCTTAATTCCCGACGCTGTTGTACGAACATTCTTCTTGATCCCCGTCCCCCAACGTTCTTCCACCTCACTGACTTTCGCTTTCACGATCGTTTTTACCACCGATGCTGGGATCGGCTTCTCCGGCGTGAATTTAACGGTGCCTTTGCTCCGCTCGAAATCCTTCAGTTGTTCATCGAATCCTTTGGGTAGGCTCGCATACAGCGCGCAATGCTTCTTCGCGGCTCCCATGTAAACCAGAGGATGGCCGTTGTACTTAAAGCCAGGAAGACCGTATCCGAAATACTCTTCGCACTTCGGTACAGCAGCGAGGATCTGCTTGCGCAGTTTCTGCAAGGCTTTCGCTTGATCATTGGGCAATTGCATCAAGTACTCGTCCGTGTTCTTTGCTGACGGTTTCATCCGCGTACAGAATTGAGGAAGGTTGCTAGACGATCGAAGCACTCGCCCCAGCCGCCCTGATGATCGTTGCGATCATGTTCAGTGGAGAACAGGGCATGTCGCATAGTCATCCTTGTCATGCCCTTCACCTCCTCGAACTCAAGGGTAACCATATTGTCCACCCAAGGTGCTGGCTGTCCATCATCGCGTGTCCATGTAAAGACCAAGCGATCGAATTCTCTGATCTCGCGATACTCGCCGCGCACCCAATGGTCAGTGCCGTCCGGGGCACGCATGCAAAAGTTGTACTTTCCGTTCACTCGGAAGTCCTGCTCACATGTGGGCAAAGTGAAATCGTTCGGACCGAACCACCTTACAAGATGTTTCGGCTTGGTCCATGCAGCAAAGACGAGTTCAACTGGTGCATCGAAAGTGCGCTGTATGGTCAGCGTTCGTTGTTCTTGGTCGTTCATCGTTCTCATACCAGGTCCATATCAACTGTTGACAGCGGTTGGATCCATCCAGAATACCTCCCAGATGTGGCCATCCAAGTCATTGAAGCTGCGGCCGTACATGAACCCGTGATCCTCTATCGGGCGGCATTCGGTAGCACCTGCAGCAATAGCCTTATCGTAGATCTCGTTCACGGCATCCTTGCTCTCGAAGGAAAGAGCCAGCAGTACTTCGGTGTGTTTCGTTGCATCGGCGGCAGACTTCCCTTTTGGAAGGAAGCGCGTCATGCTTTTTGGCGTATGCAGCATCGCGTAGATGGTATCACTGATCACCAATGCGGCCGCATCATCGTTGGTGAATTGGGCATTGAACGAATAGCCGAGCGCTTCAAAGAAAGCTTTCGACTTGGCGAGGTCATTGACCTGCATGTTGACGAATATCTGGGTTGGCATGTTGTTGGTTGTTTGAATGGTTTCTCTTCGTTTGGCCCGAACCACCTACTGTTTCGCCGCGCAAGTGAACACCCACATCACACCGAAGCGATCGATGCAACTTCCGTAGTAATCGCCCCACGGCATTTCCTGCAACGGCATGTCCACCTCGCCTCCATCGGACAATTCCTTGCAAAGCCTGTCGGTCTCTGTCCGGGTGTCCGGCTACAAGAGGATCTGGACATTATTGCCAATATTCAGTTTGATGCCTAATCGTTCCTCCAGCACATCGGTGCCTACCAGCTTGTGTCCGCCAAGGATCGGCAACGCAATGTGCATGATGAGATCCTGCTCGGCCTTCGACATTCGGGGTTGTCCTTCCATCGCGGGCATGGCGGAAAAGCGCACGGGTTCGCCCGTGAAATCCGAGCGAAAAACTTCGCTGTAGAAGGCAAATGCGTCCTCGGTCTTACCGACGAAGTAGAGTTGGGTACTGGTGCTTGCCATCGGCGTTTTGGTTGTTTGGTTGGTTGTTCGTTGGCTTCTATAAATGTCCGTCTTCAGTCGTTGAATGCGCGTTGCATTTCTGCGATGTCCAGCTTTTTCATCTGCATCATGGACGCCATGGCACGGTTCACCTTGACCTGGTCCTTGCAATTCACAACGAAGGATACCGCCTCATTGAAGGTGAACTGGGGGCCACCGTTCAGACCTTGAAAGAGTTGTCCGTCCAACTCGAATTCGAGAAAGAGCAGCGAACCGAGCACCTGCCCATTCTCCTTCGCCACATCCTCGGTGACGAGCAGTTTCCTGCCGATGCGTGAGTTCGGAAAAATGGAAACGTAGTAGTTGGCCGCCTCTTCGGCGTTGCCGTTGAACCAGAGGTTCGGGCTGATCTTTTGGATGGTGCTCATGGTGAAGGGTGATTTGAATTCGAGGTGATGCTCTTGTTGGTAGTTCTTGTTGGTGGGCTGGTTCAGTGTATCGTCTCTCCCCGCTCAAGCATCCCGACAAAGAGTGCGAGCCGTTTGGCTCGTGTCTCTTCCTTCTTCGCCGTGTGCAGGCGGTGCAGTATCGCGTAGCGGTTGCTTCCAGACAAGGTCTTGAAGAAGGCGGCTGCTTTCTTGTTCTTCTTAAGAGCTGATCCCAGATCTGGCGGAACAGTGATCGTTCGTGCGGGTGCGTAAGCTTTGTCCCATTCACCGTTCGCTTTGGCCTGCTCCACCGCTGCCAGCCCGGCCGGGCGCATCAACTTGGCTTTGATCAGGGCTTGCACTTTTTTCTTGTTGATCTCGCTCCAAATGCTGCGTGTTTTCCTCGGAAGGAACTTTTGCAAGAACCATTCTTCGTCGAAACTCCGCTTGATGGCATCGATCCAACCATAGCACAAAGCCACCTCCAAGGCCTCGGGATACGTGACCGACCGTATACCACTATCCTTCTTAGCTATCTTGATGTAGATGCCCGGCGAGGATCCGCCATGCTTCGCAAGCCAAGTATCCCAGGCTTGCGCGGTCTCGAACGGCAGGATCGGGCGGTCGTCGGGGATCGGTGGTGCTTGCTTCTTCATTGCAGGTCTGAATTCGATCGGGTCACTTCTTCTTGTCCTGTTTGGCCGCGCGTTTGGCGATCAATGGTCGTTTGATGTCACGAAGCACATCCTTTCCCACCCAGCGTTCGGTCGGGTTCCCGCTTGCAGCGAGTTCCTCGGCCAGTTCCATGGAGGCATCACGCAGGGCCGTGCTCCGCCCTGCGATCCCGCGCAGTGCCCAACTCACCCCCTTCTTCACGAAGTTGCGCTCGTCGTTGGCTGCGGCGCGGATCAGCGGGAAGCATGCCAGAAATGGCTTGTCATCGCTCTTTTTGTCGTGCAACGCCACACTGGCAAGCAAGGCAAAAGCAGCGCGCTTCTCGAATTCGGGCTTCCGCTTGGCCCACTGCTTGATCTTGGGGAATGTGTACGGCGTCTTGTCGAATAGCAAGAAGCAGACGGTATCCACGATTCCCCAATTGTCGAAATCCTTGCACCAAGCGTCCATTTGTGCGGCGGTCACTTTTGCCGGATCATCGACCATGCAGGCCACAATGCGGGCTTCGTACCACCCCGTTTTCCACAAAGCCAGGGCGAATTCATGATTCTTTCCAATGCTCTTGGCCACCTTCTGAATGTCGCGCATCATCACGCCATATGCCTTCTTGGTCACCACTCCGTAGCGCGGTTCCATTTCCTCGCGCACCTTCTTGCTGCTCCAGCGCTGCAATTCGGCCAAGACCGCGTCTACATCGGTCGCGTCATTTCGCTTCCCGGTATTGCGGTCGATCACTTCAGTTTGTGAGGTGCGCTTGGTCGCCATTACATATCAGCTTATCACCCAATTCAACTCCGTACGATACTCCTTCGGATCCTTCACCTCTTCCGGGTTGTTCAAGTAGCTTTCCCAGAAACGACCGGTCTCCGCAAGTTTCCTGTCGCGCACCCAAGTTTGTAATTCGGTCCACGCTTCACCCATCTTTTCATATGGGCCTTGGTAGACTGAACGAATGACCTTCTCTCCCGGCAACATGCCACTTACCACACGTCCGACCGGTTTGAACGTTTCCTTCACAGGGAATCCCAATTCGAAATCGAACGTATCCGATGGTCGCCTGTGGTGATAGGAAAACATCGGTCCGTCCGGCTCGAGGTTTTGATCCTTCAAGACCTTCAAGATCTCTTGTATCGCAGGATCCATATACTTCGGCATATCGCGGCCTGGAATAACGAGATGGATAACGGCAGTGCGCTGTTCCGTGGTGGTAATGTTCTCGGGTGTGGTAATCATGGAATTGTTCAGATAAGCGCGATCCATGCTCTGATCAACGCGGTGAGTTCTTTCTGTTTCGCTTCAATATCATTCGTCGAGAAGAATGTGATCATTCCTCTATCGGCACCGAGCCATTTGATCATGCCCGAAGGATCCGTCATGTTCGCCTTCACATCTGTCCCTTTCACCTTCGCTCCGGCGTGTAGGATGATCGTGGCCTCCTTCACTTGCTTCGGACCATTCAGTGTGGCGAACCATTCTGTGGTGCGAAAACTGGCAGCGTTCCATTTCACGCCTTCCTCGATCGACTTGTCCGCACCAAGGATGATCTTGCGCAAGGCATCGATCTCCCTCCGGAGCGGATGCTTGTTGGCATCGAGTAATTCAGTAACGGCAAGGTCTAAGCGTGGTTCAGCCATGTCTCAATGCTGTTGGGCGAGGTAGTGATCGAGGCGTTGGTAACCGAACTCCATTTCGCTCTCCATCGGGACAGCCAGCACTCCATCCCGCGCAGCTTTCGACTCGTACTGCACGGTGAGCGTCATCAGCGTCTGCTTGCCTTGGTCAGAGAGTTCAAGTGTACTTACGGCTTCTCCAGGGTACCATGCCTGGTCGAACTTCTCTGTGCTCACGATGCGTTCAGGGCGCTTCACCTCCTTGTATTCACCACCCATGCCCATTTCATCACCGGCGTCGTTCGTCCAGACCCATCGATAACGCCCACCGACACGTAGGTCGATCTCGCAGGTGCTGAGTGTCCAGCCCGGAGCGCCGTGGAACCACTGCTTCATCATTTCGGCTTTGCTCATCGCATCGAAAACGAGCGCACGGGGCGCGTTGAAGGAGCGTGTGATGACGATCTCGCGATCACCCATGGAGGAAAATTGGACTTTGTTGCTCATCAACGTATGGTTTTTATGTAGTTCTCCAGATTGTCCAATGTGCCCTTCCAGCCCCCGTCCATGCCAGCACGAGCGCTGTCGAACAGGGCGATGGATTCCGCGCTGCTGTCATCCGCCGGCGTCCATTCGACGGTGAATCGCGTTCGGTTCTTGCCCAGATCTTCGAAGCGGTAGATGCAATGCATCACGCGCGGCCAGCCAGGCGCCATCGGATGCGAGCCTATGTTGGCGCTCTCATCGCTGAAGCTCTGCATGTACACGATTCGGTGCTTCGGGCTGATCTCCGTGTATATGGCACGGCCCCAGACGGGGTCGCTGCCATCGGGTGCAGTCTGGCAATAATGGATCATGCCGCCGACGCGGAAGTCGAACGACTTAACCGAACCTTTGCGACCGCCGGGCGCGAACCAGGCGGCGAGGTGTCCGGGCTGCGTGCAAACATCCCGTACCAGTTCGCGCGGCGCTTCGAATTCGCGCGTGACGATGTGCGGCTTGGTAGAGTTGGTTGGTTTGGAAGGTTGGGAAGAGGTTGTCATGGTCGTTCGTTTGTGTTACACATCAGGCCTTGGGCCCAACTAGAAGTTCATCCAACTGATCGAGGCCCATGGTGAATCCTTCCTTGAAGCCCATTTGCACGATCTGCTCGAGGTCTTCCGTTGTATCGAAGTACAACTGGATGCGCACGATCGTTCTTCCATCGCTTTCGCTAAAATGCGCTTCCCAGCGCACCTTGGGCTTAGTGCTGTTGGCCTCGCCCTGTTCGTTGCAGAACGCATCACTACCGGAGAAATACGACTTCGGCCGGATCGCTTCATAATCGAAGAAGCACCAATGTCGATCGCCTTGCGGGCCTTCCATGCAATATAGCCAGCGGCCACCCTCGCGGAAGTCAAGTGACTTGATCAAACACCGGTAAGGTTTTGGTGCCCACCACTTGCAAAGGATCTCTGGATCGGTCCATGCGGCCCATACCAGGTCAACCGGGGCGTTGAACGAGCGCTCTACGGTCACGGTGTGCTCATTCTTCTCAACGATGAAATTGAAGAGTGCTTGCTGGCCCATGTTCCAATAATGTCTAGATGTTAGCTGAAGTTGGTCCACTGGTATCCGTGGTGCATTGGTTATGCGAAGCTTGCGGGATGCGAGTAGATCAGCAATAGCATACAGTCGTGCCTCCCAAAGGTCATCAATGCTCAGATCGTAAACGTTGGCTATATCCAACTCCGTTTCCAACCGCAGTTCCACATCAACAGCGCAACCCGTCGTGCGCTCCTGCAAATGGATCCTGATGTCGATCACTTGGCCTTGGACGAATTCCTTCACCAGCAACTCACCCTGATCCAATTTAACAGAATGAATACTCGTCGTATGCGCACCGGATCTGGCCCAGATGGCCCGCAGCGCTGGATCCAGTAGGACGTTGCGAACATGTTCTTCCGATGCGGCCAGCAAGCGACTGATCACATGTGCCGGTGCTGTAGGATCCGTGATCATATCCAACACTTCGACGCTATCGTTGCGGATAGCTCTCATCGGTCGCGCATCTGCTTTACGAGTTCGTCCAAACGACCTAGTGTCTGCTGGGCTCCTTCCGCAGCACCATGTTCCCTTACGACAAATTCAAGTGCTTCCTTGCTCTGGAATACGGATCGTAAGGTGACCCGGGTCTTGTTGCCAACCGCGTCCAGGGTGATCTCCGCCAGAAAGCTGATCTTGCCTTCATCGTCCCCGTGGTCGTGTACAATGCGCACCGGTTCAAGTATCTTGATGAAGTGCACGATGTTGGGATAGTTGCGACCATCCGGGCCGTGCATCATAAATATCCAGTCGCCACCTTCCTTGAAATCGAACACTTTTGTCGTCAGCGTGAATCCGTTGGGCCCATACCATTGGGCGAGTGCCTTGGTGTCGGCAAATGCCTTCCACACCAGTTCGCGTGGTGCATCAATGATCCGTGTGGTGACGATCTCGCGGTCCTTAGTGTCCGCGACAGATCCGGGATCAGCTCTTCTTGCGTCCATTTGTCGCGCGTGGTTTTGTGGCTTTCTTTCCTTTAGCCTGCACTTCCTGCAGATATGCATCCAAGCGGTCGAAGCGGGCCTCCCATATGGCGCGGTACTGCTCCACCCAATCGGAAGCGGCCTCCAGCGGTGCGGCTTCCAACTTGCAGGGTCGCCATTGCGCTTCCTTTCCTCGCGAAATGAGATTTGCACGCTCCAATACTTTGAGGTGTTTGCTGATGGCGGGCATGCTCATGCTGAACGGTTCCGCTAACTGCGTCACTGAAGCCTCGCCCTCGGACAAGCGCGCAAGGATGGCGCGTCTCGTAGGATCGGCAAGGGCTTGAAATGTGGAACTGAGACGGTCTGGAGCAAGCATGGGACAAATGTATATAACCGTTTGGTTAAATACAAAAATTCGAAGCTATCGAAAATTTGAAGATGATAAAAAGGGCTGCCAATAAACATCTTATACCAATTCGAACTACAGTATCCCCCGATCTACTCGCTCTTTTTCACTTGAGCTTCTCCAAAATAGTGGTTCCGTAGCTCAGGCTATGCAACAACTATTCTGTATCGCTCAGGTACAAAATAGCTTCGCATCTTCGGGCTATTCTGTAATTCGAAACGGTATTATCGAATACGCCGACGCCGCGCGTCTTCGACCTGAACTCATGACCGCCTTTGTAGCGATCATGGCATTTGCTCCACTCGATATGGGCATAGGCACCGGAACACAACCGCACCAACCCTTGGCTATTGCACTGATCGGTGGTTTAGTGTTCGCTTTGCCACTGTTACTTGTGGAATTGCCGACGTGATTGCGGCGGGTCGGCAGGAAGGGGTGATGTGTAATTGTTGTTGTTGATCAGGAGCCAACCATTAATGGCGCCATTTTTCCTGTGTGTCAAACCGTTCCTGAATTGAGTATGACCTAAGGCGGTTTTCATGGTTGGGTCATGGACTATTTTACTTTCTTCGTTACACATTGCCGTTTGACCACCATAGAACCCCATATCTATGATATCTCGAAATTGCCATCTGTTCGTTGTTGTCTTTATTCTGATCTCTGGTCGTTTATTGGCTCAGACCTATACGATTCCAGTAGTGTTCCATGTCCTACACGATAACGGTCCAGAGAACATTTCCGATGCGCAGATCTATGATTGCATGTCGATCTTGAATACCGGTTTCAATGAAGGGTTCGGTGAATCCATACAGCCGCCCTTCGATACGTTGGTTGCAGATATGGACATTGAGTTTTGTTTGGCTTCTATGGACCCACAAGGCATTCCAACAACCGGAATTGAACGAATTGAAACACCGTTGACCCATGAAGGCGGTATTGATGCGGCGTATATCAATCAATGGCCACGTGATCGTTATTTGAATATCTGGACCGTAGCAAGCAATACGGGTGACTCCAGCAACATTACTTCATTGCTCCCGGAATTAGTTGATCAAGACCCAACACGTGATGGTGTTATGGTGATGCATTTTTTCATCGGTTCAAATGGTACCGCGCTCCAAGGCCAAAGCCGGGGGATCTGCCTTTCAGTCGGTCGGTATTTGAATTTGAAGCTTCTTTGGCAAGATAGTACCGGTGTTGGTGGATGTGGAGATGATGAAGTTGCGGATACGCCGCCTATGGAATTTAGTGCGATCTGCTTTCAGGATGCACCTAGCTGTGTACCTGGGGTAAATGCGAATACTGAGAACTTCATGACTTATACGCTTTGCAATAGGATGTTCACACCCGGACAAAATGAAAGAGTTTATACGGCACTGAATAGCAATGTGGCACAAAGGAACTTGCTTTGGACAGCGGCGAATCTGGCAAGTACCGGATGTGGTGTGACGTCTATTACGGACGGTTACACGATGGAGGACGAGCTTTCGTTCTATCCTAATCCAGTCGTTGATCAATTGCAGATCATGGCTAAAGAAAACGTGTATGAATTCCAGATCATTGACCCACTTGGAAAACAGGTATTTAAAACCCGAGTTGGCAAGGGCACCTCACATCTGGATCTAAGTGGTTTATCGTCAGGAGTTTATTTGATCATTTACAGAACGGGGCTTGATAAACGGGTTAGTAGGCTCGTTAAATGAAGTGTCCCATGGTCACCAACGAACCATCACAAACATCCCAGTAGGAATCAACGATCCGCTGATCGCGAAACGCCATTTGAACAGCTTCACAATTTCAACCGGAAGTTCGATCGGTGGTTTTATTGACCGTAACAAGACCTTGTGCTGAAATGCCAATTCCTTATTCCGCCTGTGGATCTACGGTTGTTGGGTCATACATCATACCTTGGATGTAGGTCTTCACGTCAGCTGGCTTTTCAGTTCGTGCAGTACCTGTGCGGTATGCTTCTTCAGCAACGGCCACGGCAACTGCTAAGGATAGGTTACGGATCTCGGTGAGCCGTGGAAATAAGGAGCCTCGGCTTATGTCTTTCTCTTGCACGTTGTCCGCTAACGTTCGAGCAGCTATCAGGAACATCGCATCGGTAATGATGCGCGTGTTCGACGCGATCGCGCCTAACCCAATGCCGGGGTAGATGTATGCGTTGTTGCCTTGTCCGGGAAGGAACTCCTTTCCTTCATAGTATACTTTGTCGAATGGACTGCCACTGGTGAATACAGCTTTGCCCTTGCTCCACGTATAGGCTTCTTCAGCGGTACACTCGGCACGTGATGTTGGGTTTGATAGTGCGAAGATCACGGGTCGTTCGTTCATCGCTGTCATTTTCTCTATCACTTGTTGATCAAAGGTTCCCGGCGATCCGGTAGCTCCAATCAGGATATTAGGCATTATTGCCCCGAGCGCCTCCATGAAGGACATTTCCGCGTGGTCGTGCGCGTAGCGTAAGTTATGTGGCTTCAGGTTTTTCCGACCATTTACGATCAGGCCTTTGCTATCCACGAACCACGTTCTCCGATACGCTTCTTCTTTGCTCAGCCCGGCTTCCTGAAATGCGGAAACCATTAGGTCCGCGATCCCCGTAGCGGCAGATCCGGCACCGAGGAATAGGACACGCAGGTCCTTGAACTGCGAACCGGTGATCCGCGTAGATGCATACACACCAGCTAACGCTACAGCTGCCGTACCCTGAATATCATCGTTGAAGCTGAGTATGTTTTCTCTGTATTTCTCCAATAAAGCGTATGCATTCGGTGTCGAGAAATCCTCGAACTGGATCAGGGCATTGGGATATTTCTGCTGTATGGCCTGTACGAATTCTTCGATCAGCTCAAAATACAGTCCCTGTGGCATCCGTTTCTTCGGATACCCCAGATATAATACGTCGTTCAACAGGTCCTCATTGTCCGTACCAACATCCAGCATGACCGGTAGACAATGACGTGGGTCGATACCTGCGGTAGCCGTATAGAGCGCCACCTTACCGATCGGTATGCCCATGCCGTTCGCTCCGAGATCACCTAAGCCAAGTATGCGCTGACCATCCGTAACGACAATAACACGAATGTCCTTTTCAGGCCAGTTATCCAACAACTCACGGATCTCGCCTTTGTCGTCCGGTGTGATGTAGAATCCTTTGGTCTGTCTGAAAATATGAGAGAACTCCTTACATGCTTCACCCACCGTCGGTGTGTAGATCAAGGGCATGATCTCTTCGATATGCTCGATGATGACCGAGTAGAACAGGCGCTCATTACGGTCTTGTAAAGCGTTGAGAAGGATGTAGCGTTCAATGTCATTCTGCTTTCGTCTTAGGCTCTCCATAACCCGCTCCAATTGCTGTTGGTGCGTAGCCACGGAATAGGGAAGTAGACCGCGTAAGCCAAGTGCTTGGCGTTCCGCATGCGTGAATTCGACAGAACGGGTCAATGTTGCATCGCGTAGTACGTCGACGCCTTTTTTCTTCAGTTCCATAAGTCGAGCAAGGTAGGAAGGCGCGGTACGGTTTGCGCAACTTCAGCTTTGGATCCTGTAAGTGACACACGGGTTCAATGTCTTATCCATTGATCGAAGTTGCCCCACCAAGCGACTCTAGGCTTATCCTCATGAGCCGGGACGCTTGCTCGACACATCGCCAAAAGAGGAGCCTGATCGTTATATGGATCCATGAGCCCTGCAGGATCATGGTCGAGCTTTTTAGTGAACTGTTTCGAATGAACTCCTCCGGGAAATAGGTGGCTGAACTGTACCAAGGTATCCTTGTAAATGGTGGATGAACGGTATGTCAATTCCAGGCGCAGTTCGGTTGAATTGGGGCCATCATACTTCGGCATTACAAAGACCCATTTCTCACTTGGTGCCAAGTATAGCGTGTGATAACTATTGCCACACCATGAACTCGGTAAATATTCGATGTCCTCGAACTTGCCTTTATGCATTGCTTGTGTCTTAAGGTATACTCGGCTGTCCTGCGCTGGAAAGAACAGAGTATCGGGCCCGTTATTACGCACCTCCACACTTCGTCCTTGAAAAATGCTATCGAATGGAACAATGTGCAAGGTATCAACAGTTATCTCCAACCCCTTCGCGTGTGCACTGGGAGTGAACGGAATAGAAGGGTTGTCGGATCCACCCCATCCACCATGACCTTTCAATGCATCAGGGCCAATGGATGATGCGTAGAAGTATCCACGGGTCATGTGCTCCACCTCGAACGGTTGTAGCTGGTTCTGCGCTTCAACGGTTTCGTGAGAAACGACCAGAACGAACAATATGTGGAACAGTTTCATGTGGGAGTTTATTGGTATACGATGCACATTACCAGAAATTTGCATGATCCTGAGCAGAAGTTGCTATTAGACATACACCATATTGGTCATAATGTTCAATTGGACTCTTCCTTAGCATCCAATGAACAGGCATGTAATGTTCCACTTACTAACATTGGTCGGGTACATTGTCAAATAATCACACTGGAAGGTCGGAACTGAGTCCTGCGAGATTAAGCCCATCTTCCTTAGCTCAGGGAATGGTTGATAAGGGCGGTGGACGGAACATTCACGACCTTCGCACGCTCAATGGCACATAAAGCAGGATACGTCAACATAATCGGGGAACCCAACACGGGTAAAAGCACCCTGTTGAATGCTCTGCTGGGTGAGCAGCTCGTGATCGTGAATCCGAAAGCGCAGACCACGCGACACAGGATCCTCGGGATCTTGAACGGGGATGACTATCAGCTTGTATTGAGCGATACTCCCGGTATTCTGGATCCGCAATACCCTATGCAACAGCGTATGATGGGTGCGGTTGAAGAAGCGCTCGATGATGCCGACCTGCTCGTGATCATGGTCGAGTTGGGACAACGTCCGGAACGTAGTGAACAATTGCTGAAGCGCGCTAAACGATACACGGGCCCGACCGTTCTGCTTGTGAACAAAGTGGATAAGGGTGATGAAGATCAGGTACTGGCTTCCTTGGAACTTTGGCAAGCGCAATTCCCGGAGGCCAAGACTGTCCCGTTGTCTGCTTTGCATGCATTGAACGTAGAGGAGCTCAAGAATTATTTGATCTCGCAACTGCCGGAACATCCAGCGTATTTTCCGAAGGATGAGCTGAGTGATCGGAATCTACGGTTCTTCATCAGTGAACTGATCAGAGAAAAAGTGCTTGCCAATTACAAACAGGAGATCCCATACAGTACTGAAGTGGTGGTGAATAGTTATGAGGACCTTCCAGCGCTTGTGAAGATCCAAGCGGACATCATCGTAATGCGGGAAACACAGAAAGGCATTATTATCGGTCAAGGAGGAAATGCGTTACGGCGTATGGGGACCCAAGCGCGGATCGCGATCTCCAAATACATTGATCGAAAAGTATTCCTTGATCTTAAGGTGAAGGTGGACGCGGATTGGCGTGAAAGCCCTGATAAATTGAACAAATACGGTTATTGATAACGTTCCGTCGGTATCGGCGGGACTTGGAACATGGGAAATATCGTCGCAATAGTTGGCAGGCCGAACGTGGGTAAAAGCACGTTCTTCAATCGCCTGATCGAAAGCAAGGAAGCAATTACTGATAACGTGGCAGGTACTACACGCGATCGCCATTACGGTAAAGCCGAATGGAATGGAGTGGTCTTCAGTGTCATCGATACAGGTGGATACATCAGTGGTAGTGATGATGTCTTCGAAGCAGAGATCCGCAAGCAAGTGAATTTGGCGATCGAAGAGGCCGATTCCATCATTTTCATGGTGGATGTGAAACACGGCGTCACAGGCATGGATACAGCGATCGCTACCATGTTGCGTAAAGTGAAGAAGCCGGTGATATTGGTCGCCAACAAAGTGGATGAGAACAACCAACAATACGCTGCTGCTGATTTCTATAGCCTTGGACTTGGCGAAGTATTCACCATGGCATCAACAAGTGGCGCAGGTACCGGTGAGGTCTTGGATGCAGTTGTAAAAGGATTCACTAAACCTACGGAAGAGGAAGAGGTGGACATCCCTAAATTCGCGATAGTAGGAAAACCCAACGTTGGGAAATCCTCGCTGGTCAATGCGCTGCTTGGGCGCGAACAGAACATTGTGACACCTGTGGCAGGTACAACACGCGATCCCATCAACACACGGTGGAACGTTTTCGGGCATGATGTGATGTTACTCGATACGGCCGGAATACGGAAGAAACAAAAGGTCGACGAGGATATTGAATTCTATAGCGTTATACGCTCGATCCGGGCCATTGAAGAGAGTGATGTGTGCTTGCTCATGATCGATGCTCAGGATGGCATACAGCAGCAGGATCTTCATATTCTGGGTATCATCCAAAAGAACGGTAAAGGGTTGGTCGTGTTGGTGAACAAATGGGATCTGATCAAGAAGGACACCAATACCACGAAGGAATTCGAAGCGGAAGTTAAACACCGCATGCAACCCTTTACGGACGTGCCCGTGCTGTTCGTAGCTGTAACTGAAAAACAACGTATCTTGAAGGCCATGGAGATCGGCATGCAGGTCTATGAAGATCGTAAAAGGCGCATCTCCACGCGCAAACTGAATGATCTGATGTTGCCGATCATTGAGCATCAGCCACCGGCGATGTACAAGGGAAAGCAGGTTTCCATCAAATTCGTTAATCAGTTGCCGACGGTGGTTCCATCGTTCGCATTCTATTGCAATCTACCGCAGTACATAAAACCCAGCTACGAGCGATTCCTGGAGAATCGGTTGCGCGAGAACTATCGTTTTACAGGAGTGCCGATCCGGTTGTTCTTCCGTAAGAAGTAGTTCGTTGGTTCCTTATCGTATTGATCGACGTGGGATCCGTTCATGGAGTTAGTGCCCAATACGGATGCGCACATACAGCACCCTACATTTGGTTGACCGGACTTTCTTGGAGATCGGTATTGACGGATGACATGTGGAGAACGCGTGTTGAGCGTGCAATAGATCAAAATGTATCTTCGTGTGTTCCTTTGAAATGAATTTAAGTTGATGACCAAGATGAAGCGGACCTTGTTGTTCTCGTTCTCGTTGATCGTTGGAATGATCTCCCATGCGCAGATCACCTTGGATCCTTTGGCGGTTGTTGAGGTTTGTCCCGGGGTTTCGTTCGATGTATCGTTCCAAGCCACTGGCGCATTCCTTGCTGGGAATAATTTCATTGTTGAGCTTTCGGATGCCACTGGTTCATTCGCAGCACCGTCCGCGATCGGAACGCAATTCGGAACAGGGTCAGCGTTGATCTCATGTAATGCTCCTCTTGGCACGGACGGTCCTGGATACTTGGTGCGCGTTCGCAGCACTATGCCCGTCATGCAAAGTGCAGCGAGCAACACAGCACTGGTCTTTCCTACGCCTGATACCGGTTATGGTACTTCGGTCTCGATCTGTGGTATTGTGCCTTCAGTAGATTTTGCAACACTTTTGGGTGGGACACCGGATCCAGGCGGAATATGGACCATTGTTCAAGGGACCGGTACGTTGGTCTCACCACCAAGTGGTCTCTATAATGGGGTCAATATGGACCCAATGTCCTGGAGTACACCGTAACCGAAGGTGGGTGTTCCGCAAGTTCAATAGTGTCTTACAATGCCACTGAGCCACCCAATGCGGGCACCAATGGGACGCTCACGATATGCAGCACCGATACGACTGTCATTTTGTTTAACTCCTTAGGTGGAGCACCGGATATAGGCGGAACTTGGGCTTATCCCAGTGGAGGGCCTTCAGGGGTCTATACCTACACCGTTATCGGACAAGCACCTTGTATGAATGCCTCCAGCACCGTTATTCTTTTCGTCAACCAAGCTCCCAACGCCGGGGTGGATTCTAATTATCCATTCTGCGCTAGTTTAGGTGTTCAAGACCTATTCACCCAATTAGCAGGGACCCCAGCAGCAGGTGGAACATGGACCTACTTAGGTGCACCGCATCCAGCCATTTACGACCCAGCAACGGATGCTTCAGGGCCTTATGTATACACGGTTCCAAGTGCAGCCCCATGCGTGAACGCTTCGGTCACCGTTACCGTAACTGAACTTAATTGTGCCGTAGGTCCGGCTGTGTACAATTACGATACGGAGTAGCAGGTCTTACGCTTTTATGAGGCGCTTCTCCATCGGGGCGCACGGACCTTTAAGGATCAATGCCGTTTCTGCAACTTCGGTCCTAAAATGCCGTTTGGTGCAAATTAAACGATGATATGAACATTTGTTGACCTTGTATCTTATTTATGATCAGGTACTTATGAATTCAATCCCCCATTTTGGGGATTGATTTAGGGATGCGTGTTTTCGGAGTTTTGTGGTGTGGCAATGGTACTCTCCCGCCACTTGCTCATCATGGCCTGCCACTTGCTCGATCCCGCTCGATTCCGCTCTTCCACCGCAGTTGTTTTGCGCTCTCAAAGACAACGGATCATGAACCACTACAATCTCCCGGTATTATTCCTTACGCTACTTCTCACTTCACAGGGGAATGCTCAATTAGTGATCGATAATTCCCAGACGGCTACTGCACTGGTCCAGAACGTCCTTCTCGGAGGCGGTGTGGCCGTGAGCAATATCACCTTCAATGGCAATTCGGGGAATGCGGTGTACGAACAACTTTCGGCATTCAACAGTGCTAATGCGAACGTTGGGATCAATAACGGCGTGTTCATGGCTTCGGGCGGAACGCAAGTAGCGATCGGCCCGAATAATTTCGATAATGCTGAAGCGCCCATAGCATGGAGCACTACCGACCCGGACCTTCAATCCTTGGCGAATGGTGAAATGATCAATGATGCGGCTGTGCTCGAATTTGACTTCATTCCATCAGGTAGCCAGATCTCATTCAATTTCGTTTTTGCATCGGAAGAGTACCTCGAGTTCGTTGATCAATTCAATGATGTTTTTGGCTTTTTCTTGAGCGGTCCAGGTATCAACGGGTCGTTTTCCAACGGCGCAGTCAACATTGCACTGATCCCCGGTACATCTACCCCGGTAAGTATCAATACGCTGAATAATTTCGACTATCCGCAGTATTATGTGGATAATGGTGATGGGTTTTCATTCCCGTTCAATAGTGATGACTATTACATCCAATTCGATGGACTGACTACTTCCATTGCAGCAACTGCTACTGTGCAATGTGGTCAACAATACCACATCAAACTGGCGGTAGGTGATGCACTTGATACCTACTACGATAGCGGGGTTTTTCTGCAAGCCAATGCGTTCAGCAGCCCAACCATGGATGTTTCAGTTACGCCGGATCTTAACCTTCCTTGCAGCGGGTCTGTTGATATCAGCATTCTTAATGTTACAGGTGGAATTCCTCCATACACCTACGAGTGGAGCTTTGGGGGAAATGCGATCAGCACCGATCAGACGATCACTGTGGGTCCAGGGCAGAATGGTACCTATACCGCAACGGTGACTGATGGCTGTGGAGGTACTATGCAGGAACAGGTGATCGTTGGCGCGCCGGTGAGTCCGGCTATCGTTTTGAACCTTACACCCGATCTGAATTTGCCGTGTAGCGGAACAGTGGATATCGCTGTTTTGAACCTAGCAGGTGGCACTCCTCCGTTGACACAAACGTGGTCATACAATGGATCCGTGGTTGCCAATGGAGCCAGCTACACGGTACCGAACAATGCCCCTGGAACCTATACCATGACAGTGAATGACGGCTGCGGAGGATCCATGCAAGGCGATGTGGTCGTAGGGTCACCAGTAAGTCCAGCGATCATTTTGAACCTTACACCCGATCTGAATTTGCCGTGCAGCGGAACAGTGGATATCGCTGTTTTGAACCTGACAGGTGGCACTCCTCCGTTCACACAAACGTGGTCATACAATGGATCCGCGGTCGCAAATGGAGCCAGCTATACGGTGCCGAACAACGCTCCCGGTACTTATACCATGACGGTGAATGACGGGTGTGGTGGATCCATGCAAAGCGATGTGGTCGTGGGGGCACCAGTGAGTCCTCCGATCAACATGACCTTAACGAGTGATGTGGAGTTGACCTGTGTAGGCAGCGTTGAGTTGGATGTGCTAAGCATCTCGGGTGGAACACCACCGTTCTCGTACTCATGGAGTTTGAACGGAACCGTCGTTGGTACCACACAGAATATCCAGGTCGAAGCTGCGCAAGCCGGTACCTATACGCTCACCGTGAGTGATGATTGCGGTGGGTCTCAACAAGGAACGGTCATTGTTTCAGTTGCTCCGCCAGCTATACTTGATGTTACCGTGACCGGCGATCTTTATTTGCCTTGTCAAGGTGAAGTAGATCTAGCTGTACTGTCGGTCACAGGTGGCATCGAACCTTACACATACAGCTGGTCCATGAACGGTTCAGTGGTTTCTACCGCTGTGAACGTAATCGTGGCGAACGGTGATCAAGGCACCTACCAAGTTACCGTGAATGATGCATGCAGCGCTGTGGAAAATGCGAGCGTTGTGGTGTCGCCTCCGGATGTTGATCCGATCGAAGTGGTCATTCCAAGCGATGTTACCGTGAACTGCTTCGGTGGTAATGCAACGCTTTTTGCAACATCGATCACCGGTGGCGATGGCCAATACTCTTATACATGGTTCGATGCGAGTGGAACGGTGCTCGGGAATGGGTCTACGCTGATCGTGCCAGTGACCGAGGATGCGACCTACACCGTAGCCGTGATCGATAATTGTTCCGGTAGTGCGAACGCAAGTGTTACTGTTCACGCACCTGAGCAACTCGGTGTGAACCTTCCGCATACCGTATGGGCATGCGAAGCGGGAAGTGCCACGTTGCTCGCGGAACCTACGGGTGGGTCCGGTACCGGGACGTATACATATCTATGGACGCCAAGTAACGAAACAACGGATGCGATCATCGTTTATCCACTGGGGGACACTACCTTCACGGTGGTTGTTACGGATGGATGTGGTGCGGTTGTTTCCGATCTAGTGCACGTTCGCGTGGAGATCCCAGTAGTAACTATCTATACCACCAATATCGAGGGTGATGAATTCGAATTGCATGCAGTATGTGATCCGGACAACGCCTCTTATGCTTGGGAATTCAGCTCCGGAGGACCGGCATTCGGTAATCCGGTCGTGAATACGTTCGCCGATCAGGATGAATATTGGGCAACAGTGACCGCTACGACAGCTAATGGTTGTATGGATGTCGATAGTGTATTCATTACACCAGCTTCACAGATCTTCTTTCCCAATGCATTCACTCCGAACGGCGATGGTATCAATGATGGTTTTGGTCCGGTTGGTTACAAGGTGGAAAGCTTGACCTACACGATCTTCGATCGCTGGGGTGCTCCTGTGTTCACTGCAAATGCACCTGATCAGAAGTGGGATGGCCGCTTCGGCAACGGAGACTTCGCGCCGACCGGGGTTTATATCTATAAATTCATTGCCGCAGGAGAGCGTATCCGCGTCCGTGAAGGGATCGGGTCCGTTACATTGCTCGGTCAGGACATCGCCGATAAGTGATCCGTGGAACGGCCTTGATCGGCGCGAGCCAATAAATTCCCGCAACACTGAACTTGTTAAACCGAACATTGTGGTTTTGAATTATTCGTGCAGACTAAATACATTCGCCGCCCCACGCAAGTATTCCACCCGCTAGTAGGATGATCCTTGGCCTGGATCGAATAGTAGAACTTTTCCCGCATGACATTCTTCAGAACCGGTATACTATTATCCCGGGGCTCCGCATTGAAAGTGTGGATGATCCTGATAAGCATTGTGTTATGTAATGCTACGCTCTTTGGTCAAACACAGATCATTACCGTGGCCGAAAAGTCCACTCTCGCTCCGGTTGAAGGTGTTTCATTCAGTTGTGAATTACCTAAGTTGAATTCAATTTCGAATGCGAAAGGTCAGGTGGACATTGAACCATTCAAAGGTGCGGAGGTGATCGTTATTGAACATGTGAGCTATCGCACGTTGTCGCTCAGCTATGATCAGCTTGTGGCGCTGGGCGGTGAATTGCTTTTGGATCGACAAGCGTATACGTTGGAAGAATTCGTTACGAGTGCCAGTCGTTTTGAAGAAAAGAAACGAGATGTGCCGGAGAAGATCGATGTGATCCAAGCACGGGAGATCCGTCAATATGAAACGCAGAGCACTGCGGACCTTCTCCAGAACAGCGGCACCGTATTCGTACAAAAAAGCCAACTTGGCGGCGGAAGCCCGGTGATCCGTGGTTTCGAAGCAAGCAAGATCCTTCTTGTGGTCGATGGCGTTAGAATGAATAATGCGATCTACCGCGCTGGTCATTTGCAGGATATCGTTACCATGGATCAGAATGCATTGGAGAAGGTGGAGGTGATCAGCGGTCCGGCTTCAGTTGCATACGGTAGTGATGCGTTGGGTGGTGTTATCCATTTTACTACACGAACTCCGAAGTTGTTGGGGACTACTGAAGATGCTTTTACAGGTGACGCATTCATGCGTTATTCTTCTGCAAATACTGAAAAGACCGCACACGCTGGTTTCGAACTGCGCGGAAAGAAACTTGCAAGCTTCACATCAATTACCGCAAGTGACTTCGGTGACCTGCGGCAAGGTAGCACGCGCAATCCATTCTACGAGGACCATGGTCGCCGGGAATGGTATGTGGAACGTATCAATGGGATCGATTACACCGTGGTGAATGATGATAGTAATGTGCAGGTCGGCAGTGGCTATAAGCAACTGGATCTGTTGCAGAAATTCAGACTTGCGGGTGGTATTGGTGTTACGCATGACCTGAACGTGCAATACAGTACAAGTACCGATGTGCCTCGATATGATAGACTCACGCAATTGCGGAACGGCGCTCCACGCTATGCGGAATGGTATTATGGTCCGCAGAAACGATTCCTCGCATCTTATGCATTGAATATCGAAAAGTCGCGTAGGCTTTTCGATCTTATTCGGATCATACCATCGTTCCAAGCCCTTGAACAAAGCCGTAACAAACGGAACTATCGCGATGATGATACCGATGCCCAAGTGGAGAAGGTGAATGTATTTGCACTCAATGCCGACCTTGAAAAACGAACCGGCATACATGAAATACGGTATGGCCTAGAGGGAACCTACAATGATGTTAACTCAACAGCGACCAACACCAATACGGTAAATGGTGATGTAACGCCATCACTAACGCGCTACGCGGATGGAGGCGCCAGTATGAACACAGCCGCCGCTTACATTTCCCATACGATGGAATTGTCACCAAAATGGGTGATCAGCGAAGGGCTGCGTTTCACGAATACCGGTTTGGAAGCCACATTCAAGGATACGGCCAACTATGCTTTTCTTGTTGGTAGAACGTCACAGAACAACTCCGCACTCAGCGGCAGGTTGGGCATCATGTTCATGCCGGGAAAGGAATGGCGGTTCAGTGTATTGGGTAGCACAGGATTCCGAGCGCCGAATGTGGATGACCTGAGTAAGGTGTTCGATAGCGCTCCGGGTCTGGTGATCGTGCCAAATACCTCCTTGAAACCTGAGCATACGATGAATCTGGAGGCCACGATCAGCAAGACGATCTCCAGTGTCGTAACGCTCGAAGGCACAGGATTCGTTACCTGGTTCCGGGATGCACTTACGGTCGGAAATGCACAATTCAACGGGCAGGATAGTATTGTTTATGACGGCGTTACCAGCAAGGTCGTTACGATGCTGAATGCCGGGAAAGCCCACCTGTGCGGAGGTAGTGGGTCAATGATCATCCAATTCGATCGCGGGTTCGTGCTCCGCAGTTCTGTGAACTACACCTATGGTCGTATTGAAACAGATACCACCGATGTTCCATTGGACCATGTCCCACCTGTTTATGGGCGAACATCTTTGGAGTGGAACGTGAAGCGTTTCAGGATCGAGACCTACGTTCTGTATAATGGATGGAAGCGGTTGAAGGACTACAACGTTAACGGTGAGGACAACTTGAGCAATGCCACAGCCAATGGAATGCCTGCGTGGTATACCCTGAATGTTCGAACGGCATTTACCGTGAGCAAGAACATCATGATCCAAGCAGGGTTGGAGAATATCATGGATAACAACTACCGCACGTTCTCGAGCAATATCAGCGCACCTGGGCGCAATTTCACGCTGAGCTTAAGAGCAAATTTCTGAACCGGAGTGTTGGGTAGGGTCCCTTCTATAACGAAGTAGTCGGGTTATCACTTCTTCTTGAAAGCCCTCTCATAGAGAGCGATCCAGTCGTCCGCATTCATTTTTTTAACGAGTTCACCTATGAGCTCATAGGGAATGTGTTCTGGTTTCTTGAATCGGATGCAACTCTTGCCCATATCCGGTTTCCCAGTAACGTATTTCGGATATTCGGTCATGAACCAATTCAACAATTTCTTGTCCGCATAGATCCCCATATGGTACAGCGCAATGAAATTCTTTTGCGATGCGATGTTCATGAACGGTAACGGTAATTTGGGATCGCAGTGATACCCACTGGGGTATTTGCTGTGAGGGACCACGTAACCGATCATGCCATAGCTCATGACCTCAGCGAAGCCTTTCGGTAGGTTCTTCATAATTGTGCTCCTTAACTTCTTTACAGCAGCTTTCCGCTCCTCAGGCAGTTCATCCATGTAGGCGTCGGGGGTGGTGGCTTTGCTTTGCATTGTTGTGATCATCAGTCGTGAGTGGACAGTTTGAGCCAAGCCGTTGGCGGCGAGTCGTGCTCAAGGTTAGAACATTAACCAGTCATTAACAAAATTGAAGGGTCCAACGTACAACGCCGATAATTTGTGGACATACATTTGCGCCCTCGATGTTAAAAGCAGTCTTTAACGCTTTATTCCTCTCTGTCCTATTCGTGCTATACGCATTGGGACAAGCAGGTGCATTTCATAGCGATGGAGGTTTGGAACCACAAGGTCACACGGTTGTGGTTACACCGGATCATACTGCTATTCTGGCAATGGAATTACGCGCGGACAGCGAAACACATGGTGTACATGTAGGTATGGAAATTATTGCCGAAGTTGAAACGGCTAAAGAAGAAGAACTCCGGTTGGAACCTTCGACGGTGTATCATCACCAACGTTATTTCACCAATGCGCACGCTGATAGATCGAGTGTGAGTACTCAACGATCCGCTATTCTGAACGCATCCGTTAACCCAGCGTATTTGGCTGCAGCGCTTCCCGCATTCGTGCGCTTTCAGGTTTTTCGCATTTGAAGTTTTCTTGAACGGGCATCGTGATCCTGCCCGTGCTACGGTATTATACCGTATGAAAATCCATGCGCCATTGCTAGGTCAACGGCCATGAATTGGAATGCTCACTGAGCGTTCCAACGATCCGCCCACAGTTCTTGAACCATTTCCCAGCAGTTTCAACTATGAGAGCAAGTCTCTTTTTCGCAGGATCCATCATTCTGCTCTTCCAGACCAGTTGCACTTCCGAACATAAAGAGGAGGAGCATGGAACAACATTTACTGTCACTAGCCCTTTGCTTGTTGATACGTTGATCTCACGGGAGTATGTCAGCCAGATCCACTCCATTCAACACATTGAACTGCGTGCATTGGAACGCGGCTACCTCGAAGGAATTTTCGTGGATGAAGGCCAGCATGTGAAAGAAGGTCAGTCCCTGTTCAAGATCCGTCCGGTGCTTTATTTGGCAGAAGTTAGCCGTGCCGAAGCTGAAGCCGATTTCGCACAGATCGAATACCAGAATACCAAGGCACTGGCTGACAGTAACGTTGTATCGCCGAATGAATTAGCACTCGCTAAAGCACGTTTGGACAAGGCTCGTGCAGAATTGTCAATGGCCCAAGCGCACTTAGGCTTTACCGATATCAAGGCTCCGTTCGATGGGATCATAGGTCGCTTCCATGTGCGGAAAGGTTCGTTGCTGGATGAAGGAGATCTACTGACCGAATTATCCGATAACCGTTCCATGTGGGTCTATTTCAACGTGCCCGAAGCAGAGTACTTGAAATACAAACGCAATTCAGAGGCCGACAATGGATCCAAGGTCCGCCTGAAGATGGCGAACGGAGAGACTTTTGATCAGGGAGGTGTGATCACGGCCATTGAATCGGATTTCGATAACACGACAGGGAACATTGCGTTCAGAGCTACTTTTTCAAATCCGGATATGTTGCTGCGTCATGGCGAGACGGGTAGCATCCTTATGGATTCCGAATTGGACAACGTCCTCGTGATCCCGCAGAAAGCAACCTTCGAGATCCTGGATCACAGGTACGTGTTCGTGATCGGAGAGGACAGTGTCGTAAAGAGCAGACCTATTACGGTAGCACAGGAACTACAGCACCTTTTCGTTGTAAGTGAAGGGCTGAAGGAAACTGATCACATTCTATTGGAAGGTTTGCGTAAGGTGAAGGAGTTGGATCATATTGATTTCAGAACAGTGCCTGCCGATTCGGTGATCAAGCACTTGGACCTTTACGCCGAGTGATCTGACAAATACAGCTGATCCATGTTCAGGAACTTCATCCATCGCCCCGTTCTGGCCATCGTAATATCGGTGGTCATTGTATTCGTCGGACTGCTCGCAATGCAGCAGTTGCCCACCTCCCAATTCCCGGAGATCGCACCTACCACGGTGAACATTTTTATCGCTTATCCCGGTTCCAGCGCCGACGTACTTACCAAGTCGACGATCATTCAATTGGAGACTGCGATCAATGGCGTGCAAGGCATGCGTTATATCGCCTCTGATGCCACGAGTGCGGGTGAGGGAACGATCCGCATCATCTTCGAGCCCGGCACCGATCCTAATGAAGCGGTTGTGCGGGTGAAGACCCGTGTGGACCAGGTGATGCCGAACCTCCCATTGCTGGTGCAGCGTGAGGGTGTGATCATTACCCCGGTACAGCCGAGCATGCTCATGTACGTAAACCTCTTTGGGAATTCAGAGGATGCGGATGAACTTTTCCTGTACAACTATGCGTTCACACAGATCATACCCGAGATCCAGCGCATTACAGGTGTGGCACAAGCCCAGATACTTGGTAGTCGTAAGTACGCAATGCGCGTTTGGATGAAGCCTGACCGCATGCGGGCCTACAATATTTCCGCAGAAGAGGTCATGAAGTCGATGGAGGAACAGAGCCTCATCGCCCGCCCCGGTCGTTTGGGACAAAGCTCAGGGATCCAGGCACAATCTCTGGAATACGTGCTGGTCTATAAAGGACAATTCAACGAACCCGAACAGTACAAGGACATCATCATTCGAGCGAATGAGGAAGGTGAAATGATCAGGCTGCGGGATGTTGCGGCTGTGGAATTAGGCAGCGAGTTCTTCGACATCTACTCGAATCTGGATGGAAAGCCATCCGCCTCGATCGTATTGAAACAGACCTTGGGCAGTAACGCGAGTGATGTGATAGCGCAGGTGAAAGAAAAAATGGAGGAATTGAAGGAATTCATGCCTCCCGGTGTAGAATACAAAGTAAGCTACGACGTTTCTACGTTCTTGGATGCCTCTATCGAACAAGTGTTGCACACGTTACGCGATGCATTCATTCTGGTAGCGTTGGTCGTATTCCTGTTCTTGGGTGATTGGCGATCCACATTGATCCCGATCATCGCGGTTCCTGTTTCGTTGATCGGCTCCTTCTTCGTGATGCAGCTATTCGATCTGTCCATCAACCTGATCACGCTGTTCGCATTGGTGCTCTCGATCGGTATCGTGGTGGATAACGCGATCGTGGTGGTGGAAGCGGTACATGCCAAGATGGAGGCCAACCATAATATCACCCCATACGTTGCGGTGAAGGAGGTGATGGGTGAGATCGGTGGCGCCATCGTCGCCATCACGTTGGTGATGGTATCGGTATTCATCCCGGTTTCATTCATGACGGGGCCTGTTGGTGTATTCTACCGGCAATTCTCCATTACCATGGCCGGGTCCATCATTATCTCGGCCATAGTGGCACTTACGCTCACGCCGGTGCTCTGCGCCATGCTGATGAAACCTCCCAAAAGCGAGGGCCAGAAGAAGTCCATCATGGACCGTTTCATCAACTGGTTCAATAATGGCTTCGAGAAGATCACTGGTCGCTATGTGGCGATACTCAACAAGATCGTTGTTCGGAGGGTGCTCACATTCGGTATGCTCGGAGCATTCTGCGTAGGGGTATATCTCTCCAGCCAAGTGTTGCCCGCAGGCTTTATTCCAAGCGAGGACCAAGGAACAATTTATGCCATCGTACAAACGCCGCCTGGATCCACATTGGAGACCACCAATAAAGTAGCGCAAGAGCTGCAGAAGATCTGTGAGGAGATCCCGGAAGTGGAATCAGTTTCTTCTCTTGCCGGTTATGAGATCATGACCGAGGGTCGCGGATCGAACGCTGGTACCTGTTTGATCAACCTGAAACCTTGGGACGAGCGCAACAAGAATGTGAACCAGGTGATGGAGGAACTGGAGGAGAAGACAAAGGATCTCGGCGCCGTGATCGAATACTTCGAGCCACCCGCTGTTCCGGGTTTCGGTTCATCGGGAGGATTCTCCATGCGAATGGTCGATAAGACCAACAACACGGATTACCATGTATTCGAGAAGATCAATAACGAATTCATGGATGCACTGCAGAAGCGAAAGGAACTCACTGGTCTGTTCACATTTTACGCAGCGAACTTCCCACAGTACGAAATGATCATTGACAACGATCTCGCAATGCAGAAGGGCGTTTCCATCGGTAAAGCGGTGGAGAATCTGAACATCTTGATCGGAAGTACATACGAGCAGGGCTTCATCCGCTTCGGCCGCTTCTTCAAGGTTTACGCCCAAGCCGCGCCGGAATACAGGAAGGACCCAACGGATCTTGGTGCACTGTTCGTTAAGAATGAAGAAGGGTTGATGGTCCCTTACTCATCATTCATGCACTTCGAAAAACGCCTCGGACCGAACGAGATCACGCGATACAACCTATACAACTCTGCCACAATTCGTGGTTTACCGGTAGACGGATATACCAGCGGTGATGCCATTAAGGCCATACAGGAAGTGGCCAAGGAAACACTTCCGAGAGGGTATGATATTGCGTGGGAAGGACTCTCTTACGATGAAGCAAGACGTGGGAACGAAGCCATATTCATCTTCTTGATCGTACTCATTTTCGTGTACCTCGTGCTGGCCGCTCAATACGAGAGTTTTGTTCTGCCATTGGTCGTTATTCTTTCGTTGCCGGTAGGTGTACTCGGTTCATTCCTGCTATTGAAGGTAATGGGCTTGGCGAATGATGTTTACGCCCAGATCGGTATGATCATGCTGATCGGTCTATTGGGTAAGAATGCGGTACTGATCGTGGAATTTGCCGTACAGAAACAGCGCGCTGGCGCCAGCGTATTGGAAGCCTCCATTGAAGGTGCAAAAGCTCGATTCCGCCCGATCCTGATGACCTCCTTCGCATTCATTGCAGGACTTATTCCGTTGGTTACCGCTTCAGGTGCGGGTGCGATCGGGAACCGCACCATCGGTTCTTCCGCATTGGGTGGTATGCTCGTAGGAACGCTGCTCGGAGTGCTGATCATCCCTGGACTGTACTATGTATTCGCCACCATGATCGTTGGGCGTAAACTGATCCAGGAAGAAGATGATGAACCTGTATCCGAACAGTTCGTGCGCAAAGGGGAGGAGGACAGAACAGCGCGCAAGGAGTTCAAGAAATTGAATGAGCAGTTAAAGAATCTGTTGAAACGCAAGAAGGATGAATGATCGAAAGCGTGCTAATTGGTTCACGAAGCCATTCGCAACACAAAGGATGATATTGAAGGATCACAAACTTTTGTTCACCATGGTGTCGATCGCAATGGTATGCTATGGGTGCAGCAGTACGGCATTGGTGAAACGCACCGAGAACAGAACGGTTCCCGCCAGCTATTCCGGCTCCACAGATTCCACCAATACGTCCAGTGTGAAGTGGAAAGCCTATTTCAACGACCCATACTTGAATGTGTTGATCGATTCCGCGTTGAGCAACAACCAGGAACTGAACATCATGTTGCAAGAGATACGCACCGCGCAATATGAGGTCAAAGCCAGAAAAGGGGAGTACCTGCCGTTCATTGGTGCACTCGGTAGTGCAGAAGTGGATAAAGTGGGCCGCTACACAAGCAAAGGTTCCAGCGAAGCCACCACGGACATCATGCCCGATGTTGAAACCCCGGAGCCATTGCCGGATTACATGATCGGTCTTTATGCTAAATGGGAAGTGGATGTTTGGGGAAAGTTGCGCAATGCAAAGAAGGCTGCTTACTGCAGGTATTTGGGCACGGTGGAAGGAAAGAATTTCATGGTGACGAACCTTGTCGCGGAGATCTCCAATTCTTACTACGAACTGCTCGCATTGGATAATCAATTACTGATCGTGCAACAGAACATTGAGATCCAAAGTGGTGCATTGAGCATCGTGCGGCAGCAGAAGCAAGCTACGCGCGTTACTGAATTGGCAGTGCGCAGGTTCGAGGCGGAAGTGTTCCATACACGAAGTATGCAGTTCGAAATTCAACAACAGATCACGGAGATGGAGAATCACCTCAATTTTCTTGTAGGCCGCTTTCCCGGACCCATCCAACGGAATGCACAAACATTCAGTAGCCTGAAGCCCGATACTGTATTGGCCGGCCTACCCGCCCAACTTCTGGCGAATCGTCCTGATATTAGACAAGCCGAGCAAGAACTTACCGCCACTAAACTGGATGTGAAGTCCGCACGTGCTAGGTTCTATCCTTCGGTAGGTCTCAGTGCCGGTGTAGGTTTCCGTGCATTCGATCCCGAATACTTGTTCACAACGCCGCAGTCCTTGATCTTCAATGTGGCAGGTGACCTAGTCGCTCCGTTGATCAACAGAAATGCGATCAAGGCGGCTTATTACACTGCGAATGCGAAACAGGTCCAAGCCGTGTATGACTATGAACGTACGATCCTGAATGCGTATGTTGAAGTGGCTAATCAAGTATCCAACATCGGCAACTTGAACAAGAGCTACGCGCTACGTGCGCAACGTGTGCAAGCGTTGCAGGAATCGATCACGATCTCCAATAGCTTATTCCTTTCCGCGCGTGCCGATTACATGGAAGTGCTACTCACCCAGCGCGATGCATTGGACTCTCGTTTCGAGCTGGTTGAAACACAAAAGCTACGGTTGAACGCGAAGGTGAATGTGTACCGCGCACTGGGTGGTGGGTGGAGGTAGATCTTATGCGATCACCAGCAGATCTAACCCTTTGAATTGTCGGAAAGCCTTGTCGGTGGTGACCAATTGCGCATTGCTAGCAATTGCGAATGCCGCCAGATAGGCATCCATCCATAGTTTTGGTGATGCAGTGCCGATAGCACCAAATGAACGCCATTGTGGCTCGAGCTGTGGTGGTTCATCCACGAAGCTAATGCGGTCATCTTTATACCAGGCATTTTGTCTGGTCCATGCATCGGTGTTGGTCAAGGGCTTGGCGGAATACGCGTGCATTATTGCCGATGTTGTCACTAAGCGTAAGAGACTTTGTTGAGTAGAACGATTGAAATGTATCCGGTCATGGGCTGGCACAGATGAGATCCAATCATACGCTGACAAATGGAACTGATGCTCCTTTCTGGATAAAGCAAACCAGATGTTCACATCCGGAAGAAAAGTTATGCTCATTCCTTACTTCCCCATAAGACCTCAGCAACCCGCTCTGGTGTGATCTCCTCACCCTGCTTTGCAGGTTTTCCGTCTTTTATGATCGGCATCTCATGATATTTCAGTATCCGCGGCTTTTTGGCTTTTGGCTGTTTCCCGAAGTAGGACCGCAATGCTTCGGTCAGCAATGCCTTCATGCTCCGCCCCTCTTCCGCAGCGCGTATACGTAAGGCTTGTAACAGGTCGTCAGGAAGCTCTATCGTGGTTTTCATGCCACTAAGGTAAGCCAAAACCCATAATTATGGGTTTTGGGCATCACACCCGTACCAACGCTTGTTCCAGATCTGCGATCAACAGGTCCGGGTCTTCTAAGCCTACGTACAATCGGATCATGGTAAAGGGTAGATCAGTATAGTATCCGCTCGGACCTTTCAACGCACACACCGGCCATTGCAAGCTTTCATAGCCGCCCCAGCTTACCGCGATCAGAAAGGTTTTTAGGTTATCGCAGAAGCGCTCCACGGCGGCTTCATCCGGTGCGTTCAATTCGATGCTCATCAAACCGGCAACACGCTTCATTTGCTTTTTGGCAAGTGCATGTTGCGGATGACTTTGCAAACCCGGCCAATGGATCTTCTTCACTTTCGGATGCCCTTTCAGGAACTGAGCAACTTTCTCCGCATTATCAGCGCTTCGGTTCACACGCAATTCCAACGTGCGAAGGCCACGGATGATCAACCATGCATCGTGTGGTGATAGGCAAGCACCCAAGGTCATGAATTCCTTTTGCATCACCTGGCGCATCATCGTTTTCGATCCGGCGAGCACACCCGCAACAACATCACTGTGGCCGTTGATATACTTGGTAGCACTGTGAGCAACCATGTCCATACCCAGATCCAATGGGTTCTGGAAAAGCGGACTATTGAAACTGTTATCGCACAGCGTGATGATGTTCTTCTCTTTCGCGATTGAAGCAACCGCAGCAATATCCTGCAATTCAAACGTCAACGAATTCGGTGATTCAAGGATGAAGAAGGTCGTATTCGGTCTGATCGCTTTGCGGTAGTTCTCTGGATCCGTGCCATCCACGAAGGTGTGTTCCACTCCGAAGCGAGGTAACAGTTCAATGAGCAATTTCTTCGTCCAGCTGTAGGGCTTTTCTACACACACAATATGATCCCCGGCCTTTACGAAACTGATCACCGCCGATGCGACTGCGGCACTTCCGCTGCTGAATACCAACGCATCTTCCGCATTTTCCAACGCCGCGATCTTCTCCCGCAAAACACCAACGGTCGGATTGAACCCCCGCGAATACAACGGCTTCTCCATTTCCTTTTGCACTACGGCGCGCATGGCCGCAACAGTAGGGTATGTGAAATTCCCGCTCTGAATGATGGGCGGTACTACGGCATCATAGCCGCGCTCACGGTCTTCGCCGAGATGGGTAAGGATGTGGGATAGATCGTTCGGCATTTATAAAAAGTGTATCTCTATGTTGCGCTTATCCTAGTCTTGTTTCAGATGCGCGTTGTCCACATAAAACACTCGATCAAACTTAGTCATTGAACAAAAAGAACCCATAACCACCCGGATCACGAATGATGATGTTGTCGACTATACCGTCTTTATTGAAGTGCGAGATTTCTTCCGTGATCGGTATGCCGGCCTTTCGCACGTTCTCGATCACCACAGGGTTTCCTACCTTTCCATTGAAGTAGGTAAGCGATGGATTGAAGAACAAATGCGGGCACATAAGCGGCTTCATGATGCTCACACCCGGACATCCTTCTGCCGATACGACCACCCAGCCACTTTCCGCAGTGCCCATGGTGATCGCAAAGCCAAGCGCTTGCCATAGCGCCACCGAGCGCGCCATGTCCGTGGTCTCGATCGTCACGCCCATGCACTTGCCAAGGATGGTACCCTTGATGTCTGTTTTCGGAACAACCGGTGCATCGCCATCCAGCATGTAGATCCAAATTCCGTTCGGGTCCGCGCATACATGGCCGCCTTTGCACGGGTGCGTTGGCGTATTCAGTTTCGGAATCACATCACCCCAATTATTATCATAAAGAGCAACTCCCGCGCGGGCAGTACGTTCAGCGTTGATCTCAATGGTAATGTCGCCATCCGTGATCAGTGTTGGAGTTCCTTCCGAGGCCACGGTGAACCCGAGACGCTTGTAGAAGTCGATGCTCTTGGCAAGGTCAGGTGTTGGTGTGTGGATATGTCCGGTCATCAAGGTTGTCAGTGAAAACGTGTTGCGTTAGGACAAAGGTCGTATTTCCTAACAATGACAAAAGGTGCCCTTGCGAGCACCCTTCTCATTTTTGTTCATCAAATTTATCGTGCAATTACAAAGCGCGTCCGCGCATTCACACCTTCGCCCTGCAACCAAACGGTGTAAGTCCCTTGCGGTAATTCGCTCAAGTCCATGTTTACAAAAGTGCCGCCACCAATGCGCTGTACGTTTTGGGTTTCTACGTTTCTGCCCAATGCATCGAACACGGTGATCTGGCCATTCGTTAGCTCACCACGCTGCCAGCCAATAGAAAGAATGCCAGTGCTCGGTGAAGGATAAACGCCTAGGCCATCATCATACACAACAAATTCATCAATGGCTTGTGGTGTGGCAACTACCGTTTCAACTGTATTGGTCAATACGGGTTCGTTGTAATCGAAATAGATATCCGCACGGTTGGTTATTGAGGTGCCGGGCATGCTGTTCGCATTTGCCAAAATGCGATAGCTGAAGCCACCTTGGCTGCCTTCCAGTTCCGTGGTGCTGTCCGGTAAGTATATGTTCGCGAAGGTCCACGCGATCTCGCGTCCTTCCACCCAGATCGTATATGGGTGTGTGGCTCCGATCATTTGGAAAGTGCTTAGGTCAAGATCAGTATCGATCACATCTCGAACAATTACGCGTTGTGCAGGTGCTGTTCCAGTGTTCTGGAAATGGACCACGTATTCCAATGCTTTTTCATCCATGATCTCTTGTTCGGTAATGCTGGTCACATTCACGAGTTTTTCATTCGGATCCAATGACGTGGTGGGATTATCGATGATCATATCGAAATTATTCTCTGGTGTTTGTTCTACACCTGTTATGTTGAATTGCACAAAGGCCGAAACGGTATCCGTTACAATTGCGGTGCTATCCGTGAGGTAGGTGAGGTAGATGTACGCGCAATGACCGGGAAGTAAATTGCTAACGGACCAGGTAACTGTCTGCCCAGCGGCGGTAACGTTGGTTGGGATACTCGATACGAATTCCGTAAGAGGATCGAGCGTAACAACGATCTCGCCATCCAACGGCTCTGTTCCTATATTGCAATAGGTTACGTTGTAATGGGTTTCATTTCCGATCCATGGACTCCAACCCCAAATGTTGGCCTCCCCATCGTAAACATCTACAATGGATTGGAACGCGAAATCCATTCCAGGAACGAACTCGCCTTGCGTGTTTACTGAATAGGTGCGGGTCGCTGGCACGGGTAAATAATATAAAGGCGGGTTCGGTACAGAGATGGTGTACGCGCCTTGTTCCGTGCAGAAACTGTACGGGTCCGATCCCGCATAAACGTATTGCCCTCCGGGTTCAACTTGCAACATGGTATTCACCGTGGCTTCAGAACTATCTCGAACACTGTTATCGTTGTAGTCTTTGAACGCGGTGCCCTGCACTGTTCCGAAGCATTCGGTCAAGGTCCAGTAGAAATCATCACTGTCGAATAAGTTGGTCCATACGATGTAGTAGGTTTCTCCTGCTGTTACAGCAATGTCCAAATAGGTCGCAAAATTGTAATTCGGACAAGAATTGCTTCCCATATCATCGTTGAAGCCCAAGCATATCAACGAGTCGCAGGTACCGGTGAGTACGTGACCATAAGTATCATCGTCCTGTTGGTTGTTCAGCGTATTACATGATGTGATGTTGATCATACCAGTGAATGTTGGGATGTATTTGTACCAATCGCCATTGCTACCAGTCGCGCCACAGTTGCTCCCGTTGGACAAGACTATTCCGGAACCTGTGGTCGGACCATCGGCATGGTGGATACCACTTCCGATCAGCAGCGCGGTTGTACATGTATCGCCTTGTGCTCGTAACTGGTCACAACTGAACACGGTGAATAAGAACGCGAGAAATACGGTTGTAATGTGTTTCATGATCCGGTTGATTTGGTCACGTGAATCTAACACAATTCCGTGGTCCTGACTAGAATTCCTATTCCCGTACAAAGAACACAAAACCGTTCTTCCGGTAAAGCTCCTTCAACGTGGGTTCGGCGGCTGCCTCTTTCGCATTGGTGACTTTGCAAACCACATAGACCGGGCGATCAACCTCGCCGGTCAGGAGCCAGTTGTCGGAGTACGAGCGCGCGTCCGTAACCACTGGCTTTTTTGTGTAGAACAACTGCGCATAGCTTTTGTAATTCCGCGTGATCACGTAGCATTTTTCATCTTGTCTCGCTTCGAAGAATTCAATGGCCGCGCGTTGTGAGTACCCTTCGATGTTGTTGATAAAGAAGAACAGCGTTAGCCAAACGAACAACGCCGTTCCGCCGAACGTGGTGATGATACTTGCTCTGAACTTTTGCTGCTTGTGCAGGAAGTGGCTCACGATAAGTGTTGCCAACAGAAAGAGACCTGCTGTGCAAGCGATCAGGTTCCATTGAACATCGGCATCCATATTGGCCAGGGCGAATTGATCCTGCGCGAACAATGGTTTTAACAGCTCTATGTGCTGTCCAAGTATCGGCACTGCGAAAATGATCGCGGAGAACAAGACACCCAATATCCCAATCGCCCACCGGCTCCAACCGAACGAAGTGCGCTCTGCCCAAATGCGCTCCAGTTGTAAAGCCGCCAAATACGTCAGCGGGAAATAGCACAAGCTGCTGTAGTGCACGATCTTCGTTTTTACCAAACTGAACAGTATGAGAACAACCCAGAAGAGAATGAGCATCCATTTGCGGTAGGATATGATGCTCGTTGCGTATGGTTCACTTTTGGTATCTGCGGCAGCAATAGCGCGGTGCGAGGGCCGGATCATTTCTTGAACGGCGAACAACGATGCCGGGAAACATCCGATCAGAAGTACTACAAAATGATATCCGAAGAAACCACCGTGCCCGGCATCTTCGGTGGTGAGCATCGCCACCTGACGCCAGAAGAAACCGATCATGAAGTCCGGGCCGTTCTTGGTGTAATCGACTATCGCCCAAATGCTGATCGTCGCGAGGACCGCTAGCGACCCTAAAATGATGGAACGCCAATGAACGATCGATCTGAATTTGTTCAGCACCCAGAAGATCACGATGGTCAGTCCGGGGATCAGGACACCGACCGGTCCTTTGGTCATTACCGCCAGTCCGAGGAAAAGCCCGGACAGGATCGCGTGTTGCGAGCCCTTTTTTCGATCAGCTGCAACAAGTTGAATGAACTGATCCAACCCGAGAAAGATGAAGAGGTTGAACCACGGATCAATGATCCCACTGCGGAAATACAAATGGGGGAGTATGGATCCGATGTACGCCAAAGCCCACAACGCACCGAAGGTCTCATTCTTCAAGCGCTTGCCGATCCGGAAGAGGACCAGTAACGTTACAATTCCGCAGATCGCATTGGGTAGACGGGCAGCAAATTCATTCACACCGAATACAGACATACTGATCGCCTGGAACCAAATGAACAACGGCGGCTTTTCGTGGAAGGGCAAATAGTCGATCCGGGGTTGGAGCCAATCGCCGGTGACCAACATTTCCCGAGCTATCTCCGCGAAGTTGATCTCGTCCCAATCGAATAAATGGACCGCACCAAGACCAGGCACAAATAATAGAAATGTACCCAATACGATAAGGATATACCAGCGTAAAGAGGTTCCGGTCATTTTCACAGGGCCAAGGTAAAACCGGAGAAAGGGTTAGTGGTTCTGCTTAGGGCGAACAGAAAAATGGAATAATTGAAGTTACCCCATCCTTAGGACCGTTGATCGGTAAAGTCAAGATGTAAGAAATGTCGTTGTTGAGATGAGGGTATCAAGGTAGGCTAATAACTCTGTAGGCTTCCCTTCTGCACGTGATCGATCCGATTTTCGGCCAGCGCCGGATGCGTAACGCTATTCACATCAGGTCAGTTCCCGGGTCTTTGAAGAACATGGCCATATACCCATTATTGGGTATTGTGCATCAGTGTTGGTCGCCATTGCTTTGTCCCATCAATGATCATCAACGTAACGCATTGTCAATGAAGTCCAAGTCTTATACCAATAGCTGCGCAAGGAACGGTTTCCTTTATTTGACATGAAGATCAGGATCTTAGCAAAGCAGCTGTTGGTGCATAAGAATGCATCTGCTTATGAGGCAATGGTAGATGTTTCTTACTTTTATTTTGACGTATAAAGGGTGGTTGTACAAATGGAGACTGAGTGGATCGATAGAGTGATGTATGTGGCGCATTTAGTTGAACTGCCCTTGGTTGCGTGCAGCTACGCAGTTGAAACGGTCAGTCACTCGATCGGGTTAGCGAAGCGAATGGGTCTCGGGTTATGAATGGAGCAATTAAGTGATGAATTGGCTAAGAGCAATTTTCAGTACTACTCTAAATGACACATTTTTATGAGGAGCGGGAATAAGGTTACATGCTTGATCGTGGATAATGATCAACAGACCAACAAACAGCTGGAGGTAGAAATAAAGAGACTTGCTGACGATCTGGAACTGCTTGGCATACAGACCGATGCAACCAATGGCTACGCTAGGGCAATGATGATGCGTGCCGATGTCATTTTCTTGAACATTACATTTCCTTGGTTTACCGGACTGGACGTCTTGGGTAACGCGCCCGTGCGTGGCTCGAGAATTATCTTTTTAGCCAAAGAAGCCAACTATGTTCACCAAAGCCTAAAGGGCGGGAAATTCGATTGCCTGCTAAAGCCGTTTTCTCAGACTGAATTGCGCCGTACCTTAAAAAGGTTGAAGGAGGAACAACGGTTTTCCAATCCTACTACCTTTCAATCGGCAAGCGCGGGTGTCGCCCAATACAAATTCAATAAGCTATCTCTACCTACTACAAAAGGGAACATTTTCTTGGACCCAAGGGATATTATCTATTGCCAAGCTGATCAAGAGTACACCCGCTTGGTCACCGTATTTGAAACTCACCTGATCTCCAAAAATCTGAAATATTTTGAGACCAGGCTTGATAGTAGACGCTTCTTTCGTGTGCATAAAAGCTATGTGCTTAACTTGGAACACATGGAAAGCTATGTGCGCAGTGAAGGTGGCCATGTGATAATGAGCGATCACAAAGTGATCCACATTGGTAGAAGTAGAAAAAACGAATTCGCAGCCCTAATGGGGGTATGATCATGAAGGATGTTGTGACCCATATTAAGCAAGTACGCTCCGAACTAAGGTTCTATTTGGGCAAACCGATCCCAAACTATAGCCCTACGAAAGCCGAAGAGGTTTTGCATCGATTGATATGTAATACGGAGATCTATAAACGGAGCTTAAGAACTTCAACGATAGATGGGCTCCAACGCCAACTTTTATTGAGAGAGCTGACTAAGTTGAAAGTGGACCTGGACATGTTTGTGTTAAATCGAAAGCATGAACCCCAAAGCTCACTGAAGGGAAATGAGAAAATTCCTGTACTTCAAGCAGTTGTTCTCCTTTGTGATACTTTAGGGGCCAAACCGATCAAACATCTATACTAACGAACATGATTGCAGAAGGAGTCACTGATCAGGTGATCGATACGATTGATTTTGCCAAAACCATTGCCAAGGAATATGCGCACAGCCAATTCTCTTCTTGCCATATGCTTCGTTCCGTGTTACGCAAAGAAGTCGGCTTGGTACCATTCATGGATGGTATACATAAGGATATTGGATACATGCGCGAATGGGCCGACGTGCGCATTGAGGGGTACCCCAAAGGCACAGGACCAGTGCCGGAACCTATGCCCGACGCACAAATTGATGCAGTGCTGCGCGAAGCGGATTTTGTGAAAATAAAATTGGGTAGAGCTGAGGCAGACCCTATGTGCTTGCTTATTGCGCTTTGCACTCCCGGAGTCGGATTCAGTTACGAACAGTTAAAATCCTTCCCAGTAACTCGCACAGAGCTTTTCGATAACATCGATGCTCCCAAGGTGGCAACAGAAGGACATGCTGCAAGCGGTATTCAAACTGGTAATAATGGTTCCGCTGCCTCGACAAATGCCAAATCGCTCGGCGAGTATTGTGTGGACAAGACCGAACTGGCTGCTCAGGGAAAAATTGACCCTATTGTGGGCCGTGACCGTGAAGTGCGCCAAGTAAGCGAGATACTTGGGCGCCGTAGCAAGCCGAACGTAATTATTATCGGCGATCCGGGTGTAGGGAAAACGGCACTGGTGGATGGCTTTGCACTCAATATCAATGAAGGCAACGTACCTACGCACCTTAAAGGTGCTCGACTGTTTGAACTTGATCTTGGTGCCTTAGTGGCCGGCGCCAGCTATAAAGGCGAAGTTGAGGACCGGATCAAAAAGGTGGTGAACGCCGTCAAGTCTTTTGACAAGGCTATTCTTTTTATTGACGAGATCCATGCCTTAATGGATGAGAATCGTGGGCTTTCCGGTTGTGCCAACTTATTGAAACCGGAGCTGGCACGTGGAGAACTCACCGTTATAGGTGCTACAACCAATGACGAGTATCGGGAGTTCTTAGAAGGCGAGGAGGCATTCATGCGCCGCTTTGAAATAGTGCGTGTGGAAGAACCTACTGATGATGTGTGCCAGAAAATGCTCGAGACGGTTGTTCCATTTTACGAGCAGCACCATAGTTTGAAAGTAGAGAATGCCGGTATTGTTGAAGCGATCCGATTGGCTCGCCGCTACATGAAAGAACGACGTCTGCCGGATGCTGCTCTTGATCTGATCGATCGCACACTTGCTTCAATTCGAATGATGAACGATACCAGCGGTACGGATATCAGTTCTCTCACTGCTAAGCTGGCTGAAATTGCCGATGACGACAAAAGCCTGGAAAAACTGCGGTATTTCAATTTGGAAATGAACAACCTGCTTAGCCCTGTAATATTAGGCAAGCTTGAGGATGAGACCGATGTTCTGAAAATAGAGGACGTAGGCGATCTGCGCAAACACTTGACCACAACATTGGTTAAGTTGGAACAGCTTTCTGGTACTAAGAAGGAAGTTGTGGAGAAGGATGATATTGCTGCGGTCGTAGCCTACAAGACCGGAATTCCCATTGGTAAAGTGCAAAGCCAAGAAAAGGAGCGACTGCTGAATATGGAGGAGACCCTGAAAGGGCGTGTGATCGGGCAGGATCATGCTATTAAGATCTTGGCTGACTCTATACTTGAGTCGCGTTCCGGACTCACTAAAGCCGAACTTCCAATTGGCTCCTTCTTTTTTCTTGGCCCAACTGGAACGGGAAAGACCGAACTCGCAAAAGCGCTTGCGGAATTCCTTTTCTCCGACGAGAATAGCTTGATCCGCTTCGATATGAGCGAATTCAAAGAAGAACACAGCGCAGCGCTATTGTATGGCGCTCCTCCGGGATATGTCGGATATAAGGAGGGTGGGCTACTTGTGAATAAGATCCGCCAGCAGCCTTATTCCATTGTGCTGTTCGACGAGATCGAGAAGGCGCACCCGTCGGTATTCGATCTTTTCCTTCAAATACTGGACGAAGGTAAATTGCACGATCGTTTGGGTAAGGAAGGTGACTTTAGCAACTCGGTTATTCTATTCACGAGTAACATTGGTAGTGAGCATATCATAACTGAATTTGAAAAGGGCGATATACCTAAGAGTAGCGACCTGATGGAGATCATGGGGAACCACTTCCGCCCGGAATTCCTTGCTCGACTTACAGAGATACTTCCCTTCCGCCCGATCCATGAGGATACCGTAGAGTTCATCTTCGGCTTACAGCTAAGGCAATTGGAAAAAGCACTGGAGAAGCAGCATATACTCCTTGATCTCGATAAGGAGACGCGCAAGAGATTGGCAATGGAAGGATTTACTCCAAAGTACGGTGCCCGGCCGTTAAGGGGAGTTATCCGCAACCGGCTGCGTCGTCCAATATCGCGAATGATCATTGGTCAGAAAGTGAAAAAAGGACAAACTATTCAGGCGAATTTCGTTGGAGATGAGCTGGAATTCAAGATATTTGATAATTAAAACCAACCCACATGAGCCAGTTTGAATACGGAATAGGGGGTACCGAAAGGCCCGAAGAAGGAAGTGAAGGCATGGCCGAACTTCCCATGAACAAAACACTAATGATCAGTAAACTCACGAGTGATGATGCAGTGAAGCCCGTGATCGTTAAAGGCCTGACCAATGTGGAAGCGGTGTTTGAACATTACAAACCTACCATTAAGGCAGAATTCTCGGATGAATCCGGTGCCGAGGTAAAAGAAGAAATGAGTTTCAAGAACCTAGGCGATTTTGGTGCCAAAGGACTTACAAAACAAAGCAGGTTCTTGCAAGATCTGAACCTTAGACAGAATGAGATGAACCGCATTGTTAAACAACTGCGGAGCAATAAGATCATGGTAAGTGCCATGCAGAATCCCGAAGCAAAGGCCGCCTTTGTTCAGGTACTGAAGGAAATGACACAGGAATTGGAACTAAGTGCTAAGAAATAACCAGACACTAACAACACACGATCATGTCAGACCAAGAGAAAGCCCCAGAGGCAAATGAAAAGGTGAAAGAAGGTGTAAAGGGTGGCTTACAAGCCAATCTGGATGCCTTAGTGAAATTCGGAGGCTTCGACCTATTCGAAAGTGTGATAGAAGGTGCACAGAACCTGAATCCTGAACGTAAAGCTAGAAAGCAGATCTTTCTTACCGAGGCGCACAATGCGGTGGAACGTGCGAACCTAAAAGGTAAACTGCAATTGTGGATAGACACATTGACCGGGTCGGATGATATAACCGAGATAATTGGCCAATGCGAAGCAAAAAGCGAAAGCGCAGAGAAAGTGTACAAGAAAAATCTGAAGAACGCCTTGGATGCTACAGCCGAAATGGAGAGGTCTTACCGTGGATTAGCGCTTTTCTATAAGAACACCGAGAGCGATAAGATCAAGAACGTGAACATTATGAATGCCTCATTAGAGCAAGCCTCTGATCTGGACAATACCACCTTTATTGATAATGTGGAGAATGAACTTGCGGACTGTTATGATCGACTGGACCTGCGCGACAACTACGGATTGGTAGTGGTGCCGGGTTACCTCGGAAGCAATAAAGTTGTAGAAAAATGGGCCAAATTCTGCCATAAGAATAAGGCTATGCTTGTCACTGATTTTCAGCACTTGGATACGCCTGATGACGTAATGGAATTGTTCCAGAACGCGAATTTGGCTGGTGGCGATACGTACAAAAGTAATGTGGTCATGAGTGCCAACTGGCTCGTGGGACGCGAAAAGGCAGAGGAATTTGGGGAAGAAGAACATCTTTTTGTTCCTCCCGCAGGTGCCCTTGCAGGGCAGATGTACCGTACACTTATGAGTCAAGTGGCAGCTGGGAAAAAGCACGGTTCACTTGCTGAGGTGGATGGAGTGACTTTTGACCTGCGAAAAGGCGAAATTGCCGAAATGGAAAAAATGGGCCTGGTGCCCATGGTGAACGAATATGGTAAGGTTATGGCTTTTAGTGCCAAAACCCTTTTCAATGGCGATAACATTGGCCTGCAGACATACTCGGTAGTGCGCGTGTTCGATTACATCAGCAAAGTGCTCATGGATTTCCTGAACCGTCGTGCGTTTGAGAATTTTAATGCTAAAACGCAACGTGAGATCCGTGCGCAGATCGTGAAATTCCTGGACGGCATTTGTGGCCCAGGTAAACTCATCGAGAAATTCAAGATACTTCGCTTTGAGCAAGATCCCAACCAAAAGGATCGCATCTTCTTGGACATACACATGACGCCTTACTTCCCTGCCAAGAACTACGTGTTCAAACTGGATGGGCGTAAAGGTGATGACCCCGACAGCGCCGAATGGCAGAGTGAATACGCGCAACAGTAAGAAGTCCTGCTGTGGTCAAGTAGTACCATTCGCATACCAAGGTAGCCCGAAGATGCGGATCTGTTTTGCATTGAGACGTCCCGCGACGGCAACGATGCGGGATAATATGGCTGTTGTATGTTCGTAGTTTCGGAAATACTGTTTTGGTGAAGCATCGATGAAACTTCGACTACGCACAGCATAATATTGGAGCTTCCCGCGACATCGGTGATGCGGGAAGATCGGGTCGCCTTATAATGTGAATAGGTAGTTGATGGTCTGATGGTCATGCAATTTACTGAACGATCCAACAACGCATTTAATACCGCTAGGATTGCCGTTTGTGGATTGATCGTAATGTAGTTCTGCTTGTGCAGCTAAATTGACCCAAGAATCAAATAACGGACACAACGATGGCAGAAAGAATTTTTCTTGAGGTCAATATAGATGGCCTGGATCCTTTGATAAGTATTCGTTCATTGAGCGTTCAGCAAAGCATATTCGCGCACCACAAGTTTGATCTTGTGGTGCCTAGTGCCTCCATAGAACCAGATAACGAAAAGCTATTCGACATCATCGCGGAATTAGTAGGAAAGGACATTACCATTGATTGGGAGACAGGCACATTCAAGGAAAACAGTCAAGGCACCGATGCATCATCTTTCAAAGGGATCATCACCGATGTCTCAGTGTACAATGAACGTGGGAATTACATGAACGTGCGCATTCAGGGTGCCAGTCCAACTATTTTGATGGATGGTGTGCCCAACACTAATTCGTTCAGTGAGTTGAAGTTGAAGCCGTTGTACGAAAGCGTTATTGCCAGTAACCTTGTTAACAAGCTGCAGGCCGAGGATAACTTGTCATACGCCGAGAAGATCCCGTTTTCGATACAATACAACGAGACCGATTTCAATTACATGTGTCGCATCATGCATCAATGTGGCGAGTGGTTCTACTACGATGGGCAAACTATTTCCTTGGGCGTTAAAACGGGCAAGGAACTTAAACTCACGCCTGATCGCACTGGCTCACTCCACTTCGGTTTCAACCTTTCTGGGCCAGTGGCACAGGTGCGAGGTTGGGATTATTTGAAGCACGATAAATTCGAGGTAAAAGGTGCCTCACCAAGCCATGATGATGCCAATGCGCAACTAGTAGAAGATACATCGGTGAACTTGTATCCTGCTTCAGATGCCAACTTTATGCCTCATCCCTCCATTCCAGAAGGTGAAGAATTGTTTTTGGGGAAGGATGCTGTGAAGCAACGGCTGGACAATTTGAAACAAGGCAAGAGCAATGCCGTGTTCAGCATAACAGGCTCGTCAGACCTAGCAGAAATGCAGGTGGGCGCTACCATTGCTTTGGAAGGCTTTGCATATGGCGGTAACTACATTGTAATGTCCGTAACTCATTCTTGCAACGGCAGAGACAACTATTCGAACCAATTTCATGCAGTACCGGTCAATTCTGGCATTCCGGCGGAAGTGCCCATTCTTACCCCCAAAATGAATGATTGCGTTGCGGTGGTCACAGATAACAAGGATCCCGAAAAAATGGGTCGGGTAAAAGTGCAATTCCCATGGGGCGCAGCCATATCACCTTGGTTACGTATGGTACAGCCACATACGGGCAAGGGCCGCGGGTTCTACTTTGTTCCCGAGATCAATGATGAAGTGATGGTGGGCTTTGAAATGGGCATGGCCGAAGTGCCCTACGTGATAGGTACCTTGTACAATGGAAAGAACAAGCAGGACAAGCATTACGATGACGATAACAAGATCAAGGCGATAAAAACGCTGGGCGGCAATGAGATCATCTTCAACGACAACGGCGTACTCACCATACGCAATGGGAAGAACAGCATGGTGCTCAGTTGCAAGGATGATGGTGTGCTGACCATTGCGAGCAAGGGTGACATTAATTTCGAGGCAGGCAAGAACATGAACATAACCGTGGGTGAGGAATTCACCATGAGCGTGGGTAAGAACTACGCACTGGATGTTGCCGCTGATCTTACCATGAGTGGCGGGGGTAACATGAAGGCGAGCGCCAGCAAGAATATGGAATTGGCCGCAGGCATGGATAATGCTATTAGCGCAAGCAAGAACTTAACGCTGGATGGCACCGCAAAAGCCAGCATGAGTGCTGCGCAAACAACCGTAATGGGTAATGCAACCGTTGAATTGAAGGGGGGGGCATTGACCACGATAAAAGGTGGAATCGTCCAGATCAATTGATGGAAGTGGTCACAGGCTATAGGATCCCGTTGGATTTTGACCACTTCTTCGGTACTCGAATATTTCCGCAATGCAGTGTAAGTGAGAGCATTTCTTTCTACGTGCATCTATTATTGCTCACTTCCCACGGTGAGTTTGAATTTGATCAAAACTTTGGTTGTGAGGTTTGGGAAGCTGAGTTTGAGCACCAACAGACCACAAGGGTTTGGGTGGAGCAATTGGGATGCAACATCCAGGAAGTCCTAGAGAAGTATGAAACAAGGCTCACAGACATTCATGTTCAGGCCAAAGTGAGCCAAATGGAATTCGAACTTAAGGAAGAATTCAAAGTAAGCAAACGGCTCAAAAAGAAACTTAACTTAGTTGTCAGTGCAAAGCTGCGAGCAACCAATGAGAAATTTGAGTTGCAGGACAATATACTGCTGAGCCCGTTCGCCACTGACTGAGCCCATGAGAGCCAACAAGTTCACCAAAGAAGCTGTTTACCGCAGGCTGCTCAAGAATGCGGGTGAGTTATGGAACGTACACCAAAGTGACCTGGAGTCCATTGATCCAGTGGCCAAAATGCTGTTGGGTGCTTTAGCCAAAGAGTTGGAACGAGTTGGTAACGACCTATACTCTTCCGATGCCCGCATCTTTGATCGATTAGCGGAACTTCTACTTCCAGAGGAATTGCAAGTGGCTACCCCAGCGCACGGCATAGTGCGCATGGAACCCAGTGAGGAGGGTGAGATCACCGCGTATGATGAGATGTACTTCGAGAAAAAGTGGAAGGACAAACAGAACCTGAACAAGATAAACTCGGCCGATATCCATTTCAGCAGTGCCGGAGAGCAACCCTTGAGCCGCCTTCATTTATGTTACCGTGTTCAAGCCGGGCGGGCGCAAGCTGTTCAAGGGATAAGAGCGGAAGAGCTGGGCGAGGTGGAATTGCAGCAGCACGACCATGAGATCCTCTTGGGTTTCCGTGGAGCGCGTGACATGGAGAGTTCATCTGTGCGTTTATACTTTGATTGGCCGGTAGTGCAACAGAAAAAACGCTTGTTCAACACAGTGCCAAAAGTTGCTGTGTTGAACATGAAAGGTAGTCGCATCCCCACGCGCCCTGGCCTGCATGGTTCTGTGGATCACTTTGATCTGCGCTCCTCCCTGCGGCCTGTGGTCAAGTTTGAAGAACAGGTGGTGAACTACTACGATGAGCGCTTTTTGAGCATTGAGCAAGTGGACCTGAATGAAAGCGTTCGCAATGAGGAATTGAATTTGCAGTTGCAGGAATTGGGTGAGCGCATTGATGGAGATGATACGATATGGTTGAAGGTTTTAATGCCACCGGACAATACTTCAGAAGAAGTTCGGGATTGCCTAGTATTGGACAACTGTACGCCGGTGCTGAACCGCAAGCTGGACAAGGTCATCTTCCGCCTGTTGCGGGATCTGAACATCCGCCGCATCGATTTCGACAACTACTTTCTAGGTGTGGAACGGGCAGAGAGCAACAAGGGCCGAGTGTATGAAGCGTGCCCTTCCTTCGAGCTGACAGAAATGACCGCAGGCAGCTACAATATTAGGATCGGCGGTGCTGGCAGACTGGATGAGCGCGATGGTCATGACCACCTGAACTACCTTTTGGATCTGCTGCGCGATGAAAAGCGATCATTCTCTGCGTTGGACGTAACAAGCACGGTAGCAGACCTTAATACCATTAAGCAGATCCTGGAAAAGATCGAGAAGAAGAGCGGTGCCATAGCTGGCGGCAAGCAACCTTATGTTGTTATCAAACCGCATACCGATGCGGAGAACGCCCACATGCATTTTTGGAGTTGCGATGGCACCTTGGCCAATGGCATAACACCGAACAGCAAACTTCGGGTAAAGAACCCCGGATTGGCCCGCAACGGCTACGCCACCATGGTAACCACCACCATTGGTGGTAGTGATTCCAAAAGTGACAAAGAGATGGTGCGGGTTTTCCGTGCGGCTTTGCTTTCAAGAGGTATGGTAGTGACCAAACGCGACATTGCCGAATTGTGCCGTTCCATTGCAGGGCCAGTGTTGGAGCATGTGGTGGTAACGAATGGATTCCGCACCGCGGCCACACGCAACAATGGCTTGCAGCGCACCATTGATGTGGTGTTGAAGTTCAACGATCAAATGCAGGATGTGGAACAGCAGGAGCACCTGCGCCAGCGGATCATTTCCGAACTAAAGGCCTCTTCCAACTTCTCCAAACCACTGCAGGTTATCCTGAACTGATGGCGAAGAAACACGCATGGAAGCAATGGCAAGCGGAATTGCGCTCACGAGCCGAGGACATCCGGGCCGAGGTCGTTATCGCGGATCTGGTGTTGGACGGTTCCATTGATCTGGACGATGTCTTCATGCTGCCCAATGGAGGTTTCCACCGCATCATTTCAAAAGATATTGCCGCTCTGCATGATCCCGGTACAACTGAGCACAAGACAGAACGCGCGGTGGTGGAAGTCAATCGCAAAGGGTTGTACGACGGATTACCGGAGGTGCTTTTCCATCAGAATCGTAAACCCAAGTCCTTTCGTTCCATTATCGAGATCAAGGACGAAGTGAAGTACCATAATGAAGTTGAACGCAAGGCCCGTAAGTTCTTCTCGCCACTGGATCATGAATTGCTGCGAACCAGAAGCCTTATAGAGCTGAACGAGCGCAGCATGACCACGGAGTTGCTTTCTCTTGACAATGAACGTGGTCTGCGTAAATTTTGGAGCATACCTGAATACTTCAGCAAAAAGCAGCAAGGCACGCTAATATTGCTGTTGCCATTGGTACATCGGTTGGTCAAGGACTTGGACCTTATCGCGCAGTCCATGCAAATAGTACTCGATGTGCCCGTGGAAGTGACTTTAATAACGCCAGAACCATTGAAGATCGACTCCGGATCTCAAGTGGCCTTGGGAAGTGGTCAACTGGGTGTGGACATGATAACCGGAGGTGTTTATCAGGATGATGATGAAGTTGCTTTGGTGCGCATTGGCCCGACCAGCAAGTCAAAGTCCGCAAGCTTCGCTTATATGCAACGTGGTTTTCAGCAGTTCATGTACCTCAGTGAATTGTTGTTGCCCGCTGATATGGAGGTACAGTTACAGGTGGAATTGAAAACGGAGGAACGGGATCTGGTCATGCACGAGGATCCAGAATATATTAGATTAGGCGTTACAACTTACTTGACCTGAGTATAACATGGATCCACTGGGTGGCATAAGAAGTACGGTATCGCAAGGCAAAGCCATGCAAAAAGGGCTTGGTTCCAAAGTGAAACAGGCCAAAGGAGCGCAGGCCAAAGCGGCGAAATTCAACAGTGGCATCGTAAAGCATTTGTTGGTGTTTTTATTATTGGGTTCATTATTGGGTCTCACCGTATTCCTGCCGTATTACCAATTCGATGGATTTTTTGCCACACCGGCGCCGGATGGCACTGTGCCAAAGCTTAACATGGTTCGCGTGGTGTTTACTTCACTGTCCATCATTTTCTTGTTGATCGGTATATGGCATTTAAGCAAGGCGGAGAAAAAGGTGGATTGGTTCGATCGCTTCCGCTTGGGTCCTGAGTTTGGACTCACTTTAGGCTTTGCTTTCGTAGCCGCTCTCGGGTTGTTCCTGATGCACCGTTTCGGTCATTTATTGCTGTTTTGGAAAACCACGCCACCCAATGCCTATTTCGAACCCATGGCCAGTACCTTCGCATTACTATTTGCCAGCACGGCCATCTGGTTCGTGGTGCCTTTCCTGGTAAGGCATCTTTACCAACGCGCCATGTTGGTGGAGGACAAACAATATCCGCTGTGGTATTTCCCAAAGAACCACAAAGAGAAAGAGCCGGTTTGGATAGAGCCCTTTGTTCATCTGCACATGCGCTTCATACCTGACCGAAAACAAGGCAGTAGTAAATTAATAGAAACCAAATTGCCGTTACAGTGGAATTTTGGGCAAGGGGTGTATTTATTTATTGAGGACTACAATGAACATCGAAGTCCAGATGCTCCGATCAAAGAATTGAGGCAAGATGATAATTCATTAGGCTGGTTGTTCAGTGTACCGAAAAAAATAGGCAGTATTAAAATAGGCCAGCGCTACCTCGACCCCGAACTGAGCGTGCAAGAAAACCGGATCGTGGAGAATACCGAGATCCGTTTTAGCCGTATTCACCGAATTCCTGCTAAGTCATGAACGATCCCATAAAGAACGGCTACATCAATTGGATCGATGGAATGAAGATCAGCAAAGATCACTTCATCGATATGCAACGTGCTACCGAAGACCGTGTTCGCGATGCCCGGAGCATACTTAGCGGCGAGTTTGATATGGGCCTGCTTGCGGGCAAGTTGAAGGGTAGGGGTTCATTGGAATACATTATGACCGTAGGACATCCCAACCGGATCGATGTGGAGGTGTATCAATGCCGTGCGCTAAGTCCTGCTGGTGATCGGGTGGAGATCGTGAGCGACCTGAACAGCCTTACCAATGCGCTGAAAGCCAACTTTGTCATTGATCTGGAGAAGGCCGAGGACCAAGATATATTCGATATTATTGTGAAGGTTGATTCCTTCAACATGACACCTTACGGTGAACCGGATGTAAAGGAGTCGCCGCCCAGACATCCCTTCGCACAACCAGAATACACGTTGGAATTGGCGCCAAGCAAAGAGATCCAATACAACGAGTACAACCGGAACTACGTGGTGTTGACCAGGGTGCAATTAAGCGGAGGCGTGATCAAGCATTTGAAAGATTATATTCCGCCGTGCATGAGCATGGAAAGCGCTGCGGAACTCACGGAATTCTATTTCAAGTATCTTCAATTCGTGAAGGACCTGGAGCAGAATGCTTTGCACATCATCATAAAAACAAACAGTGCAGAGCACAAAACCCCGTTGGTCAGAAATGTGGAATTGATCGCCCGTCGCGTGTTCGATCTTATCGAGAAGGAGATCGATGATGTGGTGCTTTTCTATCGCTTCGAGAACCCGGTACATTTCGTGGCACACACAATGCGCTTGGCCCGGTGCATTAAGAACTCAATTGAGCTTACTACCAATACAGGCAAGGATGAATTGTTGAATTATTTCAGCACCGAAGTAATGGATCTTAATTCGGCGGAATACATGAATGTTCTGTCCGGCCTTTTCGGTATGGAGTACCAACATTACGATATCAATGCGTGTTTGACGCGCATCAGTTCATTCTGCAAACACACCTCGAAATTATTCAATGAACTGAGCCGCTTGGATTACATCGGCAAGAAGAAGGACATCGGCATTTTCGTGACCGACAAAACCAAAGAGGATACCGCTTCTGCCCCCCAGAAACGCAGAAAGTGGGATTTTTGAAACCTTGATCAAATGTTATCTTCAGCATACATCAGATACCCCAGGTCCATAGATGCGACTTCGGTTGCGGCGAAAGCCTCCTGCGTATTGGTGGATGACGGAACAGGTCGACTAGCTTATAACTTAGTATCCTCAATGGCAACGATACCAAACTCTTCCTCACCGACTCACTTCCTGGTGACCTTAACGTCGACGATTTCTGTTTCGGTCTTAACGGTTTGCGTGATGGAACCCGATCTTAGTTCATTAGCATGCTCTTTAGGAGATCCAAGTAAATGCGGATGTCATTAATGATCTCGATCGGTCAGAACAACATTACGGATAAAAACAATCATTTAATCTCCCACAACCATGTCTTTCAGAGCAGACCTTACCATTGATGACCGCACCTACCGTGTGCTTTCTTGCACACATACGCTACTTACGCCAGTGGATCCTCCTTCAGGAAGACCAACTGGTCGAACCAGGGGTGGTACCGTAACCATTGAGATCGAAAGCACTGATGATATATTTTTGTGGATGAAGATCGCTCATTTAGCGGTGGCTGGGGAGCAAGTTTTCGACGGTGAAGTGGTCTTTAGGAAAGTCGAAGAGGATGTGCGTATGAGAACACTGAAATTCAAGGATGCTATGGTAGCGGAGCATACCGAAACCTATAATGCTACGGACAAAACGCCTATGACCATCAAGTTCTCATTGACCGCTCGCAGGCTGATAATGGAGGGGACAAGCGAATCTGGCGAATTCGCAAATGAGTGGTCAACGTAAAGAGAAGGGGCCACATGTGGTGGAACTCAATACTGCTATCCCAGATCAACTAACAATGCAATCCTCGCTACCATGGAACCAAATGCCATCAAACAAGAGATCACTGAGATCCGCCAGAACATTGCAGCACTAAAACGACGCTACGAGCGCAACATTCAATTGCATGCTGCTACTTGTGTGGAGAAACGCGCCATACAAATTGAACAACAGAAGTTACAGCGACTCAAACGCCAATGTCCAGCGGTGAGTACCTCGTGGGAGGACAGTTTCGCGGTAAGCTAGTATACAAACTCGCTCCATACTGGTCCAAAAGTAATTCTGCCAGATCGTCGTTCATGGAGTGAAACGAACGTTTCAGCCACCTGAGCCATGGCTTGGCTAAATCGGTGCCTTGCACGGTGTTGAGCAGCAATATGTTTGTATCGTAGAACAAAACAAACAACCTAAAACAACAACACCATGGCATTCAGAGCAGACCTTGAGATCGACGGCAAACAATACAGATTGTTGCATTGCAGTTATTCATTGCAGCGCAGCGTGGATCCTACCGGACGACCATCATCAGAAGTTAAAGGCGGTACCATTAGCTTCGAGATCGAAAGCACCGAAGACACTTCCTTGTGGGATCTGATGATCGCACAATTCAAAAGTGTGGACGGCACCATTACCTTCAAAAAGCGGGATGAAGATGCTAAGATGAAGGAATTGAAATTCGAGACCGCCTACGTTGTTGACCTCTCCGAGAATTTCGACTCAGTGGGTGGTAACCCAATGACCCTCTCATTCACCCTTTCGGCGCACAAGCTCACATTAGGCAGCGAAACACACGTGAACGAGTGGCCTGTGTAAAGCAATAAGGTTAGTGGGAAGAGCGATCCAGATGGGTCGCTCTTCCCACGTCCTTTATGCTTTGTACTAATGATCGTGTTCCCACAAGAGCCCAACGTGAGGGGTCCTATGGGACAAAGACCCTACCATTGGTGCAATGAGGTTGCACTCTTTTAATGAGTAGTGATAGAATTGACATTGACTTGATTGACACTCCCCCACAGATCATGAGCTACATTGAAGAACAAACCAAACTAAGTTCCTGCCTTAAGCGATTGCAGAGCGCACCGGTGGCCGAGATATTGGCCGATCGGGAATTTCAATACTTCAACAAATGGCGCAACCGTTTCAGTGATCGCCAAACGCACAAACTGATCCAACTACCACCATATAACCCTGCAACTCCCAAATTCAAAGATGAGCTGGGTCGAATTTGGCATGAAGTAATAGATAGCTCCCAAATGCACAGCGATAAATGGAACTGGAACCCGTATACCATACTGGCAGATAAAGGCCAAAGTTTGCGTAACAGTGAGCGGAACAAAAAGCAGCGTACATGCCGTAAGTTCATTCGTGAAGCTGAATTGCCAGGATACGTGGGGGCAGAAACAGAAATGGTAATTGCACGCAATGGCAACCGTATGATAAGTGGAGACCGGATGGAGATCTTCCGATTTGCTTCCAGTGGTCAGCTGAGCAACCGCTCCCAACATGGTGGAAATGTATCCAGCGATGGCTTGCACGCCAAATTTGATATTGCGCCTCGCCAAAAATTCGGTCATCAAGCCATTATGTGCTATCCGGCACCACCTGTGCGTATAGTCGACTTCGTTGACCTTCTGGATAGCAATGAGGTGGATCTGAAGAATATGTTCAAGAGTTATTTCTAAGAATGTTACAAAACAGTTCCATAGTAAAGACCATCCTTACGGGTGGTTTTTTAATATGCAGTTTCCCAATTGCTTCAACCACGATCGTAAAGGCCAATGCCAGCGTTTTTAACCTTGGTGCGTAAAACTGAGACTTCGGAACTGCTTCAGCTTTCAACCTCAACCTTAACTCCGAACTCTCTACCAACACCACCTGCATTCAAGCATGTCGTTCATCCATCCAAACCCATCCTACATGTGTTGGGTCATCGCAACCGCTCACTACCCCAATATACTTGTATCATCAAACTAGAACATTCACTAAACCTTGAAACACCATGGCATTCAGAGCAGACCTTACCATTGACGGAAAAGAATACCGACTGATGCATTGCAGTTACGCCCTGCAACGTAGCAAGGACCCCACCGGCCGCGTATCATCGGAAGTGAAAGGTGGAACCATCAACTTCGAGATAGAAAGTACTGAGGATACCTCCTTGTGGGATCTGATGATAGCACAACACAAAAGTTCTGAAGGAAAGATCGTGTTCAAGAAACGCGACGAAGATGCCAAGATGAAGGAACTTTCATTCAAGAATGCGTACGTGGTAGAGCTTAGTGAGAAATTTGACTCTGTAAGTGGCAACCCAATGACATTGAATTGCACTATTAGTGCACAGCAACTCACATTGGGCAGTGAAACGCTGGAGAATGAGTGGCCGGTATAGTGGGATCAGATAGAAATGCAGGCTAGTTGGAACTGGCCTGCATTTCACATTTCTAAATCACTGCCGTCCGGAACAATCCTAGCTCGGCAGATTGACGTTCTGGAAGACCTGGTTTTGTTGAACTGGTCTGCTGGACACTAAAGTTAGGGTGGTCCGAAGTTAAAAAACGTAAGTTGTTGAGTTGG
>Ga0209063_1000027_pt1 | contig 191438 bp, 152 predicted proteins | sample KloWWTmeKNB19Kit_FD_187177 | JGI IMG/M metagenome (GOLD analysis project Ga0209063, IMG submission 187177) | Active sludge microbial communities from Klosterneuburg, Austria, studying microevolution and ecology of nitrifiers - Klosterneuburg... | ecosystem: Engineered > WWTP > Aerobic digester... | reverse complement strand
CAACGGTGACATCGTATTGATACACATCCAAGACCGAGGACACATAAAGGAACTGACCACTGGGCGAAAACGCAACGCCTCCCATCTGGTTATAATCCTCTATGGCGATATGAACCGGGTTGGACAATAATCCTGTACAACGATCAAAGTCAAAAATCTCCAGGTCATCCTCCAATCCATAGTAGTACGCGAACTTGTCGCCATTGGGTGAAAAGCAAACCTGACCAACATCTCTGTGCCTGATCATGCCAATTGATTGTTGGAAAGGCCCTTGAACACCGCTAGCTGTAATCAACATTCGATAATAGACGCTAGTGAACTGTTTATGACAATACACCCACCAATCACGGCCATTAGCGTGTCGAACTGCAGTTATTTTCCCTTTATTAAGAGTGTCTTCCAAGAGAATATTATTCTTAGTAATGACAGAGCCCAAGCCGTTGTTCGCATCCATATCAATAATCGAATAATACAGATAACTGGCATATGATCCCGAGAATTCATCCAAAGTCCCGTGAAACAAATAGTACTGTTCATCATTTGCAGGGTTTGGAATGATTACAGCCAATTGTGATCCATGCAACCCCTCCGGATAGAGGGAAGTATAGTAGCTTGGACTTAATCCTGTTCCATTTTGCATGGTGTCACCTATGGCATCAGCCACCCATGCACCGTTGGTGCTGAAAAGCACGTTGCCAAGGTCATCAGAAATATTCGCATTCGCCCGACTGTATCCGATATCACGGTACTGATAGTAGATATCAGGCGTACCAGAACTAAAATTGACGTTAGTGCCACCCCACGGTAAGCCCGCGTAATTCTCGTACCCCATCAAGAAGAAATTATTCAAGCCCTGCGCGAAGCCTTGGCGGCTTACCAATTGGCCAGCCACCAAGGCGATCGTTATGCAGATCGAACGCATCTTTCTCGGTTGGGGTATCATCGCACGATCATCAATTTACCAGTTCCAATGGCATCCGCGCCACTGCTTACCACATAATGGTATGCACCTTGCGTCAATTCCGCTGTGCTGAACGCGTGGCGTTCATGTTCCGAGCTTAAGCCGTGCCGTAATACTTCTTTGCCCAGCGCATCGTAGATGACTAAAGTGCCATTTTTGTCTTCGGCCATGCTGTACAAGAGGGTAGCAGCGTCATCAGTCGGGTTCGGTTGGATACTCACTTTTGAGACAGCGTTGAGTTCCAAGTTCTTGTAGATGATGCCATGTTGCAGACAAAGGTTGGCATCGTCGTATTCCACATCGTCATCGATCAGTGCATAAAGTGAGCGTGCACGGAATACCGCGTTACCACCCACCAGTGGGCACTGGTTGGCAATCGCGAAGAGGTCACTGGTCTGTGTTGTGGTGAAATCGTCCACGTCCTTACCGATGGTGGCCAGATAAACCTCGTTTACTGTTTTCGCGTTGCCTTCTATCAATTTAGTCGTTACGATACTTGAGTTTGCCAACTTAACTCCATCGGCAGTGAGCACGTTGGAGGCGTTGGCACTTAGTAATCCGCTAGCCAAGACCAAGAGGGCGTATATTCTTTTCATTGTTCCAATATTATTCGAACAGCAGCGCTTTGTGCCCCCCAAGCTAACCTACAGTTGTAAATACCCGCCGCCTGGCCGTGCAGCCCAACTTTATGCACTTGGCTCCATGCTGGCAGTTGCGTACGGAGCACAAGCCGCCCGGAAACGTCGCGCACTTCTACTTCACCGGCGAGACTTTGCACCGGATAACTCAACATGAAGTCGCCAGCACTTGGGTTCGGATAGACATTTACGCCGAGCCGTAGCGATTCTTCAAGCACCCCAACATTGATCCCCAAGCTATCGCACACACTCCCATCCACCGGCCCCAAATGGTAGTTGGGGTGGTTGGGGAGGGAGTTGCTGAAATAGCGTGTCAGATCAATGTCATGCTGCTCGATGTTACATGCCAACCCTGCGGAATCCGGAGAGTGGATCACGTGCAGTTTATCTGTGCTATTGCCAGTGCCAATGTAGATCTTACCATCCGGTGCGAGTTGAGCGATGTCGAACAAGGTTGCCAACGGCGGGAATGGGGAGTACGTACTGTCCCATTCGGCGATGAGGACCTCGGATGCAGCCAGATCCGGTGCCTCGGTGTCATATTGGTACACATTATCCACATCTGTTATGTAAAGGTACCGACCGTTCGGTGAGAAGGCGGCTCCATTTCCAAACTCCAAGTCCGTGTACGTGACCGACACTGGTGATGAAAACAAGCCTGTGCATCGATCGAACTCAAACAACTCCAGACCAATATCCCGCCAGTAATAGGCGAACTTGGTCCCATCGGGCGAAAAACACACTTGCCCCGTAGCCCAGATACTGAGATCGCCAATGGACTGGGTGCCGTCCAAGTTGATGCCTGCTGGGGTGATCAAGTAGCGATAGAAGGTATTGGTGTTCAGTATGCGGCAGAAGGCCCACCAATCGCGGCCGTTCGCATGACGTACCGCTGTCAAGTGCCCCAGGCTGATCTCATCGTCCAGGATAGAAACGTTCTTGCTCACCACAGCACCCAAACCCCCATCTAAACTCATGTCGATGGTCGTGAGAAGCAGGTGCTCTGCATAGATATCGACGCTGTTGTCGATGGTCATGTGGAGCAGATAGTAAATGTTAGAGTCTTCGGGCTTGGGTAGGATCAATACGATTTGGGAACTGTATAAACCCTGCGGATATTGGTTGGAGTAGGATCCAGGATTCAGGCCACTTCCGTTGACCATCGTATCACCTAAGGCGTTCGCGACGAATACGCCGTTCGTGCTGAACAGAAGCACTCCATCCAAATCAGAAATGTTTGCGCAGGTACGACGGAATCCGATATCGCGTGAGGTCGTATTGAGAACGAGATTTCCGCTAATGAACTGCAAATCAACACTACCGTATGGAGGAGGGTAGCCACTCCCGAATCCACCCAGCCAGAGGTTGTTCAATCCTTGCTGGGCCTGAACTTGACACAAGGGTAATAACCCTTTTAACAAGCCGAAGCAGAAACAAACAAGGAACGCCAACCTGATCATCGCGTACCGCCCTACTTAGTGAACGATCATGAGCTTACCCACACCAATTACCCCGGAAGGTCCTCGAACCTAAACCCACGCAGGGTGAACCCCAGCTGTTCCTCGAAGACAAACCTCCGCCGGGTCTGTCCGCTGCTCCCGGCCTTGAGCCGGGAGCAGCGGTCGACCCTGCGGCATGCTAGCGTAATCGACAAGCCTTTCATGACTTTCAAGATCCATCAATTGTAACGCAAGTTAACTGCATTAAGACCACAGGGTGACCCGTCCTAAAATAAGTTTACAGGTTTTGTTTGATGTCCGAAGATAGATTTACGGTTATTGTTTCGTCCTGATCTGGGTTTACGGTTGTTCGCTTTTTATAGTAATTCTTCCAGGAGCGTTGTACATGGAGTTGATTGTTATGGACGTGGTCTGGGGTGAACATGCTTATGCTGGCATGTGGTCTTTGAGTGTTGTATAGGAATACGGCACGATCAAGTTCCACGCGCACATCTTCTATTGTATCAACATGGCCCAAGTCCAAATACTCCTGTTTGAGTATGCCGTTAAGCCTTTCGGCCACAGCGTTTTCCAAAGGATCACCGTTTTCGGTCATACTGATCGTAATGCCATTGTTTTGGAGCATTAAACCCACGCAGGGTAAACCCCCGCTGCTCCACGAAGACAAACCTCCGCCGGGTCTGTCCGCTGCATTTGAGCGGTCGACCCTGCGGCATGCTAGCGTAATCGACAAGCCTTTCATGACTTTCAAGATCCATCAATTGTAACACAAGTTAACTGCATTAAGACCACAGGGATCACCACGGTGCTCCTTTCCCATCCAAGTATCCGTATTCATGGTATGCCACTAATGGGGCAGCGCGTTGCTCTCCTCGCACATAGAAGGCGAAGCTGGAATGTGGATATTCAACAGCATCTTCCGCTAACCGCCATTTCTTACTGATAGGATTAGCATGGATATACTTCAACTTCGCCTCGATCATCTTACCACTGAAACATTCGATCAGATCAGTGGAGGTTGCGAAAACACGGTGTTTCTGTCCACGTGCAACATCAGAAGGGCGCAGTCCGGAACTCAATTGCGTTAGAATGGAATTTCGGCCATCTGCTTTCAGTCTTTCGATGATCTCATACGCTAATAATCGTTTGCCATTGCTCAGGACCGTATTGATAGCTCCATCTTGTGGAACTCGGATCACAAAATGTGCATGGTTGGGCATAATGGCATAACCAAAGAATCGGTATCCAAGAGAATGAGCTTGGTGCATCCAGTTGTACACCAGATCATATCCGTTCACTTGTTCCAACAATGGCAGCCATTGATAACAGGTGAACGTCGCGAAATAGACCGCGTCGGGTTTGCTACGCAACTTACGAACGGCCATACGTCGAATGTATCGCTAATTCCGGCACAAGGGCGCAGGGTCGTCTGCCGTACGGCAGACATTCCGCAAGCCTACTGAACCGGTGGAGGCTTGTCTGCGTGGGTTTAAGCGTCATGTGAAATCGTTATCGCGTCTTCGATGTCGCAGGGTCGTCGCCAGAGCACGACAGACCCGGCGAAGGTTTGAGGGCATGGTGTTCCGGATCGTGATCCGAAATGGGATGCGTATTTGAGGTGATGTAGTTGGGCATATGATCATGCACACCGTACAACAACAAAGACCTGCCCCTCTCTTCCCTGGCGATCACACCAACCTACCTTCGCAGACCAACAGAAAAGGAAGCACAATGCGACGCGGTACCAAAGCCATTCACGCAGGCGTAGAACCTGATCCAACAACCGGGGCGATCATGACCCCGATCTACCAGACCAGCACCTATGTACAGTCGGCACCTGGCGATCATAAAGGCTATGAATACAGTCGCACGCACAACCCAACGCGGACAGCTTTGCAAAAAGCGCTTGCCGAATTGGAGAATGGCAAACACGGTCTCTGTTTCAGTAGCGGTATGGCGGCGATCGATGCGGTCGTGAAATTGTTGAAACCCGGTGATGAAGTGATCAGTACGAACGATCTATACGGTGGTACTTATCGCATTTTCACCAAGATATTCGAGCATTATGGGATCAAGTTCCACTTTGTGGATATGAGCGACCCGGACAATGTGAAGGCCAACGTGAATGCGAACACGAAACTGATCTGGGCCGAAACACCAACGAACCCGACCTTGAAGATCATTGACATCAAGGCACTGGCGGCCATTGCGAAAACGCAGAAGTGCATGCTCGGTATCGATAACACGTTCGCTAGTCCTTATTTGCAGAACCCCATCGACCTGGGTGCGGATATCGTAATGCATTCAGTTACCAAGTACCTCGGCGGCCATAGCGATGTGGTCATGGGCGCATTGGTGGTAAAAAGCGATGACCTCAACGAGCGGTTGGCCTTCATTCAGAACAGTTGTGGCGCCGTACCCGGTCCGCAGGATTGTTTTCTGGTATTGCGCGGTCTGAAAACGTTGCACCTACGCATGGAACGCCATTGTGAGAATGGGAAAGTGATCGCCGAGTGGTTGGTAAAGCACCCGAAAGTGGACAAGGTCTACTGGCCAGGATTACCAACACACCCGAACCATGCCATCGCCAAGAAGCAAATGCACGGTTTCGGTGGTATGATCAGCTTCACCATAAAGGGCGATAAGTTGGCCGATGCAATGAACATCCTCTCCCGGACCAAGCTTTTCGCTTTAGCGGAATCCTTGGGTGGAGTGGAATCCTTGATCGGGCACCCGGCAACCATGACGCATGCAAGCATACCGCGGGAGGAGCGCTTGAAGGCGGGGTTGGCCGACAGCCTGATCCGACTAAGTGTAGGTGTGGAAGACGTGGAAGACCTTATTGACGATCTTGCTCAAGCACTGGCGTAATTCACGGATGTCTCTGGCCATTGTTCGTCGGGGTCCAGAAGACATCTGCCGAATTTCATGATCCCTATATGGAAGTGAGTTTCCACGTTAGCCCCGTTTATGGTGGGTCCCGAGACGAGCTGACCCTATATCTTTACGTTCCCTCATTGTTCGCAGCCCCTCTCCTCGCGACCATAATTTTCAACTATACATGCGCAATTTGTTACTAGTTATTCTCACCGTGTTCTGCATGCCTGTTATTGGTCAACAGGATGATGAAGGGTTTCGTTGCAATGCCAACAACCAAGATGAGCTGACCAAGCACCTGAACAACACCCCTGGTGCTTTCGAGGATGCCATGCATGCAAAAGGGTTGTTGGATGCTCGAACAGAAGGCTTTTCAGCCAATGCGGAACGTGGAGGTGACGAACCGTATATCATTCCAATGGTTTTTCACATTATTCACAACAATGGCGTAGAGAACATCACCGATGCCCAGGTCTATGATGCCGTAAGGATCTTGACCAACGATTACACGAAACAGAACGCGGACTGGCCGAACGTACGCCCAGAATTCCTGGACATTGTTGCCGATGTGAACATCGAATTCCGTTTAGCAACGCTTGACCCCGAAGGGAACTGTACGAATGGAATAACGCGTACTGTTTCCACCCAGACCTATGATGGCGATTTCGAGATGACGCAGTTGATCCAATGGCCTCGTGATCAATACATGAACATTTGGGTTGCAGCGTCCGCAGGAAGTGGCGTAGCTGGTTATACGTATTACCCTCAGTGGTTGGATAATTGGCCCGAAGCGGATGGTATTGTCATTGGCCATAATTACGTTGGGTCCATTGGCACGAGCTCCATTGGCACTTCCAGGGTGCTAAGCCATGAAACAGGCCACTGGCTTAACCTAGCGCATTGTTGGGGAAGTACGAATGATCCTGGCGAAGAAGACAATTGCTTTAGCGATGATGGGGTTTCGGATACCCCGAACACCGTGGGGTGGCAATCCTGTTTCTTGCAAGCAGCATCCTGCGGATCACCTTTGGATAACGTGGAGAACTACATGGAGTATTCCTATTGTGGCAAGATGTTCACTGTAGGTCAAGGAGACCGGATGATAGCGGCACTTACAAGTAATATAGCACAACGCTCCAACCTTTGGCAATCGAATAATTTGGCTCAGACCGGAGTTACCACGGACCCGGTTCTTTGTGCAGCGGATTTCCTGCATGGCAATACCGAGATCTGCACTGGAAGTACGGTCCAGTTCACGGATATCAGCTACAACAGCGTAACGCAGCGCACGTGGACATTTCCTGGCGGAACCCCAAGCACTAGCACTGATGAACAACCCATCATTCAATACGATGCTGCGGGGACGTACCCTGTAACATTGCTAGTGAGTGATGGTGTGAACGACCTGACCGTGAGCCAACAGGATCTGATCGTGGTCTATGCAGATACGGGCTATGCCATTCCGTTCAATGAAGGGTTCGAGGCACTGACCAGTATACCGGATAATGAATGGATCGTGCGTGACGTTGATCAGAACGGAACATTCCAGCTTACCTCAAGTGCTGCATCAAGCGGAGCGAACAGTATCATGCTCACCAACAACAGCAGCATGGTCGGCAGTCTGGACAATATCTACTCGCCCACCTATGACTACTCCAATGCTGGAGAAGTGGTCATTTCCTTCCGGTATGCGTTTGCCATGCGAAACGCGAATAACGATGACCGGTTACGGTTCTACGTTTCCAATAATTGCGGAACGACCTGGTCAATGCGCAAGCAGTTACGCGCCGGGATCGACCTTACTACGGGCGGTATCGTGAGTGGATCCTATGTTCCGAATGATCCAAGCGAATGGGGTTACGCCGTTGTGGACAACATAAGCTCCAATTACCATACCAGTGATTTCCGGATACGATTCGAATTTCTAAGTGATGGTGGCAATAACGTCTACATCGATGACATAAATCTATCGGGAACACCATTGGGGCTTGATGATCTTACCGCTACGGAAAACGAACTAGAAGTAGTTCCGAACCCGGCTACAGAATCCTCGTACGTGCAATTCATATCATCCGGATCAACTGCAATTGACCTTTCGATCATCGACCCAACGGGGCGTCTCGTCAAGACGGTATTCCAAGGAAAACCAGCTGTCGGTCTGCAACGAATATCGCTGCCTATATCGGAATTATCAGCCGGGTTCTATATGATCCAACTAGCACAGGGTGATCAGATCTATTCAGTCCGATTTACGGTGGATCATTCATATTGAGCGAATGGATCTGCGTATTCCCAAGAATGCTTTCGTCAGGTTTTTGCAATTCCTCAACTTAGTAACGCACTAGTGGCACCATGATCCAGTGGAACTTTGCAGAACTAAGACGAACTTCAATACTTTTACTACCCCCCTCATTTGGACCAAAACCTTCCTTTATGAAACTGTTCCTACCCTCGTTGCTCCTTTTGGCAATTGCAGTGCCTTCGTTACAAGCACAGAATGGAGATGTACCGTTCAGCTGTAAAGCGAACGACCTCCACCTTTTGGACCCTGCGCGCGCGGAAGACCCAGCTCTACTAGCACAGATAGCGACTTTGGAAGCGGAGTTGGAGGTATTCACCCAGGAATTTGCCCTGGACGCTTCACGAGGTGGTGGGAGTTATACCATTCCGGTGGTATTCCATATCATTCACGAGAATGGTCCTGAGAATATTTCCGATGAGCAGGTCTTTGATGCCATGCGTGTATTGAATGATGATTTCAACAAATTGAACAGCGATTGGCAGAACGTGAGACCGGAATTCTTAGGTATTGTTTCTGACGTTGGAGTGAACTTTGCACTGGCTCAAAAAGACCCTCAAGGGAATTGTACGAAAGGCATCACGCGAACGGTTTCTGCGCTTACGAACGTAGGTGATCAGGACATGAAGGACCTCATTCAATGGCCACGGAACAAGTACATGAACGTATGGGTATGTGCCTACGCGGATGGAGCAGCTGGCTATACCTATCGACCGGGTGCAGCTGACTTTTTCCCCACTGGGGATGGCATTGTGCTATTGCACAATTATACAGGTGCGATCGGAACCAGTTCCCCCGGCCGCTCACGTACATTGACGCACGAGACAGGCCATTGGCTGAATCTGAAACACACATGGGGTGATTCGAACGAACCCATTGTAACATCGAATTGCTCAGATGACGACAGCGTTAGTGATACACCGAATACCGTGGGTTGGACGAGCTGTGTATTGAGCGGTATTTCGTGTGGCAGTTTGGACAATGTTGAGAACTACATGGATTACAGCTATTGCTCCAAGATGTTCACCGAGGGACAGAAGACACGTATGATCGCTGCATTGAACAGCGGCACAGCACAGCGAAGCAGTCTTTGGACAACGAACAACTTGAATGCGACCGGTGTGGGCTCACCAGCTATCCTGTGCGCAGCAGAGTTCACAAGCAGTATTCAGGAAATATGCGCAGGCAGTACGGTCACATTCAGCGATGTGAGCTACAACAGTGTTAGCTCACGGACCTGGAGCTTTCCTGGCGGCACACCCAACACATCCACGGACCCGAACCCATCAGTGACCTACACCACTGCCGGAAACTACGCGGTAACATTGGATGTGACCGACGGCACAACGAATTTGTCCGTAACGACCAACGATCTAATAACCGTGTTGGCCAACCCTGGTGCAGCGGTACCATTCAATGAAGGCTTTGAGAGCATTAGCTCATTGAATGGATCTTCTTGGACGGTGTATGATCCGGACAACAACAATACATTCCAACTAACGAATGCAGCCGCATTCTCGGGAAGTAACAGTGTTCGTTTATTGAATACCGCTTCAATGACAACGCAATTGGACGAATTCTATTCCGAACCGTTCGACATGTCGAATGCCACTGAGATCGTTGTCACGTTCCGCTACGCATACGCTCAGCGCAATACCACCAACGACGATCGTTTGAGGCTGTACGTCTCCAACAATTGTGGTGACACATGGTCCATGAGAAAGCAATTACGCGGATCCAGTGACCTGAACACTGCCGGAGGAACGGTTTCAAGCAGCTTCGTTCCCTCTGGCGATCAATGGGGCTATGCTGAAGTGACCAATATCAGCAGCTCATACCATACCTCGGATTTCCGGATCAAATTCGAGAGTGAAAGCTATGGAGGCAATAACATCTATGTAGATGACATCAACCTGAATGGTATGCCGGTCGGGCTTGAAGAGCTTTCAGCGAACAGTGGCTCATTGATGATCATCCCGAATCCCGCTCAGGACAATGCTCAACTACTGATCGAAATGCCGTCCAGTGACCAAGTGGTCATTGACTTGATCGATGTTACAGGGCGAAAACTTATTGAATTGTACAACGGTAATCTGGCAGGTGGACCGCAACGGATCGACCTACCGATCTCCACACTTCGAAGTGGTGTGTATATGGTGCGTTCACAACACGGCGATCGCTCGGAAATGATCCGGTTCGTGGTGGAGTGACCGACGAATCCAATTTATTAAAGAAGCCCTTGCCATTGCAGGGGTTTCTTGTTTTGCAACTAGGGCTTCCCGCATCTGCGCTAAAGCGCTGTACGGGATGAATTTCTCCCCATGCCCGGCACAAAAAAACCCCGCTTTCGCGGGGCATTTTGTTGTCTGACCAGGGCTTCCCGCATCTGCGCTGAAGCGCTGTGCGGGATAAACTTCTCACCACGCTCGTAAAACAAAAAAACCCCAATTTCGTGGGGCATTTTGTTGTCTGACCAGGGCTTCCCGCATCTGCGCTGAAGCGCTGTGCGGGATAAACTTCTCACCCTGATCGGACAAAAAAAACCCCGCTTTCGCGGGGTTATTTTGTTGTCCGACCAGGGCTCGAACCTGGACTCTTCTGGACCAAAACCAGACGTGTTGCCAATTACACCATCGGACAATTTCACATTCTTTAAGCGACCATATTGGCTTAAGGAGGTGCAAATTTAACAAGATCCGCTATTCGGAGGGTGGTTCCACCAACTACTTTGGTATTTTCGCGGCTTATCGTTTCGCCCCCAGAGGAGTATGCCGTACAAAAAACTGAACATTATCACCGGTTGGCTTGTGTTCTTGGTCGCCAGTTGGACCTATATCGCAACCATAGAACCCACTGCCAGTTTCTGGGATTGCGGTGAATTCATCGCCACGGCGTACAAATTAGAGGTCGGCCACCCTCCAGGAGCCCCACTTTTCATGATCTTGGCCAGACTAGCTGGCGCATTCGTTGATCCGGAGACCGTTCCATACGCCGTGAACGTGTTGAGCGCTATGGCAAGCGCCTTTACCATATTGTTCCTGTTCTGGAGCATAACGCATATGGCGTACAAGTTGGCCACGCGCAATGGAGTTGTGGTAACACTAGGCGCTGTGATCGCGATCATGGGTAGTGGTGTTGTTGGCGCATTGGCATACACGTGGAGTGATAGTTTCTGGTTCAGTGCTGTAGAAGGTGAGGTTTATGCGCTGTCCAGCTTTTTTACGGCCATTGTATTCTGGGCCATTCTCAAATGGGAAAGCGAGGCCAACGAGCCGCATAGCACGCGCTGGCTCATACTCATTGCCTATTTGATGGGCCTCAGCATTGGAGTTCACCTATTGAACCTGCTTTGCATCCCTGCGATCGCCTTCGTTTACTACTTCAAACGGTATGAAGTTACCACGCTCGGTATCGTAAAAACGTTCATCGCATCGGCCGTGATCCTTGGTGCAATACAAGCGATCATTATTCCGGGCCTTGTTAAAGTGGCCAGCAAATTCGAATTGCTGTTCGTGAATGAAATGGGCATGCCCTTCAATTCCGGCAACCTGATCTACATCCTTCTTTTGGTGGGACTGATCGTATTTGGGATCCGTTACACGCAACGCAATGGGCTGGTCCTTTGGAACACCGTCATCCTCGGTGTAAGCGTGATCCTTATTGGATACAGCACCTACGCGATGATCGTAATTCGCAGTGCTGCTAATCCACCGATCGACGAGAACAATCCGGAGAACGTGTTCAACCTATTAAGTTATTTGAACCGTGAACAATATGGGGACCGCCCACTATTGAGCGGTCAGTTCTGGGATTCACCCTATTCGAATGAGCGTTTGGACGGGACTCCTGTATACACGGCCACCTATCTGATCAAGAAGAACGATCGACCAATTAAGAAATTCTACGACCGCTGGAGCGCACAACATTTCCTAGCAGAGCATCCTGACCATACGGTGGATCACGAATACATCATTACCGACCCACGCAAAGGAACCGAGGTAGTGTATGATCCGGATTTCACGATGCTTTTCCCCCGCATGTACAGCGCTCAGGCCAATCACGAAGATGCGTACAAGAGCTGGAGTGATTTCAAGGGAACGCCGATACGGACCACCGATCGGGAGAATAAACCAACGATCGTGTTCAAGCCTACGTTCGTGGAGAACATGCGTTACTTCTTCTCCTACCAGATGGACTGGATGTACGGCAGGTACTTCATGTGGAATTTTGCTGGAAGGCAGAATGATGTGCAGGGCCACGGGAACAGCATGGATGGCAATTGGCTATCCGGTATAAAACCTATTGATGCGGAACGGCTGGGAAATCAGGATCAGTTACCTCCGAGCATGACCAATAACAAAGCATTCAACAGGTTCTATTATTTGCCGTTGATACTGGGTCTTATCGGCATGCTTTATCAAATTGTAAGGCATAGTAAAGATGGCTCCGTAGTCGCGCTTCTGTTCCTATTCACCGGTGTGGCCATCGTGATCTACCTGAACCAAACACCGTATCAGCCACGAGAACGTGATTATGCTTATGTAGGATCCTTCTATGCATTCGCGATATGGATAGGCCTTGGTGTGTTCGCGTTATATGATGCTGCACGTACGCTTACTCAAAAGGAACTTATTTCGGTCCTAGGTGTTGCATTAGGTATCGGGATTCTGAAATATGTTGTGGAAACCGTACTTGGTGATGACCATGCAACGTCATACACATTGCTCTATATCGCGCTTCTGGGAGGAGGTGCTATTGCCCTGTTCCATGTATTAGGCAAAGCGCTGAAAAACGAAACAGTTGCTGGCGTACTTGCTACATTGATCGGACTTACCGTACCGTTGATCATGGTTGCAGAAGGATGGGACGATCACGACCGTAGCATCCGAAAACCAGCACGTGACCTGGCAAGCAACTATCTTGAAAGTTGTGCCCCGAATGCGATCCTCTTCACCAATGGCGACAACGATACGTTCCCACTTTGGTATGCACAGGAAGTTGAAGGCATACGCACGGATATCCGCGTAGTGAACCTAAGCCTGCTGAACACTGATTGGTACATCGATCAGCAACGCAGGAAGGCCTATGAGAGCGAACCAGTTCCTTTCGGAATGGCACCTGAGCTCTATCGCCAAGGAACGAGGGACGTTGTGGCGTTGATGCCGCGTGGGAATGATGGTTACCGCAACATCAAACAAATGATGGAGTTCGTTAGCAATCCGAAGAACACCGAAGTGCTGTTCCAACGCGGTGTTCGTGACTCGTATTTCCCGACCAACAAATTCAGTATTCCTGTGGATAGCGCAACAGTATTCGGCAACGGTACGCTCTCGGCTGCGGATACGAATTGGGTGCGCAGTGTGGACTTCGAGATCCCGCGGCAAATGCTCTTGAAGAACAGCCTGATGGTTTTGGACCTTTTGGCACACAACGATTGGGAGCGTCCCATTTACTTCGCAGTGACGACCGGACCGGATAGCTACATCAACCTACAGGACCACTTCCAATTGGAAGGACTCACCTATCGTCTGGTACCTGTAAAAAGCGAAAGCTCCAACCCGAATACGCAAGGTCGCGTAGCCGCGGATATCATGTACGAGAACGTAACCACGAAATTCCTGTGGGGCAATATGGACAGTCAGGAGCCGGTATATCTTGATGAGAACATCCTGCGCATGACCACCAACCTACGATTGCAACTAAGCAGTCTTGCTGAAGAGTTGATCGCCCAAGGAAAGGACGACAAAGCACTTACGATCCTTGACCTTTCGCTCAACAAGATGCCGGAACACAATGTTCCCTATGACCGGATCCTTTTACCGACCGTAGAAGCCTACTACGCGATCGGCGAGATCGAGAAAGGGAACGAACTGAGCGAGCGGATCTTTACGATCATGGAAGAGAACATGGTGTATTTCAATAGTCTGGAACCACGCTTCGCAAGTCATTTGAACAATGAAATGGCAATTGCACATGCTGTTATGGGACGATTGGCATCCGTGACATCGCGTTCTGATACAGCAAAGGGAAAATTACTGGAAGATCGTTTCCGAATAATGGAGGACTCGTATCAAGCCAAGCAATTGGAATTGCAAGGCGAAGGACGTCGTACCACCAGACAGTCGTTCTGAACGGATCGAATGGAGCAGCGGATCGGAGCTATGGCATCGGTCCGCTGTTGTATTTTAAGCCGTTGCTATCACTAGCTCGAATGTATTTCGCTCGAACGCCCTCCGTATTAAAACTGCTCTATCCTGGGCGGATCTGGAATATGGAACGCAAGGAACGTGCGGTATACTTGACGTTCGATGATGGACCGATCCCCCATGTAACGCCGTGGGTGCTCGAACAATTAGCTACTTACAATGCAAAAGCCACGTTCTTCTGTATTGGCAAGAACGCATCCGAGAATCACGAGATCCTAAAAAAGATCACGGAAGGAGGCCATACCATTGGCAACCATACGTGGAGTCATTTGCGCGGAACCAATACACCAACAGCAAGCTATATCGACGATGTGCAAGGCGCCGAAAACGCGTTGGGGCTTGGTGTGAATGGAAGTGAAAGGCTACTATTCAGACCGCCTTATGGGCGCATAACGAATGACCAGGTTCACGAGCTTAAGGACCGATACCGGATCGTGATGTGGGATGTCCTAAGCGGAGATTTCGATATGCGCTCAACGCCAGAGCAATGTCTGAAGAATGTAACAAGGAATATCAGATCCGGCTCCATCGTGGTATTTCATGATAGCGTAAAGGCGGAAGAACGGTTGCGCTACACACTTCCACGGACGCTGGAATACCTGAGAAATGAAGGCTACGCGATGAAGGCTTTGCGGTAGACCATTACAACACCTTGACCACCTTGTATTCCGTCCGTCTGTTCACGGCATGTTCTTCATCCGAGCATTCAGTTCCGGCAACGCACCTGTTCAGGATCCTGCTGCTACCAAAACCTTTTGCCACAAGCCTTTCCTTCGGCACCGCCTTGCTCACCAGATAGGCCGTAGCTGCTTCCGCTTGTTTCTGGGTCATAGGCTGATGCTTGGTCACATCACCACGAGCGTCCGTGTATACGCAGATCTCGATCACCAATTGTGGGTTCACCAGCATACGTTCTGCCAGCGCATCAAGCTCCGTCTTGGCCAGAGGGTCCAATGTAGCAGACGAACTGTTCCAACGAACGAATTTGAGGGCAATAGCACTGTCGAGAACGATCGGTTCAAATCGAAGATCACGCGCTTGATTCAGGTCGATCACTCCTTGCTTTATACCGATGGTTGAAACCGGAACGCTTTGCCCGAAGAACCCTGCTTTCTCAAAGAGCACCTCGAACTCCTCGTTGGTCTGCAAGCGCATACTGAAGTCGCCCCCGGAACCGGATCTGGTCGCCTCCGAAGAAAAACTACTGGTATTCACCACGCTGATGTTCATGCCTTCGATGAAACCAAGCCTGTCCTTATAGGAAACCGCACCGCGCATCCAGACACCTGCATCCGCAACCAAGTGCACATCACGCGTGGTGATCTGTTCCTGCTCAATATTCTCCGTACTGAAATGTCCTTGGCCATCGTAGCGACCGGCCATCTTGGCGACCACGCGGTAAGCTTTGTTCTTTTCAACTGGGAACGTGTATTCACCATTCGCATCCGTGAATGCTGTACCGATCAGTTTCTTGTCCGCATCATATAATTGAACTTCCGCAGCTATCACAGGTATTTCGAATTCATCATCGATCACATGCCCTGTACATAGGTAGCGTTCATCCAATGGGGCCAACATATCGAAGCGATAAATATCATCATCACCCATACCACCGGATCTGTTGCTGGAGAAATAGCCATGCTTATCCTCAGCATCAATGATGAACGCAAAGTCATCTTTCGGTCCATTGACCGGTGCTCCTACATTAACAGCAGACTTGTACATGCCATTCTCCATACGCTGCGCGGCATATACATCCAGACCGCCTAGGCCCGGGTGGCCGTTGCTCGCGAAGTACAATGTGCCTTTCGCACTAATGAACGGGAACAGTTCGTCACGGGACGTATTAATGGAATTGCCCAAGTTCTCAGGCTCGCCCCACTGACCACCTTGGTCACGGCATACGTAAATATCGGATCCGCCATACCCACCTGGCATGTCACTTACGAAATAGAGTGTTCTGCCATCCACGGAAAGGGCTGGGTGACCAACGGAGATCTCAGGATTGTTGAACAGGAACTGTTCCACATTGCCCCATCCATTGTTCTTCGGATATGCTTTGTAAATTCCTAACCTACTGATCCCGTTCTGACTTTTCTGTTTTCGACCTTTGAAGAATGAGTTACGGGTGAACCAGATCGCATCTCCGCTGTTGCTAGCAGTAGCAGGCCCTTCATGTAACTTCGTATTCACATCGCCTTCCACGACCTTGGCGTTCGAAAGATCCATATCCGATCCTCGTTCTGCGGTGAAGAGGTCCAGAAAGGGTTGATCATTCCAAGCAGCCCTTCGCTCAACGATCGTAGTAAGGTTCCTTGAGCTTGAGAACAGCACTTTATCGTTCCCTAGCCAACATGTACCAAAATCCGAGAACGGTGTATTGATACCAACAGAACGGACAGTGAACCGATCAGTATCCTGCGAAAGTTTTTTTGCAAAGCCGTTGATATTGCTCCGCCGAACATTCGCATCATCGGAAGATACCAAAAGATAACGATCCATCCATTCCTCAGCTTCTTCGTATCGTCCGTTGCTTTTCAGTACTTCGGCATAATTGTACATGTCCATTGGCTCACGGCTCATGAACTTCACCGCGGAAGCGAACCATTGTTCGGCTTCCATGGTCTTTCCTATTTGCATGTAGCTTTTGCCAAGACGTCGTGTAACGTGTTCAGTGACCGCACCTAATTCTGCAGCGATCGTGTACTCCGGAATGGCCCGTGAATAAGCCATTTGTTCGAAGAACTTATCCCCTTCATTCACGTGATAGTCCGCTTTGGTCTGAGCAATGGCTGATCCCATTGAGAACAAACCAATAACGACTATGGCTATGCGGAATAACATGGGTTCAGAAATAGCGCGGCGATATGGTTCTTCCGTTCACGAATTTCAGATCATAGCTCAACATGAGCTCATGCGTACCGGCATTGTATGCACCGATCTTTGTGGTTGTAAGATCGAACGCATAACCTGCTCGGAATTGATCCGTAATACGATATTGGCCCATCACTCCGAATGAATTTCCTACACGGTACATGGCACCGAACCAGATCTTTTCGCGGAACAGGAAATTAGCATTCAGGTCCAAAGAGAGCGGTGCTCCCTCTACCACACGCATCATAACCGACGGTTTGAATTTCAGGTCACGATCCAATTCAAAGACATAACCTCCCATAAGGAAATAATGGCGTGCTTCGGTGGATGTGACCAATGCCGTTGCACTTGCAGCATCGATAGAATTCGTTAGCAACTTAGGTGCTGAAAGTCCGATGTAGTATGTGGGGCTATGCCAGAAAAGGCCAAAACCGAAGTTGGGGAGAATGGTGGAGGAAATGTTCACACTTGCTGGATCGGGATCAACACTGGAGAGCGAACTTAGGTCCGCTTTGTAGAGATTAACTCCGCCTTTAAGTCCGAAGGCAAGCTGAGTTTTTTCTCCGGTCCGTATGCGATAAGCAAGATCCAAATAAGCTCCGGTCTGTTTCGTTGGTCCGATCTTATCATTGATGGCAGAGAATCCCAATGCGATCTTTTTACTTTTCAATGGTGTGTGCAATGCGAAGGTCTGCGTTGCCGGAGCTCCTTCGAAACCGACCCATTGATGGCGACTGAGCGCCATGATCGTAAACACATCGGCGCTGCCCGCATAGGCCGGGTTGAAGGCCAACGTATTGAACATGTACTGGCTGTACATGGGATCCTGTTGAGCAACACAAGGCAGTGGTGCCATTGCGCAGATCATCCCGATCGCTTTGATGATATGTCGGCGATGGATCATCTGTTCAAGTAGATGTATCCGGTGAAAGGCGCTTTGCTGGTACCAAGATCCAGCACATAGAAGTAAGTACCTGTCGGTGCAAGTTCTCCCATGATCGCTCCGTTCGAGGTGCCGTTCCAAAGAACTTTTACGTTATCATATCCGACTGCATCGAACACTTTGGCACCCCAACGATTGAAGATGCTAATGCTGTTTTTCGGGAATCCTTCAATTCCGGGAATGATCAACGTTTCATTTATACCATCTCCATTGGGAGAGAAGGTCTCTGGAATAAAGATCTCCGTAACGAAATCACACGGTGATGATGCGACAATACGGTAAGATCCGCATCCATAGGCATCGGTAATGAATGCTTCGAAGTCAGCGCTTGTAACAACAGGTGTACTGGTGAACGCATAGTTCTGCGCAGGGTCTATTGAACCTTCAGCTCCGCTCACAACATAAGATCCCGTGTCTCCACCTAGGATATTGAAGAGCACGGTATAGGTGCGATCCACCAAATTGCAGATCGTGATGGCCGTATCGATCCGCGGGCTGGAAACAACATCCACGCTCAACGTTGAGCTATAAGGGCCGCAACCGGGAACGTTGATCGTATACAAGAAATCGTAATTACCTGGCTGGATGTTCGTGGTATTCAAGTTCCCACCGTCCAGTTCACCGGTACCATCGAGATCCTGCCATGTACCAGTGGCCTGAGGTGTACCACTCAGCAATGGAAGCAATCCAAGGGAATCCGTCGTATCACAAACCAATACGGATGCATCCTGACCGGGGTCCGCAGGAGAATTGCTGAACAATGCAAGCGTAGCTACTCCATCTGGACAGATATTGTTTCCTGGTATGATATACGAATAGTTACCAGCAGGATCAGTACTCGGATCAAATGTTCCATTGAAACCAGGCTGAGGGCCTGTCCAAGTACCATTCAACTCAGGCGTTCCGCCAAGCTCAGAAAACAGATCGAAAGGCGCAGCTGTTGTACAATATTGAACGGAACCGCCAATACCAGCGTTCGGAAACGAGGAAGTCGTAACCGTTACCGTGGCGAACTGGTTCCCACATTGGGCATCAGACGTACTATAAACGAATGTTTCCGTGTTACCTGGCAAGATCAACGTAGCGTTCAATGCTCCTGTTACCGAATCGACAAGTGCAATAGAACCAGCAGGAGATGACCAAACACCACCACCATCAGGATTCCCGCCAAGCGCATTGAACAAAATGTATTGTGCATCGGACCCGCAAACCACGGCGGAACTATCCGTGCCCGGGTTAGAACCCAGACCAACTACAACAGTGACATCGCTGGAGGCCGCCGAACAAGGTGGGTTCGCCGCGAACGAATACCGCAATATCCATGTCCCAACTCCCGCGCTTGATGGGTCGAACACATTACCAGCCAACGCACCGGAACTATTCACATCAGTCCACGAACCACCTGGTGCAGCGTTCGGGCCAAGTGCAGCGAACACGTTCAATGAATCAATACCAGTGCAAACATTGAGCGTTGTTGGTACTCCGGCATTTCCCCCCACCACCACGGTCATCACCACTACTGAAGAATCGGACTCACATGGTGACGAGCCGGTTATCAAGTAGGTATATGAACCAGCGGCATCGTTACTTGGGTCAAATGATGCTGTATGGATATTTCCATCCGGATCCTTCCATACACCACCCGTCTGTGGGCCACAACCAAGCAGCGTGAAAAGGTTTATTGTATTTCCGCTGGAGCAAAGCGTTCCAGCCCCATCACACCCCGTGTTCGGAGCAATTGGTTCAGCAACGATGATGTTGGCGGTTGCAGGTGCACAGGGCGCTTGTGCCGTAACTGTATACGTATATGTACCCGGTGCATCAATGGCCGGTGTATAGATACCATTCCCTACATGCGGGTTTCCGTTGAAGGTCCATGAACCACCGGTCTGTGCAGTAGGCCCGAGTAGGTCGAACAAAACAGTAACACCATCATTTGAACACGTTGCGTAGTTCTGGCTCGCAATTCCCGCAATTGCCGCGGGCCTAACCGTGATGACCGTAGTCGCAGTATCCGCAGGGCAACCCGCTATGGCTGCTACGACATAATGAAAAGTACCGGTCGGTTCACTTCCAGGGTTGAACGTAGCTGGATGCGGAGCCCACACATTATTGAACCAGGACCCACCTGCATCAGGGTTCGAATTGAGCTGAATGATCAAATTGAAGGATGCACTTGAAGAGCATACCGTAGTACCGCCATTTGCTCCTGCGAAAGGAGCATCCACTACGTTAACAGTTACTATTGCCGAATCCGCTGGACAAGTAGCCGAACTGGACAAAAGGTATTTGAACATCCACGATGATCCAACAGGAACAGCAGTTGCATCGAAAACCGTTCCGCCGATCAATGCACCACTACCACCCAGATCCTGCCATGTTCCGCCACCTTGCGGGTTACCGGTCAATAGATCAAATAACACAACTTGAGATTGTGTTTCACAGACCGTTACGTCTGAATTATTACCTGCATTCAGCGCATTGGTCACGGTAACCATAACGGTCGAACTGGCATTACCGCAAGAACCTGCACCGGTCAATGTGTAGATATAGTTGTAGGTTCCAGGTGTGACTCCTGATATGTTGAGTTGGCCTGTTGGTGAAACAACACCAGCGCTATTCACATTCGTCCATGTGCCACCGACCGTAACCGAGGTGCCTAGCGCAGCGAGCAGGTTTACCGAGCCAGCACCCACACATGTGGTGATCTGCGCATCGCTCCCTGCATTCGGTGCTTGTGAGATCGTTATCTGGACCTGAGCGGTCTTATCATCACAAGGACCGTCTCCTAACACAGTATAGGTGTACGCGCCGTTTGCTGCCGTATCCGTGCCGAGGTTGGGACCGATAGCGTTATTGTTCAAGGTCCAGGATCCATCGGTATCCGGGTTACCTCCAAGCAGATCGATCAATGCAATTACCCCATCCGACGAACACAATGGCGCTACCGTATTGATACCAGCATTGGACTCTGGCGTTTCAATGATATTCACCGTTGCGCTATCAGCAGAACACGGGGCAGTTGCCATGATCTTGTACTTGTAGATCCCCGGTTGTGAATACCCAGGCGTGTAATTATCTCCTACTTGGACGCCATCTGGGTCGTACCAATCTCCGCCGGTCTCCGGACTACCACTGAGCACATCGAATAGCGGGAATTCAGGATCGCTGCTACACACTTGACGTGCTCCATTGCTTCCCGCATCGGGTGCGTGCTGTTCGATGACGTTGACCTCTGCAGTTGCATTTGGGCAAGGAGCCACCCCTGTAGATGTATAGACAAAGACACCGGCTGTATCCACACCGGGTAGATAGAAATTACTATGAGACGCACCAGATGCACTCACCCAATAAGAAATTGGATTAGGTGTTGCGCCAATAAGCAGGGTGAACATATTGATCGGATCATCATCATCACAGATGGTGATCAGCGCATTTCCACTGCCTGCATTGGGAGCTATGTTCACGGCAACGTTCACGATATTGGAGTCGCTGGGACAACCAGGCAATCCCAACACTGTGTAGACATAGACCCCTACAGGATCGGATGCCGTATTAAAAACACCGGGGTGGGAAGCATGTGTCGGTCTATAGTTCCAACCCCCACCTGTTTGTGCCGATGGACCTAGATAAGGGAATAGTGGGGTGAGACCTCCAGTGCTGCATAACGTAGCATTTCCATTTTCTCCTGCATTGGACGCTGGATTAACGCCGATCGTCAACGTGGACGACGTATTCGGACAAGTACCTGTTCCAGGAACGGTGTATGTATACGTACCAGGAGGCGTATTACCAGGAATGAAAAAGCCATCCATGGTATTTGTTGAAGGTGCAGGCCCTGTCCAAACACCTCCTGCAGCTGGCGTACCGGTCAACCGCGTGATCATGTTGAACCCTTGTGATGGGTTACACACGAATATGGAATTAGAGCCACCTGCATTTGGTGGCGCTGCCAATGTCACAACTACTTGTGAACTATCAATGGTGCATGGTGCCGCTCCTACAACCCTGTATGTATAGGTACCTACAGTAGAAGTACCCGGTACAAAAACGCCATTGCTTGCACTTGCGCCAGGACCGGTCCAAGACCCCGAAGCATCCGGCGTACCGTTCAATCCAGTGATCAATTGAACACTTCCACCGTTCGAACAAATATTCAACGAGCCATTGGTACCCGCAACCGGTCTGCGATTCTCAATGATGGTTGCCGTAGCCGAACTGTTCAGACATGGTGGATCGCCAGTGACCGTGTACACATACGCTCCGGGCATGCTGGTCCCGGGAGTATAGACCCCATCATGAGGCAGCGCATCCGGTCCGACCCACGTGCCTCCTGGTTGCGCTCCGACCAGAACGCTGATCAACAGGAATACAGAATTATTACTACAAACTGTGCTGGTTCCGTTCGCCCCCGCAGAAGCCGCTGTTTCAACGGACACCGAAAGGCTGGATGTTGCATTTGCACAAGGCGTTTGACCCACCACAGTGAAGATATATACGCCTTGCGGATCCACACCGGGGATGAACAAAGGCCCGTGTGGTTGGCTATTGAAGGACCACGTCCCTGCTTGCGGCGTACCACCCAATCGGGAGGTCATGTTGAATTGCGTACTGTTCGAGCACACTGAAGTGTTTGCGGAAGTGCCAGCATTTGGCGCAATTACCTCCGTAACAGTAAGTGTAGCTGTAGCATTTGCGCAAGGTCCGGCACCTAGTACACGATACGTGAATGTGCCTGATATATCCACTGCGGGATCGTACGATGCACCGTGTGCTACAGCACCTCTGAACCAATCACCGCCACCCTGAGGGGATCCACCCAAAAAGGGTAACATGTTGAATGCAGCACTGTTGCTGCATGTGGTCGTAGATCCATTCTGACCCGCGTTCGGCGCACTATTCACCGTTACGGAAACTTGGGCGCTTGAAGCAGCACAGGAAGGTGTTCCGGCCAATGTATAATTGAACGTATAGGTTCCAGCAGTAACCATGGTCGCATTGAAGATCTGACCGCTCAGTGCTCCGGTTGCAGAGAGGTCCGCCCATGTTCCGCCAGTCTGTGGTGAACCTGTAAGCCCTGTAAATAGATCCACGGATGCATTCGTTCTACATACATTGAGCGCCCCGTTCGTGCCCGCATTAAGTGCAGGTACAATGATCACCTGAACCGTGGATACATCTGCAGCACACAACCCGATCCCGTCGACGGTGTACGTAAAATCGTATGTTCCTGGAGGGAGCCCAGGCGGTGTAAATGTTGAACCAGTGAGGTGTCCGGTTGAATTCGTTGCTACCCATGTTCCGCCGACATCTGGTGTGCCACCCAATAAGGGAAATAGGTCAATGGAAGCAAGGTCCGCACAAACCGTAGCGGTTCCATTCGATCCTGCATCCGGACCTTGGTTCACAGTTGCGGTGACTGTTGCTGTTGCGTTGGTACACGGTGCAACGCCAGTCACGGTATAAGTGTATATACCGGGCATACTTGTACCAGGAATGAAGACGCCCGTACTCGCGCCGCCGGGTCCGGTCCATACGCCACCCGCATCCGGTGTGCCGCCGAGGATCGTGAATAGCTGAACAGGACCATCCGTTGAACAGCGTTGAAATGCGGCACTGGTTCCAGCAACGGGCTGTCTATTCTCGTTCACTACCAGAACGGCCGAGGCAGAAAGGCAAGGTGTTGTCCCTGCAACGGTGTATGTGTATCCACCTACTTGCGAGATGCCCGGTTGGTAATTGCCACTGGGCAAAGCCGTACCATCCGGTCTCGTCCATGATCCACCCGCCTGTGGTGTTCCTCCCAAAGCCGTGATCAATGCGAATTGCGCAGCGCTACTACACACTGTGATTGTTGCATTGTTTCCTGCATTTGGTGCAGCGATAACGTTCACCGTTGCGAATGCCGTATCATTTACACATGGTGAAGTACCCTGTACAACGTATGTGTACGTTCCCGGTGTACTTGTTCCTGGGGTGAACATTTCAAGCACAGTCGTCATTGACGGACCGAGCCAAGTACCGCTTCCATTCGGTGTGCCACCCAAAGCCGTGATCAAGTTGAACGGTCCATTGGTGCTACAGACCGTGATCGATCCATTGATCCCTGCATTCGGTGCAAGCACCCTGTTCACTTGCACAACAGAAGAGGCACTCGCGCATGGTGATGTACCTACAACCGTATACGTGTAGCTGCCACCTGGTTGCGTTGCCGGGATATATGTCCCATTATGCGCAGTACCATCGGGTCTGGTCCATGTGCCCGTTATTGCCGGAGAACCACCGAGCAGTGTAAACAAATTCACATTGCTTGCATCACTACAGATCGTTATCGTGCCGTTCGTTCCTGCATTGGGTGGAGATACAACCGTGATCGTAACCGTTGCCGTAGCATTTGCACAGGGAGCAGTGCCAACAACGGTGTACGTATACGCACCAGCGACGTCAGTTCCTGGAGCGAATGTGCCTGAATGCGGAGCACTAGCCGGCGTCGTCCATGATCCAGTAGCATTCGGTGAGCCACCGAGCAATGCAAAGAGACCGAATGATGGACCATTTGAACAGGTTGTGAACGTTCCGTTATTTCCTGCAACAGGTTGTTGAACAATGGAAACCGTAACCACTGCGGAAGCACTGGCACATGGTGCTGCACCAGCCACAGTATATGTGTATGCACCGGGCACATCGGTGGCCATATTATATGTTACAGGATGGGCCAGACCAGTGGGGCCAACCCACGTGCCTCCCGCAGCGGGTGTTCCACCGAGTGAATCGAACAATGAGAAGTTCGATGCGTTCGAACACTTTATAACCTGCGCGTTACTACCCGCATTTGGTGGATCATTCACTGTTACCGTAACCGTGGCAATTGCATTCGCGCATGGCGCGAGACCTGCAACCGTATAGGTGTACACACCTGCCGAACTTGTACCTGGAATGAATGTACCTGAAAATGCCCCACCACCTTGTGTGGTCCATGTACCTCCTGCGTCCGGAGTTCCTCCCAAACTTGTGCTGAGCTGAAAATTTCCATCGGTGCTACATACCGTTCTGGTTCCGTTGGTCCCAGCATTGGGTGCTTGCCTTTCAGTAATTGTAAGCGTTGCTGTTGCATCCAGGCAAGGTGCTGTTCCTAAAACCGTATACGTATACACACCACTAATATCCGTTGCAGGAGTATAAGTCGCTGCATGTGCAACTCCACTAACTGGACCGGTCCATGACCCTGTCGCTGCAGGCGTTCCGCCTAAAAGTGGGCGCATTGGAAACGGCGCATCACTGCTGCAAATGGTCGCTGCATCACTTGTACCAGCGTTTGGCGCTACAACTTGTGTTATGGTTGCAGTGGCCGAAGCTGCGGCACATGGTGGTGTGCCAAGTACGGTATAGGTGTAGATGCCAGAAGCGGAACTACCTGGCGTGAATGTAGCAGCAACCGGAAGACCATTGGGGCCTGTCCAAGCTCCGCCGGGGTCAGGGCTACCGGTAAGCAGCGTGATCAAATTGAACGCTGATCCATTATCACAGACGGTACGCGATCCACTAACACCGGCTTCCGGTCCTGTGATGATCGTGGCGGCCCACCCTGAAGCAACTACTGTGGCATTGCTGGTCCACTGGAAGGTTAGACAACCCGTTGCTCCGGTAGCTAGAAACGATTGACCTGTAAGATCATTGGTAGAGCTACCCGTCGCTAGGATCGGAGCCGCGGTGGTTGCTCCGTTATACACTACCAGTATATCGCTACCCGCTAAAGGCTGAACCGCGAATTGTGTGAACGTGACCGATGAAGCAGGACCAGCGCCCGAGCCTCCTGTGGGGCATAGCACAACGGTGAACGTTTCAGAATTACCGTAGTTACCGGCCGCTCCACCAGAATCATAGAACGTACCTGAACAGGAGTTTATCACAAGACCGTCGGAAGCAACGAAGACTTGGGCAATACTTCCAGAAACTCCACAAGCCATCAAAAGCCCTAACGAACACCGCAGGGACAACCGTTTAAAAATGGTATTCAGTAGAATCGCAGTCACCGTGAATTATTCAATCCAGAAAAGGGAAGCCAAAGGTAGCGCTAATAGATCATTTGGACCCTTTAGGCTTGCAATTATCAAAGGAAATTGGCGACGAATGACCCAAATCGACCGACGAATGACAAAAGAAGCACGGCCTCCCTAACTAATAACCCCACAAACTCCCGTATTTACACGGCTATTCACCATGCTCGAGGTCAACATTAGGTGGCACAAAATGCCTTCCTGGGCACTCGTGAATTCAACTAGATCCAACCGCGAAGAACGAATTACTCACCGCCTGCAGGCACCGATTTCTTTGTTTTCCCGATCGTTATGGCAAGCATCACTTCGTGTGAACCGGTGCTGTAGTTCTGTAAGTTGGACGTGATCATATCGTATGAGTAGCCGAACTGAAAGGTCTGCTTGTGCCAATAACCGAGCATTACACTGATCGCATCATTCGTTCTGTAGGATGCACCCAACCACACCGCATTCTTGTATTTGATCGTGGCCGTAAGATCTACTTTGAGTGGTACCGGGTCCACGTACTTCAAAAGGAAAGAAGGTTCGATCCGCCAATCATCACCCAAGAAGAAGCGATAGCCTCCAGAAACATAATAGTGTTGTTGCAGTCGACTCAAACTACTGGTGGAACTCTCCAAGAACGTGATCTTATTACCAAGGATCTGAGGAGCCGTTGCACCCAACCAGAATTTAGGATGGTAGAGGTAAAACCCGAATTTGGCATCGGGTTTAATACCGCCGCGCAACTGATCGTCGATGACTGGATCATTGGGGTCATGGAAATCGATCTTGGAACCATCGATCAGGAACTGGAGCATACCTGCGGAAAGTGCAAATGAAAGCTTCAGATCACCTGTTATCTTGAAATGATACGCATATGAGAACTGCACACCAGTGCGTCTTGTTGGTCCAACGTTATCCGTAAAGATGTAGCCACCAATACCCATTTTCTCACCTACCGGCGTTGCGCCGCTGAGCGTAAACGTGCGTGGAGCATCCTGTATGCCCACCCATTGGGTGCGATGGCCACTACGCAATTCAAAGAATGGTCGACTTCCCGCAACGGCCGGGTTGATGATATAATCGTTGAACTGGTATTGGGAAAGCTGAGGTAATTGTTGTGCAATGGCGCCATTCAACGCCAAGGTCAGGATTCCCACTAGGATATGTCTTAGGTTCATCATGGCGTTATCGTATCACAGTTAATGGGCCTGTGTAAGCATCAGGGAACAACGGGTCGTTCAGCTTTATCACATAGTAGTACGTACCCACTGGCACGTATCCACCATTATACCTTCCATCCCACGGTGTTCCGTATCCAACACTTTCAAACAGCATTTCCCCCCAACGGTTGTATATCTCAACTTCCATCTGCGGGAATTTATCCACGAAGTCGATCTGCCAGTATTCATTGTACCCATCACCGTTCGGCGTGAATCCAGATGGGAATACCACGTCCGGCAACACAGTGACGAGTACCGAATCAACTGCGACACAACCATTCGGTCCGGTGACCGTTACGGTGAACCACGACGTTACATTAGGTTCCGCTTCAGGGTTTGAAGCGCCGTTACTTGAGAGCACTGAATCCGGAACCCAGATGTACGAAGAACCGTTCGGCCCTGTTGGTGATCCTCCTAACGTTACGGTTCCGCTCAAGAAAATAAATTGATCCGGACCTGCATCGGCGATCGGCAACTGAATTACCGTTATCGTTACCTGATCGGTCGATGTACACGGACCATCAATTGCAGTCAATGTGAACGTATGGGATCCTGGAGCTAACACACCAACATCGATCACTGCGGATGTTCCTACTTCAATATTCTGATCGTCGGTCCATAAGTACGACGTCGCACCTGTACTTCCGGAACCGTCCAGAAGCGTGATCGTCCCTGTGCATTGTATCACATCCGGTCCCGCATCGGCCTGCACTGGACTTAGTGCATTCACCGTAACAGTAGCTGTCGCTGTACACAAGTTATCATCGGTCACTGTCACGGTGTACGACCCAGGGGCAAGGTTCGCAATATCCTCCGAAGTGGAAGTAAAATTGTTAGGCCCTTGCCAAGCGATCACAGTTTGTCCGGTTCCTCCGCCGATCGTCGAATTGATGAGGCCGTCCGTCGCAGTAAGACAACTTGCATCCACCACAGTATCAATGATAATGGTCACGGCAGAGGGTTCACTTATTGAGAAGATCAATGTCGTATCACAAACGGTTCCATCATCGATCGTAACGCTTATTACTCCCGGACATAAAGCCGTTGCCTCGTTCGGTATAGGACCGTTCGGTACTGTCCAAGCATACGTGTACACACCTGATCCACCTGTCGGGGCGAGCACGATGCTACCATCACATGATCCATTGCAAAGAATATCCTGCTGTACCACATTCGGATCGATCGGAGCATAAGGAAGAACGGTGAACGCAACAATGGTATCGCAACCCAATGAATCCGTAACCGTAACAGTATATGCTTGCGCACAAAGCCCGGTTACCGTATTCGTTCCTTGCCCCGTAATGACACCTGGTTCCCATAAGTATGTCAGTGTACCTGTGCCACCTGTCGCAGACAAAGTTGCTGCACCATCACACGGTCCAACACATGTTTCGTTGGTGAATACAAGAGCCGGATCGATCGCGGATCCCTCAGTAATACCGAACGGCAGGAGAAGCTGACATCCACCGGAATCGATAATGATCAATTGATAGGTTCCGGCGCAGAGCGAACCGATCATGACCGTATCCTGATCGATCAGTGTTCCATTTTGATCCGTCCAGGAAAGAGTGTAGGGCGGCACACCACCGCTGATGGTTGCCATAGCGGAACCGATGCAATTACCAGCGCAAGTATTATTGATCAAGTCCAACTGAGCTTGCAGAAAAGGTGGATCGATCAACGTAATTGTAATTGTTGTATCACATCCGTTCAGGTCCGTAATTGTCACATCATAGGTTCCGGCACACAAGCTATTCAAGCTGCTGGTATCCGGCAATAATGGATCAGACCACGAATAGGAATAACCGGGCGTACCTCCTTGCGGATCAATTGAAATGGTTCCATCACAAACGCCATTGCAAGAAGGGTTCGTGGCAATGATATTGGCAGTTAACAGATCGGGCCCTAGGATCAGTGCACTGAACAGCGTGCTACACCCGGTCACTGTATCGGTAACCGTTACTGATATGGAACCAACGCACAGCTGCGTGGCTTGCGGAGTTCCTTGTCCAACAGGTGGCGGGTTCCAAACATAATCGTACTCACCGCTTCCGCCCGTAGGTGCTATCGTTGCGGAACCATCACATTCCCCGAAACAACTGACCTGCGTGGTACTCAAGTTCGGGACCAGATCAGGCGGAGCTGTAACAAAGGCCGTGTCCAACGTGATACAACCGGTAGCATTGGTGACCTGAACCAAATACATACCTGCACAAAGACCTGAAACGGTATTCGTGTTCTGTAGGAGATCATTTCCTGCCCCATCGAACCAAGCGATCGTGCAACTTGGATCCGAGCAAACGAAATCGACATTCACGGTTCCATCGCATGTATTTGCACACGTTGTAGTATCGCCGGAAGCGGTGATCACTTCGCCATCGATATCCGTAACAGGCACCAGCAGTGCAGCTTGGCAACCATTATCATCCGTTACCAGAACAGAATACAGACCAGCACACACACCACCCAATATGCTATCGGTTCCATAGATCGCGGCACCCAATGTCCAGAGGTAGGTATAGCCCGGCGTTCCACCAATTACATCTACCTCCGCACTGCCATTGCAAATACCGCATTCGCTTTGAATGCTCGTTGCGGAGAGGACAATAGCAGGTGGTTCATTGATCGTCCATGTCTGTGTGGCGGTGCACCCATTCGCATCGGTAAGGGTCAACGTGTATGAATCAGCGCACAATTGTGATGCAATGTTCGTACCCTGTCCATTCCCCGGGTCAGGAGACCATGCGTATGTAAGCGTTCCGGTACCACCTGACACTAGCGTAGTGATCGTTCCATCGCAGACCCCGTTGCAAAGTATATCCGTGGCAACACCGGAGATCGTGATCGGTAATGGATCCTGGATCAATACGGTGACCGTGGTATCACATCCGGTTGAATCGGTGATCAACACCGCATACGTACCTGCGCATAGATCAATGGCCTGTGGCGTCGTTTGGTTATTGGGATCATTCCATACGAACGTATAGGGCGGAACTCCTCCCATGGCTCCAACAGTAGCCGTTGCATCGCAATCACCTGGACAGCTTGGCGGTGTGTTCGTGATGTTGATCGTCAACGTGGTTGATGGTAGAACCTGCGCCGTATCGATCGCGATGCAACCATTCGCGTTCGTCACTTCAACAAAGTAATCGCCATGGCAAAGGCCACTTACAGTAAGCGTATTCGCAATAGAGTCACCGGCCGCGTTGTACCAAACGGTCGTACAGATCGGAGCGCTGCAGATATAATCCACACTTACGATCCCATCACAGTCGTTCGCACAACTCGTGAAACCGTTGATCATGGTGAGCGTTTCCGCATTAGCATTTTGAACAGGGACCAGCAACTGTGCTGTACATCCACTGCTATCGGTCACAGTAAGGTTGTACAGGCCTCCACAGAGATCCACCGCATTCTGATCCGTACCTATTTCAGTACCATTCAACATCCAGCTGAAGTTGAACGGCGGAGTACCACCAACAACCAGTGCACTAGCGGTGCCATCGCAAGCAGGACAACTACTAATTGTACTGGTCGCAGTCACTTCCAATAGTTGAGGTTCGTTGACCGTGATCGTGTCCGTGATCGAGCAGCCATTTCCATCCGTTACGGTCAGAATATGATCTCCAGCACAGAGTCCGGTCGCTATTGGCACACCTTGTCCGTTCGGTGGAACAGGCGTCCAGAAGTAGGTGTAACTACCGTCGCCTCCTTGCGCAGTTGGCGCAATGGTTCCGTCGCAATCTCCATTACACGAAACGTCGGTTACAACTGGCGCTAGTGCTAATGGCAATGGTTCCAGGATCAATACACTTACTGTCGTATCGCAGCCAGCACCATATGTGATCAAGATCGAATAGGTTCCAGCACACAAACCCGTAACGGATGGTGTCCCTTGACCGTTGATCGGCGGAGGCTCCGGGCTCCAGGTGAACGTGAATGGACCTGACACTCCGCTAACGCCAACTGTTGCTTCTCCATTGCACTCACCGGAACAACTCACCGGCACACTACTGATGTTCGCTATCAGTCCTGTTGGTGGCGTGACGAATGCCGTATCGATCGAAACGCATCCGTTGCCGTTGGTCACTTGCACGTAGTAGATTCCAGGGCATAATCCCGTTGCCTGATCCGTAGGTTGATTCAGGTCGTTACCAAGTGCATCTGTCCAAAGCACAGTGCACAGCGGTGCGCTACATACATAAGAGACAGATACTATACCATCACATGAATTGGTACAGGACGTGACTCCACTTGCAGTGGTCAACACTTCGCTATCTTCATCACTCACCGGTACGGTCGATTGTGTAGAACAACCGTTCGTGTCCGTGACAAGAACCGTGTAGATGCCAGCGCAGAGGTCGATAAGTGTTGCTGTCGACCCGACGTTATTCCCAAGCGCATCGGTCCATGCAATTACAAAACCAAGTGTACCTCCTGAGATCTGCACCGTGGCTGTTCCCACGCACAAACTACATTGACTACTCGTACTCGATGTAGAAATTACCAGAACAGGTGGTTCGATCAGGACGTAGGTGAAGGTCGAATCGCATCCGTTGCCATCCGTAACTGTAACATTGTACGTTCCAGCGCATAGGTCAATGGCCGCTCCCGTACCCTGTCCTATCACATTCGGACTCCATGAATATTGATACGTTCCATCGCCTCCCGTTGCATTCAATGTTATTGTTCCATCGCATTCACCGCCGCATGAAATTGGCGTGACCACCGCGTTATCCACTATTGGATCCGGGCCCAATATCAACACGGACTCCGTGTGTGGACAACCTACACTATCCGTGATCAACAGGTCGTATGAACCAGGGCAAAGACCGGTGGCCATTGGCGTTCCTTGACCACCGCCCGGTTCTGGACTCCACGAGAATGTATAGGGCGGCGTACCACCGGTCGGGCCAGCCGTTGCAGTACCATTACAGGTATCCGAACACAATGTTGGTGTGCTACTGATGTTTGCCAGAATATCGGTGAATGGATCCACATTGAATGTGATCGTCGTATCGCATCCGGTACTGTCAGTGAGCGTAACGGTATAGGTCGTGCCTGCGCATAAGCCTGTGGCGGTATATGTTCCTTGGCCACCAATGTTCGCGTCCGGTTGCCAATCCGCAATGATGGTTCCTTGCCCGCCGGTTGGAGCTACGGTAGCAGATCCGGAGCAAGGTGACGCACAGGTTTCCGGCGTGATCGTCAGATCAGGAATGATCGGTGGCGCAGTAGTAATGATGATCGTGATCGCCGTATCGCACCCCGCTGCTTCCGAGATGTTCACAATGTACGTTCCGGCACAAAGCCCCATTCCAGTATCGGTAGTATCCGAACCAATTGTTGGAGCTGGGATCCATTGATAGTGGAAAGGTGCGTTACCCGAAAGTGGATCAATATGCGCCTCTCCTCCACATTCATTCGCGCAAGACCCAGCGGTAACTTCCACATCAAAACTCAGGATCGGAATAGGAAGGATAGTTGTCGTAACCGTTGTGTCACATCCACCACCCACATCAGAAATGGTAACACTGTAATCACCGGGACATAGTCCAGTTGCTTCCGATGTTCCTTGGCCTGTCACGTTCGGTGTCCACAGGTATTCATAGATACCTGTACCTCCTGTCGGCATTACCGTTATGGTACCATCACATGGCCCGTTGTAGCACGTCTCATGCGAAAGTGTCAAGTTCGGGTCGATCGGATCCACGCCACCCACATCGATCAGTAGGGTTGTATCGCAAGCAGCAGCATCGGTGATCACCAGTGTATAGCTCCCTACGCAGAGATCGGTCACGTTGGGTGTGCCTTGGCCGTTGATCGGTGTTGGCGCCCAGACATAAGTAAGCATACCCGTACCGCCTGTGGCTGGAACGCTGATCGCACCATCGCACACATTTCCGCAGGAAACATCAGTAACCGCAGGGATCGCATCGATACCGGATGGCGTGCCGATGATGAATTGCACAGTGGTATCGCAACCATTCGGGCTCGTTACCGTGAGCGTGTACGGACCGGCGCAAAGGCCTGTGGCCATATCAGTTCCTTGGCCCGTGATGGTTCCTGGTTCCCAGAGGTAGGTCACGTTCCCGATCGTACCGGGCACAACTGCGGTAGCTGACCCATTGCAAACTCCGCCACAATCAGTCTGCACTATATCCAGTGACGTTACAAGCGGTTGCGCATCGAGGATGGTGAATGCAATAACCGTATCGCATCCAGCTGCATCTGCAATGGTCAAGGTGTAGTTTCCGGCACACAGGTCAGTAGCCGTGTCGGTCCCTTGACCGTTGATCGGATCGGGTGCCCATGTATACGTAAGTATGCCTGTTCCTCCTGATGCCGTAGCAGAAGCAGACCCGCTACAAACTCCTGCACATGCAATATCGGTCGTCGTCAGCGTCGCATCGATCGCAACAGGTTCATCGATCTCAAAGACCAACGTGGTATCACATCCACCGGATGAAACGGTTACCGAATAACTGCCAGCGCATAGATCCGTAGCGCTTCCTGTTGATGGCGTGATCGGTGGTGTCCAAACATAAGTGAACGTTCCGTCACCACCCGTTGTAGTGAGGATGATCGACCCATCGCAATCACCCGAACAGGATATATCGCTCACAACGGATGTAACGTTGATCGGGTCCGGCGCAGGTACCGTGAAAGCGATCGTCGTATCGCAACCCGCCATGTCGGTTATCGTTACAGAATATGCGATCGCACAAAGACCTGTAACGTTCGCTGTGCCTTGTCCTGGAAGCGTTCCGGTTGGGTCCGGCTGCCAATCATAAACGAATCCTCCAGCACCACCGGCAGCGATCACACCTGCTGTACCATCGCAATCACCTGGGCAAGAAACAGGAGTTACTTGTAACGATAGTGTGATCGGAACGGCATCCAATATTGTGAATGGAACCACTAGTTCGCACCCGTTATCATCGGTGATCAACACGCTATAAACCCCGGCACAGAGGTCCGTAGCATTGGCCGTGCCTTGCCCGTTCACATTAGGGGTCCAGAGATATTCATAATCGGTAGTGCCGCCACTTAGGACAACTCCGGCAGCACCAATGCACGCTGTTCCACAAGTAATGTCGGTCTGTGAAGGCACTGCAGTAAGTGGGAATGGTTCATTGATAATGAAGTTGATCAATGTATCGCAACCGTTCATATCGGTGATCAACAAACTATGCGGTCCGGCGCAGAGATCCATAGCGTTCGGAGTTCCTTGGCCTGTTACGTTCGGTGTCCAGAGATAAATGAATCCACCCGCCCCGCCGGAAACGGACGCACTGGCTGTTCCATCACAAATGCCGTTACAGGAAACATCGGTGGTTGTAAGAATTGGATCCAAGGGAAGCGGTTCATTTACGATGAATGTCAAGGTGGTATCGCATCCGGAGTTATCCGAAACGGTTACGGCATAGGTTCCAGCACAGAGGTTGATCGCACTGGAACTTGTATTTACAAGCGGTAGTGCCCACAGATAGGAAAACACGCCAGACCCACCCGTTGTAGTAAGCACTATCGATCCATCGCATTCGCCTGCACATGAAGCGTCCTCGATCGTTGCTTGTGCATCAATGAACGTTGGTGAATCGATGGTGAACACGATCGTAGTGTCGCAACCACTTTGCGTATCGGTGATCAATACGGAATAGGCTTGTGCGCAAAGTCCTATCGCTGTTGAGCTTGTTTGTCCTCCTGGACTCCATAAAAAACTGTAGTCACCAGCAGCACCACCTGGGCTAACGGTTGCAGCTCCGTCGCATAGTCCGAAACAACTTGCAGGGAACGTAACAAGTGCTGGAACGATCGGCGCTGGTTGGCCGATCGTGAAGACCTGCGTGGTATCACATCCATTCAGATCTGTCAGTGTTACGTTGTAATTTCCAGGGCACAATCCACTTACACTATTGGTCCCTTGACCCGTAATGGTGCCCGGACCCCAATTGAATGTTAGCTGCCCTGTGCCACCAACCGGAGCAACCTGAGCGGTACCGTCACAGTTCCCGAAACAGGTCACATCCGTACTGGTAAGGTTTGGAATGATCGGCTGGAGATTGAATACGAAGACCGTATCGAACGTGCAATTATTCAGATCGGTGACCTGCAGCGTATTGGTACCTGCACAGAGTTGGCTGAATGAAGGACCCGTGCCGGCGCCATTGTTCCAGTTATATGCAGGAGGCTGTACACCGCCTACGGCCAACGCGGTGCGCGTTCCGTTGCAAAAATTCGCACAAGTAGGTGGCGTTCCTTGTCCAAAGAAGATCACACCCAGCGGCGGCGGTTCAGAAACGGTTACCTGAACAGCACATGAAACCCCTTGTCCTTGGTCGGTCACGATCACGATCTGCGGTCCACCGCATGCTGCTGTCCATGTTTGCGTTTGCGGACCACCCAACCAACTGTAGGTAAAACTACCAATGCCGCCGGTTACTGAAACAGTGACCGTCGCATTGCAATTTCCTCTGCAACGCACACCGAATCCATTGTAATTACTGGTTACCGTAGCATTGATCGTGAACGGAGTTTGACCAGGTCCGGTAGCGCAAACGCTGATATCCCTATCATCGCCGTTCAGCACAGGTCCCCATGGAACTTGCACATCGGCTACAATAAGCAGTGCGTTGTCGTGATCAATGGAATTGCGGATCACTACGTCATCCGGCATTTCATTCAATTTCACAATGCCATTGTTGGCTAGTAACCGGCCGCTGCTTCTCCGTTGTTGGATCAATGCTCTCGCCTCCAATTTATTGCCGTTGGTGATCAATGTTCCATGGTTCAAACGAAGGTCACGATCCGTGAGCACAAGGTCGCTTTGCATGGACCAGGATCCACTTGCATCACAACTAACAGTAGCGTTGATCGGCGTTCCGCGAAGGTCGAGGATCTCCCCACCATGTTGTTTGATCAAGTTCACCGTTCCGCTATGAAGCCATTGAACATCACCCATTGCGGACCAACCTCCTGCAACGTTGATCTCCGAACCACTATCCCCTTCAACACGAACGCGCGCAAGCGACCCATACACATGCAGTCCCGCGCACCATGCAACACCGTTTATCGTTAGAACGGAATTAGCCTGAGGTGCTATTACGACATCGTTCTGAATACGCGGCACACCTGCGCCCCCGATGCCATTTTCCGTGGCGCTCCAATTCCCGGCATCATTCCATGATCCATTGCCACCAACCCAATAAAGGGTCTGAGCATGAACCGCAACGGAAAACGTTGCAAGCAAAAGGAGCAGTGCGGTCTTGATCGTGTTATTGATCCGCTTCATGTTTTGTTCTTTACCTAATCGAATGCAGGGCAGTTGATCATTCGTTTATCCTTACCTGCTTTCGAACAGGGCGTAACTCCCAGAATGATCTCGTGTGTATTGGAACTACCTTCACGCAATCGTGAAGTTGTAACATCATAACTATAACCGAGTTGGAAGAACTGCAGGAATCCTACCTTCATCATTAAGGTCAATGCATCTCCGTTCCTGTAACCAATACCCAAGGCGATGACCCTGTTCCACTCGATCATTGCGTTGACATCCAACGCTACCGGTGAACCTTCTGCTACCTTGAACATGGTGCTCGGTGTAAAGGACATCTTCGTACCCAGTTTGAATCGGTAGCCAGCACTGAGTTTGAAATGACGGGCCAATTTGGAACTCGTCCCGATGTTCTTGATCTTATTACCCAATGCTTGTTGCAATGCCAGTCCACCCCAGAATCGCTTTCCGTAAACCCAGATACCTGGTGAAATATCCGGGACGACCAGCGACGTGGCCTTACCGTCGAGTGCAGGATCTCCAGCATCGCTCAGGAACGCTTCGCCCACATCAAATTTCATTTGCTGCACTCCTGCGAACACGCCCAAGGCCATGTAGTAATCCTTCGACATTTGAATGTGGTAGGCATAGGCAAGAAGAAATCGGGTATACCCCCAATTTCCGGCTTGATCCGCTTCCACGAACATGCCAATGCCATGCTTGTTATTCTGGAATGGCTTGTTCTTACCTTTCAATGACGCATGCAAACTTGCCCATCCTGTGGTAGGCGCACCGGGGAGTCCTACCCATTGTTGCCGGAACCCTAATCTCACATCCAAACAATCCTTACTTCCCGCTACCGCCGGATTAATACTGAATTGATTGAACACGTATTGCGTGTATTGCGAAAGTTGTTGGGCACACCCCACTGTCCCAACAAGCATTACGATACACACTATCAAAGCACCCCTCATCGCACAATAGAGATAAAGCCCAGATACGGGTCACTCTGCCCTTGGAGTTGGTTCAGTCTGATGCTGTAGTAGTACGTACCCTCTGAAAGTTTTTTCCCCTTATTGGTGCCATCCCATGGCTCCCGGTACCCAATAGCCCTGTACACGATCTGGCCCCACCTGTCATGGATCACTACTTCAGCACCGGGGTAATCATTGATTCCCGGGATCTCCCAAGTATCATTGAAACCATCACCATTCGGAGTAAGGGTGTTCGGTGGTTCTATTAACCGAATGACATTCACCGTTACTTGGTCAACATAGGTACAACCGTTGGTCGTGGTGGTTACCGTATAGGTCGTTGAACCAGTAGGCGCTGCAATGGGGTTAGGGATATTGTTATCGCTCAAGCCCGTTGTCGGAGACCATATGAACGTACTTCCAGCTGGTCCGGTCGCATTCAATTGCGTGCTACCTCCCTGCCCGATCTCAACGTCTGAACCAGCCGAATAATCCACGCCAACGATATCCACACCGGGTCCGCTCACGTCGATGGTGAAATCACATTGGGCCGGAGTTGTTGCACCACCATTTGGGGCACCGGCAACGGTCAACCAATACTGTGTCGAAGGATTCAGTGCTTGGGTAGTGAATGAAAAATCCTGTGAATCCGAAACACATGGCGGCACTGCACTGAACGTGGAAAGTGTACACGATCCATCTCCGCTGAGGATCAGGGCGGTCAGCATATTGCCCATGTTGGCCACTTGCGGGCAGTCGATCCCAGTGATATCCACATCCAACACGCCACCAAGTGAGTTGGTCGTGAACGTATACCAGACCACATTATTCGTATTCGTGCATAGGCCAGGGATCCCCGGTGGTCCAGTATTGTTACCTCCCACAGGTTGTTGCCCACAAAGTGTTTGTGCCGTCGCGCAGCTATTGTTCGGCGGTTGCGCGAAAGCGGTTAAACCCGCTAATAGCAAACATGGAATGACAACGGCAATGCGCATGGAACAGAAAAAGGACGTTAGCCGCGTACACATACGGCAACGCCGAAGGTAGGATCTGACGCATGCATCTTTTCAGTGGGAACACGCTCATTTTCACACAAGAAGTTGTTAAGCGTGTAATGCTGACGGATCACTCCGGGAAGAGTATCGGCCAGCCAATGGAATGGAATGGTATGCAAGCCGTCCGAGACTAGTGACCCCACCAGGAGTCGAACCTGGATCTAGAGTTTAGGAAACTCCTATTCTATCCATTGAACTATGGGGCCTTTACCTCGCACGAATTGGACGAGCTAAAACGGGCGGCAAAAGTAGGGGAATAGCTGATAATCGGGGCAGACCCGAATCCATCCACAACCGATTGGTGGAACCTTGTCACCATTTTACCGTAACAAACGCAGGATTAAGTATGAACTTCGCAGACCACAGGAACGTAATTTCTTGTGGTTTCGATGGTCGGACCAATGCTCTCCACAGGTCTAATACTTAGTGTAGAACGAAATTGAGCAATACCATATGACCAAGAGCATGGATACAGCATCTTCACCGTTGGAGACGGCTGTGTTATTCCTGATATTCAATCGGCCGGATACTACGGATAAGGTCTTTGAGGCTATACGCAATGCACGTCCACCAAGGCTCTATATAGCAAGTGATGGTCCTCGACCAGGCAAAAAAGGCGAAGCCGAGTTGGTTGATGGTCTTCGAAGTTCGATCCTTGAAAAAGTGGATTGGCCGTGTGAGGTACACACGCTGTTCCGCGATACCAACCTTGGATGCAAACTAGCTGTTAGCGGTGCAATTACCTGGTTCTTCAGTAAAGAGGAGCAGGGGATCATTCTAGAGGATGATTGCTTGATAAGCCCAACCTTCTATCTGTTCTGCCAAACACTCTTGCAACGCTACGCGAACGACGAGAGCGTAGCAGGAATTACGGCCGATTTCCGACCACTGAAGAGCAAGAATGAACCGGACACGTTCGGTCGTATCGGGTATCCATTGATATGGGGCTGGGCCAGCTGGCGGCGAGTGTGGAAGAACTATGACCCGGATGTAAAGAAATGGACGGGTAACATCAATGATTTCCCACGTTTGGCCGTAAAGCCTTCAGCAACCCAGCAATACCTTAAAATGGTATTCGATGGTGTAAAAGAGGGACAGTTGGATACGTGGGACTTCCAATTCAACTTCATGTGCCAGTTGCACGAGCAGGATTTTCTATACCCTCACGTGAACATGATCACGAACATCGGATTTGCAGGAAATGCCACGCATACGGATAATCCGCACGACACCAATGCAATGCTTCCAAGGGCTGATGTGAAATTCCCATTGGCCCCTGAATTGCCGGGTAGAGCCTATGAGCATTGGTTGGATAAAAAAGTCTTCTCAGCAAAAAGCATCACTACAAAAGCGATGAACCGACTGTACCGATGGTCAATGGCCATGCGTTCGAATTCATGAACGTATTGATCATTAACTCTGCCGATCTCGAAGGAGGTGCAGCGCGTGCCGCGTTCCGCTTACATCAAGGCTTACGGCTTATTGGCGTTGGCTCCCAGCTAATGGTGCAAAGCAAAACAAGTGATGATCGATGGGTACAAGGTCCGGTAAGCACGTTCGATAAGGTAATGTCCAAAGTGCGTCCGAGCATTGACATTATACCCGTGAATCGTTACCCCGAGGGCAAAGGCAAGATCTTCTCACCAGCTTGGCTTCCCTTTTCCGGCATGGTGGATAAGATCAATGCGAGCGATGCCGATGTGGTGCATTTCCACTGGATAAACGGCGGCATGTTACGGATAGAGGATATTGCCAGGATCAACAAACCGATTGCTTGGTCCTTGCATGATATGTGGCCGTTCACTGGTGGATGCCACTACGATGGTGAGTGCGGACGGTATACGGATCGATGCGGCAAATGCCCTGTTCTGGGGTCGACCGATGAGAATGACCTGAGCCGAAAGATCTTCCGGCGCAAGGAAAAAACCTATGCGAACAAGAAATTGACGATCATTGGACTCAGTCGTTGGATGGCGGATTCTGCCCGTTCCAGTACACTATTGAAAGACCACAACGTGGTGAATTTGCCAAACCCGATAGACACAGAGGTCTTTAAACCGATCGATAAGCAATTCTGCAAACAGTTGCTTGGTCTTCCGGTAGATAAACCTGTGGTTCTTTTCGGAGCTGTTAATGCCACTGCGGATCCACGCAAAGGATTCATACATGTAAGTGAAGCACTTCGCAGATTACCTAAAGACAGCGTGGAACTTGCCGTATTCGGTGCGTCGCGCCCGGAACAACCACCCGATCTTGGGCATCCGATCCACTACTTGGGTCGCCTGCACGATGATACTACCTTGTGCATTCTATACAATGCCGCAGATGTGGTTATCGTACCTTCCTTACAAGAGAATTTGAGCAATACGATCGTGGAAAGTCTTGCGTGCGGAACACCGACTGTTGCGTTTGACATTGGCGGTAACAAGGACATGATCGATCACCATGTGAACGGAGCATTGGCCAAAGCCTTCGATGCCGATGACCTTGCTACCTGTATTCGTTGGGTGCTGGAAAACCCGGACCCTGCTGCTATTTCTGCCAATGCACGGCGCATTGCCATGGAAAGGTTCGAAATGGCAACCGTAGCACGTCGCTATGAAACATTGTACACCGAAATGATCGCGCGCGGCAACTAGCGGATCTCAGATCCGTTCGGAACCGGACTCCTGGGCTGCACGAACACTAATTTCCCTTGGGCATCTTCACCCATCAGCACCATTCCTTGGCTTTCGACACCGCGCATTTTCCGTGGGTCGAGATTGCAGAGAACGAGTACCTGCGAGCCAACGATCGCTTCTGGCTCAAAATGCTCTGCTATGCCACTAACGATGGTCCGTGGTGTAGGCTCACCCACTTCGATCGAGAGCTTCAGCAACTTATCTGCTTTCGGGATCTTCTCCGCTGCAATGATGGTACCTGCGCGCAGATCTAACTTGGTGAAGTCCTCGAACGTGATATTCGCTTTGGCTACAAGGGCTTTTTCCATAGGCGTTGGAACAGGATCTTTCGGTTCAGTATTCGCGGTGGCCATATTCGCTTCAGAGGTTGCGTGCAAACGCTCAACCTCCGCGGCGATCTCTTCATCCGTGATCGGTTTGAAAAGGTGTTCGGCCTTGGCCAATGGCATACCCGGCTTGATCAGGTCAGCACGCAACGCATCGTCCCACACTAGCTCCTTCAGCCCCAACATGGCGCGTAATTTTGCTGTGGTATGCGGAAGGAACGGCTCCAACACAACGCTTAACAAGCCGCAGATCCGTAAGCCATTGTACAGAACTGTTCGTGTGCGCTCAGGATCGGTCTTTTCCAATTTCCACGGCTCAGTTTCGGTCAAATAGCGATTCCCGATCCTTGCCGCGTGCATGGCACTGGCCAATGCTTCACGGAATCGGAACCGATCATTCTCTGCGGCAACTTTTTCTGGGATCACATTCAATTCGGCCCATAACTCAACATCTTGTTCTGGACCTGCACCAGGCTCTGGAGCCTTACCATCATAGTACTTATTGCACAACACAAAGATCCGCTGAACGAAATTCCCGAGTATCGCAACGAGTTCGTTGTTGTTCTTGTCCTGGAAGTCCTTCCATGTGAATTCCGCATCCTTGAACTCAGGCAGGATCGTCGCCAAGGCATAACGCATTTCATCCTGTCTATTCGGCCAACGTTCCAGATACTCGTGCAACCAGACCGCCCAATTCCGGCTCGTACTGATCTTCTGTCCTTCGAGGTTCAGGAATTCATTAGCGGGCACGTTCTGCGGAAGAATAAAACCACCGTGCAACTTCAGCAACATCGGGAAAATGATGCAGTGGAAAACGATATTGTCCTTTCCGATGAAGTGGATAAGTCGGGTATCATCTGCCTTCCACCACTTCTCCCACTCTCCCGCACCGGAACCCTGATCCAACGCCCATTGCTTCGTGGCGCTGATGTATCCGATCGGAGCATCCAACCATACATAAAGTACTTTACCGTCGGCTCCAGGCAATGGAACAGGCACGCCCCAATCCAGATCACGCGTCATGGCTCGTGGACGAAGGCCCTCCTTCAACCAACTATTGCATTGGCCAAGCACTTGCGGTTTCCATTCGCTCGCATCATGCTGTTGTACTGAATCCAGCATTCCTGTATTGATCCACTCTTCCATCCACTGCTGGCTACGCTCCATGGGCAAATACCAGTGCGTTGTTGGCTTCAGGATCGGTTTGGCTCCGCTCAACGTGCTACGTGGATCTTTTAATTCTTTCGGGCTAAGTGCGCTACCGCATTTCTCGCATTGATCACCATAGGCATTAGGATTCTCGCAATTAGGACAAGTGCCCATGATGTAGCGATCGGCCAAGAACTGGTTGGCCTCCGGATCGAAATATTGTTGTTCTTCTTTCTGTGTGAACACCCCGTTCTTTTCAAGTTCCAGAAAGAACGCTTGCGAAGTTTCCTTATGCAACTGACTGCTTGTTCTGTGGTAGATGTCGAAGTCTATCCCGAAGTCAGAGAACGCCTTCTGCATCATCGCGTGGTACTTGTCCACAATTTCTTGCGGTGTTGTACCCTCTTTGATCGCTCGGATAGTGATCGCTGCTCCGTGTTCATCGCTACCACAAACGAACAGAACTTCCTTGCCTTGCAACCGCAGGCAACGTGCATGAATATCGGCAGGCAGATAAGCACCAGCGATATGTCCAATATGCAAAGGCCCGTTCGCATATGGTAAAGCGGCGGTAAGGGTATAACGTGCTGGTTGTTTCACGGGGATCGATCTAAGAGCAAACGAATGTGGCGCAAAAGTAGGGCGCTGGTAATTGCGGGATCAATGCGGAATGATCTCGTTCGAAATGCGACCTTCGCTCCATGAATGTGATCACCCCAAAACCGTTGCGCAAAGGAGACCTCATTGCAATAATTCCTACTGCGCGTGCCATAAATGCTGAAGAATTGAAAGATGGTATTGCGTTGGCAGAAAGTTGGGGCTTGCGTGTAAGGCTGGGAGCGGGCATTGGGCGCAAGCATTTCCAGCAAGCCGGTACTGACAAAGAACGCGCTGCGGATCTGCAAGCAGTGATCAATGATCCTGAAGTACGTGCTATCTGGTGTGCGCGTGGCGGTTATGGCACCATACACCTTATGGACAAGGTGGATCTAAAACCGCTACTTAAGAATCCAAAATGGATAGTAGGGTTCAGCGATGTGACCGTGCTGCACAATGCCTTACACGATCTGGGTGTGGCAAGTCTTCACGCACAGATGCCGTTCATGATCGCGAAAAAGACCGAAGCCTGCCGAGAAACATTGCGTGCTGCGTTGTTCGGTGAGGCAGAAGAGATCAGTTACCAATTTGATACCGCTGGAACGAAAGATGCATTGACCCGCACAGGCGAAGCCACAGGTCAACTGGTAGGAGGCAACCTCAGCATTCTTTATGCATTAAGAGGTTCTCAACTCGATATCGATCCTGCGGGAAAGATCCTGTATTTGGAAGATCTGGATGAGCTCAATTACCATTTGGACCGCATGTTACAGAACCTGAAGTACAGTGGGTGGTTCAAGAACCTTGCAGGGCTGGTGATCGGCCACATGACGGACATGCACGACAAGAATGATGAAGACCCGTTCGGGCAAACGGCACATGCTATGATCAAAGCGGCCATGGGTGATGTGAACTATCCTGTTTGCTCCGGTTTTCCGGCAGGTCATGATGCGGACAACCGCGCAATTATCATGGGCCAAAAAGCAAAACTCAGCGTCACCAATGAAGGTGCAACGCTGAGTTTTATACTGAAAAGCTTAAAGGCTTAAGCGCGGTTACCGCACTAGTTGCGCTCGAACTTATTGTAACCGGCCGGGATCTCGAAAAGAGCGTCTTTCTGCGGACCTTTAGCAATGTTGGATACTTCCAAGCGGCCTACTTCGGCACCATCGATCTTCTGTTCCAGACCTACGATCGGAAAAACACCTTTTGAATCCGGGATCTCCAAGAAGAACACTGCTTGTTCATCCTTGCGATTCAACGTTTCCAAAAGTGGAATAAAGAAATCAAAGGCATCGGCAGCCACCCAATACGTGATCAGCCTGTCCTCCGCGTTGCTCTTCACGACCCACTTCTCGCACTTATAGTTGAGCATTTCTTTGGATTCGTTCGTTTTCGTGATGCTGGTCTCCACCTCCTTCGGCAAACGCATATTGGGAACGTCCATGAATAATTTGCGCTCGGGGCTCAGCGCCACCACGGTCTTATCATGTGTATCCACCAGCATGATACCTTGAACTTCCCCTTTGGAGCTGACCTCCTCGATCCGCACGTGATCACCTTTTACATAATACTTGTAACTGGTAACGACAGGACCGGATGTTTTCTTGAACTCAATGACACCCTCAAAGGATTGAGCTTGCGTCATGGTCGTGAATAGGCCAGCTACCAGCGCTAGATTTCGCAGTGATCGGATCATTGTGTTCTTTATGAGTGATGCCGGATGAACGGCCAACGAAAAGTTCCTCAATTTTAACCCTTGTAACGAGCCTTTTCACCGAAGGGTTACGATAACTTATCGACGAATGGCAGAGCATAACGTACTCGGGATCCAAGGAGAGCAACTCGCATGCCGATTTCTGGAACAGCGGGGATATGTGATCCTGGAGCGGAATTGGCATCATGCCAAGCACGAGTTGGATATTATAGCCCAGGACGGTAAGGAACTCGTGATCGTAGAGGTGAAAACCCGGAGCAGTGACAAACATGGTGAACCGGAAGATGCCGTAAAACCTGGGCAACGAAGTCGGATAGTAAAAGCCGCCAACGCCTACGTAATGGCAAGTAATTGTGAATTAGCGCTCCGATTCGACATCATTAGTGTGATCTTGCACCCGCTAGGCAAGCCATACATCCATCATATTGCCGATGCTTTTTACCCCAAATTGAATGACCGAACGCTCTAAAGGACCTCGTGGAAGAGGCCAGGATAAACGCACTTCAGCACCAAAAAGAAGCTCAGATCGTTCTGAAAAAGGGCAAGGAAGCGAACGTTCCGGACATCCGGATGAACGCGGCCCTCGCGGCGAGACCGACGATGACCGCTGGAAAAAGCGCAGTGGAGTTGGTCATCCAGGTGCGCGAAGCGAAGGTTCTAAGAATGACCGTAGTAATGATCGCGGTACCGGATCAAGTGGTCGAAGCGAAGACGGTAAGCCCAAAAGCAAAGCACGCCCAAAAAAGCGCACTGCGAGCGGTTCGGGTAAACGCGGGGCCAGCGCCGGTCGTGGAGAAGAAGGACCAGAAAGACCATCTGCACGAGCTGGCAAAAGGCCACCTGCATCAGGAAGGGCCCGCACGGGTGAAGCTCCCGGTAGTCGTGGTGGCGCACGCTCGCCCTCCGGAACGAAAGATGGCGAACATAGCGAACGCCCAGCTCCAAAGAAATTCAGTAAGGATAGATCACGCGCCACCCGTGATGCACGTACCGCCGGCCGAGGCTTAGGTCGTGGCCAGGACCGTAACAGCAAACGGGGCCGCATGGCGGAAGAAGGTAACGACGATGGCCTCATTCGTTTGAACCGTTATTTGGCACAAAGCGGCGTGGCAAGCCGCCGCGAAGCTGATGACCTGATCAAAGCAGGCGTGGTACAAGTGAACGGCGTAATTGTAACCGAACTTGGAACAAAGATCAGCCCCACCGACCGTGTGCATTACGGCGGGCAGCGCCTGACCACCGAGAAAAAACGCTACGTTCTACTGAACAAACCGAAGAACTTCATTACTACCACGGACGACCCACAGGACCGCCGCACCGTAATGGCACTGATTGACGATGCCTGCACGGAACGACTTTACCCAGTAGGTCGTTTGGATCGACACACGACCGGTGTGTTGCTCATGACCAACGATGGCGATCTGGCCAAAAAGCTCACGCATCCCAGCTTCGGAGCCGAAAAGATCTACTCCGCAACATTGGATCACCCAATGACCAAAGCCGACCTGGAACAACTGGTCATTGGTGTTGAGTTGGAAGATGGGCCTGCCGTAGCTGACGAAGCCAGTTTCGTACAAGGCAAACCCAAGAACGAGGTTGGGATCAAGATCCACATGGGTCGGAACCGAGTAGTACGCCGCATGTTCGAGGCACTAGGCTATGAAGTGCTGAAGCTGGACCGCGTAATGTTCGCTGGCCTAACGAAGAAGGATCTACCGCGCAGTAAGTGGCGTCATTTATCCGAGAAGGAAGTTCTGTTCTTGCGGAAGAGGAAGTGAGGAGGTGGATTTTCTAGTACGAGAATAACATGTAGGTCTTTTAGGTGATCTGCATTCGTTGCACTTTTTTTCTGGTGCACAACACCGAAGCTGACCGTTGTCCGGTTCTACAAAGCGGGTTCCGGACCAATTAATGCCGGTCCTCGTGTTCCGCATATTCTTGCGGTTTAGCCAGACTACTTTGGTAGCGATCGGAATCACAACGTTATGCGGTGATCATAGCTTCATTTCCTAAAACACTTTCCCATGTTAAGATCAATTCTACTCGCAATTGCATTCATTACCATAGGCGCCGATCTATACTCTCAAAGGGTCTTACCAGTTGGCGAAGGAACAGTTGGACAAGGCAGTGTGTATGATATGGTCGAATACAATGGCCAAGTTATTCTAGGCGGCCTCTTTGCCAGCTTTAATGGCCATGCACGTAAAAACCTACAAGGCTGGGATGGCGCAAACCATTTCGATTATCCGGGGGCTTTCGAAGCACCAACGAACCGGGTAAGCGCTCTGGAGATCTACAATGGCGATCTCATCGCAGGAGGTAATGAACCCATTTTGGGGAACATTGCGCGTTGGGATGGAAGCACATGGCACCCAATGGGTGCTGGGATCAACGGTACTGTAAAGGCTATCCATATATTCAACAATGAGCTATACGCGGCCGGCTCTGACGGTACGGTAAATACCTGGGACGGTTCGGTCTGGCAGCAGTTAGGCGATGCGTTCAACGGTTCAATTGAAGCAATTCAAGGGCACAATGGCGAATTGTATGTAGGTGGTGATTTCGATCAAAACGCAAGCAGCACAGTGGTAATTCGACGCTTGGCAAAGTGGAACGGAAGCTCTTGGGTAGAAGTAAACAATGGCCTGAACAATAGAGTGCAGAACATGCTCTCAACTTCTGACGGCTTGATCATCGTAGGATACTTCGACTCGCGCGGCGATGGGGTCCAGAATTTCCCGTCTTGGACCATTTTTAACGGGTCAAACTTCAACGAACCAACATTCACAGTACGCAATAATCTCATTGGCATCGAGTCGGTATGTGCTCATCCCCAAGGTGGTTTCATCCTCGGCGGCTATGGGCCATATTCAATGTGGGTCAATGGCAGCGAAACGCTCGATATTCACTTCAACTGGCTTCGCAATATTATCCAGTACAACGGGAAGCTTTTTGTTTGTGGGTCTAGCGGTACGTCATATAATGTGATACGGGGGTTAGGTCATTTAGTAGAAGGCACCGAGTACGCATTGTTGGATGCTGGAAGCAATAGCGCCGCGATAACGCCGACCTCATCCATGTTTCATGACATTTACCGCAGCTTACCAGGATTCGAGGCACCTAAAGGTGACAATACGTTTACGATCAGTTTAACCTCGCCATGGTTGATCGGAAAGAATATGGATACTCTTCACAGTTCTGTGCCAATATATAACGTGAACGACCCTCCGTCCGCAGGTCCTAATGCGAATGTCATGAACAGCGACTATTACGAACGATACTACCAGGTCTGGAAGTTGGATCGAGATATGATCAGCCATCACGCACTGCACTGGAACGATGCCGGCTACACAGCACCTTATGTCATTTCCTCATGGCCCGGCAATGGTGATATGAGCAATGGGGAACCTGCACAGATCGCACCATACGCAGACTTGAACAGCAATGGGCTTTATGAACCAAGCACAGGGGAATTCCCCCTGATCCGTGGCGACCAAGCCATCTATTACATCCAACATACAGTGCAAGAGTCTTGGAACCAACATCCAACGATGAAATTGGACCTGAACATTATGAGTTATGCTTTCAATGACCCGATCGAAACTGACCTCTACTCAACTGTGTTCTGCAACTTCAACATCGTTAATCGCGGCAGCGATAATTATACGGATGCCCGTTTCGGAATTTTCGCGGATCTGGATATTGGTTATTCAGAAGATGATGTTGTGGAGTGTGATTCTGCACTAAACCTTTTCTTTGCTTATAACAGATATGACATTGACCTAGGGGCGTCTTTTACTGATGCTTATGGATCTTTCCTACCCGCACAAGGGGTTCAGTTTCTTAACGAACCCATGACAGCTCACTCCTCCTATAGAAGCGGTCCACTTAATGTGGAAGACCTCATGAGCGGCACGTTCAACGGCGCACCATACATGAACTTGGAGTATCCCACACATTTCCAATTTCCGGGTGGTGCATGGACTGATACGGTTAACAGCGTGCCGACTAGCACCCTGAATCGCATGACTATAGGCTCGATAGGCCCATTCACCTACAACTCCGGCGATACCATCTGCGTGGACGTGGCCTACCCCTATGCCATGTCTGCAAGTGGGAACCGACTGGAGAGTGTGACCGACCTTAAAGCGCGAGCCCAAGCCTTGAGGGCATGGTACGCCACGCAAGATTTTGCATGCGGTTATTATCCGGATAATATCACCCAAGTAGCCACTTTGGACGCATCGACTTTCGCGCTCTATCCGAATCCAACGAGTGGAGAAGTAACGCTAACGGGGTATCCTGCTAAAGAAAGTCTGGCCATAACCGTTCACAATGTGCTCGGGGCAGTCGTTCAGCAACAAACATGGCCCGCTGCCAAACCACAATTCACCCTAAGTACGGATGGATGGAACGATGGCATTTACATTCTTTCCATAGCCGGCAAGGATAGAACAACTGCACTGCGCCTAGTTGTGTCACACTAAAACGTTGGTCGCAATAGTCTTGGATAAGGTGGCTTTCTAGCAAGGACAACACGGTGCGCAAGCCCGCTGTGAGCAAGGCGTCGAAAATTTTCTTCACAACCAACATCCGCCTGTGAACGAACTGCCCCATTTCCAGCGTTATAGCATGAAATGCTTCGATACTTTCGCATCTTGCCGATGCTGCGCCTATTCCGTAATGCCTTGCTGGTACTGGCCACTCTGGTGGTTCTGGGTGCGGGAGCGTTGGCTGTTCTGGCCCATGTTTACGAGGATGAAGTGAAGGCAACCTTGGTCAGTGCCATTAACGAACAACTGAGTACGCCGGTAAGTGTTAGCGACATGGACCTTACGCTGGTAGCGCGTTTCCCGCAGGCCAGCATGCGGTTGCACAACGTACTGGCCAAAGAAGTGCGCACCGATGACGTTGTACCGGACACACTACTATTTGCTCGAGAGCTCTTCTTGGAATTCAGCCTTTGGGATCTGTTCCAAGGCAACTATACCGTTGAACAAGTACACGGCGAAGAGGTCCGTTTGTACGCCGGTCTGGATGGAAATGGTAACGAGAATTACATCATCTGGAAAACCGATTCTACAACAACGTCTTCAACCGCGATCGCTCTCAATAAGGTGAGTGTTGATGACCTCATTGTCCGGTTCAGGGATGCGCGGACCGATCTGAAGATTTTGGCCCATCATGATAAAATGGTCGTTCGAGGACAATTCAGTGATGCTATCAGTGAGCTGAACCTGAGCGGTGACATCTCGCTCGCGCATTGGAGACAAGGCGAACACACACTGCTCGAAAACCGTTCGGGGCATGTGAGCCTGGCAATGGAATTCGGAGGTGCGGATGGGGTCTTTCGGATCACAAAGGGCCAAGTGAATACCGGCAATATGCCAATCGACCTAACACTTGCTGTAACCCCAACAACTGAAGGAAAATTTCTGGATCTCCGCGCCAATGGCCTTGGATTGGACCTCGCTGATGTGATCGCTGCGCTTCCAGAGGGTCTAACTACGCCGATCAAGGAATACGGCATGAAAGGCGAAGTGGATCTCGCTATACACTATGCAGGACCGTTGGACAAGGATGGGCCGGAACTATCCGTTGGTGCTAAGATCACCAATGGTCAAATGAAGGAAAGCCATTCAGGAACCAAGTTCACCAACATCAATGGCGAAATGGCCCTGGACCTCACGGCAAGTGGCGTAGCGAAGAACCTTGCGGTCAAAAGCTTCTCGGCCCGCAGCGGTAGCGGCAGTATTAGTGGAAATTGGAAAAGCAACGGGCTTTCCAACGCAGAGGTCAAAGCAGACCTCAAAGGCGACATTGCGCTAGCTGACCTGTTGCGATTCGCGCAGATCGACACCTTGGAAAAAGTAAGCGGAAGACTGAAAGCCGATGCACGGATCGCGGGCAAACTGCGCGACATGGGAAACATTCGGGCAAGTGATCTTGCGGCACTGAGGATCACTGGCACGTTGACCTTGCGTGATGCGGATCTGAAAATGAAAGGCGTTCGACACAGAATATCACATCTCGATGCGGACCTGGCCTTGCACGGAAATGACGCCACTGTACAAGGTCTACGTGCAGAGTTCCATGAAAACCCGGTCGTTCTAAGTGGCACATTGCGCAATTTGGTGCCATACATTCTGTTCAAGGACCAACGCCTAGTAATTGAGGCCAAGGGATCCTCGCCACATATCGATCTTGCGGCGTTGTTGCGCAGTGATGATGCACAAACCGCAAATGCAAAAGACTACACGTTGGTCCTTCCTGCAAGCATCGAACTGGATCTACAAGCGCATGTAGCGGAACTGGTATTCGAGGAATTTACTGCCACGGATATCGACGGTCGCTTACGCATGAAAGACCGCGTTTTCACCGCATCACCTGTATCCTTCAACACAGCTTCAGGTAAAGTAACCGGAACGCTTTCATTGGATGCCAGCACCGGCAGACCGAACCTGGCCCAATCAGCGATCATGCCGTATCCATTGGCCATTAACGCTGTGGTCACGAACATCAATGTTACCGATCTGTTCAAAGAATTCCAGGACTTCGGCCAGGACTTCATCGGTCATCAACACCTTAGTGGAACCGTCAATGCTGAGGTTGCATTCAACGCGCCGTTAAGCGCAAGTATGAAGTTGGACCCCGATCACGTGGCATGTGTCATGGACATCAATATGACGAATGGCACCATCAAAGGCCATCGACCATTGCTCCAAGTAGCGGACTACTTGCAACAGAATAAGCTTGTGGCTCCATTCGTTGATACGAAAGCATTGCGAAAGAATTTGGGCGACGTTCACTTCGCAACGTTGGAGAACCAGATCGCCATTCGGAATGGAGCCGTGCATATTCCGAATATGCTCGTGAGCAGCAATCTGATGGACATTGAATTGAGCGGCACGCATTACTTCGATGATCGCATTGACCACCATCTCAATTTCCGATTGAGTGATCTGTTACGCACTGGAGAGCTAGCAGATGAATTCGGCCCGATCACAGATGATGGCACAGGCATGCGGATCTTCTTACACATGTCCGGCACTGCGGACAACCCAGAGTTCTCAAGCGATGGAGCAATGGCCGCGGACCGAAGGAAGAAGCAGTTCCAGAATGAAAAACAGGAATTGCGTTCCATCCTTCGCGAAGAATTCGGTCTAGCTAAAAAGTCGACCAGCAACTCTGGTACAACAGCCAACACAGGTGCACAAACAACACAATTCACAGTAGTGCCGGCCGGTACGGATACATTACAGATGGCGGGCGCACGAGGCCCTAAAGAGCGTACAGGATTAAGTCGGTTCCTCAACACCAAGGAAGACGAACCAAAAGCGGTCTTCGAGGTGGAGAATTGAAGTGGGACCCGCATTCGCTTTTACCAAGAAGGCGCCACATCACCACGTTTTCAATTTCAACTCCGGTCAGATCATTCTTTCCTACGCTCGTAACTGCGGGCTACGACCAGGAGTGCGTTCTATCTCTTTGACCATGCAGGCGTTACATCTTCTGATCGTCTGATTTTCTAATTGTCTGATCATCTGCTCCTCTTTCCCGAACTTCACGCCGCGTTATGGATCTCTACTCCCGAAAACAACGATGGAAACTCGTGCTCGCCGCTGTGGCGTTGTTGCTCGTAGGTGCGTCGTTGTGGTATAGTAGCAGCATTGTAGAGCGGGTGCGATCGGAAGAACGGCGGAAAGTGAAACTTTGGGCAGAAGCGGTGCAGAACCGGGCCCAATTGGTCAACTACACAGAGAAATTGTTCGATCGGTTGCGCGAAGAAGAACGCAAGAAAGTAGAACTCTGGGCAGAAGCGATGCTTCGGTTGGTGAACACCAAGGAAACGGATTTCTCTTTTTACTTGAAGGTGGTGAGCGACAATACCACAGTACCCGTGATCATTACGGATGCAAAAGGCGAAGTGAAATTCCATCGAAATCTGGATGAAGGGATAAGTGACGACCCGAACAAGCTCCAAGCAGAAGTAGCCGAAATGGCCAAGCTCCATGAACCGGTTGAGATCGCGATCCACGGCGATCAAAAACAATTTCTTTACTACACGGACTCGAAAGTGTTCACCGAGCTACAGGAGGTCATGGACGGGATCATCAGTTCCTTCATTTCCGAAACGGTCATGTCCACTGCCGCCGTGCCAGTGATCTATACGGACAGTACGCGTACCAAGGTGATCGAAAGCGGCAACATCGAACCTGAAGTAATGGCGGACAGCGCTGCCTTGAGATCACGGATCAGATCCATGGCGCAAGCGAACACACCGATCGTGATCGACCTACCGGGAAAAGGGCGCAACTACATTTTCTATGAAGAATCCTTGGTGATCACCCAGCTACGCTATTTCCCGTTCGTACAGTTGGCCATATTGGGGCTGTTCCTTCTGGTTGCTTATGCCCTTTTCAGTTTGTTCCGCAATGCCGAACAGAACCAGGTCTGGGTCGGTATGGCCAAAGAAACCGCGCATCAATTGGGCACGCCACTGAGCTCTTTGATGGCATGGATGGAATTACTGAAAGCACAGAATGTTGATCCCGATGCGCTCGCCGAAATGCGCAAGGATGTGGACCGGTTGGAGGTGATCACGGAGCGCTTCAGCAAGATCGGAAGTGCGCCTGCATTGGAACTCGAAAAGCTCTACTATACGCTACGTGCAACCGTATTGTATCTACGTCCTCGCCTACCCTCACACGCAAAGATCGATGTGGTACAACCTGCCGATCCGGAACAATTGATTCCGTTGAACAGGGCGCTCTTCAGCTGGGTGATCGAGAATTTGATCCGCAACGCCATCGATGCCATGGAAGGTGAAGGGTCCATTACGTTGGAGATGATCCCCGAAGGCAACGAAATACATGTTGATGTTACCGACACTGGAAAAGGCATACCGATATCTCAACAACGCACTGTATTCCAACCAGGATTTACGACCAAAAAACGCGGCTGGGGACTAGGTCTTTCCCTCAGCAAGCGTATCGTCGAACAATACCATGGTGGCCGTATCGTAGTGAAGAAAAGCACACCCGGCGTTGGCACAACATTCCGGATAACGCTTGCCGCAGAGACCTTGGGCAACAAGATCGTGACCGAACCCATTACCAACGTATGAGCGGCATCTACGTTCATGTGCCATTCTGCAAACAAGCCTGCACCTATTGCGATTTTCATTTTTCAACTTCCGTAAAAAGCAGAACGGAATTGCTGAATGCAATGATCCTGGAGTTGGAATTGCGTAAAAATGAAGTGAGCGGCACTGTTAGCACGATCTATTTCGGAGGTGGAACGCCCAGCCTTCTGGAACCGGATCGGATCGCCTCTTTCATTGAAAAATGCAAGACCCTTTTCAGCGTTACGATCGATGCTGAGGTCACATTGGAAGCGAATCCGGATGACATAACCAAGGAACGGTTGGTGCAATGGCTTGCCGCAGGGGTCACGCGCATGAGCATGGGCACGCAAAGCTTTCGGGAAGATCGATTGAAATTCATGGGACGTGCCCATACGGCCTCGGAAGCAATGAAGGGCATTGAACTGATTTCCAAAGCCGGCTTCGCATCATGGACCATTGACCTGATCTACGGATTACCTCAAATGGATCTGAACGAATGGGATGAGGAACTTACCATCGCATTGGATCATGGCATGCCGCATCTCTCTGCCTATTGCTTAACCGTTGAGCCGCGCACTGTTTTGGCGCATCAAGTACAAAAAGGCACAGTACAAATGCCGGGTGATGACGTGCAAAGTGCGCAGTTCGACCGTTTGATGGAGCGCATGGATTTAGCTGGTTTGGACCATTACGAGATCAGCAATTTCGGAAAACCCGGACATTGGTCGCGGCACAATACAAGTTATTGGGAAGGTGTTCCGTATGTAGGCGTAGGGCCGTCAGCACATTCGTTCAACGGAACCGAGCGGCGATGGAATGTGGCGAACAACGCGCGTTATGTGAAAGCGATCAGTGAAGGTCAAAGATTCTGGGAAAGTGAGAAGCTCACCCCTGCACAACGGACCAATGAGCTACTAATGACGGGGTTGCGCACAAGTTCAGGGGTCGATCGTTCGAAATTGGAAATAGATCCGTTCACGATCAATTCATCGGCAATAAACAACTATGTATCGAAGAGGCATTTATTTGTTACAGCCGAGCGATTAGTTTTGAGCAGAGCGGGACGTCATTTTGCGGACCGAATTGCATCTGATCTATTCGTACCAGAAGATGATCGCTGAGATCTCACACCACGGCCGTACGTTCAAGGTTGACCTTTCAAAACCGCTCGACCTGTCCATTCCAATTCGTTCCGGAACCGGACATTTACGCGCATGGGGAGTTGATCCCGTTCGCATGGAACCCGTTCAGAATAGGGATACGATCTATGCCGTTCAGCAAGGTGCTCCAGTGAATTTCCGGAATGTGTTCTTCAATCCGCATGGACATGGCACGCACACTGAATGTGTCGGTCACATTTCACCCATCGTTCATTCGGTAGGCAGTATTTTCAAGCGTTATTTCTTTACCGCTCAATTGCTCAGTATCCGACCGCAGGATCGCCGGACCGAAGGGCAAACCGTGGATAACGTGATCACCTTGGAGCAATTACGCAGTGCCTTATCAGAACGGCCTCCGGAGGCTTTGGTTCTAAGAACTTTGCCTTACGTTGATCACCGGGAACATGACTGGACCGGGACCAATCCGCCCTATATCCAAGCCTCTGCGTGTTCATGGTTACGAAGTATTGGCGTAAAACATCTATTGCTTGATCTTCCCAGTGTTGACCGCGAAGAGGATGGCGGAAAGCTGGAGGCGCACCACGCATTCTGGGGACATCCGCACACACGGGATCAGGAAAGCACCATTACCGAATTGATCAACGTACCAACTGATATCCGGGATGGGAATTACCTCCTGGAAATACAACTGGCCAACTTCGTGAACGACGCTGCACCCAGCCGTCCGGTGCTTTACGCGATCATCCCATGACCTTACAGGAATTCCGAGATCATTGTCTTAAAAAAGAGTGGTTCAGTGAAGACCTTCCATTCGATAAGGTCACCTTGGCGTTCCGTGTTGGAGGAAAGATCTTTGCGTTAATGGATACCGACATTTTCGCGAGCGTGAACTTGAAATGTGATCCAGAACGTGCGATCGAACTACGCGAGCGTTTTCCCGGAATTACGGGAGGATACCACATGAACAAGCAACATTGGAACACCATTGTTACTGACGGATCCGTCCCCGGCAAACTACTGCTGGAGTTAGCAGACCATAGCTATGACCTTGTTCGCGCGTCGCTCACAAAGAAGCAACGTGAGGCAATGGGAGCGTGATCGACAAGCTGAACATCGTTCTTATAGATTTGTCCCACCCGAAAGGGACCTCGTATGAACACTCGTAGACCATTCCAATACGTTCTTAGCCTATTTTTCAGAGGCTTGCTTTTGCTTGTTCCGGCCACGATCATGATCTGGGCGATGTGGACCGCATTGAAATTCCTGGATGGCATCATCCAAACGGACATACCCGGGCTAGGGCTGATCATCCTGATCACGATCATTACGCTTGCTGGTCTGTTAGGCACCACCTTCCTCTTTCAGCCATTAGCTGCGATCGGCGAAGAATTGTTACAGCGGATCCCATTCCTGAAGACATTGTACGATGCATTAAAGGATCTTGTTGAAGCTCTAGTGGGAAGCAAGCGGAAATTCGATCGACCTGTCCTTGTGCGCATTGGTGACGGTTACGATGCAGAAAGGATCGGATTCGTAACCCAGCATGACCTCAGTCACCTAGGCCTCGGAACAGATAAGGTAGCCGTTTACTTACCCCACGCCTTCAACTGGAGCGGTAATTTGTTCATTGTCCCGGTCAGTCACATCACACCGCTGAATGCCAAAGCAAAAGATGTAATGAAATTCGTTGTTAGCGGCGGCGTATCGCAGGTGGATGATGAAACAGAACCTACCGGATCCGGCATGCCGGTTGCATAAAAAGCTCTCAAAATGAACGCGCGGATCTTACTCTTAACGCTTTTACTAACGCACTGGGGTGCATCGTTCGCACAAACCACAGTTACCCCAGGCTCTTATGCTTTTAGCACCGGAGTACACCCCACGTTCAACTTCATTTTCGAAGGCACCAACTCAAAATATATTGAGAGCTATTGGAAAGATGAATTGAAGAAGATCAGCATTGGCGTATCGAACAAAAAGGAGGTTACGGGTGAGGGCAGTTTGATCCCCTCGATATCGCGGGACACTTTGCGGATCCTGATGAAAGGAGAACAGCGCAAAGGCAGTCCGTTGCTTACGGCACATGTGTCAATTCAAAGCACCAATGGGTATATAGGACCCGATAGCGATTCTGAAGTGTACGCAGCGGCTGTGGCATTCGTACAACGACATTCCACAGCGATCCGCCGCCAATTGGCACAACAAGAGCTTAGCGCTTCGGAAAAAGACCTTGATCGGTTGCAGAACGACCTGGAGCTATTGGAACGGGAAAAGGAACGAGCGGCAGCAAGTATTATCAAGAGCAATGAGCGCGCAGTTGAAGCTGCTCAGGAACAGATCACGACACGAGCCGAAATGGATGATCTGGGCCCGAAAGTCATCGCAATGCGCGAAGAAGCGAACCGCACCATGAACGAGGATCTTGCGAAGGAATTAAAAGGGTTGGAAAAGGAAGAGGCAAAAGCGCTCGCAAAGAACCGTCGTGCAATAGACAAGGAGCAGGACATGAAGAAAAAAGCCGAAGATCTGGCATTGGAGATCAAGAAGAACGAGGAGGACCAAGAGCGTAAAAAGGTAGCGGTCGAACAACAGAAAACGTTGGTCAAAGCACTTAAGGAAAAATTGGATTCGATCCCTTGAAACCATCTACCAGTTGGCAGTGGGCAATTAGCAGTTGGCAATTGCACACTGCTAACTGCCCACTGGAAACTGCCAACTGAAAATGCACGCTCGCCGCAACGCATTATTGCTCCTTCACCTGATCGTATTCATCTGGGGCTTCACGGGGATCCTGGGCAAATTGATCGACCAATCACCTTTGCACCTTGTGTATACGCGCACGGTGATCGGTCTGGTGGGAATGGCGTTGGCAGCTTGGTGGTTGGGCCGTACCATATCCCCACTTACTCCGCATTTGCGGAATTACTTGCTTACCGGCTTGATCATCGCTGGTCATTGGATCACGTTCTTCGCCGCCATCAAACTCAGCACTGCGAGCATAGCTGCGGCTTGCCTCAGTACCAGCACCGTATTCACTGCTTTGTTGGAACCGTTCTGGTTCAAACGCAAGATCCGTATGTACGAAGTAGTGCTTGGGGTCATCGTTGTTGCAGCGTTGATCATGATCTTCGGTATTGAATCGAAGCATCGCATTGGTATTGCTGTAGCCACATTGAGCGCATTCCTAAGTGCGTGGTTCAACGTAGTAAATGCGGTGCTTGTGAGTCGGGATAATGCGATCAGGATCGGTTTCTACGAAATGCTCGCCGTCGTTCTTTCGATCGGGATCTACTTGCTCATCACCAATGACCTGCCTTTGCCATTGTGGGAGTTACCGACCGATACGATCATCTATCAATTGATCCTTGGTCTCGTCTGCACATCGTTCGCATTCGTTATTGGAATAGCCGTCATGAGGCAGTTGTCTCCTTTCACCGTTGTACTAACTGTGAACTTGGAACCCATCTACACGATCATCATCGCATTGATGATCTGGGGCGCGGAAGAGCAGATGAAGCTGGGATCATACTTTGGTATTGCATTGATCTTGGGATGCTTGATGGTGAATGGCTGGTTACAGCGCAAGAAAGCTCGCGGTGAAGTGGTGACACCAGCACCCTTGACCCAAGGGTGACCAAGCAGATCAAGCACAACGCGGAAGGAACCGGAAAACCCCGAACTTTGCGCCATGCGAAAAGTGTTCGGCATCGTGTTACTGGCTGCGTTCGGCCTATTGGTGTTCTTCATTACCAGAGAAGCCTATCAGCCGGAGGCTTCCAGCACTGAAGTAAGTTCCACGATCTTGCTCGAGCGCGTGCGGCCAGTGCTGAAATTGGTTACCGTTGAGGGTGATTTCAGCGAACTCTATACCTTTAAGCAAGCCGACGCGAGATTCGAATTTTTCAAGCAATTCGCAGCGTTCCAGAAACAGGCGATCGTGAGAGTTCAAGGAAGGGCCAGCATTGGGTATGACCTGGAAGGAATGGAACTCGCTTTCGATACAGCCACGCATACCGTGCGCCTAACGGGCATGGATACCCCAAAGTTGCTTTCATTGGAACACGATATGGACTATTACGACCTGGAAGCAGGCGCCTTCAATGCCTTTACTGCTGCAGATATGACCAAGATCAATTCCGAGTCAAAACAACTGATCTCTGACAAGATCGAGAATAGTGGTCTTTATGAGGCTGCCGCAAAACAGCGGGACCAGATGCTTACGGTAATGCGCGCAGTGATCGAGAACTCCGGGTGGAATTTCGAGGATAATGTTTCGCCCCGTGATGGTCGTTCGCGGCTGAATGTAGAATAGCAGCACTTTACCTCAGACCACAGCAAACACATGCCCGATACGATCGTGATCCCTGCATATAAATACTGCCCATCGCTCTTCCAATACGAGCGTTGGAATACCCGATCCGTACAAGTTGGTGACATCGGTATCGGTGGAGAGAATCCCATCCGCGTGCAGAGCATGACCACCACGGACACGATGGATACCGTGGCGACCGTTGCACAAAGTATCCGGATGATCGAAGCTGGATGCGAGCTCGTTCGCATTACTGCACCGAGTAAAAAAGAGGCGGAGAATTTGGCCGTGATAAAAAAGAAACTGCGTGAGCAAGGATACACTGCGCCACTTGTTGCCGACATCCACTTCACACCGAATGCAGCCGAGATCGCAGCGCGCATCGTAGAAAAAGTGCGTGTCAACCCAGGAAATTACGCCGACAAAAAGAAGTTCGATGTACGTGAATACAGCGACGCACAATACGAAGCCGAACTGGAACGTATCCGGGAGCGCTTTACGCCATTAGTGCGCATCTGCAAAGAAGAAGGTACCGCAATGCGCATCGGTACGAACCACGGAAGTTTAAGCGATCGCATTCTGAATCGTTATGGCGATACGCCACAAGGCATGGTGGAAAGTGCCTTTGAGTTCCTGCGCATTTGTAGGGATGAAAACTACCACGAGATCGTGTTGAGCATGAAATCCAGCAACGTGCAAGTGATGGTGCAAGCGTATCGCTTATTGGTGCATCGCATGATGGAAGAGGGTTGGAACTACCCTTTACATTTAGGCGTGACCGAAGCTGGAGACGGCGAAGATGGTCGCGTAAAAAGTGCGGCTGGCATCGGGGCTTTATTGGAGGACGGACTAGGCGATACCGTTCGTGTTAGTCTTACTGAAGATCCCGAAGCAGAGATCCCGGTTGCACAAGCATTGGTCAAGCGATACACTGCTCGTCCGGGCCATAGCGCGATCCCTGCTATCGGGAAAAGTCCGGTCGATCCATTTACGCATGAACGTCGACTCACGCATGAAGTGCTCAATATGGGTGCTCGCCATGTGCCTATTGTTATGGCGGATCTTAGTATGAAGCAGTCGATCTCGCAAGCAACTTTCTTTGCATGGGGCTATCGGTATAGCGTACCCCTGGATAAGTGGAACATTACGGACCAAGCATGTGACTATGCCTACATCGGCCAGAACACCATTGAATTCGAATTGCCCGGGACATTGGGCATACTACAGGATCACGCAACATGGTTGACGAATAGGACCAAGGTCCAACATTATCCATTCATTCAAAAGAGGGAGTACGTTGATGGCGTGGAACTTCATCCACGATTCAACATGGTACATGCGACCTTACAAGATCTTGATGAAGCGTTCATTTCAAAACTGGAGGCCGACGAGACAGCAGTGCTGCTGATCGTAACGAAGAACACGCATGGCATGGCGGAACAACGGCGCTTGTTCTTCGAACTGATGGAACACGGCTGTGAAGTACCGGTCATCGTTGCTCGTTCCTATGGCAGCATCACGAAAGACGACCTGGTTTTGCAAAGCAGTACGGATATGGGTCCGCTTTTTATTGATGGATACGGCGATGGAATATTCATTACCGACACCGACGGTGGCCGTGAGGATCTTGTTTGCCGAACTGCATTCGGCATCCTTCAAGCTACACGAACGCGCACCAGTAAAACGGAATATATCAGTTGCCCAAGTTGTGGGCGCACCTTGTTCGATCTACAAGAAACGACTGCAAAGATCCGTGCACGGACCAGTCACCTGAAAGGTGTTAAGATCGGTATCATGGGTTGCATCGTAAACGGTCCAGGCGAAATGGCCGATGCCGATTATGGCTACGTTGGAACTGGTCCGGGCGTGATCACATTGTACAAAGAGAAGAACGTTGTAAAGCGCAACGTACCGAGTGCGAACGCTGTGGATGAGCTTATTGAGCTGATCAAGAAAGGAGGAGATTGGGTGGAAATGGAGTGAGGCTCACACCCAATTGCAAGGTGATGGTTTCATCACCTTGCAATTGAATGAGTTCCACGTATTGACGATCAGTAAACTGACCTCGGATGCAGAGAACGGCTGATATAATTCCGTGAAAAAGTAACCGTGGAAAACCGTTCTAAAGGGAATTGATCGTCCTCATGAACGGCTCCAGCATACTGGTCGCTCAACGTGTTACTGCAACCTTGGCTTCGGAAGAGATCTGATCCGTAGGTGGTTCGTAGGTCACAACAACGATCGCGAGAAGTGCAGCAATTGCAGCAGCTTGTATCAAGGTGAGGTACTTCGGTTCCATGGTGGTCTATTCTAATTGGTTCATCCCTTGCTACGGGAGCATTCCACCGAATGTGACACGGCATCGACACAAAGACCTAGGACCATGTCGAACCAAGGAAGTACATCGACGGACCTCCTTGGCGAACAACGGTCAAGAACACCGAAAGAGGTCGGTCATGGGGCCAAATAACCTTTGATCGACTCCACATACGTTCCGAATGCCGTGGCGCCTTTTGGTGAGATGGAACACGTTGTTAACGGATAGTTATCCCGGAATCCCTTCTTTACAAGTACATACCCAGCTTCCTTCAGCTTGCTGATCTGCACACTAAGATTGCCGCGCGTTGCACCTGTCTGCTCCAGGAGCCATGTGAATTCTGCATGTTCAACGCTCACCAAAAGGCTCATAACAGCCAATCGGAGCTGGTTGTGCAATACGGGGTCCAATGGTTCAAACGCCATTTTCGTGACGCCGAAGGAGGAGACCTGGGATCAAATAGCCAAATATGATGGCCGCTGCAAATACCAAGGAAGAGTATTCGTGCAGAAAGAAGAACGATAAGATCCCGAATGCCCAAAAGACCACTCCACCGAACATTAGGGGCCGAAAGCGGATCAGAGCGCCAGTAGCGAATGTGGGCAATCCGGTAAGAAGCAGTATGTACGGATTCGGGTTCATCTGATGAGAAACCGTACCAATGATGATCAGGATTAACGTAATTACGAACGAACCCCACAGCACGGATTGAACGCGGTCCATTAACGTACTTACGCCACGCTGCTTGCCTTCGCGGTATCCGTAGACCGCTGAAACCACACCACCTATCACGCCGGCAATTCCCCATGCTGCACCTTTGGTCTGAATGCCGTTGGATCGTAAATAATGATCAGCGATTCCTGCCAAGGCAAGCAAGATCCCCCATAACAGGAAGAAGAAATTCGATCGTTGAAATGAACGTTTCGCTTGAGCGACCATTTGATTGATCACATCCAAGCTTTGGGCGGGGGTCAGTTGGTTTTCCATTTTGATGTAAGTATAGTGCAAATGTAAACTAGTTTATATAATAAACCAAATATCAGGATAAATTTGTGAAATGTCATTCACACTACTGATAGCAGGCGCCACAGGATTGATCGGCAAAAAGACGCTGGAACTTGCGCTCGCTGACCCGTCCATCAACAAGGTCATTGCACCGGTCCGCAAGAAACTTCCGGATCATCCAAAGCTCGAACAATGGGTTGATAGCGACTTTGCAAAGGCATTGCGCCCCGGAAAAGCCGATGCCGTGATATGCTGCTTAGGAACCACGATCAAAAAAGCGGGTAGCAAAGAAGCCTTCCGGCATGTGGATCATGACCTGGTGATCACGCTTGGAAAGTGGGCGAAGGAAAATGGCGTTGGAACCTTCTGTGTTGTGAGTTCCATGGGGGCAGATGCAGGATCCTCTATCTTCTACAACAAGGTGAAAGGGGAAATGGAGCGCGATCTTTTTGCGCTTCAGCTTCCTACCCTGCACATCTTCCATCCTTCCATATTGAAAGGTCCACGAGAAGCAGTACGTATTGGTGAACGGATCGGAATTGCGGCAATGAGCGCATTCTCCTTTATTACACCGGATAACTATAAGCCAATGCCTTACGATACGTTAGCAAAAGCGTTGATCAGTGCCTCTAAGATCAAAACCAGTGGCACCTATACGTATCGGAAGATCTTTGAACTCGCAGGGAGATAGACCGATTTGCTTTCCAAATGAATCTGAAAGTGCCATACTTCTGCCTATATTCGTGATATGTTCCGCGCAATTATGATTTGGCTGATGTTCGTTGCCGCATCTGCGCGTGGACAAAGCGAGTCCGTATTACCGGAAATATCAGGTTTTTGGTACATGCAGACAACCTCTTGGTTTCCTGTCGGAACGAATATGAACTTTGAATATACGGAACACGTATTGCAATATTCGTCAGAGCCGGAGCAGCTAGCTTATGGCCTTTCATGGCGTGCATTAACGAACTTCGATTTCGAGCAGATCGGTTGGTTGGCGGTGGATCAGAGCAGCGTCTATTTCAGAAGTACTTCGCCATACCATGTTGGGTATGTCTCGTACTACGACACTACAATGCGCCAAGTATACGACTTCGACTTAGCCATCGGAGACACGGCATATTTGACCAACCCGCCCAGTTCGGAATTTCCTGCCATAGTGTGGGACATTGACACGGCCTTCATCGCCAGTGCGCCAAGGACACGCTTTATTTTGGACAATGGCGATATTATAGTCACAGGGATTGGGAGTTTGCAAGGACTGCTTCGTCCACTATTGTATCATCACGAAAATTACTTCGAACTGCTTGATTATTGCGGTGAATACTTGGATACGGATAGCATTCAATACACCGGATGTTGGCCGAATGCCGTTGGAGTAGCACAAACGTTGAACCCAAATATCAGCATCTTTCCGAATCCGAATGGTGGAGAGTTCTCCATTTTACATTCAGATCCTGGGACCAATTACACTGTCTTGGATATGCGAGGTGCAACAATTGTATCGGGTCTTATTGACGGAGAAAGCACATTAGTGCAGATGCCGATTATTGCTCCCGGTCTTTACGTTCTTGATGTGAACGGCCAACGCAACAAACTGATCATCGAGTAAGGTGTTCTCGGATGGCTCGGTCTAACCAGACCTATTGGGTCGAGCAGGCCAACAAACGTAACTTCAAGAAGACGCTCAAGCTTGAGCGAATTCCTTCGCGTTAGAACGTGATCACTTTGGTCTTACGCACCACCGCCAATTCGGCACCATCCAGCTCACTCGTGCGCTCTTCGCGCATGCGGTTGAAGGCTGGTCTTAGCTCTTCCGCCAAAGGCTCCGTATTCGGGAATTCCTCGCGGCGGTGATCCACTTGAACACCATTTTTCCAGAAACGGAAACAGACATGCGGTCCGGTGGCCAAGCCCGTGCTGCCGACCTCGCCGATCACATCGCCTTGCTGAACAGCGTCACCCGCTTTCACCAACGTCTTCCGCATGTGCAGGTATTGCGTGGAGTAGGTACCGTTATGGCGGATCTTCACATAGTTGCCATTCCCTCCCGTATACCCTGACTTTTCCACAACACCATCCCCTACCGCCAAGATGGGTGTACCGTATGCCGCAGCGTAATCCGTTCCAAGATGCGCTTTCATCACTTTCTGAACAGGATGCAATCGCCTGCTGGAGAAACCGGATGAAATGCGACTGAATTTGATGGGTGACTTCAGGAACGCCTTACGCATACTATTCCCTTCGCTATCGAAATACTGCTCCACCCCATCTGATTGCGCAAATTCAAATGCCTCTTTGATCACGCCACCACTGGCATACCGTGCCGCAAGTATCTCCGGTCTACCGTAAGGTTTTCCTTCAACGCTCTGCTCTCGGTACACCACGGAGAAAACGTCATCCTTCTGGATCCGATAGAAGTCAATGGTCCACGCGAACACATCGGACAATTGCATTGCGAGTGCTGGATCTGCTCCTGCTGCAACAAAATCATTGTAAAGCGCACCGGTCACTAAGCAAGCGACGCTATGTTCTTCGACTTTGATAGGTCGATGCCCTACACGTACATGCAAACTATCCTTCAGCCCGAACACTACATATTCAACGGGATCCGATTCATAAACAAAGTAATCAGGGCCATTCGTATTGTCCGCTTTGTAAACGAACGCATAAGGGTGCCCAGTGCGCATTCGTCGAACATCAAAATAAGGTTCTGCCAATTCAACCATATCCTGTACCGTGTTCATGGACACTCCTTGCTCAGCAAGTAGGTCACCGAACGTTGCACCTGACTTCACGGTACCTTGTTCAATGGAATAGCCCGACATTGGAATTCCGTAAGTACTAGGTGAAGATGGAATGGTATCCACAATGCCCACGGGATCACTATCCGGCTTGTATTCCACGTGGGGACTGACATCCACGGTCAAGAGTGTTCCTACTGCTCCTGCCGTCAGCACGGAGCCCAGCGCCCATTTGATCCAAACTTGCATGCAGTGCAAATAACGTGCGTTCAGAATAAACGGATCGCATCCTGTGGAAGATCATTTCCACTAACGAGTGTTGGTTGGTATTGGGATGATGCGACGAAAAAGGTACAGGGCACACACCCAATTTGCCTCCGGTAGTCTATCAACTGATCAAACTTATTCCTTCGCGATCGGGTGCGCCAGGCCTTCGTAACTGGCAAGTTCCATCTTAATGGAGCCCACGAGCACTTGCGCTTGCGCAAGCACTGGAATGTGGTTTCCGTCGTCCGTGATCCACACATTAAGGTCATCGTTACCCTCGAAAATACGGCCTTCTTGCACGACTGGTTGGAATTTCAGACACTTGTATTTTCCATTGCGCAACTTGATCGTCTCTTTACCCATGAACTGCATGCGCAGCGGCCAAAGCTCACCATCCATGAACGTCTCGATCGTGTACACATCACCCACTACAGCGGTGCTATAATTGATCGTACGTGCATAATAGAAGGCGCTAAGCATGTCCTGAACACTTCCCGGCACTTTGTACACCTTGTCCTCTTGGGTCTTAACTTCCCGCTGGTTCTGTGTATAGATGTAGTTCTGGGTAAATTCATACCCACCTTCACTCACCTTACGATCAAAGATCCACGGGAACACCCCTTGCGCATCAAAGTAGGACTGGTATGTATCATCCACTTTAAAGAATGCATTGAACGCACCCAAGCTTCTACCTGTACCGACCGCATGCCAAACCTCGCGGCCTTGAAGATCGCGGTCGCTTTTTTTGAGTTCAACGACTGCTTCACCCGCATCTATCCAGCCGTAGTGAACTACATAGGTTAGTTTTTCACCGGGTTTGAAGGCATCGTGTTGGATCGTGCGCAACGGATAATTGATCGCGCGACCGGGTGAAGGGGTTACAGGGCTTGGCGGAAAACCACCTTGTGCAAACGCCAAGCTGAGAACACCTGCCCCGAACAATGAAAAGACTGCTTTACTTGCCATGCCTTTTGATATGCAAAACCGGTGCCGAACCACGCCTTTGTCTGGAGAACAGGACATTATGTCGGGCAAATTTGCGTTCACACTACGATATTCACGATGCGTTTGGGGACCACGATCACTTTTTTCGGAGTTTTTCCTTCCAACCGTTCCTGCACCTCAGGATTTGCCATTACCTGCGCTTCCACCTCTTCTTTTGAAAGTGTGGCGGGGAATTCCAGCAACATGCGGGTTTTTCCATTGAAGCTGATCGGGTATTTGAAACTATCCTCAACCAAATACTGTGGATCGAAAACCGGCCAAGGCGCTGTTGTGATGCTTTCCGTATGGCCCAATTTGCTCCAGAGCTCCTCCGCGATATGCGGTGCAAATGGCGCGAGGAGTATGGTCATCGGTTCCAGCACATCACGTTTGTGGCTCTTCAATGCACCCAACTCGTTCACTGCGATCATGAACTGCGCAACACTGGTGTTGAAGCTCATGTTCTGAATGTCTTCCGTTACCTTCTTCAGGGTGGAGTGCAAGGCTTTGAACTCGGCTTTCGTGGGAGCTTCATCGCTCACGCTGAACACATCGCTTTCATAGAACAGATTCCAGAATTTACGCAGGAAGCGGAAGGTGCCTTCGATGCCGTTGGTGTCCCACGGCTTGCTTTGCTCCAACGGGCCGAGGAACATTTCGTAGAGGCGCAGGGTATCGGCGCCGTATTTGGCAATGATCTCGTCGGGGTTCACCACGTTGAACTTCGACTTGGACATCTTCTCCACGTCGCGCAACACCCTGAAAGCGCCCTCAGACACATACACGCCATCTCGAAAATCAGTGTTCCAGTTCTTAAGTGCCTCTAAGTTCACAGAGGATTCATCAGCCTCGATGAACTCAATCGGTATCAGAACTCGATCCATAGCCTCTGTCATTTGCAAGAGGTGCACATCGTGAAACAAGAGGTCTGGGGCAATATCATTTTTGGCTCCAATGGCATTGCACGCAGCGCGACGAATGGCGTTCTGGGCAGCTATTCGACTGCCTCCATCATCGGAAAATTGTTGATTGAACAAATCCGCTGAGACATACAAAAGAATATCCCAATTGAGAATCGGATAAGGACGTTCAACATGAGTTGGATTGTTGTCGACCAATGGTAATCGATTACGAAACGCCACAGCAGAGCGCCCAGTAATCATCCCCTGATTCACCAACTTCTTAGCCGGTTCATCAAAAGGCAACCAACCGCGATCATGCAGGAACTTGGTCCAGAACCGGAAGTAGAGCAAGTGGCCTGTGGCGTGTTCGCTGCCACCCATGTACAGATCGATCTGGTTCCAATACTTGATGGCTTCCGGTGATGCGAAACGGCCCTCGTTATGCGGGTCCATGTAACGCAAAAAATACCAACTGCTTCCGGCCCAACCGGGCATTGTGGTGGTCTCTAACGGATGGCCATCGTAACTCCAATTCTTCGCTCGAGCCAATGGTGGTTCTCCATCTTCTGTAGGAAGGAATTTATCAACCTCCGGCAAAACCAAAGGCAATTCACTTTCTGGTAAAGCGTAGGGAATATCGTCCTTGTAGTAGATAGGTATCGGCTCGCCCCAATAGCGCTGGCGGCCAAATGCAGCATCGCGCAAGCGGAAGTTTATGCGGCCTTCACCGGCACCCAATTTTTCCAACTCTTGGATCGCGCGCGTGATCGCATCCTTCACTTTCAAGCCCTTCAGAAATCCTTCGCTACAGATGATAGCATCCTTGCGCTCGTCGGCTTCCTTTTCGATATCTGCTCCTTCGGTCACGGCAATGATCGGCAGGTCGAACTGCTTCGCAAAACGCCAATCACGCTGGTCTCCACCGGGCACGGCCATCACGGCACCAGTTCCATATCCAGCGAGCACGTAGTCACCCACCCAGATCGGAATATCGGCGCCCGTGAACGGATGCTTGGCGTAGGAGCCTGTGAAAACACCACTCACCTTTTCCACCTCGGCTTGGCGTTCGCGTTCACTTCGGTTACTGGCGGTTTTCACGTAAGTCTCGACTTCTGCTCTGCGATCATCAGTAGTGTACTTGCCCACCAACACATGTTCCGGTGCTAGCGTGATGAACGATACTCCGAACAGCGTATCTGGCCGCGTAGTGAATACCTCGATGAAATCTTCAGCCACAGTAAAACGGACCAACGCCCCCTCACTTCGCCCGATCCAATTTCGCTGCGATTCTTTTAGCGAGGTACTCCAATCCAATTCGTCCAGCCCTTCGAGCAGCCGTTGCGCATAGGCCGTGATGCGCATGCTCCATTGTGGCATGCGCTTCCGCTCCACTGGGTGTCCGCCGCGCTCGCTCACACCATCCTTCACCTCATCATTGGCAAGCACTGTTCCCAGGGCGGGACACCAATTCACCCAAGCATCGCTGAGGTAGGCCAAGCGGAAATACTGCAACACCATCTGCTTTGTCCGTTCGCTATACGAACTCCATTCTGCCGCTGTAAATCCGCCCACGAACTCCTCCACATCTCCCGTAAGGATGGACGCATCCTGTCCTTGGCATCCCTGCTGTTCGAAACGCGCTATCAGATCTGCAATGGGTCTGGCCTTATCCTGTTTTGGATCATACCAGCTTTCAAAAAGTTGCAAAAAGATCCACTGGGTCCATTTGTAGTACTTCGGGTCACTGGTGCGCACTTCGCGACTCCAATCGAAGCTGAAACCGATTCTGTCGAGTTGCTCGCGATAACGTGCCAAGTTGATCTCGGTGGTCTTTGCAGGATGTTGACCTGTCTGGATGGCGTACTGTTCTGCAGGCAACCCGAAGCTATCATAGCCCATGGGGTGCAACACATTGAAGCCGCTGTGTCGTTTGAAACGAGCAACGATATCACTTGCTATGTACCCGAGCGGGTGCCCAACGTGCAGGCCAGCGCCACTGGGATACGGGAACATGTCCAGGACATAATACTTAGGTTTCGACAAGTCGTTCTCCACACGATAGGTGCCATCGGCTTTCCATTTCTCGCGCCATTTCTTCTCGATCTCGTTGTGGTCGTACTGCATATTCTTCCGTCTACGGTGGCAAATGTACTGGGCTACGCCAAGTCGGAACAATGCATTCGCCGCCCTAACTACATTTGTCGCCGATGAGTATGGACCGCAATTCAAGATCACGCACTCGTTCCGCAGGGTTTGGGACCATTATCGGAATTGCACTTGTGCTGTTCATGCTGGGCATTCTCGGCTTTTTGGTCCTGAATGCCCACGCCTTGGAGCAGTATTTCAAGGAAAACGTGCGCGTTGAGCTTTTTCTGAAGCGGGACCTGAAGGAGGTTGACATTATGCAGTTCCGTAAAGAATTGGATACGGAGGCCTACTCCCATGAAACCCGATACGTTACTGCAGACGAAGCGGCCGAGCAATTGAAACAAGATCTCGGCGAGGACTTTTTGAATGTGCTCGGCAGTAATCCCTTATTACCCTCCGTGGAATTACGGTTAAGCGCAGACTATGCCCAAACAGATAGTTTGAAGTGGATCGTTGAGAGTTTGAAAAAGGACCAACGCGTACAAGAAGTAGCGTACAATGCGGCAGTGGTCGAGAACATCGATGCTAATTTGAGCAAAATAGGCCTGCTAGTGCTTGGGTTCACTGCATTGTTGTTGATCATTGCCATAGCGCTTATCAACAATACGATCCGCTTGGCCATATACAGCAAACGCTTTCTTATCCGCACGATGCATTTAGTGGGAGCCACGCAATGGTTCATCAAGAAACCCTTCATTTCACAGAGCATGTGGCAAGGCATAGTGGGTTCCATTGTTGCTGTTGGTCTAATGGTGGGGGTGCTTCAATTGGTAAAGCATTACATGCCGGATATGCTCGCGTTCACGGACATGTTCACCTTGGCGCTTTTGTTCATCGGAGTAGTGGTTCTAGGACTACTTATATCGTTGGTCAGCACGTGGTTCGCAGTACGTCGTTACCTTCGCATGAATTCCGAGGACCTTCATTGGAGTTGAATAAGCAGATCATGGCATCCAAGCACAACGAACAAATGGATATGGCGTTCACCGCCACCAATTACAAATTACTGTTGATCGGCCTCGCGATCGTCGTAGTTGGGTTCATGCTCATGGCCGGGGGTGGTAACGGCGATCCGAATTCCTTTAATGAGGCTGATATCTTTAGTCCAAGGCGCATAACCGTTGCTCCTATTGTTACGCTGATCGGCTACTTATTCGTGGTCTATGCGATCCTGAAAAAGACAGGTGGTTCGGAGGCATGACCATTATCCAAGCGATCATCCTCGCGATCATCGAGGGAATCACCGAATTCCTGCCCGTTTCAAGTACTGGGCATATGATCATCGGATCCAGCATCATGGGGATCCAGCAGGACGAATTCGTGAAACTTTTTACCGTTGCGATCCAGTTCGGAGCTATCCTTTCCGTGATCGCTTTGTACTGGAAACGCTTCTTCCAGACCTTCGATTTCTACACAACGCTTTTCGTCGCATTCCTGCCCGCAGTTGTTGCAGGCCTTCTGCTGAATGACTTCATCAATGCCTTGCTGGAAAATGTGGTCGTGGTCGGGGTTATGTTATTCCTTGGTGGGGTCGTGTTCTTGTTCATTGATCGTTGGGCTCCCGGTGGAAAAAACGAGGAAACACAACCCATTAGCTATAAAAAGGCGTTCATCATCGGTGTGTGGCAGTGTATCGCAATGGTGCCTGGTGTGTCTCGTTCCGCGGCCACGATCATTGGAGGAATGACGCAAGGTTTATCGCGAAAGAACGCGGCGGAATTCAGTTTCTTTTTGGCCGTACCGACAATGTTCGGAGCCACGGTAAAATCCATCTACGATTACATCAAGGACGGTGGTGAATTCACCAGTGAGCATTTCCAGCTTTTCGCCATTGGCAATGTGGTGGCGTTCATAGTCGCGATCATCGCAATTCGTTCGTTCATAGCCTTTCTGAGTAGGCATGGATTCAAGGCATTCGGTTGGTACCGGATAGTGGTAGGCGGGGTCATTATCGTGTTATACTTGATGAATGTACCCTTGCAAATGATGTAAGCGCTACAGTCACAAAGGCTACCACCAACATCCTGGTACCTTCGCCGCTGTTGATCCGTATGGAGGAAACCGGAAAATTTGAGGATTTTGTATTTCTACCCGATGACGGAGGATTCGTTCTGGTGGACAAGCCGTTGGACTGGACCAGTTTTGATGTGGTAAAGAAGATCCGCGGAGCTATGCGGAGCGTAGTTCAAAGACGGAACTTCAAGGTAGGTCATGCTGGCACGTTGGATCCATTGGCTAGCGGGCTATTGATCATTGCTTACGGGTCCTTCACGAAAAAGCTTCCCCTCATTACCGGACAGACCAAAGTCTACACCGGCACCATCACATTAGGCTATGTAACAGATAGTTATGATGCTGAAACGGAAAAGATCCGCTTTGGGCCATGGGAACAACTGGATGATAATACCATCAAGTCCGCCTTTGCCCAGTTCCATGGCGAGGTAATGCAGCGCCCACCTAACTATTCTGCCAAGCGCTTTGAAGGTGAGCGCGCGTTCTGGTTGGCACGCGATGAAGAACGTGCCCATTTAGTCGATTTTCCAGAGGTTAAAGTATTGATATCCAAGCTGGAAGTAACTGGAATCCGCGACAACGAGGTCGATTTCGAGGTACATGTGAGCAAAGGCACTTACATCCGATCCTTGGCCCACGACATTGGTCAGGAACTCGGTTGTGGCGCATACCTCAGCGCATTGCGGCGCACGCATATCGGCGACTTTTCCGTTTCCGACGCCCGACATCCGTTTGAATGGACGCAATTGATCGCCCCGTTGTGAAATAGGCCTCCAAGCCCGACACACCTGTTCTTACCACCTGCTGGTCAACCTTTTTGACCTCGGCGCAGTTATGATATTATCTTCGGCCCCCCAAATAAGCAGCGGGAGCCTGTAAGCTCCGCAAAATTCATGAAACTAGCATCATTCAAATTCGATCTGCCAAAGGAGCAGATCGCCCTATATCCAACCAAAGATCGCGACGGCGCCAAATTGATGGTTCTGCACCGCAAGGACGGGAAGATCGAACACAAGAAATTCAAGAACATCCTTGATTATTTCAATGAAGGCGACACCTTCATCCTGAACAACACCCGCGTATTCCCTGCACGTATGTGGGGCAACAAGGAAAAAACAGGAGCGAAGATCGAGGTCTTCATGCTGCGCGAATTGAACCGCGAAAGCCTGTTGTGGGATGTGATCGTTGATCCTGCTCGCAAGATCCGTATCGGTAACAAATTGTACTTCGGTAAGGACGATGAACTTGTAGCGGAGGTGATCGACAACACTACCAGCCGTGGCCGCACCTTGCGTTTCTTGTTCGATGGCACCTACGAGGAATTCAAAGCCGCGATCACCGAAATGGGTGAAACACCTTTGCCTCGCTACATCAAACGCGAAACTGAGCCTAGTGATGCCGAGCGCTACCAAACGATCTACGCCAAAGAAGAAGGCGCTGTAGCAGCACCAACCGCTGGTCTTCATTTCAGCCGTGAGCTGATGAAGCGGATGGAACTGCAAGGACTGGAGTTCGCCGAAGTAACCTTACATGTAGGTCTTGGCACGTTCCGCCCAGTGGAAGTTGAAGATCTGACCAAGCATAAAATGGACTCCGAGCAGGCCATTATTACGCCAGAAGCGTGTAAGATCGTGAACAAAGCGATCGTGAACAAGAAGCGGGTATGTTGTGTAGGTACCACCACGATGCGCGCCATTGAAAGCAGCGTGAACACGGAGAACCAGTTGAATCCATACAACGGATGGACCAACAAATTCATCTTCCCGCCATATGATTTCAGTATCGCGGATAGCATGATCACCAACTTCCATATGCCAGAAAGCACGCTCTTGATGCAAGTAGCTGCATTCGGTGGATATGACCATGTTTGGAACGCCTACAAAGTGGCCATGAAGGAGAAGTATCGTTTCTTCAGCTATGGCGATGCGATGTTGATCATCTGATCGGGATAATTAACTCTGAACGAAGCCGTGGGTCCATGATCCGCGGCTTTGCGCTTTCAGCACATTTCGATCGTAACTCATTTATCGGTTAATTCGTGATCATGGAACGTAGCGCCATCATTGTAGCCGGAGGCCTAGGCAAACGCATGGGAGCCTCCATTCCGAAACAGTTCTTGTTGCTCAAGGGTAAGCCGCTGCTATGTTATTCCATCGACGCGTTCCGGGCCTATAATGTCACCATGCAGATCGTGGTCGTCTTACCAGAAGCGCAGATCCCGATCTGGAAAAGCCTTTGCATTGGTCATAAATTCTTTACAGAACATGAGATCGTGGCCGGTGGCGAAGAACGATTCCATTCCGTTCAGAAAGGACTTACCAAAGTCACTCACAACGGTGTGGTTGCCGTTCATGATGGCGTACGACCACTGGTAGATGTAGGTCTGATCGGTCGTTGCTTCGATGGTGCCAAGGCCAATGGGTCAGCCATTCCAGTCGTACCGATAAGTTCGTCAATACGGGAGGTCATGCCAGAGGGGTCCAGAGCGATGGATAGAACAGGGTTCCGCATTGTGCAAACCCCTCAATGCTTTCGTACGGACCTTCTGCGTAAGGCGTTCGAACTACCCTACGACCGAGCATTCACGGATGAAGCCACGTTGGTGGAGCGCTTAGGAGAACCCGTGCATTTAGTGGAGGGCGATGACGCTAACCTGAAGATCACCACGCCAATGGACCTAAGGGTAGCTGAAGGGCTGGTAGTGTGATCATCCCGTATTCCACCCCATTTAATGGATTAACACCGACCTTTGCGCCGTGAGCACTACACCGATCGATATCCGCAGCCTTTCCAAGGAACAACTAACCGCTTTAGTCGCTGACCTTGGCGAAAAGCCCTACCGCGCCAAACAACTCTGGGATTGGTTGTGGAAGAAAAAAGCACGTGCCTGGGATGATATGTCCGACCTACCCAAGGCATTTCGTGAAAAACTGAGCGAGCACACGTTATTTCGTCCGCTAGAATTGGTAGAAGAACAACGAAGCGAAGATGGCACGATAAAGTGTGCTTTCAGGACCTGGGACGGTCACATTGTTGAAGGCGTTCTGATCCCGACACCAAAACGGCAAACGGCATGTATCAGCAGCCAGATCGGGTGTAGTTTAACGTGTACGTTCTGCGCAACGGGCAAGCTGAAGCGCATCAGAAATCTGGATGCCGCTGAGATCGTGGACCAAGTGACCTTGATCGATGATCTTGCACTGAAATACAACAAAAAGAACGTCACCAACATTGTTTACATGGGCATGGGCGAACCATTGCTCAACTATGCCAATACCATGGCTAGTGCAGATCTCATCAACTCGCAGGATGCACTGGGAATGGGCTCGCGCCGCATAACGGTGAGCACTGCTGGTATTGCAAAAATGATCCGGAAATTAGCGGATGACGGTGCGCGTTTCCACCTTGCGATCAGCCTTCACGCCGCTACGGATGCCAAACGTGATACCATCATGCCGATCAACGAACAAACGCCCTTGGCAGAGCTGAAGGACGCCTTGCGCTACTATACCCGCATGACGAAAAAGGATGTCACCTTCGAGTACATTCTATTGAAGGGGTTCAACGATTCCATCGCAGATGCACAAGACCTTGTGCGCTATGCAAGCGACGTGGATTCGAAAGTGAATCTGATCGAATACAATCCGATCGATGCTAGCGCGAACGTAAAGGGATCTTTCCAACGTTCAAGTGATGAGGATGCAGCAGCATTCATGTACCACTTGGAAAGCAAGGGCATTGTCGCTCGTATTCGCCGCAGCCGTGGAAAGGACATTGATGCAGCCTGTGGCCAGTTGGCGAACAAGAATACGCCTGCTATAAAGGACGGTGAGCGGGTGATGAAGTAGTATCTTCGCTTTTCAAGCTGCTTGTCAGAACCCTAGACCGACCTTGAACCCAAGGAAGAATGCGGGAACCGTATCATCGGACTCTATAGTACTGTAGAGGTACTCAACCCGACTATTGGTAAAGTCCACTCGTGTTTCCTCAATGACCTTTACTGAATGACGCGATCGCATAGCGACCCCACCATAGATATCACACATCCAATTGCTTGAAGAACTGAACAACTGGTAACCTATGTATAACCGGAGGTCATTGTAGGTGCGCACATCAAGCGAACGTTGCGGATCTTCCGGGAAGCGTCCTAATGAGTCCTTATGGAGGATCTTCTTGGAATACTCCAAGTGAGCGAATTCAAGCTGCGAATACCACCCTTGCGGCTCAATATCGATCTGATGATAATAACGTGCACCGATGTGAAAACTGGGGTTAGCTTGGATCTCAACACCTCTTCCATAATCGTCGGCATCATCACCAGCAATGGATAGTGCCAGGAAATTCCGATACGTAACGCCAATACCGACCTCAAGGCTCAATCGCGGTGTAAGCGCACGTTCATAATAAAGCGGGATCTCTCCTCGAAAAAAGAGCAATGGGTTGATCTTGAATACGTTTTTCACACAATTCACCGTGTCGAATGCTGCATTTACCCGGTCCTTGTACAAAAGGGTCTTCGGTTTTTCCTTTTGGGCCATGGCCACCATACTCAACGTACAGGCAGCGATCAGCAGGAAACTGCGAAAAATGGAGGAACGGGAATTCATGCGTTGCGAAGGTAGGTAGTTGTAGGCTTACCCAACGCAGACGAGAATCTTGAAAAAGGTTGCGCGGCAACGTGCGGTGTTCGCCATCTTTGCCGTTCCCGGCAGGCCATTTGTTCTTCGAGGGTGCAAGCATTGGTGACCATTGAAGCCATACAGCGGCCGATCGCCGAGGAAATGAAGGCCTTTGAGCCGCATTTCCGAGAAGCCATGCGCAGTAAGGTCGCGCTGCTGGACCGGGTTATGCACTACATCGTTAAGCGGAAAGGCAAGCAAATGCGGCCGATGTTCACCTTGCTCAGTGCGAAGCAGTTCGGGCCTGTGAAGGACAGTGCGTTCATCGCTGCAAGTTTGATCGAATTGCTTCATACGGCAACCTTGGTCCATGACGATGTGGTGGACAGCAGCTCCATGCGTCGCGGATTCTTCAGCATCAATGCGCTTTGGAAGAACAAGATCGCGGTATTGGTCGGCGATTACCTGTTAAGCCGAGGCTTGTTGCTCGCGATCGAAAAAGATGAATTCCAGTTACTGAAGATCGTCAGTACTGCTGTTCGGGAAATGTCCGAAGGCGAATTGCTTCAACTGCAAAAAACACGGAACTTGAATTTCAGTGAGGACGTGTATTTCGACATCATCGGCAAGAAAACGGCCAGTCTTATTGCTGCGTGCTGTGCAAGTGGAGCAAGCGCTGCAGGCCAGCCTCTTGAAGCCGTGCAACGCATGCATAAATTCGGGGAACACACCGGCATCGCCTTCCAGATAAAGGATGATCTGTTCGACTATGGCAATGGTGAGGACATTGGCAAACCGACCGGGTTGGACATCAAAGAAAAAAAACTGACGCTCCCATTGATCTATTCACTGGACAAGGTCTCGAAGTCCGATCGTCGGTGGATGATCGATGTGGTCAAGAACAAGAACGAAGATGACCGATCGGTGAAGCGTTTGGTGGAAATGGTATCGGAAGCAGGTGGGATCGCACATGCGCATGCACGCATGCTCGAATACCGCGACAAAGCCATCGGAACACTGCATACCTTTCCGAAGAACGAATACCGCGACGCCTTGGAAGGCCTTGTACAACTGACCGTGGAGCGAACGAAATAAGAACGCACTAGACAACGTATCCGGAACAATGAAATTCATCGATCACCTACTTCACACCACCGTATGGTTTGCGTTCGTTGGAGCTCTTGTGGCTTGTACACCGCAACAAGCACCTCAGAAAACACAACCGCCGGCAGAAGAAATAAATACCGCACCAAAGGATACGATCAAGGCTTCGGTCCGCAAGGATGGTATCCAGGACATTAAGATCCCGGATGCTGGTAGAATGACCGGTCTGCAAGAGAATGGCGAACGGCAAGGGCCGTGGACCTCTTACTTCGGGAATGGCACAATTCGCAGTAAGACCGTGTATAGCGATGGAAAGCAGAATGGCTTGAACGAAGTCTTCCACGATAATGGAATGTTGTTCTACAGCGGTCAATACAAGCTCGATCTCAAGGTCGGAGAATGGAGATTCTATGATCGTAAAGGCGTATTGATCAAGACCGCCCAGTTCGATAGCTTAGGTGTGGAGCTGAAATAGCACCAACCGTAAATTGTACCCGTTGGATCAACGGCTGCGGTCGCTAGTGTAATTTCACACCCCGGTAATGATCGCGCCCCACGCCATTCAGGAAGTAAAAGAAGCTGCTCGCGTAGAAGAAGTAGTGGGCGAATTCGTTGCGTTGAAACGGAAGGGTTCGCGGTATTTGGGACTGTGTCCATTCCACAACGAGAAAACACCCTCCTTCAATGTTACCCCGAATCTGGGCATCTACAAATGCTTCGGCTGTGGCGAAGCTGGTGATAGCATCACCTTCCTTACGAAGCATGAGCACCTCAGCTATGTCGAGGCGCTGAAGTGGCTTGCGAAACGGTACAACATCGACCTACCGGAAGAAGAACAAACACCGGAACAGGAGATCGCGCAAAGCGAACGCGAAAGCCTTTCCGTGATCCAGCAATGGGCCATGAACTGGAGCGTGGAACAGCTCTGGGAAACGGACGAGGGCAAGCGGATCGGGCTCTCCTATTTCCGCGAACGCGGTTTCTCCGATGCCACGATCAAAGAGTTCCAATTGGGCTATGTCCCGGAACAAGGCAATGCGTTTGCATACGCAGCGCAAGCCAACGGATTCAACGCGGAATTGTTGGCGAAAGCGGGATGGATCAAACGCAGAGAGAGCGATGGATCTCCTTGGGATTTTTTCCAAGGCCGTGTTACGTTCCCGATCCACGGACTAAGCGGCTCGCCGATCGGTTTCGGTGCGCGCACATTGAAGAGCGATAAAAAACTACCGAAGTATTTCAACAGTCCAGAGAGCTTGCTGTACATAAAAAGCAAGTCGCTTTATGGTATCTACCAAGCCAAGAAAAGTATCGTGCAGCATGAACTGTGCTACTTGGTGGAAGGCTATACGGATGTGATCAGCTTACACCAAGCGGGGATCACGAACGTTGTGGCAAGCAGCGGTACCAGTTTGACAGAGGATCAAGTTCGTTTGATCAAGCGTTACGCGGCCACGGTCTGCATATTGTACGATGGCGATGCCGCTGGAATGAAGGCCAGCTTGCGCGGTATCGATCTGATCTTGAAAGAAGGATTGAATGTAAAAGTGGTCACGTTCCCGGAGGGCGAGGATCCGGACAGTTACGCGAAAAGCCACAGCAGCAGCGAGGTAACGGCACACCTCACGGAACACGCTCAGGATTTTCTGGTCTTCAAGGCCGAACTGCTCATGGCCGATAGCGGCAATGACCCGGTGAAAAAAGCAGCTGCGATCCACGAGATCGTGGAGAGCGTTGCGTTGGTTCCGGATCTGGTCCTGCGTGCATTGTACGTGAAACAATGCAGCACCTTGTTGCAGATCAACGAACAGGCCTTGATCAGCGAAATGAACAAGGTACTGCGCCGGCAGTACAAGAAAAAACTCGGCGGCGACTTTGTTCCGGAAGAACATTTGGCTCCTGATCTATCAGCGCCACAACCGATCGTAGAGGACCTCGGCACCGCACCACAGGAACGTGATCTCCTCCGCATGCTCTTGAGCTATGGACACGAACGGATCATGGTGAAATTCCAGGATGAAGAAGGCAATGCCGAAGAAGAAGAAACCAGCGTGGCCGAGTTGATGTTCGAGCTGTTGGCACTGGATGATATCCTCTTTGACGAACCGTTGTTCCGCGAGATCTACATCGACTACCGGCACAAGAGCAACTTAGGTGAAACCATTGATGCAGCCCGCTACGTTGGGCACGAACAAGAGAACTGGCGCGCCATGGCCATAGACCTTCTAACGGAGAAACATGACCTAAGTCCGAACTGGAAAGCTCGCCACAAGATCCATGTGAAACGCGAAAGTGAAGCGCTGCGTGATGCACTTGAAGAAGCTGTGGACATCTTGAAAGAGCGCCGCGTGGACCGCATGATCCGGGACAAGCAAGAAGACCTGAAGACCGCCGATGAACTGAACGTGATCGCCACGTTGCAGGAAATCATAAAAATGACCGAGGCCAAAAAAAAGTTGGCAAAGAAGACCGGGCGGGTTGTTGTTGGGTGAGGGTGTGGGGGTTGGTCTAAAAACAGAATAGGACGGCTCGTTCTGACCATGGGCTTATTCGGAAATTAACTCCTCCACCTACCTTCGCCAAATGTCACCCGCGCATGCACACGCGCATGACCATGCCGGTCATGAACACACGCACGGCGAGCCGAGTATGGCCAGTGCCATTGCGCTGCGTACTGCGTTCTACATCAATCTAGCTTTTACGATCATTGAAGCAGTTGGTGGTTGGTGGACCGGCAGCATTGCGGTGATCACCGACGCCATGCACGACGGTGGCGATTGTTTGGTGTTGGGTGCCGCGTGGTGGTTACAACGCGTAGCAATGAAAGGCCGCGATGCGCGGTACAGTTATGGTTATGGCAGGTATAGCATGTTGGGCGGTTGGCTCACGGCGTTGGTGTTGATCGCTGGTGCATTAGGCATGTTGTTCTTCAGCATTCCGCGGCTCTGGGACAATGAGCTACCGGATACGCCGGGCATGATCGGCATTGCGATCTTCGGGTTGGCGATGAATGGCTTCGCTGCTTGGAAATTGCATGGTGGAGAAACACTGAACGAACGCGGAGCCTACCTTCACTTATTGGAAGATGTGTTGGGTTGGGCGGCGGTCCTGGTGGGTGCCGTGATCATGTATTTCACCGGATTTGCTTGGATCGATCCATTGATGAGCATCGGGATCAGCTTGTTCATTCTGTACAACGCATTCGGCACGTTACGCAATGGCACCGCGATCTTGATGCAAGCGCAACCGCACCGGATCCACGCAGAGGAATTGGAAGCCGAGTTGAAACAGATCCCCGGTGTTGCCGAGTTGCATGATCAGCATACTTGGACATTGGATGGTTCCTTCATGATCCACACCGTTCACATTGTATTGGGTGATGTAGATGCCACACGTGCTTCCGAGATAAAGATCTTAGCGCGAAATAAGTTGAAAACACTTGGCATACACCACGCCACCATAGAACTGGAGTGGCCGGGCGAGCACTGCAGCATGGAAGAACTTACTCCCAACAATGCGTAAGAACCTGTTCCGCCTAGTGGCGAAGATCAACAAGGCAATTCTTCCACGACTGTGGGACAAGGACCTTCAACGCCTGAGTAAATTCCAGAAACTGATCGTAGGCTGGCGGATCTGGGTGACGAAGAATGCGCTGTAGGCCCGGGAGGGTCGACCAATGGAACTAAAATGGTTGCGAAGCTGGATCTCTGCTTGCATGTCAAACAGAAAGTACATGAACTTCAGATGCGGTGGTCTTATAAAAGATCTTGTGTTCACCTACCTCTTTAACCCGCACGTCCGGGTCACTTGTTGATCTTCCTAGTTTTGGATGTACAGCGATCAAACGTAACGCTGTACGGAACATACTATCCAGCTTTTCACTGTATCGGAACGAACCGTTCCGCTCCGCCCAATAGGTCAAAATTTGCAAACGCTCATTTTGCGCATTTGCGGTCCAGATCACTTTCCGAGCCATTCATCCACGGCCTTATCCGCGTCGCGTGAAGAAAGCGTTCTGCCCGCCTTAACGTCTTGCTTTCCTTTAGCGATCGATGCCTGTTGGTCTTTATTCAACTTATAAAGCTCCAGATCCGCTTCATCGGTACCGAACAACCTAAGCGCCTCGCGCAGTAATGCGCTATTTCTAGAACGCTGAATGCGACTGATCAACCGTTTCTTTAATTCAACCTCTGACATCCACGTTGTATTTGGAAACGTAAATATACGGCCATTCCGAAGTGCAACACCACTGCAAAGCGCAGCGCATTGTACATGGTATCGATATACCCATAGCACTTTGGAGGCCACGATCCGCAATGGCATTAGTGGGTCGGTGGAAAATATCCCGGCCCGCATTACCCTATGCCCTAATTTTGGCCGGTGAAAACCATTCTTGGCTTTTTCTTGTGTCTCTTCCTCCTTGTTGATCCCGCTTCCGCGCAAACGGTTACGATCAATGAATTGCAGGCAGCGCATGCCTTCGAACCAAATGCGGAAGTAGGCAAGATCTCCGATTGGGTGGAATTGTACAACGCAGGTCCTGATTCCTATCAATTGTTGGGTACGCGGTTGGTGATCAACGGTGTTAGGCACATGATAGATGCCCCAATGGTAATTCCTGCAGATTGCTATTTCGTTCTGTGGTGTGATGGTGAACCAGCCTTAGGGCCGGACCACATTCGGGCTACGTTGCCGCGTTCCGGTGCATCCGTCCAATTGGTCGCTGCGGACGGTAGAACCATTATGGATTCAGTATCCTATTCCGAACTATCGGCGACATTAAGTCTCGGCAGAGAGAACAGTGGTGACGGCAGCTTTACGATCTTTGACACACCCACTCCGGGAGCCGCGAATCGCTATCCGGGTTATGCAATTGCGCGAACAGCCACGCCTACTCCCTCTGTGCAAGCGGGTATCCGGATCACACCGTTCGAACTTGATCTTGTTGGCGATGAACACGATGAGATCCGTTATACCACGGATGGCACTGCTCCGAGCCAACATAGTGAACGGTGGCGATCTCCGATAGAGGTCACTGGAACGAAGACGGTCCGTGCGATCGCATACCGGAAAGGGTCCTTACCTAGTTCTGAGATGCATGCGTCGTACGTATTTGAACCAACGCTGCACCGAGCGATCCACCTAACCACGGAGCCGGAAGATCTTTGGAATGATAGAACAGGGATCTATACGAAAGGTGCTTTCGCCAATAACACCCGCACGGGCAAGGAATGGGAGCGTCCAGTGGTTGTACAGTTCCTCACATCTGAAGCCAATGCTACCGAACATCAAGGCAGCATTTCAGCAGGGATACGGATCAGTGGAAGTGGATCACGAGGAATGGAAAAGCGTTCATTCAAACTATTTGCACGTGAGGAATATGCAGGCCCTGGAATTGGTTTCCCTTTCCCGGATGATGCATTTTATACCGAAGCGATCCTACGTGCAGATGCAAGTCCGAACGGCTACTTGCATAATACCATCATGGAATCCGTTGTTAGCCAAGGCAAGCTAGCGCTGGATGTACAGCCTTCAACGACGTGGCCGCTTTACCTGAACAATGTTTACTGGGGAACCTATCGTTGGATGCCGCCGAAAGATGAAGAATGGTTGTGCGCTTTGAGCGGTACCGCTGATCTGGACGTGTTGGTCGGTCCGGCATTGCGTGCGATCTGCGGCAGTAATACCGACCTACACCACGCAATTGGGCTGATCGAACAGAAAGCCCCGATGCAGGAGATCGAGGAGTTGATCGACCTGGAAAGTTTGATCGATCTGGCCTGCATGGATCTGTATACAGGTCGTGCGGACCATGACCTGAACGTGCGATGCTATCGGCCGCATAACAATGGTGAACCAGGAAGGTGGCGCTGGGTCCTTTACGATATGGATCTCTGGAGTGCCCCGAAAGAGAATAGCGTCCGGCGCATGTGCATGTCCACGGAATTGGAAGCCCCCTATCTATCGTTGTTGTTGGCACATCCCGAAATTCAGGAGCGTCTGTTGATCCGCATGGTAGCGTTACAAGCCACTATTCTGGATCCATTCAACCTACAAGCCATTGCGGATAGCATTTACCAAGCGAACAGTGCGGTTCTTGCGGAGGATCAAAAACGATGGGAAGGCCAGTTGGACCGTCCGGATCCACATCAAGCACTAGAGGAAGTCCATGAAATGATAGCAGAGCGCGGTCCCCTCTTAATGCAGTATCTCGGGGAACATACGGGGCATGAAGTACATACCGTTACGATAATTGCTCCCGATCCAGGATCAGGCCATTTCTTGGTGAATGGTCGCGAGCTGGCTCCGGGCCGTAAACGTATCCGTTCATTCAAGAACATCCCGACCACCATTGAAGCGAGACCACATCCAGAATTTACATTCACGGAATGGAATTCGCATTCGAGCGACCCGGTTCTCACATTCTATGGAACCGAGTCCCAGAACGTGATCGAGGGTGGATTCACGCCGTTATTACGAACGCACAAGGACATCCTTCAACAAGGAGTCGAACAGAAAGCGGCCGTCGGTATTCCCTAGTCTAGGATCCATAGCGCGTTCCGGATGTGGCATCATGCCGAACACATTGCGCTCCTTGTTGCAGATGCCCGCAATGTTCTCTTTGGATCCATTTGGGTTCGCCGTATCGAATGTGCGTCCTTCGCTATCGCAGTATTTGAATAGGATCTGATCGTTCTCCTTCAAACCTTTCAACGTTGCTTCATCCGCATGATAGCGTCCTTCACCATGTGCAATGGGGATCTTCAACGCTTTGTTCGGTATTGACCGCGTTAATTTGGTTCGTTGAGTAACCGCTTTGATATAGACGTTCTCACAAACGAACTGTTGGCCTTCATTGTGCATAAGCGCTCCGGGCAACAGGCCCGCTTCGCAAAGCACTTGGAATCCATTACAAATGCCGATCACGATCCCGCCGTTCGCAGCGTGATGTGCAACCGCACGCATCACCGGAGAAAAGCGCGCAATAGCACCGCTCCGTAGATAATCGCCGTAGGAGAACCCGCCTGGCAGAACCACCACATCAACGCCTTTCATGTCCACTTCCTTATGCCAAAGCCGTTCAACGGGTTGCTCCATCAATGTACCTAGCGCGTAGGCCATGTCTTCATCGCAGTTGGAACCAGGAAAAGTGACTATGCCGAATTTCATAACAGGAGTGGATCAATTGTTAACCGACCGCGAAGTTACGGAGGTGGTTGGTTCTAGTGGTCTTGGCATTTGACGGGAGCCGCAATTCATTGTCCTCTGAGCATTGGGGATGGCTTGTGGAGCACTCGACCAACTCAACCCCACATGCCCCAAACAGCTAGTGCTCCCAGTGCCAGCACACCGAGTTCCCCAACCCACGCACGCTTATTGGTGTTTACGGCATACCCGCATAAAATGGCCAAAGGAACCGCTACGATCACGGGCGGAAAGCGTTTGGAAAGCATCCAAAGCAGCCCGCTCAATACAATGGTTGCCGCACAATACGCAAGGAACGAAGAGCGCAAGTTCTTTTCGCGCATTACGCCACTGCCATAGCCTTTTGCGAATGCCAGTGCTCCTGTACCTATAAAGGCCGCTAACAGAAAATAGAAGAGCACCCGTTGTGATCGAACTACTTCATGTGTCGAAAGCGTGTTTCGGTCCATGATCGTATACAAAGGCCTCCAATGCTCCACGCCCATCAACTTCAGTATCCCCCATGCCAAATAAAGCACCACAGCAACACCCAGAAAAGGAACCAAATGATCACGCCAGAAGAATGGGCGGATCACGGAGACCGAAGCCCACACCACCACGACCATGAAGGCGTAGGGCAAATAGAAAAGCGAGGCAATACCGATCAACAATCCGGCATCGAATAAGGGTCCTAACGCACTACCCATGTTCGTAATGGACCACGTGCGTTGCAGCGCGAACAAAAGGAAAGGCATTCCGAATAGTGCGGGCCCTATAGGCACCGGGTCGCCAAAAGCCGCAAGCAATAACGGGAAGAATAACGCTGGCAGATGGTTCCGGCGCAACATCAGCTCAGAATTATTGACAAGCGCGGTCAATTGAATAGCGACCAGGATGATAACGACCATACCAGCCGTTCCGCGGATCCAGCTCGTTTCATTTACCAGGACCAGCATGGCCTGATGAAATGGCATGGATACACGCGGTGTCGAACCTGCATCCCAGACCCAGGGCAGGAACAGCGCGGGTACAATAACCATCAGAAGCGCAAGAACTGCTGGGCGATTGCTTCGAAATAGGCCTGCGAGCATGATTTTACGTTGGTAACTCCTGATCGCTATCTTTGGCCGCGCTCAAGAGCACGCAGCATGCAAAAGATCTTCTTCGCCATTGGCCACTTTACGGAAACCTGTCTTAGCCTATTGGTAGGTATGGGATGGTTGCCTAATATCTTGATCTCGATCACCCTGTTCATCGGACTGATCTACTGGTTGAACCTACAAGGTAAATACAACAAGAAGGCACAAAAGAACAGCACGTTGGCTTAAATGCTGCTATTGGCCTTTTGATCTGCATTTTACGCTTTCTGGGGAGTTGCGGCTTTTCCAGTGGGCTTCTTTACGAGGTCCAAACCGATATCCAACCGCATATACCGACCTTCGAAATTGATCAACGCGGCCGAACGATAGGTGGCCATGATCGCCTGTTCCAGATCTTTACCGAATGCGGTCACGGAGAGCACGCGACCACCGTTCGTTATTAGCTGATCTCCTTTCATTGCCGTTCCGGATTGGAACACGTATGCATCCTTAACGCTCTCGAGTCCGAGGATCGGTTCACCAGTGGCATACTTACCGGGATATCCTTCAGCGGCCATTACGATCGTAACAGCTGTGCGGTCCTCAACATCCACGTGGCATTCGCTTAACGTACCGGACGCAATACCTTCGAAGAGATCCAGCAGGTCGCTACGTAGACGTGGCAGAATGCATTGTGCTTCGGGATCACCTAACCGTACGTTGTATTCGATCACATACGGTTCGCCGTTCACGTTCATAAGTCCCATGAACAAGAACCCTTGGTAGTCAATACCCTCTTTCCGCAAGCCACGAATAGTGGGAGCAGCAACACGGTCGTGTACTTTCTGCATGAAGTCCTTGTCCGCGAACGGAGCTGGCGAAACCGCCCCCATACCTCCGGTGTTCGGACCCGTATCTCCTGTACCAATACGCTTGTAGTCCTTTGCTGATGGCAGTATCTTGAAATGCTCGCCATCAGTAATGAGGAATGCGGAAAGCTCAATGCCCTTAAGGAATTGTTCGATCACCACTTTTTGACCTGCATCTCCGAAACTGGAGCCATCAAGCATTCCCTTGATCGTTCGAAGTGCTTCCTTTTTATCATTTGTAATGATCACTCCTTTGCCTGCAGCGAGGCCATCGGCTTTGATCACATAGGGTTCGGTCATGCGATCCAAATGCTCCTCCGCTTCTTTCAATTGACCTTTAACGAATGTGCGGTGTGCGGCTGTTGGAATGTTGTGCCGGAACATGAACTCCTTCGCGAAATCCTTGCTGCCCTCCAACTGTGCAGCGATCTTGCGTGGCCCGATAACGGTAACGTCCTTGAGCGTGGGATCCTCTGCAATGCGATCGTGGAATCCATCCACCAACGGTCCTTCGGGCCCAACAACGATGATGCGGATCTTCTTTTCCTTCAGGAATGCACGCACCTTTTTCTGATCGTTCAGATCAAGTACCACTTGCCTTCCATGGCGCACCACACCTGGGTTTCCAGGAGTTACGTAGAGTTCATCGAGGAGTGAGCTCTGCGCCAGTTTCCAAGCCATGGCATGCTCTCTTCCTCCGCTGCCGATCAATAGAACGTTCATGTGTTGCCTTTGCTACAAAGGAACATCGCTCGACCGGGGTGCCGAAATGTTCTTTTCAACAAACCCGCCGATCCACGGGCAGAAGTCCAATCCGACGGAAATACGCGTGTATCAAAAAACGAACGGCGGTGAAGCTCTTAGCCACACCGCCGTATTAAAAAATCAAAAGGTCAAGAATTGAAAAGATCAATGCTCGTGCTTAATGCGCTTAATGCTGCAACCCACATTCCGTGTTGTTGCTGGATCAATGGCTGCACCACTCGCCAATGCGTTCAACGCATTCTCCAACCACTTTTCTTTTACCGCAGCGGGATCGGAAACATTATCATCGATCGCGCCTTTGTACACAAGCTTCATGTCTTTATCGAACAAAAAGACGTGTGGCGTAGTACGCGCACCGAAGGCATCTGCAACGACATGGTTCTCATCCAAAAGGTACGATCCACGAAATCCCTTTTCCTTATAGCGGGCCTGCATATCAGCGAATGCATCTCCGTCATCACGCTTGGCCTCGTTGCTATTCACCATGGCCATTCCTATTCCGGAACGTGCGCTCATTGCAGCAAGTTCAGGGTATCGTCCTTCCCAACCAACACTGCCTTCGCTACCAATAACGAACGGACACGTATTACAAGAGAAAATAACAAGCAGGCCATTGTTACCGACCAGATCCCTCAATGAAGTGCTGGTACCTGAAACATCCATCATCACCTTATCAGCTGCAGGCAAGGTCCCACCAATAGCGAGGTCCGGAAGTGGTTCGTGAGGGATGACCGTGAATAATGCAAGTACGCTTAAGGACAGAAGTTTCATGATCATTTTTATTGACGTGTTGTGATTGAAGGACCAAGGTACGAAATGGCCATCTTTTCCTGTTGCTTTGAGTGTGACATAATGACCTCAGTATTGTATGCCCCACCGCCGCTACTGCATGAAAAACTAACTTCGCCTACAAGATATGGAAGAGGTACTGATCATTCTTGCGGCATTGCTCGCATCGGTTCTTACATTGATCAGTGGCTTTGGATTAGGCACGTTGCTGCTACCTGTATTTGCGTTGTTCTTTCCATTGGAGATCGCTGTAGCATTGACCGCGGTCGTTCACTTGCTGAATAATCTTTTCAAGACGGGTCTGCTATGGCGAACCGCTGACCTTGGTGTGGTATTACGCTTCGGTGTTCCCGGGATCATTGGCGCGTGGATCGGTGCATTATTGCTTACCCGTCTTGAAGGTCTATCACCGCTTTATAATGGACTCCATGGGCCTGTGAGCATTACGAAATTGGTGATCGGTATATTGATGTTGGTCTTTGCAGTATTGGAATTGATCCCGAACAGTAAGAGCTGGTCCTTACCTCGTAAATACCTTGTTCCGGGTGGTGCTTTGAGTGGTTTTTTCGGAGGACTCAGTGGGCACCAAGGGGCATTACGCAGCATTTTTTTATTGCGCTGTGGCTTGGATAAGGCCTCATTCATAGCAACCGGTGTAGTGATCGCCGTGTTGGTGGATATTGTGCGGATACCGATCTATTTAAGATCGATGCCGGATGGTTTTTTGCGTGAACAAGGCGTGATACTTATACTGGCCACTGCTGCTGCATTCCTAGGTGCCGTGATCGGCAAACGGCTAATTCCCAAGATCACGCTACGCAGTGTTCAACTGATCGTTGGGTTCATGTTGGTGTTGATCGCGATCGGTCTGTTGCTCGGGTTTATTTAGGTGACCCCAAACCTGTTTTGATCGGGATGCGATGACCCAGGAACAAAAAAGAACGCCGCCCATTGTTGAACGGCGTTCTTTTAACGCAGTAGAGAGAGCGGACCTATTGAATGGTAACTGTCTTCGTCCGCACTGTTTCCTTTCCGAAGTAGATGTTCTTCCCACCTTGATCTTCGTTGATGTAGGAATATGCAGCAACCTGCACAAGGCTGGTACCAGTGGCTAATCCACTAAGCTCATCAGCGGTAAAGTCGCAGGAAGTAGCGCTACCCACGAGGGTTTTCGCAACACTACCGACCAGGAATAACATGCTATCCGCACTTGCCACGGCCTGAACCGTAAGCGTGTAGCCATTTGCACGAACCACCACATCACTGCTTGAGACCGCGTCAATTGCAGGAAATGCGAACTCCGGGACACTGCGCGTAAAACCTGCGAACCCATTATCGCCAGCAACGGTCCAGTCCGTGTTACTGTTGCTAAAGTCGATCCCCAATGGGTTGGCCTGTGATGGTGTTGACGTATAGCTATTATTGGACTGTGCCGTTAAGTCCGTCCCATTCACTCCAACAGTACCCACATTTACGAAACTTGCGAAATCATCATTACTGAATACCGCTATACCGACACCGATCTCTACGGTGACATTACCAATTGGTGTCGTTGTGGTCGTCCAGGTCTTAACACCCCACAAAGAGGCATCCGCATCCACGAAATTCGGAGTTGTACTTGGTGTCGACGAAGTGCTACCTCCATCAGGAGCAGCTGGTTCAGGATCATCATCCTTTTTGCAAGCGGTAAGTACAATGCCTGCAGAAAGTGCGAAAACAAAGAGCGAGCGGGAAGAGAAGTGGTGTTTGTTCATGTTCACTGTTTTTTTACGAAAATTCGAATTCTTAACGAAAGCAAGACCTCCGTGAAGAACAACATTAGCATACGGAGAACATCCTTATTCATTCTTAGAATGCCAAGATCGTGCTGTCCATAGTTCCGGCCGAACAAGGTAGGCATGAACTACAGCGGAATATTCCCATGCTTTTTCTTTGGCATGGAGTCCACCTTGTTCCTTAGCATTTCCAACGCAGCCATGATCTTTACTCGCGTTTCCGAAGGCCTGATCACTTCATCAACGAACCCCCGTGCAGCCGCTTCATAGGGATTTGCGAATTGCTCTTTGTACTCGCTTTCTTTTTCCAGTAGCTTGGCCTTAGGATCTTTGGAATTCGCGATCTCATTCTTGAAAATGATCTCCGCTGCTCCTTTCGCACCCATCACGGCGATCTCCGCACTGGGCCATGCATAGTTCATATCACAACCAATATGCTTGCTGTTCATTACGTCATACGCGCCACCATATGCTTTGCGCGTGATCACCGTTATACGCGGCACCGTTGCTTCACTGAATGCGTAAAGCAATTTCGCACCGTGGTTGATGATACCACGCCATTCCTGATCGGTACCAGGTAGGAATCCCGGAACATCCACGAACACCAACAATGGGATATTGAATGCATCACAGAATCGAACGAAACGAGCGGCTTTTACGGAAGCGTCAATGTCCAGCACTCCTGCAAGTACAGTCGGTTGGTTAGCAACGCAGCCAACGGTCCGGCCTGCGACACGTGCAAAACCAATGACCATGTTCCGCGCATATTCGGCATGCACCTCCATGCTACTGTCCGGATCGATCACCGCATTCAGGACCTCTCGTATATCGTACGGTTGGTTCGGGTTATCGGGGATGATCGAATCGAGTGCGGGGCGCAATTCATCAGAGGCCGTGTAGGGTAACTGTGGCGGATCCTCTTCGCAATTACTGGGAATGTAGGCGATCAGTTGACGTAATTGTTGAATGGTCTTCAACTCATTCTCCGCTGTAAAGTGGGCGACACCACTCTTGGTCGCATGGGTTGAAGCACCCCCAAGGTCTTCACTGGAAACCTCCTCATGCGTAACGGTCTTCACAACATTCGGACCTGTCACGAACATGTAGCTCGTGCCTTCCGTCATTAACACGAAGTCCGTGAGCGCAGGGCTATAGACCGCTCCGCCAGCGCACGGTCCAAGAATAGCACTGATCTGCGGCACAACTCCACTGGCTCTAACGTTCCGGTAGAAAATATCGGCATAACCCGCAAGGCTGACCACACCTTCCTGAATACGTGCTCCACCACTATCATTGAGTCCGACCACGGGTGCACCATTCTGCATAGCAAGGTCCATAATGCGGCAGATCTTGGCAGCATAGGCCTCAGCAAGCGAGCCACCGAGCACCGTGAAATCCTGCGAGAAGACGTAGACCGTTCGACCGTCAATTGTACCGAAACCGGTAACAACACCGTCACCTAAGAACTTTTGTTCAGCCAATCCGAAATTATGGCTGCGATGCGTCACCAACTGACCGATCTCTTGGAAAGAACCTTCATCCAAGAGCAGACCAACGCGTTCACGTGCAGTGAGCTTTCCCTTTTTGTGTTGCGCTGCAACCCTTGCCGGACCGCCGCCTTCCAATGCTTTTTCAGTCTGCTGATCGAGGAGGTCGAAGTGTTCTTTCATATCAGAATACGATGGGGTGTTCCGTTCAAATGCCGGTGCCAAAGTAAGTGCGTATGCACATGGCATGGAATATCGACACGAACAGGTGCGTACTTTCGGCCACTATGACCTGGCGATTTGCGGACCTACCCGTACGGACGAAGTTCATGTTCACACTAGGCATACCTGTGTTGGGCATGATGCTTCTCATTGGCAAGCAGGTGGACTCCAATATTAAGAGGAGCGCCGTTTATGAGTACATCAAGGGCCAGACCGAACGCATCGGTCTGTTCGCCAATGTGATGCATGAGCTCCAGAAGGAAAGTGCCTATAGTGGCGGATTTTTGATAGGCAGACCAGTGACACCCATGAAACTGAAGGTGCAATTCGTAAGAACGGATGTTAGCATTGCCGCGCTACAGGACCCAACACGGAAAACGACCTATTCGGCGGAGGAATTCGGCGCATTTACGAGCCTACCGATCTTACGCGAACGTGTTCTGGAAAAGCTCACGGATATAAGTACGGTATGTCGGGCATACCGCACTTTGGACCAGACCATGTTGGATGAGCTTGGTCGGGTACAGAAACTTCAATTGGACCCCGAGACCAAGGATCGTATGTACGCGCACGTTGGCCTTTTGAATGCCAAAGAAGCATTGAGCGTTGTGCGCGATCAGTTAAGCATTGCATTGAACAGTCCAGCCGTTTATGCGGAGACGATGGCCCTATTAGGAGAACAGGTCTCTGTGTATGAGACCAATATGTTGCTCTTTGAACGTGATGCACCTCCGGAGGTAATGGCCACTTATAAATCCGTGTTCCAAGGGGCCGATGTGAATTTCATGCGATCGGTCATTGGCACGGTTAAAGAACGGCGTACGCTGGACCGAACGAACATTGCTTCCACGGAATGGTGGGAGCTATCTCTTCGTGCTTTGGATAAACTGAAAGAAGTGGAAGATCATTCGCTTGCACTGATCGTGCAGAACACCGTTGCAAATTCGCGTAATGCGCGTTTGCGATTGATCATTGTACTGATCGCATTGTTCGGTGTTGTTGGTGCGGTAACGGTAATGGGTTATGTGGTGTTGCGCGGTGTAAGCAGTACGGTGAATGAGGTGAATCAAGCGGCGCGTTCATTGTCTTTGGGCGAAGTTGGTACGGACGTTCCGGTTAACAGTGCGGACGAAATAGGACAGATGGCCGAATCCTTCAACAGTATGATCGACAACATACGTTCCCTGGCCAGTAGCGCGGAAAGCATTGGTAAGGGGAACTACGAGACCAGTGTATTGGTCCGTGGTCCAAATGACGTGTTGGGCAACGCACTTACGCGGATGAAGGAGAACCTGAAGGCAGCCCGATTGCGGGATAACGAACAAGCCTTGGCGCTCAATCAGGAAAAGAAAAAGATCGAAGAAGCAAATGTAAGGATCCAGATGCTGATCAAGGAAATGCATCACCGGGTTAAGAACAACTTTCAGGTCATCGCCAGTTTATTGCGCATGCAGGCCGCAACGTTGGCCAATGAGGAATTACAGGAAGCATTCGCTCAAAGTCAAAGCCGCATTACATCGATGGCATTGATCCATGAGAAACTATACCAAGGCGATGAGCTGGCCACGGTCGATGTTGGAAATTATATCCACGAATTGTTCGCCGAGCTTGTTCGATTCAATGATGTGGACGAGAGCATTTCCTATAGCACGGACCTCGACAAGGAACTCGCATTTGATCTTACGACCATGGTTCCCCTGGGTCTATTGATGAACGAATTGATAAGTAACTCCTTCAAGCACGCCTTCAAAGGAAGTACCGAAGGCCTTATATCGTTGTCGATCCACCACGCGAGCGAAAGGAATTACGATATGGTCTACACCGACAATGGCACAGGCATTCCACAAGAAAAACTCAATGCAAGTCCTGAAACACTTGGTGTATCGTTGATCAACAGTCTTGTGGAGCAGCTTAATGGGCGCATGGCGGTACAGGGTGACGAGAACGGCACCACGTATCACATCCGTTTTGCTACGCGACCTTCAGGGCACTAGTCCCATAATTCCGAAGTTTATGAATACTTAGGTCCATTCGGTCAAAAACGCTGCAACCTTGGCGGCTCTGCCCTCTGCGGTGAGTGATCCAGCATACGAAAAGCCCACTTCCGAAAGACCCTCGAACTGAAGCGTGAAGTGAATAGCTTAGCGTTTCACCTGTTCCAATACGTTGAAAAGGTTCAACTCATCAACTCGGCCTCCACCTCTTCGGTCAGGTCCATGTTGTGGTAAACGGTATTCACGTCCTCATCCTCCTCCAATAGGTCGATCAACTTCATTACGTTCCGGGCCGTATCGATATCAGCAGGGATCGTACTCAATGGGAATCGTTTCAATTCAGCGCTCTTACTCTCTACAGCAAGGCCCTCCAGCTTTTGTTGGATATCCCCAAAACTGGTAAAGGCTGCAAGTACCGTAAGTGTCTCGTCATCGCGGATCACATCATCGGCGCCAGCATCTATCAACTCCATCTCGAACTCGTCCAGATCACGTTCACCCAAAGTCGAATTCTCGATCACGAATTCTGCTTTCCGATCGAACACATGTGCAAGAGACCCTGAGGTACCTAGCGTTCCATCGCATTTCGAGAAGAACATACGAACGTTTGCAACGGTACGCGTGGTGTTGTTTGTAGCAGTTTCAACAAAGATCGCAATGCCCCCAGGTGCATACCCTTCGTAGGTCATTTCGGCATAATCCGCCTCATCCCCTCCTGCTGCCTTTTTTATGGCGCGTTCAACGATCTCCTTGGGCATATTCATGCCACGCGCGTTCTGCATGGCCATTTTCAACCGGAGGTTATTGTCCGGTGAGGGACCGCCAGCCTTAACGGCCATTGCGATCTCTTTTCCGATCCGGCTGAACAATTTGCTCAACTTGGCATTGCGAGCAAAGATCTTGTGTTTACGTTTTTCGAATATGCGGCCCATCTAGTTACGCTGAAGTAAGCTATGTCCGCACTGGCGAACAAGTAGCCAAAAGTAGGTGTTGACAGGCGAATACCTAAATGCGAAGCCGCAAGTCACGGTGATGTGCTTGCGGCTTCCGGATCCAACCCCTCATCGCGCGTACCATACGGGGACGTTCAAGTAACCCTATATGAAATTGGACATACGCTTTAACCCGGATCTTGCATTAGGATTCGTAGCGAGGATCAAATTCACAACGGTATCAAGGATTTCATTGAGGAGGAATAGCCTGAGCTCTACTGACGAAAGGAAATCCAGTGAAACGATTGATACCACAGTGAAATTGGGCCGTAGCAGAAGATCTACTGCAAGATCCGGGTTCAATTGAACCCGATGAGCGTAATGCCAATATTGAACGGAGTGAGTTCCGGCCCTTTGTTGTTCTGGAACAACGGAGTAAGCGCATATTCCGCAAAGACATTGACAGGACCGTAACCAAGTCGCACGGTAGCGGTTGCACGGTATGGTAAGAGCAGGTGATCTCCTTTGTCACGGTCTTTGTGTTTCACACCATCAACACTGTATTTCTGCTTGTACATGGTATCGAAATACCACGTACCGATGACACCGAATGCAAGATGTACATTATTCTTTCGACTATAGCTCTTTGCTGTACGCGTAAGGATCTCATCCTCTGATGGCAGGGGCGCGCGTTTTGTGTTGAACTCCAACATCAACGGCACACGCAGACCCATTTGACGCAACTTGTTCTTGCGGTAATCCGGGCTTTCCATCGGCACTCCATAGATCGAATCACGGTCATAAGCAAGTAGAACATTGTTCTTCAGATGGTAGTTCGCGAACTCTAATCCAAGGCCGGTTACCAAGCCAGCATGGTGGCTACCGAATTCCAATTTCTGTTCCATGAAATTGATGCTGAAAAAGCGGGACTTCAAATTATCGATCTCCATGAATTCAGCGTCCTTATCCAGATCGGCATCACCATCCAGGCCAAGCAAAGTGTTCACACCAACGTCCAGGCCTGCCCAGTATGTGAAATCGTTCCTACGGCCTCTTCGTAAATCCTTTAACCGCTCCTCAACGTTAACATTAGTAGAGTCGAATTCACGCTTTTCCGTAATGATCTTGAAGATCTTCCGCTTGGTCGTGATCCGGATCGTGTCCCGATCTTTATTTCCGGTCGTATCCGCCTTGATAATATCCGCATAGAGTCCTTTGCCAGGTTTAACGCCGACCACCAAGTTGCGCCCATCCAGGCCTTCAGGCGTTCCGGTGGTATCGGTCTGGGCATAAATGCCCGTTATCAGGCAGATCAGGGCGAGTGTTATCAGGGTGCGCATGGTCGTTGGTTTTAGCAGTCCTCATTCATAGGACGAGGTAGGGTCTCGTTTGTTACACGTGAGAGCAATAAAACAGACAATGAATACCCGTACATTCATGGACCGATCTCCGCGGCGCCATGGAATTAAAATGGTCCTGTAATAACCCGCTCATGGCCTGATCCGCCTTAATAACAGAAAACCCTGCACGAATGCAGGGCTTTCACTGGAAGAACGGCGATCCGCTCATCCGTTCTCAGGACGGAAATTGAAGCGCATATGTGTGGTCTTCCATATACCTTCAGGGTTTTCACCAATGTCGATGCGGGCCAGTTTGCGAAGAACGTACTCCGTCAATGCTACGTTCTCTGAGTGGCACGATAGTACCTCGACCTTACCTTCCTTATTGATCACGAAGCTCACATACACCTCACCATGCATGTTCTCTTTGGCCAACACTGGGAACGCTACGTTCCGGTTCAATGCACGTTCCAAGTTGCGCTCCATGACAGCAAGCTTGGATGAGTTATCGACAACTGCTGTGGGTGGGTTGATCGCCTTGGCCTGGCCAAGAATTGCGATCGTTGCTAACAAGAAAATGGAGCGGGAGATCATGGTTTTCATTGTGTTTGCTATTTGTTGGTTTACACTGAATAAGACAGCAACACCCCATGATCGGTTACAGGTTCAAATGATGGTTGTGATGAACGGTAATAATTTTGGTTGAGTGGATACGCAGGAGAACGGAACGGCGGACATGTCCCACTGTAGCAGGATGATGCAGAACATCCAGAACAACGTAATACAGGGGTGATCGCTGTTCGGCGATCCGTACTACCGCTTAGCGGTAATGGAAAGGTTGCGCCCTAAGCGCAGGTCGAACGTACGGTGGCGATCACCGGTCTTTTCAATGGTCAGTCCGGATCTGTCACCCGCGATCACTTTCAAACCCTTATCGACAGCCGCTACGGCATCGCTAATGCCTAACGGTTCAGTCGTGGCATCGGGTTGGTCCAGAACACGTTCACGAACGGTAGATGCGAACAATCCACCAACGGATACCGTCTTCGTATTTGTAGCTGGCGAGGTCACTTCGGCCAAGGACTCAATGTAATCAGGCACTTCGGCAACCTCAACATTGTCCAGTACCGGACGATCAACTTTTACATGAGGGACTACGACGTTTTGCTCAGCAAACTGCAAGGGTTCATCGCGTTGTATGGGTCGCACGGATGGCATGTCATTCTCCTTCTTCAGAGGCGCATTAATTGCTCTATTCTGTTGTAAGGTGATCGGATCTATTGACGAAGGTCCGTTCTTATCATCAATGACCGCTTCATTCTCAGCGACCTGCTGCTCCAAAAGAACATCCATCTTGTCAGGAGTAGGAGCGTCGTTGGTCGTGGTATTGTTAAGGTTGCTCGCAGGTTCAATTTTCTCAGCCACCTGTGGAATACGTTGAGGATCCTCTCGCAACATCCAGAAACCAACACCGAGCAATATTGCGATACTAGCTGCAACGGCCAACGCCATTTGCCAACGGGCTGCTCCGATCGCGATCACCTTCGCTCCTTTCTTCAATGCATCCTTATAAGGGAACCCCATTGGTTCAGGCTGCACACGAGCTTGTTGCACTAATGACCACGAGCGTGCCAATGATGCATCTTGATCGATCAACTTTACTATCGCGTCTTCTTGCTGTGCGTTCAGGTCTCCTTCCGCTAGAGCGATCAAAAAATCCTCTGCGGTATACAGCGATGGCATTCCCACAGGAGGCAATTCCCTTACCAGTGATCCCTTTTCTGCAAAGGCCATCGCTTCAGGCACCAACTTGGTCAACGCATAGATCCGTTCCGCGCTTTGATGTTCAGGGTTTTCAACAAGATAAGCCGTCAGCGCATTCAGTTGCGCCGGTGTAAGGTCTCCTTCCAACCGGGCGATCAGCATATCTCCCAATGGGCCTTCGCCCGGCATTCCAACTGGAGGAAAAGTGCGCTTAAGCGCCTTCTTCTCCACGTTGGAAAGCGATGCCTTCGTTATCGTCAACGAAGGCAGCTCTTCATCATCCGGCATCAAATGAGGATTCGCTAATAGAAAGGCCTCCAAGTCATGCTCTTGAGCTGGTGAAAGGGTTCCTTCCATGCGATCAAGCAGGTAGGCCTCGTAGTTGGTATGGTCAATGCGTGTGCTCACAATACGGTTTCCAAATGGCCGATGTATTCCTTCAGTGCCGAACGGCCTCGATAAATGTACACTTTCACTTGTGCCAGGTTCAAGTCCACTAACTCAGCGATCTCTTCATAACCATAACCTTCCAGATCGCGCAAGAGCACCACACTGCGTTGAATAGGCGGTAATGTAGCCAGCGCAGCATCAAGAACGGCTTTCAGATCCGGCTGCGACTGGCTTACGTGCTGCATGCGTTCATGATGGTCTTCCAAGCGCGTACTTCGTGTCCCTTTTCTAACTTCATCCACAATGGCGTGGTGCGCTGTGGTGAACAAATAACTTTTCACTTTATTGGCATCCACTTGATCCACCTTCATCCAAAGCCGGGCAAAACTTTCCTGTACCACATCCTTCGCTTGTTCTTGATCACGCAGGTGCTTCACTGCAAAGCGATAGATCCCATCCGCATGAGCATCAACAGCTGCATTATAGTCGAAGAGAGTCACCTTGAGGGAGGATTTCTTTTTGTGTGACGGGTACGTACAACATAAAGTTACAGCGATCCAGGAACTGATCAGGATCAACTAATGGTCGGCGATTAATTTACGAAGCAAAAAAATCCCCGTCCATGCCTTTTCGGCCCGGTACGGGGATCTATTATCGTAAAGGAACTCCTTAGTTCTTCGCAGCTGCACGAGCGCCATTTGCCACTTCGTGAACAGCTTCTTTTGCACGATCCTTGGTCTGCTTCACTTTGTTACTGGCGTCGTCTGCCAACTCGTCAGCATCATTCTTCATACTCTTCAGAATGCCTTTGCCTTCATTGGCCATAGCTGCGAGTTTGTCACGCAGATCGCCACCTTTCTTGGAGATCTTCTTCCGTGTTTCTTTGCCTGGATCGGGTGCAAAGAGAATGCCCAGTGCTGCTCCCGCTGCTAATGCGGCGAGTGTAATTGCGATGGTACTTTTTGTACTTGCCATGATGAATTAGAGATTAGAATTGGTTATGCTTTCTTTCTTCACGTAAGGTAGTATATGTTCGGTCAAATTCCAAATCTGACACCTATTTACCATAGTTTAAGATCCGGACATCCTACTGCATCATGCGTATTGTGCATGGCTTTGAATTGAGCTAGTGAATGAAAAGGACAGCCAAGGATACTGGAACTTGGAAATATTCCTAATGGAATTACCAGAGGCACAACCATTCCCATTATACTGCGTCTATCTTACGCTACCAAACCGATCCATATGTGCAGAACATTGAGCCTCTTCCTGATCCTCTCTACTAGTCTCATCTTCGGGCAATTCGGTCCTGTGCAGATCGCATTCGAGAGTGATGTGGCCTACCCCTCAAAGACCTTGGCCGGCGATGTGGATGGCGATGGGTTAGTAGACCCCATCACTTATAGCCTTGTTGGCGGATATACGTACGGCACGCAGCTCACATGGTATCGCAATTTGGGGACCGGAGCATTCGCGCCCAAACAGGTTATGTTCACCGGCAACATCGCGAACAATGCAAGCGTGTTGATCCGCGACATGGATGACGACGGTGATGGCGACCTGGTGATCGATGGGAGCTGGTACAGCAACGATGGTACGGGCGCAGTGGCCTTGGTGGGAGCCTTCTCTCCGAACGGGGGCGCAGCACTTTTGTTGGAGGATCTGGATGGCGATGGTGATATCGACGACCTTGTCCGCACGGCCAATGGCGTGACTATATTACTGAACAACGGCTTTGGCACTTTCAGCGAGGGTGCGGCGCTAGGACCCACGGGGACCAATACCACCTTAAGCGCATCGTACGCTGATGTGAACGGTGACGGCCTCGCGGATCTCATCATCGGTGGCGATAATGCGCAAGTGGGTTGGTACGCAAACCTGGGTAGCGGAACCTATGGACCACAGCAAGTGATCATCGATCTCGTTTCACCTACGAAGACATTCTGTGGCGATGTCGATGGCGACGGTGATGCGGATGTCATCGGTTTTGGCCTTCCCGGCGGCACAGTATGGTTCGCGAATAACGGCTTAGGCGCATTCTCCATCGGCGATACTATTCCGTACGGATATCCGCAGGTGATCGCTGACGTCGATGGTGATGGTGATGTGGACTTCAGCGTAACTAGCGGTACGAGCTGCGATGTGAAGATCCTTCTCAATGACAATGGCGCATCTTGGACTATCGTGAACGTGGAAATGGTGAGCGGTTACAACCTAGTAGGTACCTCTTACAGCATCGGCGATCTGAACGGTGATGGTCGCATGGATCTGCTCGCTTCCAGCGGCATGGATATCGCAGGCTGGTTCGAGAATCTCGGCAATGGCACTATCGGAGCACGAAAACGATTTTGCCAAACCATGGCCGGTGGATACGATCTATCCGGTGCCGATATCGATCTGGATGGCGACCTGGATCTGGTTACGGCAAGTTATTATGGCGACTGGGTGTCCTGGTATGCGAACAACGGCGACGGCACATTTGGGAGACAGCAAATAGTGGTAGAAGATCGAGATAAAGTGAGCGTATCAAGAACTGCTGACCTCAACTACGACGGCCTGCCGGACATCATTACCAATGTTGCAAGTTGCGCGATCATTTGGAACAACAACGGTGGCTCGTCATGGACCGTGGGGACATTGCCGGATCTTGGTTCCTCGCGTTGCGAAGTGGATCTGGATGCCGATGGAGATCTGGACCTGATCGGTACCGGGAGTTGGTATGAGAACAACGGTTCAGGGGACTTCACGGTACACGCGGCGATCGAACTGGCACTTACGGGGGATGTTAAAGCCGGTGATATGAATGGTGATGGAGCCATTGATCTGGTGATCGGCGGCACGATAGTTTTAAGTGATGGCGTCGGCATTTTCACCACCGTGCCTGGAGGAATTAGCTTGGACGAATTCGCGCTAGGGGATCTTGATGGTGACATGGACGTTGACATATTGGAATACCGTTACGGTTATCTCGTGGGATACTACAACAATGGCGTTGGCAATATGACAAGTGACACACTTTCCACAACACCTCCAGGCATGCCGCGCACACTGATCTTAGAGGACATCAATGGGGATTCGTACCTCGATGCTATTTGGGCATTAAGCAACGGATACACGCACCAGACGTACTACAACTTGAACCTCGGAAATGGGCAGCTGAGCGGCAACTCGTTGATCGACCCCACCGCCGAAAGTGCTGCGGCCATGATCTATGCAGACTTGAACAATGATGCAGTACCCGACCTCGTGACCGTGCGATTCCGTTCGATCAGTTGGCAACAGAATCATTTCTATGATGCATATCGCTTACGAGGTTCGGTATTCCTCGACTTTGACGTGGATGCCATGCTTGATCCCACCGACCAAAAAGTACCCTACCAACTAGTAAAGACCGATGCGAACAATATTCTTGTTTGGACCAACAGCTTTGGCGATTACGACCTGCCGGCTGACACTGGGACATGGAATGTGTGGACCACACATCCACCGATCTATGCGGTCACTAACAACCCGGATACGTTGAGCGCAACACTGACCAATGCGTTACCGATCGCGGCGGATCTCGACTTTGGGCTAGCACCATCCGCGACCGCCGATACGTCAATTGATCTTTCAATAACCACTGGCGGAGCATGGTCATGCAACAGAGAAGTTGGTATCTGGCTGGATCTGCGCAACACCGGCACATTCATTCCGCAGAATGGATACATCGATGTGGAGATACTCGGGACTATTACGGTGGATGACTTGTATCCGGCTCCTGATTCAACATCTGGCGATCACTATTACTGGAACATCGACAGCCTCGGTTGGTTCCAACACTTCGCAATAGGTATCGCTGTTACCCTCGGCCCGATCGGAAGTTCCTCTAGCCTCACAGCAACATTTAATGCAGGAAATATGACAACACCGGTCTTCACGAACACTGGTGGCTTCATTGGAACATGTGCCTATGACCCTAACGACAAACTGGTCACGCCACAAGGTTATGGACCGGCAGGTGCGGTGCCGGTGGATATTGATTGGTTGGAATATACCATCAGGTTCCAGAATACGGGTACCGATACCGCATTCACCGTGGTATTACTAGACTCGCTTGATCTTGATGTGGATCCAAACTCATTGGATATCATTAGCGCATCACACTCGCTCACACACATTCAAGTGGATGCTGATCACGTAGCACAATTCCGATTTCAACAGATCCTATTGCCGGATAGCAATGTGAACGAGCTTGCAAGTCATGGCTACATCAAATACCGCATCAAACCGAACGAAGGTTCACCCCACCTCACGGAGATCACGAACACCGCCGCGATCTACTTCGACCTGAACGAACCGGTGATCACAAACACTACTTTGAACACTTTGGTGGATTGCAACTTGTTCACGGCAAGTGTCACAGATCTTGGTGGTTCAGTTTTGGAAGCCAATGCAAGTGAAAGCTACCAATGGTTCATGAATGGTGCCATCGTTACGGATGCGACGGAACAACAGTTTACTGCCACCGAAAAGGGTATGTACACCGTTCAAGCAACCAGCGAATATGGATGTGTGGCTGTGAGCGACCCGTATCAAGTGATCATTACGCATATTACGGACCACGACCAATTGGGCGTGACCGTTACTCCGAATCCATTCAACACCCGAACACGATTGGATTTCAATGAGGTGTTGACCAAGGATCACATGATCGAAGTGATCGATGTAAGTGGGCGAACCTTGCGCACTTTGCAAGGGAACGGCACCTCTGCATTGATCCTGGAAAGAGGTGAATTGAGCGTTGGGCTTTACATGGTTCGCATCAGTAAAGCCGAAAAGTTGTTGAGTGCCGTGAGTGTCGCGGTTGAATAATTCACGTTTCACGCGGCTTGATCATGACGAAATTCCGCACAAGGATCGGGATCTCGTTCAAAAAGATAATAGTGCGAGGCAGCCATTTGCCTTTATTTACGTCTAGTCAGTGTAACCGCCAGAAACAGCTAACACCATCTCCAAAACTCAATATCGAATGAAGACCAAAGCAACGATCCTAACAACGCTTATTGCCATTGCGGTGATCGTAGGCTGTAAGAAAGAGCCTGATAACCCTGCTGCACCTTCAGATCCTGTACCGGACCAGTATGCATTCCAGCAGTTCTTCGCAGACAATATCGCGGATGCTACACAGAGTTTTTCCGTTAATGCTACCACTGGGGGACAAGTAACCGGCATGAAAGGCACGCAGTTGATCTTCGAACCCAATACATTCCTAAATGCTGACGGCACACCTGTTAGCGGCCAAGTAAATGTAAAATTGGTTGAGGTGCTTTCCGTTAGCGATATGATCTGGTTGAACGTACAAACCGTAGGCAATGATAATGGCACATTGAAGATGTTGCGCAGTGGTGGCGCAATGAATATTACTGCTTCTCAAAGCGGAAATGACCTACGCATAACACCGGGAGGTCTTGTTGTCAATATTCCAACGGAGGTTGGTGACCCCGCGATGGAGCTCTTCAGTGGAAATATCAATACCGATGGAAGCATGACATGGGAGCGCATTGACTCTTCTACGGTAGTCGTTGAAGAAGACTATTTTGATCTATTCTACAACTTCGCTCCGGACTCTTTGCAATGGATGAATTGCGACCAATTCTACGAATATCCTGACCTTACGCACGTAACAGCTACGGTGCCCACTAACATATCTTTTGGCAGTACCTTCGTTTGGATAACCTTCCCCTCTGAAAATGCAGTGGTCTGGATGAATCCGACAACTGGTCAATTCTTTACCACCCCATTATCGTACCAAGGAGTTCCTGTGGGTATGCAGGCAACGATAGTCGCTTTGAATCGTACGATCGCGGGAGACTTCTCATCTTTCACACCGATAACAATTACCAATGGAATGAACGTAGCATTGACATTCACGCCCACCACATTGACAGAGTTCTACGACCAACTGAACGCGCTTTGACCACTTAGCATCCTGTTGAAGAAATTCCTCATCCATAAGCTAATCTAAAATGAAGACCAAAGCAACGATCTTAACCACGCTTATTGCCATTGCGGTGATCGTAGGCTGTAAAAAGGAGCCGGATAACCCAGCTTCACCTGCACCGACGCCGAACCCCGTGACAGGTAGTTCGCCTCTCAGAGCTTTATTTGTGAACAACGTAGCCAACGCTACGCAGACCTTCATTGTCAATGCCGCAACAGGCGGCCAGGTCATGGGCAATAAAGGAACGCGGTTGGATTTCGAACCAAATGCTTTCGTATATGAAAATGGCACGCCAGTGATGGGTCTGGTGCAGGTTTCCTTAGTTGAAGCCCTATCGGTGATATGATCTGGTTGAACAAACAGACCGTTGGTAATGATAACGGCACCCAAAGACTGTTGATCAGTGGCGGTGCGATCAATGTTTACGCGAATCTGGGCAACACGCCGGTTCAAATAACCGATGGCGGACTAATTGCCAAGATCCCCACAAGTGTTGGCGATCCATCAATGGAGTTGTTCAGAGGGAACGAGAACGACTTAGGGGACATGATCTGGGATCGCATTGACTCCGGAATAGTTTCCGTTGATACCGCGTACTATGACACCACGGACTACACGTACACCTTTCCGTACTACTTCTACTACGACATTGCCGGAAACACCGACGTTCAGTGGACCAACTGCGATTACTTCATGTATGATCCGAACCCGACCACTATTACTGCGAGCATGCCTACGAACCTATCCACCGATAGTACCGCGGCCTGGATCGCATTTCCAACATTGAATTCGTTATCAAGCTTATATGCATCAAGTCCGCAAGCCTTTACGACCATGCAAGTTGTACCCATAGGTATGCAGGCGGTGATAGTCGGGCTTAGAGATGAAGGCAACGGTAATTATTCTTCATCATTCAACCCCATAACGATCACTAGCAACATGAACGTTCCAATGACCTTCGCTCCAACGACTCTCCAACAATTCAATGATGACGTGAATGGATTATAACATTCGCTAGTGTCTTAATCGGTCAGTACGACCTAAGTTCCTGCGACGTCTTGTTGAACGCCTTTTGAGAGTAGCCTGGTTGACTTGCTTGACTAACATTCATCGTGATAGACCCGACCCCCATTGGCGATCCATTTGAGTGTGCTGTTACCAAACGACTATTGACCACTAGGCTCGAATAACTTTAACCATAAAAACTCAAAAAATGAAACCGACTCGATTAATTCTGATCGCTCTTGTCGCAATAGCTACGATCTGGGGATGCAAAAAAGATGTTGTTGACAATACACCAGCACCATCACCATCACCAACACCAACATCGAGCGAGCCAATGTTCCGTCAGTATTTCGCGGACAACGTAGCTGACGCAACGCAGACGTTCACGGTAAATGCTGTTACAGGTGGTCAGGTAATGGGCACAAGGGGAACTCAATTGGACTTCGAACCTGGAGCCTTCATATATGATGACGGTACACCCGTAACTGGTCAGGTCCAGGTATCGTTGGTCGAAGTTCTTTCGGTCAGTGAGATGATCTTGTTCAACATACAAACCGTTGGAAATGACAACGGCAACCTAAGGATGTTGCGTAGCGGTGGTGCAATCAATGTATATGCCAACCAAGGCAGTACGCCAGTGCAAATAACGAATGGTGGCCTTATTGCTAAGATCCCTACCGATATAGGCGATCCGTCAATGGATCTGTTCAGTGGCAATATCAACAGTGATGGGAACATGATCTGGGATCGCATTGATTCTGCTATTGTTTCCGTTGATTCCGCTTACTATGACACAACGGATTATACCTACACATTCCCCTATTACTTCAATTACAATTTCAATCCGGAAAGCAATTCAAACTGGAACAATTGTGACTTCTGGTGGGACTATCCGACCACAACATCGGTACAAGCAACTATTCCTTCAACGTATACTTGGTACAACACACAAACGTGGATCATCTTTCCTACGGAGAACGCTTCGGCAGGTATGTATTCCAATCCTTCGCTAATTGTAACCTCCCCCCAGGTCGGTGTAGGTGCAGACGCGGTAGTAGTTAGCATTTACGGGGATTCCTTGGGCGTTTATTCCTCCTTCAACCCCATAACGGTTGCCCCAGGCATGAACATACCGCTTTCATACACACCTACTACAATTGCCCAGTTCGAAGCCGATGTGAACGCACTCTAGCGCATGACCTTTGAGTTCATAGAGCCTCGGCCATTGCCGGGGCTCTTTTTGTTCCTTGGTAATGATCCTTCCACATAAATGTTTGAGAACGGGATCGCATTTGCTGGCCAAGAAGAGCTACTTTCCAGCCGATGAAGCCATCTCGCATCGCCACCATTCTATTGGGCATACTTCTGGTGAATGCGGCTGCGATCCTGTTCTTCCGATACTTCATTACGATCGATGGTCCCATGCATGTGTTGCATGCCTCGTTGCAGAAAGCACCTTGGCCTTCACCTGAACATGCAGCGCATGGGTTCACCTATTACTGCGGCATGCGTTCGCTTGGAGATGCGATCACCGCAGTGTTACTTCTCTTCCTGGAACCGCAACATGCACATGACGTCTTTGCGACACTGGTCAGCAGTGCGGTGGTGATCGCGGCAGTCGCCTTTTTACGCGCACAAGGCACGCGGGTCGGAATTCCGATCCTATGGCTCGTTCCGGTCATGTTCAACACGCTCTTCATCTTAGGCTTATTCCACTTCCTGCTCGGCGTTGCGATAAGTCTTGGTTCAGTGGCTTGGTGGAAATGGCACGCTGAAAAGCCACGTATACGCTGGTTCGGATTACTGGTAGGCATGGCCCTCGCATGGTTCACACACCGAGGCGCACCTGCACTCTTGTGTTTGTTCATGTTCCCGACATATTTATTCGAACTACGCCAAGAACGCAGAACCGCATTCTTGACCGACCCTCGAGAACGCAACAAATGGCTCGCTTCGGGTGCCGTTATCCTACTGATCGGTGCGTTCCAATTACATAGAGTTCTTGAGATCATCAACGTACCCATACCGACCTCACTCCCGCCATTCACCAGAACATTTCTCTTGAAGACCCTGTTCATTTTTGACCAAACGAAAGAAAAATGGCTGATCCTTGGTATTGGCCTCTTGCTCTTGATCTCCATAGCCACAGGAATTTGGGCACGGTGGCGCCTTGGGCGTAAATTGGTTTGGCATGATGTATTGATCATCCTTTTCCTCGTCCTGTTCGCGATCACGTGGTTAACCAATTCGCCTCATGGTCGCAGGCTTATTGTATCGGATCGTGTGCATTGGCTAGCGCTTGTTGTTCTTGTACTATGGCTGATCGCCATTGCCGATAACGCACGGGGCATAGCTGCACGCATTATCGGAGGTGCGGCCATTTGCGCACTTCCATTACAAGTGATCAGACTTACGCAGGCCGAGCGTTCTTTTTCGACCTTGGAACCATCACACATGCTTACAATGGAAGCGTGCGCAGCATTGGAGCCCAACAGCATTGTGCTTTCCGTAATGGCTGGGTCCGATCGGATGCAACAACATATACAGGCCTATGTGGCCACTAAGCATAACGGAATACTCGTCGCTCCTACTGAATTTCTCCTGTCCTATGGCCCGTATGCCAGAACGAAAAAGACTGACTGGCTCCGCTTTTCCCGGGATCCAAATTGGTTGTTACGTCACTGGCGCGAGGGTATTCCCCCGGAGGTGGATCAGGTCCTTTTCATCGGCCAGGGCATCGATCAAAAAGTAAGCAAACACCCTTGGCCTACGCTGCTAGGTGAACGCTTCCAGCCAAGTTTCGAAAATGAGTTTGCTCGGATCTACACGGCAGTGAGGGACACGAGCATTTCGACGAGTCGTTGACCACAAAGGTCTACGTTACGAAACTTCTTTCGATCAATCCAACTTCAGCACAGCCAAGAACGCCTGTTGCGGCACTTCCACATTGCCGATCTGCTTCATCTTTTTCTTACCCTCCTTCTGCTTTTCGAGCAACTTGCGCTTGCGGGAAATATCGCCGCCGTAGCACTTTGCGGTTACGTCCTTACGCAATGCTTTAACGGTTTCGCGTGCCACGATCTTTGCACCGATCGCCGCTTGGATCGGGATATCGAATTGCTGACGAGGAAGTAGCTCTTTCAACTTACCGCACATCTTCTTACCCAGTTCATGGGCATGATCGCGGTGGATCAAAGCAGAAAGCGCATCCACTTTTTCGGAGTTCAACAGGATATCGAGTTTGATCAGGTCACTTTCTTTTTGACCGATCGGGTGGTAGTCGAAACTTGCGTAACCGCGCGAAATGCTTTTCAGTTTATCGTAGAAATCGAATACCACTTCCCCGAGTGGCAATTCAAAGGTGAGCTCAACGCGATCCGTAGTGAGGTAGTTCTGACCCGTGAGCATGCCGCGCTTTTCAATGCAAAGGGTCATGATCGCACCAGTATACTCGGCCTTAGTGATCACTTGTGCCTTGATGTAGGGTTCCTGAATACTATCAATGTGCATTACCTCCGGCAGTTCGCTCGGGTTGTGGATCTCCATTACATCACCGTTGGTCTTGGTAATGGTGTAGCCCACGTTGGGTACCGTGGTGATCACGGTCATGTCGAACTCACGTTCCAAACGTTCTTGGATGATCTCCATGTGCAACAGCCCGAGGAAGCCGCAGCGGAAGCCGAAGCCCAACGCTGCACTGCTCTCTGGCGTCCAAGTAAGACTGGCGTCATTGAGCTGGAGCTTCTCCATGGCATCGCGAAGCTCTTCATATTCGTCGGTCTCCACCGGGAATATCCCGGCCCAGACCATTGGCTTCACGTTCTCGAAGCCTTTGATCCCTTCGGCGCATGGACGGAGAGCATGCGTAATGGTATCTCCCACTTTTACTTCGCTGGCGGTTTTGATCCCACTGATGATGTAGCCCACATCACCGGCCCGCACTTCGGGCTTCGGTTGAATGGTCATCTTCAAGCAGCCCACTTCATCAGCATTGTAAACAACGCCAGTGTTGAAGAATTTTACCTTATCGCCTTTTTTGATGGTTCCGTTCATAACGCGGAAATAGGCAATTATCCCACGGAATGGATTGAAAACACTATCGAAGATCAGTGCTTGTAATGGTGCTTGAGGATCACCTTTTGGTGCCGGAACGCGCTCCACCACGGCCTCCAGAACTTTGTCTACACCGATACCCGTCTTGCCGCTTGCACTCAGAATATCTTCCAGTTTGCATCCCAAGAGATCTACGATCTGGTCTTTTACCTCTTCCGGGTTGGCGCTGGGCAGGTCCATTTTATTCAGGACAGGAATGATCTCCAGATCATGTTCCAATGCCAAATACAAATTACTGATGGTCTGCGCTTGTATCCCTTGGGTAGCATCCACGATCAACAATGCCCCTTCACAGGCGGCAATGGAACGGCTTACTTCGTAGCTGAAATCCACATGGCCGGGCGTATCTATGAGATTCAAAATGTATTTCTGACCATTCAAGGTGTAATCCATCTGGATAGCCTTGCTCTTAATGGTGATCCCGCGCTCGCGTTCCAGGTCCATGTCATCCAGATTCTGGGCCTGCATATCGCGGTCAGAAATGGTACCGGTCATGTGCAGCAGCCGGTCAGCCAAGGTGCTTTTGCCGTGATCAATGTGGGCTATAATGCAGAAATTGCGAATGTGTTCCATGGAAAGGGCCAAGCCCAAGGTCGAAAAAGTCCGCGAAGGTAGCTTAAGGTACGCGAGATCCAGATCCCTAATGCTATTACGGCACCGGAGCGGATCTGTCCAATGTCATCCAACGGTCAATATTTCCATGCTTCCGATACTTCATACGTCGTATCTTGCAAAAAAGCCCCATTCATGCGGAGCTCAGGCAACTTTTCCACCCCAATTCCCATCACTACCGGGAATGCCATGACAGACGAAGAACTTGTGCACGGTTGCACACATGGTGATCCAACAGCGCAAAAAGCTCTTTATCAGCAGTTTGCGCGAAAAATGATGAGTATTTGCATGCGGTATGCCCACAATAAGGACCAAGCACAGGACATTCTTCAGGATGGTTTTGTGAAGGTGTTCCAGAAGATCGACCACTTCCGGGGCGATGGGCCTTTGGGTGGATGGATCGCGCGCACGGTGGTGAATACCGCGTTGGATAATATCCGCCGCAACAAACCGTACGACCATAGTATTGATCTTACGGAAGCAGAATACCTGCATCAAGAGGATGAGCATGTGCTAAGTGGCATGTCGGCAGATGAGTTGATGGGCTTGATCCAGAATTTACCCACCGGTTATCGTACGGTCTTCAACCTGTTCGCAATTGAAGGGTACCCGCACCGCGATATCGCTGAAATGCTTGGTATCTCCGAGAATACGTCGAAATCGCAATTCATGAAAGCGCGGGCCTACCTGCGAAAAATGCTACCCAAAGAGGTAGCTGAACACTATCACTACGGCAATGAGTCTTGAAATGAACGATCTGTTCCGCGAGCGATTCCAAGGGCATGAATCCCCTGTGGATCCTGGTGCATGGGATGCCATCCAGTCCAAACTGGCGATGGGTGCCCCGGCGGCAGACCCGGTGATCAAACTATTCCAGGAAAAATTCCAGGGGCATGAAGCACCTGTTGATCCTAGTGCATGGTCCAATATCAGCAGTCAATTAGGCCACCCGGCTGCTACGGGCATTAGCAGCGTATGGGGCTGGGCAGCAGCAGGTGTTACGGCATTGGTCATTGGCGGAGCAGCACTATTCATGACCAATGATCCAGCAGTTGAGTTAGCCGATATCCCTCAGGATCCCAAGGAAATACACATTCCCACATTGGTTTCCACCACAGTACCTGCTAAAGTTGACGCTCCTATACCTGCTGAACAAGAGCTTATTATATCAAATTCCGCGGTGCTCAAGTCAGTGGCACCTGCAAAACTAGCTCAGGCAGTATCATTGGGTATAGAGCACATTTCACCTGATCCAATAGTTACGGAACCGGTTGATGGGTCGGTTAAGGGTGCTCCAGAAGCAAAGGAGGAGGATCCAGTTAAGACCGATGCTGAATTTCCTGAACCGATTGATGGCCCCATCATTGTTGCACAGATCATCGATGAGCTGACCACCAAGGCAGCAGAAGCCGCCAAGAATGTACTGGAAAATGCTAAGCCGGAGCTGAGTTCATCAGCGACTACAAGTGTTGCGGACGAACCGAATGAGGATAACACCGATCAACCATTGACCGATCTAAAGCCAATGGCACCTTTACCGGAGTTGTTCATTCCGAACACCTTTACACCGAATGGGGATAACATCAACGATACGTTTGAAGTGATCGCAGAGGGTTACGAAAAGGTCATGGTTCGGATCTTCTCCGTCAAAGAGAATGTTCAGGTCTTTAGTACCGATAATGGATCCGTCTGGAATGGCGACAACTGTTCGGACGGTTATTACCTTGTTGCGGTTGAAGCAATTACCAAGGATGGCCGATCAAAAACTGGATCTACCATGGTTTGGCTCAACAGGAACAGGTTGAATTGATCTCGAGCAATTGTTAGGAAGGTCTTATGTTCGGGGCATATATCCTAGTTGAGGATATGAGTTGGAAGAAGACCCCTTTTTACGACGGATGCAGTAACATCTCTTTACCATGCGGATATTCATTTTTCTAACCCTTTTGTTTTTAGGAGCGGCAACGTCTCAAGCGCAATTCATAAATATCGCTGACGGTGGCACCGCTTATGGATGTTCTGGTGCATTGCTGGATAGTGGAGGTGAAGGGGCAGCCGGATACAGTAATAATGAAGACTTCACCATTACCATTTGCACGGACGGCACTGGTGGGCAAACAGGCATATCCCTACAGTGGATCACGTTCAATCTTTCAACTCAAGGCACCGCACCGACGGATAATATAACCATATATGATGGTGCTGACATCAGTGCACCGTTGATCGGCACATGGTTCGGAACGGACAATCCAGGGATCATCTCATCCGGCTTCGGGAACGTTAACGGTTGTTTAACGATCGTATTCCATAGCAATGACGTGGGTACCGGTGTTTTTGCAGCTGCACTCTCATGTGCAACACCTTGTAACCCACCGGTCGCATCTGCTACTATGGGCCAAGCGATACCAGCGTTGGTATGCCAGGGCGAAGTAATTACATTCGACGGCTCTGCGTCCACAGCCGCTGGGGGTGCTACGCTCGCTGAATACCGTTGGGATTTTCAGGATGGAACCCAAGACAGTCTTACTGGACCGATCGTTACGCATTCATTCGCCGAAGCGGGTGAATATGTGGTGCAGCTTATACTCACCGACGATAACGAGTGCAACAACAATAACTTGGTAGACCTACAGATCTTCGTAAGCACCACGCCCACATTCGCTGGTACATTGCCAGGCGATACGATCTGTGAAGGTGAGTCCGTCAATCTTTTGGCCAGCCCTACAGCCGTTACATGGTCCGCTCTTCCAGAGAACAATTTAGGAGGCGGCATCTTTCTTCCCGACGACCAAGGCGTACCTTTCACTTCAACCTTAATTTTTACCAATTTTTCTCCGGGACAAACACTAACGAACATCAACGATCTTCTATCGGTATGTGTTTCCATGGAGCACTCATTCATGGGTGATCTCGTGATCTCGTTGGCATGCCCTAGTGGCCAAAGCGTCACTTTCCATCAGCAAAATGGGGGAGGAACCTATTTAGGAGAGCCTGTGGATATTGAAACATTGCCAGATTCCATTGGAGTGTGCTACAATTATTGCTGGAGTCCATCTGCGACAAATGGTACCTGGGTGGATAATGCCCAAGCAACATTGCCAGCTGGCACGTACGAGAGTTTGAATCCAATGGATGCGTTGGTCGGATGCGAACTGAATGGAACCTGGTCGTTTACGATAACTGACCTATGGGCTATTGACAATGGATTCTTGTGTGATTGGAGTATGAATTTCGATCAGTCCCTATTCCCTAGTCTTACAACATTTACACCTGTATTGGGAACAACTACCGCAGACTCTTCCAACTGGGTGGGTAACGGAGTATCTTCAGACCCGAACAATCCTCTTGCAGGTGTAGCAACTCCAGTAGGCGTTGGTAGTCATGACTATGTTTTCTCTGTAACCGACAATTTCGGTTGCACCTACGATACGACCATCACCATCGTGGTAAACCCAGGCATCACGGGGCCGATCATCCTCACCGGTGATCAATTGGTCTGCGATGGTGGCATTGCATTCATCAATGCACCAGCGGGATACGATACCTACGAATGGAACAATGGCGCCTTCGGCCCTAACATCAGTGGTGGCCCCGGCACTTATATCTGCACCATTTCATTGGGTGATTGCTCCTTACCATCCGAGCCCTTCGTTGTTACAGGGGCCCCAAGTCCGGACCCTGTCATTACCGGGCCAGGGTTCAGTTGCGGAGGCGGGCAAGCCGTATTGGGTACCACAGAGAATTATGCATCCTATCAATGGTCCAACGCCAGTACTGACCCTACCATTACCGTAGGAACCGGTTCTTACTCCGTTACGGTCACCAATGCCGAAGGTTGCTCTACCACTTCAGCGCCATTCACAGTTACGGTAGGATCCAATGTCAATGCTGCATATCTGACGAACCTTCCATCACCACAACCGTTCGGTGCTACGATCATTTTCTCCGATAATTCCAGTGTTGATGGCTCCACCATCGTCAATTGGCAATGGATCTTCGACCCGGTGAACGGGGGAAGCACCCAACCCAACACCACCAATCTCTATGAAACTCCTGGAACCTACCCTGTTACCTTGATCGTTACCGCAGCCGATGGCTGTACGGACACGATCAATGGCTCATTCCGGATCCTTCCGGCGGATATCGAGATCCCGAACGTGTTCACCCCGAACGGCGATGAATGGAACCAAAACTTGGTATTCGAGAACGTACAGTATTACAAGAACAACCTTACGATCTTCAATCGTTGGGGGAACAAGGTCTACGAGAAAGAGAACTACGCGAACAACTGGCAAGCATCCGATGTTCCGGATGGCACCTATTTCTATGTGCTTTCCGTTCCTGAAGCCAACAAGGAATACACCGGCCACGTGACCATACTGCGTTGATATTACTGAACGCTTAATGGAAAGCCCATGACGTTCCACTTTGTAGGAAACCCGGACCATAAGATAACTATTTAACCTCTTGTCCGATCGAATTTGAACGCTCGTATCTGCAAGGTCCTTGGCTATAACTTGGACTAGCACATCACGAATAGATGCAATTAACAACAACATAATTGCCTTGAAGGTCTTAAGTTTGCGAGCCTTTGACCAAGGACCGGATGGATAAAGACCGGTTAACACGAAAGCATTACTACAGATTTACCATGCGGATACTCAGTTTATTGACATTCTTCTTTTTCTTGGCTTATGCTAGCAACGCTCAGATCATTAGCATTGCGGACGGAGGCACAGCTTACGGATGTTCGGGTGCATTGTTGGATAGTGGTGGTGAGGGTGCTTCAGGCTATGGCCCGAATGAAACGCAAATGATAACGATCTGTTCGGATCAAACTACTGGTACGGGCATATCGCTACAATGGGTCACATTTAACCTATCAACAGCTGGTAGTGCACCAATTGACCAGCTCTCGATCTATGATGGTGCTGATACAAGCGCCCCACTGATCGGGGTATGGAGCGGGTCCGATAATCCGGGTATTATTGCTTCTAGTTTTACGAACACCTCTGGTTGCCTTACGATAACCTTCACCAGCAATGAAACTGGCGAAGGTGTATTTGCAGCCGCATTGAATTGCGTAACCCCATGCGAACCGCCTACTGCTTCCGCTACTATTGGGTCTGCAATTCCTGCCCTGGTTTGTCAAGGAGAGGTCATCACTTTCGATGGTTCAGCATCAATAGCCGCTGGTTCGAACTCACTGGTTGAGTACAATTGGAATTTTGATGATGGGATCCAAGACAGCCTTACAGGGCCTATTGTAACACATTCATTCCCGAATGCAGGCGAATATGTTGTGCAACTAACATTAACGGATGATAATGAGTGCAATAACACCAATTTAGTGGACTTGCAGATCCTTGTAAGCACCACACCCATTTTCGCTGGTACTTTACCAGGGGATACGATCTGCGAAGGAGAATCCGTGAATTTATTGGCAAACCCTGTAGCCGTGGAATGGACCGGACTTCCTGAGTCCAGCTTGGGTGGCGGTATTTTCCTACCGGATGACCAAGGTGTAGCGTTCAACACTTCAATCGTCTTTACCAATTTCGCTCCTGGCCAAACGCTTACGAACATCAATGATCTGCCTGCTGTATGTGTGGATATGGAGCATTCATACATGGGTGATCTCGTGATCCAATTGACCTGCCCTAGCGGTCAAAGCGTCACGTTCCATCAGCAAAATGGTGGTGGCACATTCTTAGGAGAGCCGATCGATGACGATTTTACTCCGGACGCAATGGGAGTGTGCTATACATACTGCTGGAGTCCGACAGCGACGAATGGCACGTGGGTCGATAATTCTGGCGGCACTCTTCCTACGGGCACGTATGAAAGCCTGAATCCAATGAACATATTAGAGGGTTGCGAATTAAATGGAACCTGGACGTTTACAGTAACGGACCTTTGGGGGTCTGACAACGGTTTCATTTGCGACTGGGGCCTTACTTTCAATTCCTCCCTATTCCCAAGCCTAACAACGTATACACCTGTATTGGGAACAACTACCGCAGACTCTTCCAACTGGGTGGGTAACGGAGTATCTTCAGACCCGAACAATCCTCTTGCAGGTGTAGCAACTCCAGTAGGCGTTGGTAGTCATGACTATGTTTTCTCTGTAACCGACAATTTCGGTTGCACCTACGATACGACCATCACCATCGTGGTAAACCCAGGCATCACGGGGCCGATCATCCTCACCGGTGATCAATTGGTCTGCGATGGTGGCATTGCATTCATCAATGCACCAGCGGGATACGATACCTACGAATGGAACAATGGCGCCTTCGGCCCTAACATCAGTGGTGGCCCCGGCACTTATATCTGCACCATTTCATTGGGTGATTGCTCCTTACCATCCGAGCCCTTCGTTGTTACAGGGGCCCCAAGTCCGGACCCTGTCATTACCGGGCCAGGGTTCAGTTGCGGAGGCGGGCAAGCCGTATTGGGTACCACAGAGAATTATGCATCCTATCAATGGTCCAACGCCAGTACTGACCCTACCATTACCGTAGGAACCGGTTCTTACTCCGTTACGGTCACCAATGCCGAAGGTTGCTCTACCACTTCAGCGCCATTCACAGTTACGGTAGGATCCAATGTCAATGCTGCATATCTGACGAACCTTCCATCACCACAACCGTTCGGTGCTACGATCATTTTCTCCGATAATTCCAGTGTTGATGGCTCCACCATCGTCAATTGGCAATGGATCTTCGACCCGGTGAACGGGGGAAGCACCCAACCCAACACCACCAATCTCTATGAAACTCCTGGAACCTACCCTGTTACCTTGATCGTTACCGCAGCCGATGGCTGTACGGACACGATCAATGGCTCATTCCGGATCCTTCCGGCGGATATCGAGATCCCGAACGTGTTCACCCCGAACGGCGATGAATGGAACCAAAACTTGGTATTCGAGAACGTACAGTATTACAAGAACAACCTTACGATCTTCAATCGTTGGGGGAACAAGGTCTACGAGAAAGAGAACTACGCGAACAACTGGCAAGCATCCGATGTTCCGGATGGCACCTATTTCTATGTGCTTTCCGTTCCTGAAGCCAACAAGGAATACACCGGCCACGTGACCATACTGCGCTAACTATTGACTACGTCCTTAATGAACGGCCACCCTGTTGCGGTGGCCGTTCTACTTTTGCCCCCCGAACCAGTTCCGTATCCATGAAGGTCATTGATCATCTGAAACAAGCCAAAAAGCGAACACTATTCTCCTTTGAGATATTGCCACCGCTCAAAGGCAAGGACATCCACTCCATCTACGAAGGCATTGATCCGCTTCTGGAGTTCAAACCGAGTTTCATAAACGTTACCTACCATCGTGAGGAGGTGATCTACAAGGAGCGTGGCCATGGACTATTGCAGAAGATCCGCCTGCGCAAACGACCCGGCACGATCGGCATATGCGCCACAATAAAGACCAAGTACGATATTGATACCGTACCGCACTTGATCTGCGGAGGTTTCAGCAGAGAAGAGACCGAAGATGCATTGATCGAACTGAACTTTCTTGGGATCGACAATGTTTTGGCGTTGCGCGGTGATGCCATCAAGAACGAATCACACTTCATCCCGGAGCGGGAAGGACACCCATTTGCAGTTGACCTGATCCGCCAAGCAGCCGGATTGAATAAAGGACAGTATCTGCACGATGAAGAAATGGAGGCGGCGCCTACGGATCTCTGCATTGGTGCGGCCTGCTACCCGGAAAAACATCCTGAAGCGCTGAACTTGAACGTGGATGTTGCCTACTTGAAGAACAAAGTGGATGCAGGCGCGGAGTATCTGGTCACCCAGATGTTCTTCGATAATACCAAGTACTTCTCATTCGTTGAACAATGCCGAGCCGCAGGGATCACCGTGCCGATCATTCCAGGCCTGAAACCGATCACCACCATGCGGCATATTGCGTTCCTTCCCAAAACATTCCGTGTGGATCTGCCGGATGCATTCGCCAAGGAGTTGGTAAAATGCAAGACCAACGATGCGGTGAAGGCCGTTGGTGTGGAATGGAGCATTGCCCAATCAAAAGAACTGATGGCCAAAGGTGCTCCGTGCCTCCATTACTATACCATGGGAAAAAGTGACGCGGTGAAGCAGGTGGTGAGCAGCGTATTCTGAGCAGTCTTCTTGGGTACCGGGATGGATCATCGTAACTTCGTGGAACCCGGCACATGCGCACCCTGATCATCGTCCTGAGCTTGTTCACAGCGCATTTTCTGTCCGCTCAAGTATGTTACGATAAGTGCGAGATCCATGAGATCGCGGAAACAGAATCACGCGGACATCTGGGATGGATCAAAGATGACCGGATATTGACACCGCGTGGTTACGACATGACGTACCACCGAATGGATCTCCATGTTGATCCTGCGGTTCGCACTATCGAGGGCACCATCACCCATGTATTCAGGTCAACTTCTGAATTAACCACTTTGGTCTTCGACCTGAGCAGTGACCTGAACGTGGACTCTATCAATTACCACGATACACCGCTTTCGGGAGTATCGGATAATGACCTATTGGCCATTGCATTGCCGCAACCCATTGCAGAGGGTGTTCTGGATTCGATCACCATCTCATGGTCGGGCATTCCACCGGTTGCTGGTCTGGGCTCCTTCAACCAAGCCACCCACAGCGGCACACCGGTACTTTGGACCTTGAGCGAACCGTACGGAGCGAGCGATTGGTGGCCGTGCAAGGAAGACCTTGAGGACAAAGCAGATTCATCGGATATGTACGTTACGGTACCCAACGGTCAGCGCGTCGCGAGTAACGGTCTGCTTATTTCTCAAGATTCCTTAGGCAATGAGTCAGTGCGTTTTCATTGGCGTCACCGCTATCCCATCGCCCATTACCTAGTAGCATTCGCCACTACCAATTATGCGGTGTACAGTGACTTTGTTCAGCTCCAGGACAGAGTAATTGAAGTACAGAATTATGTTTATCCGGAAGATAGTCTGGCGGCTACGGATGACACCCCGATGTTGATCGCGCAGATGCAGTTGTACAGTAATCTATTTGGTGAATACCCCTTTGCGAACGAGCAATATGGACATGCGCAATTCAACTATGGCGGCGGTATGGAGCACCAGACCATGAGCTTCATGGGTGGATTCAGTTTCGAGCTGATGGCGCATGAATTAGCGCACCAATGGTTCGGGGATAAAGTAACCTGTGGATCATGGGAAGACCTCTGGTTGAATGAAGGGTTCGCCACGTATTTGAGTGGTCTCTGCTACGAACACCTGGCACCGGAAAAATGGTTACCCTTCAAATACAGCCAACGGGATAATATCACGAGCAGACCTGATGGCAGTGTGCGCGTGCAGGACACAACATCCATACAGCGCTTATTCAGCGGAAGACTCACGTATGCGAAAGGTGGGTTTCTGGTCCACATGCTGCGTTGGGTATGCGGAGATGACGCCTTCTACGCCGGTTGCCGCAATTATCTATCAGATCCTGCCTTGCAATACGGAAGTGCACGAACTCCGCAACTGAAAGCGCATTTGGAAGCAGCAAGCGGTATGGATCTCACCGAGTTCTTTGCGGATTGGTATGTCGGTGAAGGGTATCCGATCTACAAGATCCGCTGGAGCCAGAACATGGATAACACGGTAACCGTGGAAGTGAACCAGACCACTTCGCATCCCAGTGTTCCTTTCTTCGAAATGCCGATCCCTATGCGGTTCACGAATGCAACAACTGACACCACCCTTGTCTTCGAACACACATATAGTGGTCAACGCTTTACGGTGCAATTACCGTTCAGTGCAGACAGTGCTCAATTCGACCCTGAGGTATGGGTGTTGAGCGGCCAGACGGTTATCTCGAAAATACCACCCGCTGCCTTTGAAAGCGATCGTTTGGTTGCCTTTCCGAATCCAGCTATGGACCAACTTTCCGTATACGTTGGAATGGCTTTGCATGGAACGGTTACGGTTACTGTCTCGGACCCATCCGGCAGGGTTGTCCTGTCCCGATCAGTTCAAATAAGACAAGGGCAGCTTGATCTCAACGTGCAGCACCTAGCATCCGGGGTATACCACCTCGGAATAACGAGCGAGGATAGAAGCGCAGTTGTTCAGTTCGTTAAGCAATAGACCCTTGGGAACGAAGCATTCGCTGCACGTATTTACCGAGTACATCGAACTCAACATTCACTCGTGCGCCTGTCCTTAGTGCCTTGAACGTAGTGTGTTCAAATGTGTATGGAATGATGGCCACACTGAACGAACTATTGGTCAGTTCCGCGATCGTAAGGCTTACACCATTGAGGCAAACACTACCCTTCTCCACCAACAAATGGGATTGCTCCGGCAGGGTGAACGTGAACGTCCAACTGCCATTCAGGTCTTCTACGCCAACGCACTTCACAGTGGTATCCACATGTCCTTGGACCATGTGCCCATCCAAACGATCACCAATTCTCAAGCACCGCTCAAGACCTACAGCATCGCCGACCTTTAGCGCACCAAGATTCGATCGTTCCAGCGTTTCCTGAACTGCTGTGACCGAATAGGTGTCACCGTTAATTTCTACTACGGTAAGACAAACACCATTGTGGGATACGCTCTGATCCACCTTCAGCTCCGTAGCGATACTCGCACGAATTAAAAGATCCCTGTTCGAGCCAGTCGTAGTTACGCCAACAACCTCGCCAAGTGCTTCAACGATACCTGTGAACATGGATCAATTCTGGTTGGCCGGAACACCGCTTCCAGTGATGTGCACATATCCTTTCAACACCATAGCTTCATCACCTGCAAGACGCTTGTAGACCACTTGGCAAACGTAGTAATACACACCATCAGGTAGTGGCTGGTCGGTATCCATGTATGTGCCTTTCCAATTGATATCCGGGTCTGTAGCTGTGAATACGACCTGCCCCCAGCGGTTATAGACCTCAAGATCGATCTCCTTTACGCCGCGATAAGGGAATGGACCGAACTGGTCATTGGATCGATCCCCGTTTGGGCTGAAGATATTGGGGAGCGTGTATTCTGGGCAATTATCACCACACACCGGCGTACCGAATGCACTTTCATTTCCAACGGTATCAACAGCAGTAACAACGTAGCAACCCGCAACGGAAGTGCCATCAACATGTGTAAATACCGTATCAACGGCATTCGTAATGGTTGCGATCAGGTTGAACGTACCGCCCAATGAATCCGCGAAATACACGAAGTAGCCGTAGGTGTCATCCGCACAACTGGAATTCGGGTTGTTCCATTGAAGGGTATTCAACGGCTCCTCGCAATCATTGTCCAACGAAACAATAGGCGCACACGGCGGAGTAAGATCCACGGGTATAGCACACACCTCCTGACTCCAATTGTACAAGGGTGAAACAATGGTCGTATCGCCATAGGCCCCAGTGCTTACCACATAGTAGCAATACTCTGCGCCGTTCACCAATCCAGTATCAACGTAGTTCTCTTCGGTGCTCGTGCCAACAAAGTCCCATGTAGCACCATTGAACCGGTACACATCGAAGGAATTGTTCAGCCAAGGAGTTTGGTAGGTCCACGAGATGGTAACCTGTTCATCATTGGGATCTGCATCTATGAATACGGAAGAAGCAGGACTGCTGGACCCGATCGTATCATTCCCTCCGGCACCCAACAGTTCCACACGGTAAACGTGTGCCATGGTCTCGGTGTCGATCCCGTTATCAATGAACATGGTGTCCGGGTGGGCAATGAAATTATTGAGGCCACTTGTGTAGATCAATTGGTTCGCAGAGGTAAACCCATCACCACGATACAGTTTGAACTGATAAGGGCCCGGACGTGCAATGGTATCCAGATCGTAGGCATTGCTCCAATGCACGGTATCGACCCCTACAGTGGCGTCGGTAACCCCAACGCTCACCTTGGTGATCACCGGTACCTGGCGATCAAGGATCGTACAGAATTCCACGCTTGCATAGCTTTCTGCATTACCACCATTCGCAAAGCGTGCAACGATCATGTAGCAGTATTCACTGCCGATCGCAAGCGCCCCATTGTCCGTAAAGCTCGTGGCATTCAATCCGGAAGTGGATCCGATCTGTGTGTAACCCGTGTAAGCTGGCACCCCGGTCTCGCAATACCCATGAATAAATCCGTAGGAGCCGTTGCGCCGGTAGATATCATAACCTGTTGCATTCGCACACACGCTAGCATCCCATGTAAGTTCGATCTCATCACCGCTAGGGGTTGCCGCCGGATTCAACGGTGCAGGAGCAACAACCTTGACGTTCATCACGCTATAATTGCTCAGTTGCGCATTACTGGGTTGTTCGGCATTATCCGTAGCGCTGAATACGATCTGATAGGGCAAGGTCCGCACATGACTACAATCGATGTTCCAATTGAATGTACCGTTGATCGGGTTCGTAGGAGAAGGACTAATGAACGTTGCCGGAGATATTGGCACCTCGAATGGCTGGCCTAATGCTTCGAGCGTAACAAGTTGATCCGTATTCGGGTCGCTCGCTTGGACATTGAATGAGAGGACAGCTCCTACCTCCATGCACGTATCAGCAACCAACGAAACCACAGGAGGAACATTCGTACACGGGATCACCGTGATCTGCATATCACGGAGAACACTACCCACTTCATACCATTGCCCACCTACCAACTTCCATTCATGTACAACAAAAGCTATGTTGTATTCACCTATAGCATTCGGCGCGTTCCAAACAATGGTCCCGTTCGTTGGGTCTATGCTGTAAATATCTGGTGGCGAGGTGAACCCCGGACTTGGAAACACATATCCCGGTATGGGCAAGGCATCAAAACCCAGACAGACAACAGGTTCGTAGGATAAGCTATCGCCATCCGGATCGAATGCCGCAGGGTTATGGATCCAGGGTTGAAAAATACAGGCATCCTGTATGGGTTCGTTCAAAAACCGAACGGAGCAATTCTGCCCTGTATTAGGAGAAATGGTAAGCGTTGTCCTGAGCGCGAATTCAAGGGTAACGGATCCTGGGAGATTAATGACATTCGCATTCCGGTTCGGGTCGATCATGGTCAGCGTAAAATTCCCTGGTCCAGTGTACTGGTGATTTCCGATATACCGATTGATCCGGAGATCACGATCATCGTCGTCCACGATATTACCATTGCGCCAAAGTGTATCCAGCGTACCGTCTCCCCAGTTCAACTCCAAATGATCCCTATCCGCAGCAATGGAACTAAGCTTCGTATAGGTAATGATCGTGGCCTGGTAAGTGAACCCACCTATGGAACAAACGATGATCTCTCCCGCACGATTATGGGTCGCCAATGCCGAAGTGGACAGCAGGGCGAACAAACAAAATGCAAAAAGAGCCTTAAGTGGATTCATACTTTGCGGAACGTACAAAGTTCGGTGTTCTTGCTCAGGAACCATAACCGTTGCTCGTTCTTATCGAGAATAACCACACGAACGCCTTGTAACGGTTCGGCCATTCTTTCCACGCTCGGATGAATATCTTTACCCACTTCGTAAAAAAACCTATCAAGCCATTATTCGTACATCAATGATCGTTCTATCCAAAAGCACGCGCCCCACAGTTGGTAAAGACACCTTGTACATTGTCAACTCGATGCAGGACCTGCGGCAGCTGGACGTGGAACGCAACGACCGGCAATACCTTATTGAGCAGCTCAAGGTAGACCCACTAATGGCCAGTTTGGACATTAGCGGGCGGTTGGTCCTTGTACATATGGTGCAGAAAGGAGAACGACCTCATCAGTTGGAAAAGGCCCGTTGCGCTGGTGACAAAATGGCTATTAAACTGAATAGCACCAAGCGAAGAACGGCACAGTTGGTAAGTCTACAGAACGATCCTGAACTCACATTGGCAATGGCGGAAGGAGTTGTATTGAGCAGCTACGCCTTCAGCAAGTACATGAGCGATAAAGGGGAGGCACCGACCATGTCGAAGCTTTCGGTGGAAGCCAAGGAGGTCACCACTAAAATGATCGAGGAGTTGGATGATGTTTGCTCTGCTGTGCATACTGCCCGCGATCTGGTCAACGAACCGGTAAGTTTCTTGAATGCACCACAATTGGCATCTGAGCTGAAGGACCTAGGCAAGGAAAGCGGGTTCAAGGTGACCACATTGAATAAAAAGCAGATCGAGGCTTCTGGCCTTACTGGACTACTTGCTGTGAACAAGGGAAGCATTGATGAACCCACTTTCAGTATCCTGGAGTGGAAGCCTAAAAATGCGACCAATAAAAGACCCATTGTTCTTGTGGGGAAAGGCGTGGTATATGATACCGGCGGCCTTAGCCTTAAGCCGACGGCCAACAGCATGGACCAAATGAAATGCGACATGGCCGGAGCTGCTGGTGTGGCCTGTGCAATTTCAGTTGTTGCACGTCAGAAACTTCCGATCCATGTCATTGGGATAATTCCCGCAACGGACAATCGTCCGGGAGGCAATGCCTATGCACCCGGAGATGTGATCCGGATGCACAGCGGCAAGACCGTTGAGGTATTGAATACCGATGCCGAAGGCAGAATGATCCTGGCAGATGGACTAAGCTACAGCGAGCAGTACAAGCCAGAACTGATCATGACCATGGCCACATTGACAGGTGCTGCCATGCGTGCCATTGGTACCTATGGCACCGTGGTAATGGGTACCGCATCGGAAAAGGAATTCTCGCAATTGGAAGCCGCCGGTGCCAAAGTTCATGAACGTACCGCCCGACTTCCTTTTTGGGATGAATATGGCGATGAGATCAAGAGTGATGTGGCTGATATCAAGAACTTGGGAAGTGATCTAGGCGGTGCTCAGACCGCGGGCAAATTCTTGGCCCACTTCACTACCGCCCCCTACATCCATTTGGACATTGCAGGCCCAGCCTTCATTAGCAAGCGCAGTGCGTACCGACCAAAAGGAGGAACTGGCACAGGTGTACGGCTCTTGTATCAATTCCTGAAGGAGCGCTCGAAGAAGTGAGTGGGAGTTAGCAATAAGCAGTTGGCAGGGGCAGTAAGCAGTTGGCAGGGGCAGTAAGCAGCTCCGGAAGCTTTTCGTTTCGCTGTAGAAGATGCTTCGGGAAGTAAGACAGAAGAACCAAGACTGATCAGCACCCTTATAGTGAACGCAGGGAATTAGGAATGGAGCGAAGCGACCGATCAGGAATCAGGAATACGACCAACGGGAGAAATCTGGAATTAGGAATCAAGCGAAGCGAGTAATAATAAAATGACCGAAAAACCTTTACGCATTGGAATAAGTTGCGGCGATCTTAACGGGATCGGCATCGAGACCGTACTGAAATGTATGGAAGATACCCGCATGCTCCAAGATGCCACCATCATGCTCTATGCCTCGGCACATGCGGTAAGCCACCACCGCAAAGCCTTGGGACTGGAGGAGGTTCAATTTCAACGCGTTAACGATGCACGTGACGCTGTTCCCAAGAAATTCAACGTGGTGAGTGTTTGGGAAGAGGATGTGAACATCGAACTAGGGCAACAGTCCAGCGAATTGGCAGCTTATTCAATAAAAAGTCTCGAAACAGCTGCACAGGACCTAGCCACCGGTAAGATCGATGTGCTGGTTACAGCACCGATCGATAAGAACAGCATGCAAAAAGCCGGTTTCGCATATCCGGGGCATACGGAATTCCTGCAACACTTGGCAGGCGCGGACAGTCAGGTATTAATGCTCTTGGTATCGGACAACTTACGTGTGGGCACCGTAACCGGTCACATACCGATCAAGGACGTTGCCAGCGCCATTACCACCGAACTCATCTTGGCCAAAGGACGCCTCATGCACCAAAGCCTTCTCAAGGACTTCTGCATACCAGAACCGCGCATTGCCATCTTGGGTCTTAATCCGCATGCTGGTGACAACGGTACGCTGGGCAGCGAGGACAAAGAGCAGATCGCACCGGCCGTCCGGCAACTCAACAGCATAGGCATACAAGCGATGGGCCCCTACTCTGCTGATGGTTTTTTCGGGAACGGTTCCTACAAGCACTTCGATGGCGTATTGGCCATGTACCACGACCAAGGCTTGGCACCATTCAAAGCCCTGAGCTTCGGTACGGGTGTGAACTTTACGGCCGGTCTACCCATTGTGCGCACCAGCCCGGATCATGGTACTGGTATGGATATAGCCGGGAAAGGAGTTGCCGAAGAGGGCAGCATGCGCAACGCGATCTGGTTGGCCTGCGACATCCTACACAACCGCGAACGCTATAAAGAGATCAACGCGAACCCGTTGCAGCCACAGAAGCGGGAGAAGGATCGGTGAGGGAATTGATTGAAACTCCGACCACTGATCATCGGCAACACTTGTATGACAGATCCCACAAAGTGTGCAGTAGTTTTCGAAAAGTGCGGTCCGTGTTATTGGCTTGCACTAATCCTTCTTCAAAAAAACGCCTCGTTCCGCCAACAACCAGCAAAGACGATTCTGTAACGTCAACCCCGGTCACGAATGGACCTTGAGATCCGCCGTCATTAGCTATCAAATATTCGGCGATCCTATTTCTTAATTTAACTGATCTTCTTTTTACCAATTGCAGACCATTCGAATTGACTTCGGCCTTAGGGTCTTGACTGAACGGATCCATTTCATAACACTCGGATCTTATGGTATCAGAATCCAAGTTCCTAAGAACGACTAGCCTCATTGCCACTTTCAGTTGCAACGATCTAAACTTACTCAAATAGTAAAGGCAATTCTTTTCGAGTGAACCAACTCCAAATGCGTGCAATAAATAGGACTTTGCGGCATCTTCACTCAATTCATCCATAGTGTAAAAAGAGTGGTTTTCAGTGACCTCAACCGGCAATGGATATGCTTTGTTCGGAAAGTAAGAATGTAACGTATCGACCGGCTGAATAATAAAATATTCCCTACGGGTCACTACAGTGTTCTGTAGGCTGTCAAATGAGAGTATCACATACCAATTGTCAATGGAATCGGGATACAGGAAATCTCGATGGAACTCGATCGTTCGATCTGTTCGTATCACCTTAGAAATGTGATACGCCGTGTCATCTGCAACGAAGTAGACGTGCTGAATACCGACCGAGTCAATGGTTTCAGGGATCACAGTTTCCTGACCCAACATTCGGAGGCTACTAGTAATGAGAAGAAGAAACACGAAATATGAAGATCTCATCCCTGATCAACTATGAGAAACGAATACATTGATCTATCTCCGTGCTAATTCAAAGGACCCTCATCGGCTTTCTTCCCAAACTCAGGACAAAAATCAATCGTAACGCCGCCTTTAATCACCGTGAACCGTGACGTCCCCTTTTCTTTCCTCACCCGGTAAGGTGTATCAACCTCTCCTAAAGACGTATAGCCCATGCTAAGGTTACCAGCACAGGGTTTATATGTCTTCCACAAATAAATGCTGTCGCCAATTATGATAGCTCCACGATCCGTTCGCTGTGTATTTGTGCTTGTTATACCAACATCGATCAATTCATCGGCACTAGTAATTTCTCTTATCCGATCAATTTCGCGATAGGCATAAATAATATTCGGCACCAAAAAAACACCCGCCACAAAGATGCAAACGGCACCAAGCAATATGTTCAGTTTCGTTTGGATCTTCATGAACTCAATGCTTCATCAGGGCCGTTGCTCAATTCAAGAGTTCATCTTATTCACATTCAACCGTCCTAAGATAACGAGCAGTTCTCACCAAATGTGCATTAATTAACGTGGATCAACGTTCATTCACGGTTAAACCACCTCAGCAAAGCTTAATCACCCTGCCGTCACTTTTCCCCGTAAAACACTCCGGCTCCACGCATCACCCCCATCCCATATGCTGGATCCCACTAATCACGTACATTTGCCGTCCGCTTTTCCAATGGACCCGCTCAAGGAACATACCATTGCATTCTCTGGCCTAAAGGATGGTGAACATACGTTCACCTATAAATTAGGCAAAGAGTTCTTCGATGCCGCTGGCGTTGAGGACTTTGAGGGTGGTGATGTGGCCGTGAAGGTTTCCATGGACAAGAGCACGACCATGTTGGTGACGAACATTCATGTTGAAGGCCCAGTGGCTGTGCGTTGTCACCATTGCAATGAGCCCATGGACTTCGCTTTGATCGGAGACCAGCGCCAAATATTCCAACTAACGGATCAGGAGGAATACGATGATGATGAGCTCATCGGCTTGGGAACCCATGCCTATGAAGTAAATTTGACGCACTATATCTACGAATGCTTGCGCCTATCAGTACCTGCACGGTTGGTCCATGCCCCGGGAGAATGTGACCCAGAAGTGGAAAAAGTACTTGGCAAGTATAGTGTAGAGCACGAACCTATTCCCGACCCACGTTGGGAAATACTCGATAAATTGAAGAACCAGCAGCCTTAAGCTGCACTTGTTTAGTAAGACCATGCCAAATCCAAAACGTCGACACTCGAAGCAGCGCACTGCCAAGCGCCGTACTCACCAGAATGCTGGAGTACCAACCTTGAGCAAGGACCCGAACAACGGGGAAGTGCATTTGCGCCACCGTGCCTACAAAGTGGGCGATGACCTCTACTACAACGGAAAGTTGATGGTAGCAGGAAACGAAGCCGAAGCCTAAAAGCCTGAAGCCTGCCGCAGGAATATCCCGTTGCGAATTGCAATGGGCATACGTTTGCGAATAAGGCTTTTTGCTCTATGAGGATCGGCATCGACATCATGGGCAGTGACCACGGGCCGGAGGTTCCCATTCGTGGTAGTGTGCTTGCATTTCGCGAGCTTCCGGAAGAGGTACGTCTTGTCCTTATTGGTGACGAAGCCGTGATCAAGACCGTTCTTGCTGAAGAGGGCGTGGATCATACCAAGTTCGATATCGTTCCCAGCGCGGACGATATGACCATGAACGATAACCCTACCAAGGCTTTCCAAGCGAAACCGCGGAGCAGTATCAGCATAGGGTTCAATTTGTTGAAAGAGGGCAAGCTCAATGCTTTTGCCAGTACCGGGAATACCGGAGCCATGTTGGTGGGAAGCGTGATCTTCATCAAGCCCATCGAAGGTGTATTGCGTCCTTGCATACCTACTATTGTACCTAAGGAAAAAGGTGGTGTCGGTATACTATTGGATGTAGGCGCCAATGCCGATTGTAAGCCGGAGTTTCTGGCCCAGTTCGGCCTTTTGGGTTCGATGCTCGTTAAGCACGTCTATGGTGTGGAGTCACCCAAAGTAGGCTTGCTCAATATCGGTGAAGAAGAAAAAAAAGGCGATGCGCTTCGCCAAGCCACCTTCGGCTTAATGAAGCAGCAAGGCGACTATAATTTCGTCGGTAATGTGGAAGGGCGCGATCTCTTCAACAACAAAGCGGATGTAATGGTCTGCGATGGATTCACCGGTAATGTTGTACTTAAGGTGGTTGAAGGCTTCCACGACCTGCTGGAGGACCATGGAGTGGATGACCCATTCCTTCATCGCTTCAACTATGAGAATTATGGCGGTTTGCCTATTTTGGGCATCAGCGGTAATGTGATCATCGGTCACGGGATCAGCAATGATGTTGCCGTAAAAAGCATGATCATGGCCTCACGCGATGTCGTGCTCAGCAAATTGAATCAACGGATCCGCGAAGCATTGCAATGAGCAGTACCACTGCAGCCATAACAGCCGTATTCGGGTATGTCCCGGAGTTCAAGTTGAGCAACAAGGTGCTCGAAGGCATGGTGGAGACCAGTGATGAGTGGATCACGGAACGCACAGGTATCAAGGAGCGCAGGATCCTTACTGGCAAAGAACAAGGCCTCAGCGCGATGGCCATTCCGGCGGTATTAGGGCTTCTTAAAAAACGCGGTATTTCACCTGAAGAGATCGATCTATTGATCGTTGCGACGGTTACCCCGGATCGGGTCTTTCCAGCAACGGCGAATATTATTTGCGATTCGATCGGTGCTACCAAAGCTTGGGGCTTCGATCTCGGCGCTGCGTGCAGTGGATTCCTCTATGCACTGACCACGGGCTCTCAATTCATTCAGAACGGCGTACACAAGAAAGTAGTTGTGGTCGGTGGGGATAAAATGAGCAGTATCGTGGATTATGAGGATCGCACGACCTGCATCATATTCGGTGACGGTTGCGGTGCGGTATTGCTGGAACCTACAACGGATGGCACCGGCATTCTGGATAGCATTCTACGCAGCGATGGAAGTGGCGCCAAATACCTACATCAAAAAGCGGGAGGCAGTGCAATACCAAGCTCGGCACGGAGCATTGAGGCAAAGCAGAATTTCGTCTTCCAGGATGGTAAGCCGGTCTTCAAGTTCGCTGTCACCAATATGGCGGATGTGAGCGCGGAGATCATGGAAAAGAACAAGCTGAGCGCGGATGATATCGCATGGCTGGTTCCTCACCAGGCCAACAAGCGTATCATTGATGCCACTGCACGTCGCATGGGGTTGGATGACACTAAAGTTATGGTGAACATCGAGAAATACGGGAACACCACCAGTGGTACCATTCCCCTCTGTTTGTGGGAGTGGGAATCAAAATTGAAGAAGGGAGACAACATCATACTGGCAGCATTCGGCGGCGGATTCACGTGGGGTTCGATATGGATCAAGTGGTCCTATGACGCATGAATCTCCTACTTTCATACTTTAGTCCCGTGCTCACGGGCGAAAACAGCAAAGACACATGAACCTAACGCAGATCCAAGACCTGATCAAATTCGTGGCCAAGAGTGGCGTGAGCGAAGTAGAGATCGAACAGAAGGATTTCAAGATCACGATCAAGGCGCCTCGCAAGGAACGGGAAGTGCAGATCGTGACCCAAGCGGCAGCTGCCGCCGTCGCCTCGCCTGCGGCGTCTGCACCAATAGCAGCACCTGCACCAGTGGAAGTGGCACCTGCTGCAGCGCCTGTTGCCGACACGAAATACATTACGGTCAAAGCGCCAATGATCGGCACATTCTATCGAGCAGCTGGTCCCGGCAAGCCCATTTTCGTGAACGTAGGTGATGTGATCAAACCGGGTAAGACCATTTGCATCATCGAGGCAATGAAGCTTTTCAATGAGATCGAAAGTGAGGTCACCGGCAAGATCGTAAAGGTGTTGGTCGATGACGCCAAGCCCGTCGAATACGACCAGCCGTTGTTCCTGGTCGATCCTTCATAGCCGCTACGTGGAATTCAGAATGAAGAATTTAGAATGAAGAATTTTTGCGCCTAGCTCTCGCCGCCATCCGGTAGTTCGGCAAGCCAACTGACAACCAACTCCCATGTTCAAGAAGATACTGATAGCCAACCGGGGAGAGATCGCCCTCCGTGTTATCCGCACCTGTCGCGAGATGGGGATCAAGTCCGTTGCAGTGTACAGCACAGCGGACAAGGAAAGCCTGCACGTGCGTTTCGCGGATGAAGCAGTTTGCATCGGTCCACCACCTAGTAGTGAGAGTTACTTGAGGATGTCGCGGATCATTGCGGCGGCGGAGATCACCAATGCCGATGCGATCCACCCAGGGTACGGGTTCTTGAGCGAGAATGCCAAGTTCAGCAAATTGTGCCAACAGCATGGTATCAAGTTCATTGGTGCATTGCCGGAGCAGATCGAAGCCATGGGTGATAAAGCCACGGCCAAAGCAACCATGATCGCAGCAGGAGTCCCTGTAGTTCCAGGTACTGAAGGCTTAGTCACCGACCTGACCATTGCGAAAAAGGAAGCGAAGAAGATCGGCTACCCGGTCATTCTGAAAGCTACGGCTGGCGGTGGAGGAAAAGGTATGCGCTTGGTGTGGAAGGAAGAAGAGTTCGAAGAGGCCATGGAAAAAGCCAGTCAAGAAGCTGGTGCTGCATTCGGCAATTCCGGCATGTACATGGAGAAGTACATTTTGGAACCACGGCACATCGAGATCCAGATCGCTGGCGACCAATACGGTACGTTCTGCCACATGAGCGAACGCGATTGCAGCATTCAGCGAAGGCACCAGAAGTTGGTGGAGGAAACCCCTTCACCGTTCATGACCAAAGCGTTGCGCAAGAAAATGGGCGAAGCGGCCATCAAAGCAGCAGCCAGTGTGAACTATGAAGGTGTAGGTACGGTAGAGTTCCTTGTGGATAAGGACCGCAACTTTTACTTCATGGAGATGAACACCCGGATCCAAGTAGAGCACACCATTACCGAGGAAGTGATCGATTACGACCTGATCCGTGAACAGATCAAGATCGCAGCGGGTATTCCGATCAGCGGACTCAACTACGAGCCAACGCGCCACAGCATTCAGTGCCGTATCAACGCGGAGGACCCGTTCAATAATTTCCGCCCGAACCCAGGAAAGATCACCAGCTACCACAGTCCTGGCGGCCACGGCGTGCGTGTTGACACCCACGTATATGCTGGCTACACGATCCCACCGAACTACGACAGCATGATCGGCAAGGTGATCGTTAGTGCCCAAACGCGTGAAGAAGCGCTCAATAAAATGGAGCGTGCGTTGAGCGAATACATCATCGAAGGGGTGCACACGACGATCCCGTTCCACCTGCAACTGCTGCAGAACGAGGAATTCCGCAAGGGCAACTTTACGACCAAGTTCCTGGAGGACTTCGAGCTGGTGAAGCCGAGTTGAACCAAGGCTTGGCCGCACATGGCTTAGGTTCTTACTTCATTTTCCGCCAAAAGCGGAGGCCTTCTCATCTGGTTCAGTTAATGATGCCGATCCTTCGCGAAGGAGGATCGAGAACTCCCTATTAATGTTGAGCAGAACCAAGAAGTGTACGATAGAGTTCGCGTTCCGCAATGAGCACAATTGGTAGCGCCAGAAACAAGGGATCAGCCTTAGGCCAACAACCACGGCATAACGCCGAAGGCCACCACGGCCACGCCGCAGAGTGAGATCACCAACCAATTCAGCGGAGTAACCACCAAGGTCGTGCCTTGCTCATAGTCGCTAGGTGTGAATGTTTCACGGATCACGAGCACGTAGTAGTAGATGCCTACCACGGCCATAAGCACTGCGAATAAGGTGAGCTTGATGAAACCTGCACTTATGGCCAATAGGAACACTTGATATTTCGCGATAAAGCCAGCGGTCAACGGTATTCCGGCCAACGAGAGTAGGAACACCATGGCAAGTATCGCAAGCCAAGGATGTGAGCGGAACAAGCCACGGAATATGCGGATGTTCTCGTCGCCATTTGCGGCACGCTTTACTAACGTGAAAATGATGAACAGGCCTACTGTTCCAAGCGCATAGGTAAAGGTGTAGTAGAACAATACATTCGCCGTATTGGGCTGATGGCTTAACAATGCCATCAACAAAAAGCCGCTGTGCGCAATGCTGGAATACGCCATAAGCCGCTTGAATTGGGTCTGACGCAATGCAACGATGTTACCGATCAACAAGGTGGCAAAGGTCATCACCAACAACGCTTTGGTCATGCTCGGCGGCAACGCGGTGATCTCCAAGAAGCGATAGAACGCAGCAAATGCCCCCATTTTTACCACGGTGGCCATGAACGCCGTGATCAACGTAGGTGCACCTTCATACACATCGGGACTCCAAAAATGGAATGGTGCAGCAGCGATCTTGAATGCCAATCCGATGGCTGTAAAGAACAGACCCAACAGGAATAACATATTGGAAGGCGCTAAATTGGATGTAGCAAATGCCTGAATGGTCGCTATGTCAAATGAACCAGTGGAGCCATACAGTAACGCAATACCCATCAAGAAGAACCCGGAGGAGAATGACCCGAGCAGGAAATACTTGAAAGCGGCCTCACCACTTCGCATGCTATGCCGTTTCCCACCCGCCAGAACGTATAGTGGAATGCTGAGGATCTCAATTCCGAGGAAGAGCACCAACAGGTTATTGTAGCTAGTGATCAGCATGGCACCGACCAACGAGAACAACATCAACGTGTAATGCTCCGCCACATGTTCCGTCATACGCTCGTAGTAGTCCACGCCGAACAGGAAGATGAGCATCGTGATAATGATCAACCCGCTAGTGAACAGCACGCTGAAACGATCGAAGCGCACCATGGTCTCGAACATCGGGTGGTTCAAGTTCCAGCCAGTCTGGAGGAAGTACAGTGCAGCCAATAGACCAATGACCGCTACCGGGACCAGCAGTTTTCTATTCCCGAACAAGCCTAGGTAGAGTACGATCACACCAAGGACCGATATAAGGATCAATGCGCTCATATCAGTGGAGTATGGGGAAAGCGTTGATCATAAGCTGCACAGGGCCATTCACCAGGTCGAGGATGGGAGCGGGATAGATACCGAGGATCAACGTGATGGCGATCAACGGTACTAAGAAGAGATGATCAGTGGTGTCGGCATCCTGCATATCCGGGTGTCCTTTATCCGGACCCAGCATGATGCGTTGATAGACGTATAGCATGTAGATGGCACCAAGAACGATCGTACTAACCGCTCCAAAAGCCATCCAAGCGCCACCATCCAATTGCCAAAGACCGTTGAACATGAGCCACTCACCGATGAAGCTTTGGGTAAGCGGTAAAGCGATCGCATTGCCCAGGACCAACAGGAACAAGGCTGCAAGGCGCGGCGTCTTAAGTTTCAAGCCACCCATGGCGGAGATCTCACTGGTGCCGGACCGCTGCTGAACTGCGCCTACGATATAGAACATAGCCATCATCAGTACGGCATGTGCGAATGTTTGGTACAATGAACCACTAATGCCGTAAGTGTTCCACGCGAAAAGGCCAGCGGTGAGTATACCCACGTGGCTCAACGAAGAATAAGCGACCAACCGTTTGAAATCCTTCTGTCGGAACGCAATGATCCCTGCATAGATCGCACCAATAACGCTCAACCAGATCACCGTATTCTGCCAAAATGCAGCACCTTCCGGAACGATGGGGAAAATGAACTTCAACGTACCGTAAATACCCATTTTCAGCATAACAGCACTCAACACCATAGTGCCCTGTAATGGTGCCATGGTATAGGTCTCCGGCTGCCAGCTGTGGAACGGGAAAATAGGAAGCTTGATCGCAAAGGCTAGGAACAATGCCCAGAACAACCAGGTCTGCGTATTCCCATCGAGAGCAACATTTGCTAGTGCAGTAAAGTCCGCGCTATGTGTGGGTTCGTGCACCACCAAGTAAGCAATTCCAAAAAGCAATGCTAAACCACCGAGCAAGGTGTAGATGAAGAAGCGCATCGTGATCATCCTGCGACCCTCTCCTCCCCAATACAGCAGCAAGAAGAAGATCGGCACTACGGAAAGTTCATAGAAAATGTAGAAGAGGAATGCATTCTGGGCGGTGAACACCCCCAACATAAAGCTTTGCGAGAACAGCAACAGGGCATTCACCAGAGCAGGCTGACGCAGGTCCTGTTTGTATCCGGTCGCAATGATGAACGGGAAGATCACGGCAGTAAGGATCACCATGAGCAAGCCCGTACCATCGAAACCGAGTTTGAAATTCAACCCCCACTCCGCGATCCACACATGATCGAAATAGGTCGCTTCGATCCCTCCGAAACCTTTCCAGAGCCAGAGTGCCACACCCAATGTGAGGAATGTCGAAACAAGCGCAATTGTCTTAGCAGCAGCGTTCGGCCGGAACACCGCGAGCAGCAACGCTGTAACAAATGGGATCAGCAAGAGAATGAGCACTTGCATCTCAATTGACGAATAGGGTGATCAACAGAAAAACAAGGATACCGGCAACCATTCCGAACACATAGAAACTGGTGTTACCGGTCTGCAGGCGACTTATCACTTTACCAGCGCGCAGGGTCATATTCCCCACTCCGGTCATTAGCGGAACCATCACTTTCTCTTCACCGATGCTGAAGAAATGGGCGCTGATCCAACCGTACGGTTTTTCGAAGAGCATGGCATAGAGCTCGTCCAGTTTCCATTTATTGGCGATCAATTTCTTCAAGCCGAATAGTTGAGCCGGGTCACCATCCAACGTGGTCTTCTTCACGAATCTGCCATAGGCGTATACGATCGTAAGGATCACCAAAACTGTACTTACTCCCATAAGGATCCACTCCGTAGTATGGCTCAATCCAAGACGTTCACTGAGGATACCCTCTGCGGCGGTGGCCAGGTAAGTCTTCATCCCTTCATCGCCCCCGAAGATGTGCGGAACGTTCAACATGCCGCCAACAACACTTAGCGCAGCAAGCACCATTAATGGCACGGTGATCACCAATGGACTTTCATGTGGATGTGCAGTGCCGCGATAGGTCCCATAGAACGTAAGGAACAGCAACCTGAACATGTAGAACGCCGTGAGCACAGCGCCGAACAACAGCAGCCCATAGACCACTTTGTTGTCCTGGAATGCGTGCGCCAGGATCGCATCCTTGCTGAAGAAACCACTCAACGGTGGCAAGCCTGATATCGCGATCGTTCCGATCAAGAATGTAATGAAGGTGATCTTCGTAACGCCTTTCAATCCACCCATCTTCCGAATGTCCTGTTCGCCACCCAGCGCATGGATCACACTACCTGCACCTAGGAACAATAAGGCTTTGAAGAAGGCGTGTGTGGTAACGTGGAACATGCCCGCACTGTATGCACCCAGACCAAGCGCAGCGAACATATAACCCAATTGACTGACGGTAGAATAGGCCAGTACTTTTTTGATATCGTTCTGGAACAGGCCAATGCTGGCGGCCAATAAGGCGGTTGCCGTTCCGATATACAGGATGATATCTTTGGTGAATGGAGCGAGTTCGAACAACACGGAACTGCGAACGATCAAGAAGATACCGGCCGTGACCATTGTAGCGGCGTGGATCAAGGCACTTACCGGTGTTGGACCCGCCATAGCATCCGGCAACCAAGTGAACAACGGGATCTGCGCACTTTTACCCATTGCTCCAACGAACAACAGCAGTGTTGCGCCAACGATCATTCCATGTCCGGTTCCGAAAGATCCAGCGCGATCCATGATATCCACATAGTTCAACGTCCCGAACAGGTTGAAGAGCAAACACATCCCCAACACCACACCAACATCACCGATGCGGTTCATTACGAATGCTTTCCGAGCAGCATAGTTGAATTCCGTGTTCGTGTACCAGAATCCGATCAACAAATAACTACAAAGACCAACGCCTTCCCAACCGATGAAGGTGATCAAATAGTTCGCTCCCATCACAAGCAATAACATAGCGAACGTGAATAGATTCAGCATGGCGAAGAAGGTTGCCACACGCTTATCGTCATGCATATAGCCCACTGAATACAGGTGGATCAGCGAGCCGACGCCGGTAACGATCAGCATCATGGTCAATGAGAGCGCATCGATCTGGAAGGCAAATGGGATCTCCATTCCACCTACGTTGATCCAGTCGAAGAACTTGACGATTTTGACCGGATGTGCTGCTGGATCATGCCCCATGAACAAGAGCAGGCTCACCACAAAAGATCCGAGGATCATCAATGTCGCGAAACCGCCACTTGTATTCCCGCTCAATGAACGGCGCAAAGCGGCGTTGATGATCGCGCCCACCAAGGGTAGTACCGGCACCAGCCAGCTCCAGAGAACGAGTGTGTCGAAATTCACCACTTCAATCGGTTCAATTGGTTAACGTCAACGCTATCCACATTCCGTTTCATCATTACCAGTATGGCCAGGCCAACTGTTACTTCCGCAGCGGCTACCAACATGATGAAGAAAACGAAAACTTGTCCACTAGGGTCACTGTGGTAGGCACTGAATGCGGCAAGGAGAAGGTTCACGCTATTGAACATGATCTCTAGGCACATGATCAGAATGATCGTATTGCGGCGGAACAGAACCCCTGTAACCCCGATGCTGAACAACGCAAAGCTGAGGAACACATAATGCTCCAAGGGTACTACTTGTATGGCGCTGATGACGGGTTCCATTACCTGCTGCCTTGCGTGTTAGAAGGATCCATGGTCGGTGGTGTAGCACCAACCAGTTCGTTCCCTGTATAGGGCTTTGGAAGGTCACTTGGTCTTTCCCGTTTTGCCAACATCATGGCTCCTACCATGGCGCTGAGGAACAACACGCTGCTCACTTCGAACGGCAATAAAAAATCATTGAATAAACAGATCCCGACACTTTTCACCAACCCAACACTACCATCAAGTGCGCCAACCTGTGGTGCTACGGTGATCCCTTGCCGGACCGCGGCGACCAACGTTAAGAACAACAGACCGCCAGAGGTGGCTGCAGCGATCCGCGTGGCCACCGACTTACGCAATCCGCCGACCGTATTCAGATTCAAGAGCATGATCACAAAGAGGAACAGCACCATGATCGCTCCGGTATAAACGATCACATGCACCATGGCCAGGAATTGGGCATTCAGCAGGATATAGTGCCCTGCAATGCTCAGGAAACAGATGATCAACGCGATGACACTGTTCACCGGGCTCCGCGCACTTACAACGTAGGCCGCACTTACCAAGCTGATCAAAGCGAAAAAATAGAAGAAGTACTGCATGATCAACGATTATGAGCGAAGCGCTCTTGTTGTTTGAACTTGATCACGGCCGGTGTCTGACGCTTGGTCACATCCACCCTTTTATCCTTTTCGATCGGCTCCACAAGTTCATCCTTTCCGAAGATGAACGGCATGCGCAAGTAATCGGCCTGCACGATGCGATCGGTAAGGAAGATCGCCTCCTTCGGGCAAGCATCTTCACAATCGCCACAGAAAATGCAGCGCAACATATTGATCTCGTACACCGCAGCGTATTTCTCTTCACGGTACAAATGCTCTTCTCCTTTTTTACGCTCAGCACTAACCATGGTGATCGCTTCAGCAGGACAAGAAACGGCGCATAACCCACAGCTGGTGCAGCGCTCGCGCCCTTGGTCATCGCGTTTCAACACGTGTTGTCCTCTGTAGATATCGCTCCTTGGGCGCTCTACTTCCGGGTACTGGATCGTTGGCCGTTTGATCCTGAAAAAGTGCTTCAATGTGATCCACAGTCCAACCATGATCATCGGCAAGTAAGTGCGCTCCACGAGCGTCATCTTCTTATTGCTGACCACTTTGGATCGGTTGGTGAGGGGTTGCATTGCGGCTGCCATTAGAACCCGTTCTTGAATACAAGCCAACCGCCTGTTAATAGGATGTTCAGGATCGCTAGTGGGATCAGCGTTTTCCAACCCAAGTTCATCAGCTGATCGAACCGGAAACGCGGTACCGACCAACGCACCCACATGAAGAAGAAAATGAAGAAGAACGTTTTTGCGAACATGGCGATCATCCCAAGGATCGTTACAATGTTCGGGTCCCAGCCCAAGCTATGGATCCCGGGAATGTCATATCCACCGAAATAGAGTGTGGCAATGACCGCGCTGCTCATGAACATATTGGTGTACTCCGCAAAGAGGAAGAACCCCAGTTTCATGCTGCTGTATTCGGTATGGTATCCGCCCACAAGTTCCGTTTCGCATTCAGGCATGTCGAACGGTGCGCGATTCGCCTCTGCGAATGCACAGATCAGGAAAAGCAAGAAACCCAGCGGCTGTTGAACAACACCCCAATGTGTTGCGATCTGATACTCCACGATCCCGCTCAGACTAAGTGTTCCTGTAAGCATCACCAGCGCCACAACGCTCATACCCATGGCCAGCTCGTAGCTTACCATTTGACTGGCCGCACGAATTGCACCCAGCAAAGCGAACTTATTGTTACTGGCCCACCCACCGAGCATGATGCCATATACACCGATGCTCAAGATGGCGAAGACATAGAGAATGCCGATCTCGGGATCGGTGCCCTGTAGGTTGATCGTGGTTCCGAAGACCTCGAGCGTACCACCCCACGGAATAACAACACCCGTAAGCAAAGCCGTGGTCATGGCAATGGCAGGTCCTAAGAAAAACAGCTTGCGGTTCGCGGTAGCAGGAATAAAATCCTCCTTCATGAACATTTTAGCACCATCGGCCAACGGCTGCAATATCCCGAATGGACCTGCGCGATTAGGTCCGATCCTATCCTGAATGAAGGCTGCCACTTTACGTTCTCCGTACGTGGAATACGCTGCTACTGAAAGCGTTACCACGAAAAGCACCAATAAGAAGATCAGCGTAGGTAGCATACTTCGAGGTCATTGCCCCGGTATCCATGGACCGGAACGGTCGCGAAAGTAGCCAATGCTCTCTGTAACCCAAAGTATGCATTGGAAATTCTACTAAGCCCTTTAATAGTTGCACCGATCCGGCGTCCGGAAAAACTCAGACTACGTATCAGAATTTCAGTCGCCATTTAGAGAGCTCGTTCATTCACCACCATTCCGGAACCCTTGCCACCATAGCCTTTCAACTATCTTGACCAGTCCTCGAAAGTAAGCGCCCATGCATAAAAAGCAGGCTAAAGCAATGGGTAATTAACCGAAAGGTCAACACTGATCGTTGGTAAGTTGACGTTCTTTAAGTGATGGCTGATCTCCTCCGAATTAGAGCATTCCGAACAATTCCACGTCTCGTATGTTTCTTTTGAACATCAACTTCAATTGGCCTAGCTAAAAAAGCCGAATTGGGTTTGAAAGACTTTGTTGAAGCGCTAGATTTGTGGTCCGGTCTCCCTCGGTCCTCTTGAGTGAAAAGTTTCTTAAGTAAGTGACCGATCTCAAACTTGTCGTCATAAGGTAGTTCGCTGGTCACACCGACGAACTTGAAGATCTTGGAAAAGGGGCTTAAATGCCGTGATAAGAGGGGTGGTTCGGTGAATTGGAGGCAACTTCAGTGAGTCGGTCTACCGGGAGAGCCTTGAGTCATGGTATGCGGCCCCTGATCCTTTTTATACAGGTAACGTTCCGCTTCCGGGTCAACAGAACCCATCATTGCAGAACACACGTTTTCCGCTTCTTGATCTGAAGAATTTCAGGAGCGCGAACGCGGATCCACTTTCGGAGGATCACCCTTCCAACCCCTTCAACCGGAACGGCTCCACGTGCGGATCATCCGGCGCGGCGGTATCCAGCACTTTTTGCTGCACCTTCAGTGTGTAGTGACCTTGGCTGATCACACTGTGGCGATCGATCTTACGCGGACCTTCCTCAACCCAATCACCTGCGGCTTTTTTATCGAAGCGACATTCGTTACAAATGAATTCCTCCACTTCGCCCCACTGATCCTTGCGACCGGTGATGCGTAGAATGTCGGCTCCTTTCTTCCAGATCACGACCTTACCGGAACATTTGGTACAATTTCGATGTGCATCAATAGGCTTCGTGAACCATACACGGCTAGCGAATCGGAACGTACGGTCGGTCAATGCACCGACCGGGCATACATCGATCATATTACCGCTGAAATCGTTGTCGATGGCTTGTTGAATGTAGGTACTGATCTCGCTGCCATCACCGCGATTGATGACCCCGTGAACACGACCATCGGTGATCTGTTCCGCCACTTTTACGCAACGGTAACAGAGAATGCACCGCGTCATGTGCAACTTGATCGTATCACCGATATCGATCGGGTCGAATGTGCGGCGCTCGAAACGGTAGCGGCTCCTTTCGTCCCCGTGCGTGTAGCTCAGATCCTGCAGATCGCACTCACCTGCCTGGTCACAGATCGGGCAATCCAACGGGTGATTGATCAACAGGAATTCAGTAACGCCTTTGCGCGCATCGAGCAGTTCCGGGCTGGTGGTATTCTCTACCACCATACCATCCATAACATTGGTCCGGCAACTGGCTACCGGTTTAGGCATTGGGCGCGGGTCCTTATCGCTACCCTTGCTCACCTTTACGATGCATGTACGGCAATAGCCACCACTGGTCTTCAACGAGCTGTAGTAGCACATTGTCGGAGGCACCACATAGCGCTCGGCAACGTTGCGTTCACCGATCATGCGTGCTGCCTGAAGGATCGTGGTACCCTCCGGCACTTCGATCTCGATGTTATCTATGGTAACCTTAGGCATGGCTTAAACGGTGGCGAATTTCTGTTTCCGAACGAAGGGTTCCTTTTCGAAATGTTTCGGGTCCTTCACCTTCGTTGGATGAGTAGCATGGAATTCGAATTCTTCACGGAAGTGACGGATGGCCGCTGCCACGGGCCAAGCAGCCGCATCCCCTAAAGGACAAATGGTATTCCCTTCGATGCGCCGCTGGATATCCCACAGTAGATCAATGTCATCAATTCGGCCTAGTCCATGTTCCAAGCGATGCAGGATCTTGTCCATCCAACCGGTGCCTTCGCGGCACGGGCTGCATTGGCCGCAACTTTCATGTGCATAGAACCTAGCGTGTGCCCATGTGCTGCGCACGATGCATTGTGCATCATTGTACACGTAGAAACCGCCACTACCCAACATGGAGCCACTTTGGAAACCGCCGTCGCTGAGGCTTTCGTAGGTCATAAGGCGCTGTTCCAACTTCAAGGTCTTGAACAGCAATTCAGCAGGCAGAATGGGTACGGATGAACCACCGGGGACGCAGGCCTTCAATGCTCTTCCAGCAACGCCACCGCAGTACTCATCGCTCATAACGAACTCCTCTACCGGAACGCCGAGATCAATTTCGTACACCCCGGGTCTGTTGATGTTGCCGCCAGCGCTGATCAATTTGGTACCCGTGCTTTTACCGATGCCGATCTTGGCGTACTCGGCACCACCATCATTGATGATCGGCACCACCGCAGCAATCGTTTCTACATTGTTCACCACCGTAGGGCAACCATACAAACCCTTCACTGCCGGGAACGGTGGTTTGATGCGAGGATTGCCCCGCTTGCCTTCCAAACTTTCCAACAAGGCGGTCTCTTCCCCGCAGATGTATGCACCTGCACCGATCTGTACGTAGATCTCGTGATCGAATCCACTCCCCAGAATATTCTTGCCCAGCCAACCGGCAGCACGTGCTTCGGCAATGGCTTTTTCAAGGATTCGTAAGACGTAGAAATATTCACCACGGATATAGATGTAACTCGTGTTCGCACCCAGCGCAAAACTGCTGGTGATCATCCCTTCGATCAACAAGTGTGGGATCTTCTCCATCAGGTACCTGTCCTTAAAGGTGCCCGGTTCGCTTTCATCCGCGTTCACCACCAAATAGCGCGGCACGCCTTCCGGCTTCGCCATGAAGCTCCATTTCAAACCAGTAGGGAAACCTGCACCACCACGACCACGCAGGCCGCTTGTCTTCACCTCTTCCATCACGGCTTCAGGCGCCATGGTGCGCAATGCTTTTTCCACACTGCGGTAACCGCCATTCGCGCGGTAACCCTCTAGTCCTTGGATCCCTGGCTTTCCGTCGTGTTCAAGCAATAGTTTACGTCCCATTACTGATCCGTGTATTTGGAACGTGGCTGATCACGTAGTTGATCGATCAATGCATCGACCTTTTCAGGGGTCAGGTTCTCGTGGTATTTAGCTCCACATTGTAACATAGGTGCAGTTCCGCAGCTTCCCAAGCATTCCACCGTTTTAAGGGTGAATAGTCCGTCCTTGGTGGTTTCACCGGGATGTATGCCCAATCGTTTTTCAATGTGTGCAATGGTATCATCCGCACCACGTAAAAGACAAGGTGTTGTGTGACAAACTTCAAGCACATGCGTACCTACAGGACGCAGGTTATACATGCTATAGAAGCTGGCCACTTCGTACACTTCGATGTGTTGGATACCTAACACGTGTGCAACAGCATCCATGGCATTCACGCTTAACCAACCATCATTTTCTGCTTGCGCAACATGAAGGATCGGTAACAAAGCGCTCTTAGTACGGTCCGCAGGATATCGTTTCATCAACTCCTTGCATTCGGCAAGGCCTGCTTCGCTGAAGGCAAAAGGCAGTGTGCCTTCCTTGGTGGTTATGGGTCTTACTGTAGTTGACATTACGCGTCCAATTCACCAGCGATCACGTTCATACTGCTCATGGTAAGGATCGCGTCGCTCAACATGCTGCCTTTAATGATCTCCGGGAATGCTTGATAATAGATGTAGCACGGTCTCCGGAAATGCACGCGGTAAGGATTTCTGCCACCATCGCTCACAATGTAGAATCCCAACTCTCCGTTCCCGCCCTCAACGCAATGGTAGATCTCACCACGTGGGATCTCTGTTTCGCCCATGACCAGTTTAAAATGATAGATCAAGGCCTCCATTTCACTGTAGACAGCCTCTTTCGGTGGTAATACCCATTCCGGTACATCCGCATGGTAGGTGGTCTTGTCGGACATCTTATCCAACTTCTCCAACGCCTGGCGGATAATGCTCAAACTCTGGCGCATCTCCTCTTGCCGTACCATGAAACGATCATACACATCCCCGTTCTGTCCTACGGGAATGGTGAAGTCAAAGTCCTCGTAGCTGCTGTATGGATCTGCAACGCGCACATCATAATCTACACCACATGCGCGCAAATTCGGCCCGGTGAACCCGTAAGCCAATGCTCTATCTACCGGAAATGCACCACAGTTTATAGTGCGGTCCATGAAGATGCGGTTACGGATAAGCATATCGTCGAATTCCTTCAACCCTGCTGGCATCTCTTTCAGCAAGGATCGGATCCGTTGGAATGCGAGTTCAGAGAAATTCCGTTCGAACCCACCGATACGACCCATGTTCGTGGTGAGACGTGCGCCACATATCTCTTCGTAGACCTCGTAGATCTTCTCACGCCACTGATAGACGTAGAGAAAAGGAGTCGTTGCACCGGCGTCCTGACCGATAATGGTGTTACAGATCACGTGATCCGCAATACGCGCAAGTTCCATGGCGATAACGCGGAGATACTCCACACGCTTAGGAAGTTCAATGCCACACAGCTTTTCCACCGCCATGTGCCAACCCATGTTGTTGATCGGTGAACTGCAGTAGTTCATACGATCCGTAAGGGTAGTGATCTGGTAGAACGGTCGCCGCTCCGCTATCTTCTCGAATGCGCGGTGGATGTATCCGATGGTTTGCACTGAATCCAGAATGATCTCGCCATCCATGGTGAGTACGTTCTGGAAAATACCATGTGTCGCTGGGTGCGTTGGGCCAAGGTTGAGCGTGGTGAGCTCGCGCATATCGCCGCCATCCACTCGGTCCTTCTTCCAATGATCGATATGTTGGTTGTCGCTCATCGTCCGAACATGCTATCGTTCTTATCCCTACGAGTTGGGTCTTCCATTGGGTAATCCTTCCGCATAGGGAAAGCCGGAAAATCCTCCATATTGAGGATACGGATCAAATTAGGGTGACCCTTGAACTTGATGCCGAAAAAATCCCATGCCTCCCGTTCCATCCAATTTGCTGTTGGCCAGAGATCGGTAGCAGTGTCGAATTCCGCATCCTTCAGCGTGGTAAAGCTCTTTAGGCGGATACGGTGGCCGTTCCGCATACTGTGCAAGTGGTAAACCACACCAAGCTCCTTCTCAGTTCCAGGAAAGTGCATGCCACACAGCGTGGTCAAAAAATTAAAGTCCAATTCATCGCGAAGAAGTCGCAATGCATCATGCACACGGCCTTTAGGTAGGGTCCAGCACATCAGATCTACCTGTTGCTCATGGCCCAATAGATCAGCACCAAAAGCAGCGGTGAGCTTTTCATGGACCAATTGGTCGCGCTCGGTATGGGTGGCAAAACGTGGCACTAATCAATGTGGTATTTATCCATAAGATCCTCGTACTCTTTACTATAGCGGCGACGGAGGCTTTCATTCGCGGCCAGTTCCTGGATCTTCAGGATACCATCGATCACCTGCTCCGGACGGGGCGGGCAACCTGGGATGTACACATCAACAGGAATGATACGATCAATTCCTTGCAGAACGCTGTAGCTATCGAAAATACCACCGCTGCTCGCACAAGCACCCATGCTCAATACCCATTTGGGTTCAGCCATTTGGGTGTACACATCCCTAAGTACCGGTGCCATTTTCTTGGCGATCGTACCCATTACCATGAGCAGATCACTTTGGCGCGGGCTGAAGCTGAGGCGTTCCATACCGAACCTACTAAGATCGTAGTGCGAGCTCATGGTGCTCATGAACTCGATGCCGCAACAGGACGTGGCGAACGGTAGTGGCCATAAGCTGTTCTTACGGGCCATACCAATGGCGTTTTCCATGCTAGTCGCAAAAAAGCCAGTGCCCGTATACCCTTCCGGAGGGGCTACAATGGTCGGCTTACCGCGTTCGCTGGATGGTTGTATGGAGTTCTCGTCTTTCATTTAAGCGTTCATTCCCACTTGAGTGCACCTTTTTTGATCACGTAGAAAAATCCTGCCAGCACAAAGGCGATGAACAATACCATTTCCACGAAACCGATCATGCCCAACGCCTTGAAATTCACGGCCCATGGGTAGAGAAAGATCACTTCCACATCGAAAAGAACAAAGAGGATGGCGATCAGGAAATACTTCACGGAGAACGGCCTGCGCGCGTTGCCCTGTTGCTCGATCCCGCATTCAAAGCTCTCGTCCTTGGTCTTACCGTGACGCTTGGGGCCGAAGGCTGCCGCCGCCGCCAAAGCAAAGCCCACAAAGCCAACGGCAATGAAGATCTGCATTACGATCGGCAGGTAATCGTGGGGGGTGGATAGCGTTTCCAAAGGCGACAAGTTCCGTTGTTGGGGCGCTAAGGTAGCAAGCTGCGGTTATTTGTGGAAGGTGATAGTTGTTAGGGTGGTAATGTGAATTGCGATCTGGATATAAATTGAGAAAATGAGAGAGAACGAAACCTCGACGTGGCAGCTAGCTCACTTAAGAGCAGCTAGAGGCGAGGAGGCATGGCGGAGTGCAATAGGCCTTACCGCTAAAAAGGTCCAAAAGAAGTACCATTATTCCTTAACCCATTTCAAATGCCACGTACGGCCATGCCTTGCTTGCAAAAACACGGTGTAGAATCCAGAACGCACGCTAAGCATATCCACGTATGAATTCGTAAGAAGCTCATCCAGAACCAACACGCCTCGTGCATCGAATAATTTGAGTGAAACCACACCCTTGTCCTTCAAGCCATCAATCCAAAGTTGATCGATTCCAGGATTTGGATAGATGGCTACCATTCCATAGCGAGACGCATTGTCACTCATTCCCCCATCCAAGCCATACAAACTACCTATACCAATTGCTCCTTATACTTAGGGCTATCCTTGGTTAGTCTATACCCTTCTGCGGCGTTACAAATTCGCTCCTATTTATCTGAACAGGATCAATTTTCCTAGATCTTTTTCGTTCAGCATATACAAATAAACACCGGCTTGCAAATGGCTAAGGTCGATTTGGTCAATTTGGTTCGAGAGTGTTTGGGTATAAATGGATCGGCCACTCATATCGACAAATTGGAAAGTTTGGATAAGATCGGTTTTACGGTTGATCGTGATATGACCAGATGAAGGGTTCGGCGAAACTATACTCGGGACAACGGACCCCACAGGTTCAATACCCATGTTAATAGGGCATGAGATGGTATACAGTTCATCAGAATCGATCTGTGGCACACCATTTAACTTGTAACAGGTCAAGGCTTGTTCCACGCCCGGGCCTGTAATGAAAGGAAAGCTGATTCCTGTAGATCCACCGATTCCTTCGATGTAAATAAATCCAGATTCTAAATTGAACCGCCTGCGAACTTCCCCATTCGCTAACGTAATGATGTCAATACTATATATTGTACTTACAAAATAATCATACCAGAATATCGAGTCACCGACCATAGCGCTGTAGTCGTATAAAACAGTTTCTCCCGGTCCACCGTACGGATCAAGAACGCTGTAAACCTTTCGTGTTAAGGTGTCTTCCCTAACGTATCTTTTACCGAAACCCGGGTTATACAAAAGACCACTCACGATCTTATATTCCACACCCAGTATTGTTGTATCTCCAATAATAGAGTACGTGTCTGATCCGGTCAGATAGTCGCATTCTGGCGGCATTCCATAAGCGACTAGACATTGAACATCCCAAGTCGCATTTTCGTTCAATGTTGGAATGTAGGCTTGTGCCTGAAGAAGCGCCGGAAAGCATTGTAGTAAAGCAAATAGTATCGAGCTGAATTGCGGTGCTGTGGGTTGCGGATTTTCCATTTGTGTCATTGCTGAATAACTAGTTTTTCGCTACGCAAGTCACGCTCTTTGTTTACAAGTGAAACTATGTATGTTCCGGCACCAATTGAACGCGTATCCCATACTATTTGGTGTTTCTCTTCGAGCAGTTGAAGACGATACAATTCCCGGCCGCTCAGATCCTGGACAATCAAATATGCATCAGTCGGTGGTACCAATAGGTCGTAGTGAAAGGCAACCCAGCCATTTGCAGGGTTTGGGTGTATGGCTAATTCTGGTTTTGGTTGCGTGTTTGCATTTTCACTTATACCCACATCCAAGCCATACAACCGACTAACCATGCGCTGGGTAGTGTCGTTGGTGGTGCCATCATCGTAGCCGTGGTAAGCCCCCCAGATGTAATAGCTGCCATTGGGAGCTTGAGTAAACCCATCAATGCTGCCGTGCGTAAAGCCTTGGTAATCGTAATATCCGCATCCAGCATCCACGAAATGATCATCCAATAAATTCCCGGCAGTATCGATCATGCAAATGCCTTTCCTAGTTTCACCGTTCACACGTTCGTAACCGCCAACAACGATCAACCGGGTTTCATCCAGCGCGTATACTTTACTAATTATGGCGCCAAACCCATTGTTAGTTTCTACTGTCTCAAATGACAATAGGTTGAAACTTGGATCCAACGACCCATCTGGCGTGAATCGAGCAAGGCGTAATGTATCCGGGTTCCCTAGAATCCTGAACAATCCTGCCGCATACACCCGCCCATCATCAAGAGGTAAGAATCCATAGGCTTGGCCCCAGTTCACATTCGCTTGGAACGAGGGATCCAAGGATCCATCTGTATTAAAGCGAATGATGTTGCTAGCTTGCTGCCCATCCCAGACACCTGTTGAGCCGGAACCGATGAACTGGCCATTGGGCAATTCAGTAAATTTATCCAAACTTCCTGCACAGGTACGGTGGGTCTTGGTAGTATCCAAATAACCGGTGTTGCTGAACCAGACCAAACAATAGAGTCCTTCGAATCCCCTAATTGAATCAAGCAGATTGTGAACCCCGCTCATTAAAATGCGACCGTCAGGGTATACGTGGTAGTCGCCGCCTTGTAAAGAACTGAAGTAGGGGTCTGCATTCATGTGAATAAATGAAGAATCGACCAGCCCCGTTGATAGTAAGCGATGAACCGTATGCTCACCCACATAAAACTGGTCATTCCATGGTTGGATCCTGCCTCCACCCCATGAATAAGGAAACCATGGCCTACGGTTACCAAGTTGATCTACTCTAGTAAGGAGCCGAAACGTGCCCGGGGAGTCCCCGGAAAAACGAATCTGTCCGGATAATAACAAATCCCCATCCGGCAAAGGCATAACAGAAGACACATACCAAGTGTTGATCTCAGTATTGAATGACGGGTCCAGATCGAAAGGCTGCTGGGAATATGCGACATAGGTCAAGGTTGAACAAGTCGTCATTAGAAGCAGCCATGCAGGGCTGTTTCTTCTCATCGCTGAATGACCAGTTTTTCTGTACGCAAATCTCGTGACTTATTCGTCAAAGTCACAACATATGTGCCGCTACCAACTCCTCGTGTATCCCACACCACTTCGTTCTTTTGCACCAGTAATTTCATCCGGTAAACTTCGCGGCCTTGTTGGTCCCGAATAATAATGAATGCATCCGTTGGCGGTACCAGAATATCATAATCAAAGGTTACCCATGTGTTGGCTGGGTTAGGGTGTATGGTCAATTGTGCTGGAGGTCGAGTGTTAGCATTTTCGCTTATGCCCACATCCAACCCATACAACCTACTTACCATGCGCTGGGTGGTATCATTGGTGGTGCCATCATCGTAGCCGTGGTAGGCCCCACAGATATAATAACTGCCATCAGGTGCCGGAGTAATACCAGCTATTGAACGTGTGTATACAGGAGTTGAGTTGATATTCACTTGATAGAGATAAGAGCCACCGCCATCTCCAGAAAAATGGTCACTCAAGAGATTGCCAGAGGTATCGATCAATGCAATGCAACCGCGTTGTTCCCCATCAACAGTTGCAAAATTACCTGTAACAACTAAGTGATCCGGTGCTATTGAGTAAATGGTGCGAATGATACCATAAGGATCATTATTGGGATATAACGGGTTTATGAATCTGTATCTGGCCGTGTTGTTGAAAGTGGGATCCAAAGATCCATCCGGCATTAGGCGCACTAAGTTGAGGGTGTCTGCTATGCCATCGACGATAAAATTTCCTCCCACGTATACCCTCCCATCATCAAGTGGCAAGAATCCATACGCCTGCCCCCAATTCACATTGGCTTGGAACGAGGGGTCCAACGACCCATCTGCATTGAATCGTATGATATTACTTGCTTGCTGGCCATCCCAGACACCAGTAGAGCCGGAACCGATGAATTGACCATTCGGTAATTCAGTAAAGAAATCTAAACTGCCCGCACAGGTTCGGTGGGTTTTGGTGGTGTCCAAATAACCAGTGTTGCTGAACCAGACCAAACAGTAAAGTCCCTCGAACCCTCGGATCGTATCATGCAGGCCATGAACTCCGCTCATTAATATCCTGCCATCAGGGTATACGTGGTAGTCGCCTCCTTGTAAAGAACTGAAGTAGGGTTGAAGATTCATGGGTATAAAGGACATGTCCTGATAGCCATCTTCCTGGATTCTTCTTACGGTATGGGGTGTGTTTACATAGAACTTGTCCATCCAAGGTCTTATTCTTCCACCCCCTAATCCACTATTGTAGAAAGAATTATCTCTTATGCCGTTAGGGAGCAAGCGAACGAGTCGATACTGATCAATTTCGCCATCAAAGCGCATAATACCCGACGCGATCAATTTTCCATTTGAAAGCGGAAGCGTGGATGATACATACCATGAATCCATTTCACAACGGAAGGAAGCGTCGATGTCAAATGGTTGTTGCGGATATGCTAAACTGGCAATTATTGAACCTATTGCCAGCAGAAGCAGCCGCATTGGGCTGCCGAACGCTTCCATTCTTGGTTTTGCCATGGCCCGTGGTATCGAAGGCTGCTGCCGCCAACGCAAAACCCACAAAGCCAATGGCAATGAAGGTTTCCATAATGATCGGCTGGTAATCATTGGTAGTGCATATTGTTTCCGAAGGCGACTATATCCAGTGCTGGCACGCTAAGGTAGCAAGCTGTGGTTATTTGTGGAAGGGGATAGTTGTTAGGGTGGTAATGTGAATGGCTTCATCGTTTGAAATGAACCGATCGGCACAGCCATGTGTTTACTGATTGAGGCACTTCACTTTTAAAACCCCTTTCAATCAACAATGACATACGGAAACACCTCGTACTCCGTTCATCCATAAGAACATCCGCATCCGTACATTTGCAGTTGATATCCAGTTCCTAAGACCGCTCCATGCCCGAATCCACTTATCCTCTCCTCGAAAAGATCATTGTACCAGCTGATCTGCGTTCAGTGCCAGAAGAGCAATTGGAACAGGTGTGCACGGAATTGCGCGAGTTCATTATTGATGTTGTGAGCGTTAAGGGTGGGCATTTCGGTGCCAGCTTGGGTGTGGTGGAGTTGACCGTGGCACTGCATTATGTATTCAATACGCCTTACGACCAATTGGTTTGGGACGTAGGGCACCAAGCCTATGGCCATAAGATCCTTACCGGTCGGCGCGCGAATTTTCATACAAACCGTCTTCATGGCGGATTGAGCGGTTTTCCTAAGCGAAGTGAAAGCGAATACGATACGTTCGGAGTAGGCCATAGCAGCACCAGTATTGGAGCAGCCGTTGGTATGGCTGTAGCGAGTAAGCTGAAAGGTGAAGAGGACCGACATTCCGTTGCCGTGATCGGCGATGGTGCCATGACCGCCGGCATGGCTTTCGAAGCGTTGAACCACGCGGGTGGCGCGAATACCGATATGTTGGTCGTGTTGAACGACAACTGCATGTCCATCGACCCTAACGTTGGGGCCTTGAAGCAATATTTAACGGATATCACCACCAGCCACACCTACAACAAGGTGAAGGACGAAGTGTGGAAGATCCTGGGAAAAGTGAGCAAATTCGGTCCTAACGCGCAGGCCGTTGCACAGAAAGTAGAGAATGCAGTTAAGAGCGCTTTGCTGAAACAAAGCAATTTATTCGAGAGTTTGAGCTTTCGGTATTTCGGACCTGTGGATGGGCATGATGTGGATCACTTGGTAAAGGTTATGCGCGACCTACGCGACATTCCCGGCCCTAAGATCCTGCACGTGGTCACCAAAAAAGGCAAGGGCTATGCACCTGCCGAAGCTGGAAGCCCGACGGTATGGCACGCACCAGGACTCTTCAACAAAGAGACAGGCGAGATCATTAAAGTTGTACCGAAAAGCCCGCAACCACCGAAGTATCAGGACGTTTTCGGACATACGATCGTTGAGCTGGCCGAGAAAAACCCGAAGATCGTGGGTGTTACACCTGCTATGCCGAGTGGATGCTCGTTGAACATCATGATGAAGGCCATGCCTGACCGCGCATTCGATGTGGGTATTGCCGAGCAGCATGCGGTGACCTTCAGTGCTGGAATGGCCACACAAGGCATGGTCCCGTTCTGCAACATTTACAGCAGCTTCATGCAACGGGCGTACGACCAAGTGGTGCATGATGTGGCCTTACAGAACCTTAGTGTGGTATTCTGTTTGGACCGTGGTGGCTTGGCCGGCGCTGATGGTCCCACGCACCATGGAGCTTTTGACATTGCCTATTTCCGGTGCATACCGAACATGATCGTAAGCGCACCGATGAACGAGGAAGAGTTGCGCAACTTGATGTACACTGCACAGCTCAGGGAACACGGTCCGTTCAGCATACGTTACCCACGTGGCGAAGGTGTTATGACGGAGTGGAAAACCCCGTTCAAGGAGATCAAGATCGGCACTGGTCGCAAAGTGCGCTCAGGAGAAGATGCGGCTGTACTCACGTTGGGACATATCGGAAACATTGCTGCAAAAGGGATCGAAGCATTAGAGTCTGAAGGCTACAGCGTCGCCCACTACGACATGCGTTTCGCGAAGCCGATCGATGAGCTGTTACTACATGAGGTCATTGGAAAATTCAAACACGTGGTAACGGTCGAAGATGGTGCGATCATGGGCGGTATGGGCAGCGCCGTGCTGGAGTTCATGGCCGACCACGGTTATCAGGCCCAAGTTAAACGGCTGGGAATTCCGGATCGCTGGATCGAGCACGGCTCGCAGAATGAACTCTATACCGAATGTGGGTTCGATGATGCAGCGGTTGTAGCTGCGGTGAAGGAGATGGTGCAAGAGCAGAAAGGAAAGAAGGAGAACCGGGCTAGTGCTTGAGTTGCCTTCGTTTAAAACCCTGAGATCACAAAGGCGATGGCAAAAGCGGTCAAACCAAAGTGTATAGTGATCGCTGGTCCAAATGGTGCTGGTAAGACGACGTTTGCGAAAACATTTTTATCAAAGGATGCGAATGTCCTGAGCTTCTTGAACGTGGATCTCATCGCAGCTGGTCTTTCGCCTTTGCGTCCTGAATTAAGCGCACGGGCAGCAGGTCGCATCGTGTTGAAAGAAATTGAACGGTGCATTAAGCAGCGTAGGTCATTCGCAATTGAATCTACTTTGAGTGGAATGACCTATACATCCATTTTTAAGAATTTGTTGACCAAAGGATACGCGTTAGAGATCCTCTTCTTAAAGATCGACGATCCAAAGATCTGCATCCGGCGTGTAGCTGAGCGCGTAAAGCAAGGCGGCCATCATATACCAGAGCACGAAATTCTAAGAAGACATGCACGAGGATGGAAGAATTTTAACTCCATGTACCGCGAACTGGCAACTAACACATGGGTATTTGATGCTTCAGGTCCGATACCCGTACTTTTGGAACAATGAATGACCACGCCATGAATGATAGTCCACGAAAGATCACCACTGAAATGATCTTGAAGGCTCTAAAGCGTTCCGCCAAAGAAGCGCGTCGTTTGGCAAAAATGCATGGCACCAAGATCTGGGTGATGCAGGATGGCAAGGTGGTTGGGTTGGAGCCTTGAGGTAAATAAGCAACTAGTTAAATTTTCTCGCGGCATGACTCATATATTAAGTGATTATGGGGCTTGATTTTTACATATCTGAGTGCAAAGAATTGGGCAAACACTAACATGTTCAACTCAGCTTGTAAACCAGTGATCCTATTTTTACTTGCTTCCATATTCACATTCGGTTGTAGTCAACACGAATACAAGCCTGAGGGCATAAACCTTGCTTTTGCTGAAGGTTGGAAAAGAGACACATTGGGCTGTTCGGGCGAGCGTTTAAACTTCGCCAAAGACAGTCTGTTCATTATCCAGAAGTTCGAGGGCGTTACCGTCGAATATTTCACCGAGGTCTTTGGCAGTCCTGATCGAGAAAAAAGACGGGAGCTGGAATGATTCTTTACTATTGGGTTTCATGCGCTAAACCTCCTCCAATTAAAATGATGGACGGGTCAGTTCATGAATATCCCCCGGGAATTTTAAACACAGGTGCCAGAACATTAGAGGTAGTAATCGATACCAAGAAAACAATCACGGATATTTCGTTGCCCGTGCAATAGAGATCAGGTTTTGCGGAACACAAATTCCAAAGAAGCACGCCGTTTGGCCAAAATGCACGGCACCAAAATCTGGGTGATGCAAGATGGCAAGGTGGGGGGGAACCGTGAACCCCTGTGGCTACCGCCGGGTCAACCGCGTACTCCCAATGACCCCATCGGTTCCCATCCAGGTCAGCGTGTAAGTTCCACTGGGCACATCATTCATTTGCAAGGTCATTCGGCGGGTTTCGGGTGATGTGAATTCGGCGAGCCATTGCTTGGCAACATTTCCTTGGCCATCGATCAATTGAAGGATCGTACGATCTGCTTTGGTTGCGGGGAGGTCCACCGTGGCGATCTCATCACACGGATCCGGGAATGCGCGCAATTGGATCGGTTGGAAAAGTTTATTGGGACCATCCTGCCAAGAACCATCCAACCAGCGCACGGTCCGTGCGGGTGACCATCCTTTCCGGTCACTGATCACCAACAAGGGCATCGGCATGCGTTCGGTATACCATACGTGGCGTACTTCGCTTCGATGGACCACGTTATAGTCATCGGCATCGGTAAGCTTGAGGTCATAACGTATTCGGATCACATTATCCACCACACCGTATGGCATGATCAACGAACCCCAGCCATCAACGTTCGCATTCAGGATCGTTTTACGGATCACGATCCGTCCCGCACCAGTAACGGCTGCAACCACGGTATCGGCCCACTGGGAATTGACGGAACACGGAAGGTCCAATAACACCAACGGCGGATCGAAACGGACCAGCGCATTATCGGAATACGTACCGAGCCAATAGAACGCCGTATCACCTACTTGGTAGAATGCGATGGGATCACCAGGAACTTCAAGTACCAATGCATCATCAGGAAATGCACCCGCACGTGGAGCAAGCGACCGTGTTGTCCAGTTGTACGGTACGAGCACCCCGGCTGGCAAACTGCTGTAGTCCCATTTCGAACCCATACCTGCAAGCCCTGCTTTAACGTAAGGCACGTCATGATAGCCCCAAAGTTCATTCTCACGTGGGATCACACTATTATTCAACGTGACTTGAGCGAACATGCTAGTTGAACACAACATCGCGATCGCGAAAATGTAACGCTCCATGCAAACGAATTTACGGTAAAGATGATCCACCTTCATCCGGGAATGTCAAATATTCAAATTGGCCTGTATTCCATCGAACTACGCGATCCACTGAACGCATCTGCATGGTATCCGAAAGCTCAGCGTAGGAGAACACTTTTGTTCGAGGTGGTGTTCCTGGTACGGCAAAAAGGATATCCACCTGCTTGATCCCACTCGTATCTCTTCCGGCCATTAACAATGCTTCTACAAACCCGTGCCTAAAAATAAATGCACCGCACGTGTCGCTCGGTAAGCCTTGGATGAAGATGTGCTCACCGGGCAATGGTTCCGGCGTGTTGGCAATGATGGCTCCGATCGTCTTTGAGGCAGGGATCCAGTTGTCGTTATTCTGCTGAAGAAAACACTCTGAAGCAATGAGCAGAATGGCTATCAGCAACCAACGAAACGGTCCTTGCAAAATGCGGAACAGGATGATTGTGATCAACCCACACAGGAACGCAGATGGCATGTACAAAAAGCGATCACTCTCGCTTGTGCGTGTGCTAACGCTTGTGATCAGCGGCACACTACATGCGATGATAAGCATCCAGGACCAAGCGAGCGCATTGATCCTTTCCGATCGCACATCACGTGTTCGGCGCACGTAGATCCACCCGACAAGAACGAGGATCAAACCAACGAGGACCGTAGCAACGATCATTGCATTCGTGTCAGCATTGGGTGGTATGAGCAATCTTCCCAGCACCTTCGGAATGTTGCTGAAATAGTTCGTGAACGGTTGCGAAAAGAAATCGACACCGTACGAGTTCGCGACCTTTTCTGTTGCCCATGCACGGATCAGGAAGTGCAGAACGAGTGCTCCCATCCATGCCGTTGCGAAAGAAGTAAGTCGCTTGGCGCGAATACCGTTCAACCACAAGACGGGCAACGCGATCAAGGAAAAGGTCATGGCCGTTTCGTAAACCAGCATACCTGTAAAAAATGCAACTGAGGACCAGGTGATCCGCCAACGATCGGTCATGGACGACAGTGAGATGATCAACGCGAGCAGAACGAATAAGGTCGCTAGCGATGCTCCCCTTCCAACGATCCAAACAACACCTTCGTTGTGGAACGGGTAGCATAGGAAAAGCAGACCAGCGAACATGGATGCATTACGCAGATCGTCGTTCTTTTCTTGAATAGTGCGGCGTACGAGAAATGCTAAGCACAGTGCATTGCACCAGTGGATGATCACATTCGTCACCCGGTATCCTACAGGGTCCGTGCCAAATAAAAGGTGGTTCGCCCAGATCGAAAGTTCAGAAAGTGGGCGGAAAAAACCATGATCGCTCAGGTCACCTTGAACACCGATCCGCCAAACCGCACTGAAGTCATCTGCGAAGAACGATAAGCCCAATACACGCCAGTACAACGCAAAGGCGACCACTAGATACAGCAAGGCGATCTGCCAGAATGGGGTCTGTTCTTTGGACGTCGACATTACGAAGCGCTAAAACTACGTGGTTCCGATGCCTAAGTTCGCTCCGTGTTACGTCGACCGTTCCTCATCATCCTTCTGGCCTTTGCCGTGAGCGTAGTTGTACGCACACCACAACTGGACCGGCCGCTCAGTGCACACCATGAGTTCTGCACTGCGATAGCGTTGATCATCCTATACAATTGGCACACCGATGGCTATTACACACACCACGGTAACCCGATCGTATCGTTCACCGGATCGGCAGACCTCTACCCTTCCGGTTTCGCCGATGGACCTGCTCAGCACGATGGTCTGATCTACTATTTCTCACACCCTCCATTGGCCTATGATGTGCCGTATGCATTGTTCCGGATCACCGGGACTGCTCCGAGCGTGATCGGCCTACAGTTGTTGAATTTGGCCTTTCACTTGATCACCGCATGGTTCCTTTTCCTTGCACTGAAGGCACTTTATCCGCCGGAAAAAAAGACGCTTGCTCCAGTGTTCGCTGCGGCACTGTACCTCTTCATGCCCGCTCCCTTGTGGTTCCATGGCAACGTGTACATGAGCGATATGTTCGTACAGAACTTCTGGGTGATGCACTTGGCGATAGCGCTGCGGATGTTCTTGGGATATTCGCTCGATAAACGATTACTACTTGCATTCTTCATCACTCTATTTCTATCGGTACTAACCAGCTGGTTGGGTGTGTTCGCGGCAGTGGCATCCGGGTTGGCAGCATTGTGGAAATGGAAAAAAGAACGCTCCGCACGCTGGCTAATTCCAATGGCCTTGGCTGCGCTGGCCGTGGTTTTAGCATTGAGCTACACGGCTTGGCGTTACACCCGCGTGGTCGACTTTGATCAGCTCATCGCGTTCTTCCAAAGTCGGTTCGAGGTGCGCGGTTCTGTTGGTCTGGAGGAAGGTGTTTGGCCGCACCTCAAGCAGATGATCGTTAACTACCGAATGGGATTTCTACCCTTGCTGATCCTATTCTTCGCGATCGCTCTATTCAAATTGAAAGGGCGATCGAACACAACCGTCCTACGGCCTAACTCGCTAACGCTATTCATCCTATTAACGGGACTTCCTGTGCTTTTGGACCATGTCTTCCTCCTTCAATATGCGGATCATGATTTCACCGTGTTGAAAGCAGGACCGATCCTCTGTGGCCTTGCTGCGATCGGCATCGCGCGGCTTGAAGAACGCTGGAGTATCTCATTGATCACGCTGACGTGTTTTGCCGGCGTACTGTACTTCTATCGCATAAACCCACTTCCTGATAAGGACGGCACACGCTATGCGCATGAACGGAACATTGGTCAAGCGATCGCTGCAGAAGTATTGCCGAACGAAGCAGCATTCACCTTGGGTTCAACACCTGAACCACAAGTGCAATGGTATGCAAAGCGCACCTTGTTCAGGATCGACAGTATGCCTCAGGCCGAAGCGTTGATGCGCGCTCAACAAACACCGAATGGAGTTGTATTCCGGATCAATGATCAAGAAGTAACGGCAGCGAAGATCCGTGTTGCGCTACCGCCTATTTCGCCTTGAGCCGCGTGACCTTCCAGCCCATGTAGCCGAATAGGATGGTCATAAGGGGTGATACCCAGTTGAAGATACAGTACGGAGCAAAGGCCCAGACCGCCACGCCCAATACGCCACTCTGTGCAACGCCACAGGTATTCCACGGAACCAGCACGGATGTTACCGTACCTGAATCCTCCAATGTTCGGGAAAGGTTCTCCGGTGCGAGATCGAACTCCTCGAACGCCTCTTTGTACATCTTGCCGGGCACTACGATCGCGATGTATTGATCGGATGCGGTGAGGTTGAAGAACACTGCAGTACCCGCCGTGGTGGCGATCAAGGACCCTGCGGAATTCACCATGGTCAGAAGTCCATCCGTGATCCTACGCAGCAGGCCGACCGCCTGCATGACCCCACCGAACGTAAGCGCGCAGATGATCAGCCAAATGGTATTCAACATCCCGCTCATACCTCCTGCGGAAAGCAGATCATCCGCCATTGCATTGCCGGTAGTAATGCTGGTCTTCATGGCCATTGAAGTGATAATGGCTCGGTAGGATCTTTCCCAATAATTATCCGCTTGCCCACCGATCGAAGCCACGATATCCGGCTGGTAGATCAACGCGAACAACCCGCCAAGCAAGCTCGCGATCAGCAATGCTGGCAATGCAGGCATGCGCTTGTAGATCATAAGGACCACAGCTAATGGCACAAGAAAAAGCATTGGTGTGATATTGAAATTAGCATCAATTGCTTTGGTGAGCGAATCAACATCAGAAGAATTCACCGCTCCATTTCCCGTAAATCCTGCGATCACAAAAACGAGCAACGAGATGATCATACTCGGTCCAGTCGTCCATACCATGTGACGGATGTGCGTGAACAGATCGGTGCCGGCAACTGCGGGAGCGAGATTGGTAGTATCCGAGAGCGGCGACATCTTGTCACCGAAATAAGCACCGGAAATAATGCTGCCGGCGATCCAGCCTTCCTCCAGACCAAGTGCTGTGCCTATTGCCAAAAGTGCGATTCCAACGGTGGCAACTGTGCTCCACGAACTACCTGTTGCCAATGACACAAGTGAACAGATCACACACGATGCGAACAGGAAAAAATGCGGTTCAAGAATTTTCAATCCATAATAGATCATGGCCGGAACAATGCCGCTCATAAGCCAAGTACCGGCCAGTGCACCGATCAACAAAAGAATAAGGATCGCACCCATGGCACTGGAAATGCTCTCTACGATTCCATCGTAGATCACTTCCCAAGTGCGTCCCGTAGTAATGCCTACCATACCAGCCAATGCCGCCGCAACAAGTAACGCGATCTGATTGGGTCCATAGCTGGAATCCTCACCGAAGTAGATCACGTTGGCTGCCAACACGCCTATCAGCAACACGATAGGTATCAATGCCTGAAGCAAGGATGGGCGTTGGAGCGTTGGCGTATCCAAAATCACGTTCGGTTAGGGGTGCCCAATGTAAGCGGCTGACAGCGTTCCGCAACCATTTGCCCATTACATACTACAAGACCTTCTCACGTACCTGACGACCACGTTCACGGATGAATGCCTCAAAGAAAAAGGAGCCCTTTGAGCTCCTATTCCAAAAAACATGATCTACTGATCAAGGCAATTCACACGGAGTAGGATCCAGGTCCTTCAGCTCTTTTGTGGTGAGCATATCCATTGCGATCTTGGTATTCCCGGTACCTGCATTGATCGCACTCACTTTTTCGAAGTAGCACTTTGCTTGACCACGATCACCTGATGTGTAGTAGTAGTAAGCAAGATAAAAATTAGCTTCTTCCGCATCGGCAAGTGACTTGGCCGCCTCCTCTGGTTTCATTTTACGTATCACCTCCTCATAGAATGGTTTTGCCTGCCATGTGGTCTTCTCAGGGTCCAGCCCAACATTGGCACGAGCACGGCCCATGTAGCCCTGGTAAATATCCGGCTGGTAGGTGATGTACTTGGCCCAAGCACTATCTGCAATGGCGTATTCCTGCGCACGTTGTGCGGTAGATCCCAAATAATAATAATCGTTCACCTCAACCTTTCCGCTCAAGGTCTTTCCTTGATAAGCTTCAGTGGCACGTTTGTACATTTTTGCTTTGTTGAAAAAGCCACCGGCTTCCATGAACAATTGTGGATCGGAGTTCTTCATTTTCGCAGCGGCCAATAGTTTTTCACCGGCAAGGGAATCATTGCCCAACATGCTTATTGCACGACCGTAGTACTGCAGGTCGCTCGGGATCAGTTCATCCTCAGGCTGTTCTTTCATATAAGCTTCAATGGCTGGCATCGCGTTCACGGAATCCTTCAATTCCACGTAGTTATAAGCCTTCAAACGTGTAAGTACTTTGTTCTTTACTCCGCCCTCTTCCAACTTACTGATGAGGTCCAATGACTCGTTGTACTTCTCCACAAGGAACAAGAATTGAGCATAGCGGACACGTGCGCTTTCATTCCCTTTGTTCAGCTCCAGATACTTGTCATAGTCCGCAGTTGCTTTGGTAAAATCACGTTTGAAGTAATACGCTTCCGCACGCCCGCGGTAGGCTGGAGCGTAAGCGGGGTCAATTGCAATTGCGTTATCGTATTCCGTGATGGACGCATCGAAATTCTTTGCGCGGTAGTACATGAATGCCTTCTTGGCAACCGGTTTAGCACTGGTACGTTGAAGGTCCGCAGCTTTCTTATAGTTAGCCATCGGCTCCGAAGCTTCACGCGGATTCTGCTCGAACAATGCATCGCCCTTAACGATGTACGCCTCAGGGTCGGCAGGGTTCAATTCAATTGACTTCTCAATGAATGCCACCGCGGTCGCTGGATCTTTTACATCACCATAGGTCAACCCTTCCGCCGCTTCGCGATAGACCTCTGCCTGCATGGTCTTGGCCATTTTGTTCTTCTTGTCGATCGCATTAGCAATGGCAGCATCAAACGCTGTTCTTGCTTCAGCTGTCTTGCCTTGAGCTTGCAAAACTTTGGCTACTCCCACTGCATTCAGCGGCATTAGTGGGTTTACCGCAACACCGCGTGAATAAGCGTACTTGGCACTGTCCAACTTATCGTTGTAGTAATAATTCTCACCCAAACGGAACCAGGCGTCGCCGTTCGTAGGTTCTGCAGCCAGAACAGCCATGATAGCGGATGTGGCCTGCTCAAAACGCTCATTTTCCGTGAGCTTTGATGCCAGATCCAGCGGAGTCTGTGCGTTAGCAGAAAGTGTTACTGCCACGAGCGAAGTGGCCAAGATCAAATTCTTCATTTTTCTATAGTGTCGTTATCAGGGCTGAACGATCTCAATATCACGACTTGGGGTACGTTCTGGTGCCAAGCCTTGCTTTAGAATGATGCGTTGCCCTTTATGACCAGCGACAAAGGAAGCAAAACCGGTGCCAAGGCCGCTTTTCCCTTCAGTAACAAGCATGATCACCTTACGCCGAAGCGGATAGGACCCATCCTTAAGGGTGCCTTGGTCAGGTGGGTATGCCGCACTGGTATCCGTACGGGATACGGGCAGCATCCGGATCTGGGCCCTCAACGCATTGCATGCTGGATCATCCTCATCACTGACCTCAGCGAAGGGTATGAAACCGATGAGAAGGGTATCACTGGCCACGCGTTGTACAAGGTCATCAATTCCTTCAGCGGCAGAGCCGCGCTTCATGCGCTGCACATCACCCGCTAAAAGCGAATCGACCAAGGTGCGCGGCACGCTGCTCCCTTTACGATCGAACAGCAACGTTACCTTTTCCGAAATCCCAGGAACCACTTCGCCGGTGATCAATGCGACCAACTGCTCATTAGAGATCTTCTTTAGGGAACTATTCGGCGATACAATGACGGCGATACCATCGGTGGCAACATTTTCCTTTTGAACGGCCAAGCTTCGGGTCCTGAAATAAGTTTCTTGTTCTCCTCCCGGAAGGAACGCGCCGAAAACCGCCCGCACGCTATCCGCCATCATAGCCTGGACCAACGCAGCTTCCGGCATGTAGTGAACAACCACTTTAGCATCCTGATACGTGCTATTGAAGACCAAAAGTTGATCTTCCAACATTTTCTCGAACCCCTCATCGGCCAATATCACTGCACGGCCAAAGGTGGGGGAGTCATCTACGTTCGGGTCCCGTGGAGCTTCGTTACACGCCGTAAAAAGTATCGAGACAAGAAGCACGCTGCTGATGGTCTTCCGTTGAACGAACTCGAATATCGTGTTCATCCGAGCACCTCGAACGCTATTAGAGAATAACGAACCGGTATCACATGTCGATCTTACTTTCATCGTCTCTCCTGTTTTTCCGGAACCATAGGATCCCGCGTATTAAACCGTATCCGACCAACACAGCGCCAAAGAGGGTCCTGTACTGCCGCACCGTATCACCGGCAAAATTCGTGAATAAAAATAAGCAACCTGCCACGATGTAGATCATGAACATGGATACAGCGAACCATTTCATTGGAACTTGGTTGATGGTAGATAAATATAGTTGCTACAATGAGGGTCCAAAAACCTGATTCGATCCAGAATAAGAAGGTTGTCACCAAAAGCAATGTTCTGCATCAGAACAGATCCAGGCCCGAAATGGATCCAATACGTTCCAAGAGGACACTCAGCAACACGGATGGATAGCCTTTAGCATTGAGCTACTTCAGTGTATAGACCACTGGAAGGATATAACGCACTTTAACGGCCTTTCCATTCATCTTTCCAGGGCTCCACTTCGGCATCGACTTTACGACGCGCAATGCTTCCTTATCCAAACCTGCCGAAACCCCACGCTTGAGGGTAACATCCGTAATAGCACCAGAGCTGGATACCACGAATTCGATGTAAACCTTCCCTTGGATCGCGGCATCCTTTTCCATGGCCGGATATTTCGTGTTCTTCCCTAAGTACTTGTACATTTCCTCCAGTCCACCTGGAAATTCCGGTTGTTCCTGAACAGATGCCAAGTCGAACGTAGGCTCGTCAACAGGAGGAGGAGGCGGAGGTGGAGCCACGATCTTTTCTCCTTCTTGGTTGAAGGTGCCTACGTTGGTCTCCACAAGTTCTTCCATTACCGGTGGTGGTTCTTCCACGGGGTCATCAGAAGCCACGAGCTCGGTGAACTGTACCACTTCTACTTTAACCGGTGGAGGAGGTTCTATCGGAGGAGGAGGTGGTGGTTCCTCCTTTTTCTCTTCCTCAAACAGATCAAGGTCAACATCCACGATCTTTTTAGCAGCTACAACTTCTTCGTCACCACTCATCATTGCAATAACCTTAGGGATACTAACCGCTGCCCCGAAGAATAACAAAGACCCGACCACAGCAATGGCCAACCCGCGCACATAATCTCGGCGTAAGGTGAATGCACCGTAGTCCTGATGACGATCTGCAAAGACCATTTCATTACGCGCAGGCGCAAGGACGTTGGTCCAACTAAGGTCGATGGCCATGATAATGGACAAGACCAATAACACACCTATAAGGATCAAATATTCCATGTTACAAGGTGCCTTTAGTTGCGTTCAACAATTGGAGTTCGCCCACTTTGAGGCTATCCATCACACCATAGGAACCAATACCGCTGATGTCCATTTCATCGACCATGTCGATCATGTTGCGGTACTTGGCGTCTTTATCCGTCTTAATAATGGCTTTAAGGTTATCCGGCTTGCTCTTCAGCTCTCTGCGTTTGGCCGTGTACTCCTCTTCTGTCAATTTCTTGTCGTTGTACTGTTTGGCAAGATCATTCAGTAGAGTCACCGTTTCCTTATTGCGTTCAACCAGGATCTTCTGCACGTTGCTAAAGTCTGTTTTCTCTAGAACGGTCGGTGGCTTTTCTCCACCTGCCAAAATGAACTCTCCGAAATAATAATAGACCTCATCATTACCTGTTAAAAGCAGTGTGATCGCGTTGCTCAATTTGGTTTCGTTCTTTACCGCGTTCTCATCGGGAACCGGGAACGTCATTTGCAGGCTACTGGGCCTGTACATCGTAGTGGTAAGAATGAAGAACGTAAGAAGCAGGAACGCAAGGTCCACCATCGGCGTCATGTCGATGTGTGTACTGCCTTTCTTGGCTCGTTTTTTCTCGTGCCGGCCACCGCCTCCACCACCTTCGGGTACTTGTGCCATGGTGTTGTTCTGTTATTCGTTCCTTCTTACTGGTGCTGTACACGCAACGGTGTCAAAGGTTCGATCGGTGTTAGTTACAACCTCGATGATTCGAGATCGGTGATCATTTTGAATTTACTGATCTTGATGGCCGGTGATTGGAAGATCCGGATCACTTCGGCCACCTTTGAATAGTTCGTATTCCCATCCGCCTTCAGAGCAATAACGGGGTCCAGCCCTTGGTCATTGCCATTGCGGAAGATGTTCCGGGTAAAGGTGATCCACTCGCGCAGTTGGTTATTGAGGCTATCGGTAGGGATCCCTTGGTAATTATTGGAGAATTCCTTGCGTTCACTTCCGCTATCCAATGCCATGAATTTCTTCATTTCCTGGAGTGGAATACCGACCGGCCCAACGTTACCGAAGCGCTGAAGCTCTTCCGCAGAAGGTGTGTAGTTCACCAGTTTCCCAAGTTCTACAAGCACTTCCTGTCTCACTTTAAGGTCGGTCATATCCCAGAATACGCGTCCTGCGCTATCCACGATGATCGTCATCATGTTATTCACAGGGATGGAGGACTCGGAAGTAGAAGCAGGCGTATCCACGGCTACGGCTTCTTCTGGCCGGAACTGTGCGGTAAGCATAAAGAAGGTCACCAACAAGAACGCAAGATCCACCATGGGCGTCATGTCCAGCGCGGGTGTGCCTTTGGGCATTTTCAGCTTAGCCATTGTCGCGGAGCTATTGGGTTGATTCGTTCATGGTTCTGTGCAATGCACGCATCACACTTACATGTGAACAGAACGCAAAGCATTCGTTTACTTGTGGTTGGCCAAGGTCTTTGCTACACTGAAACCAGCCTCGTCAATACCGTGGGTAATACCATCGATACGGTTGCTGAAATAGTTGTAGAAAATAATAGCGATCGCGGAACCTGCAACACCAAGAGCTGTATTGATCAAGGCCTCGGAGATACCGGTAGAAAGTGCTGTAGCATCCGGGGTACCAGCAGCTGCCAGTGCGGAGAACGCTCGGATCATTCCAAGTACGGTACCGATAAGACCCAACAGTGTACTTACACTGGCACAGGTTGAAAGGATCACCATATTCTTGCTCAACATCGGCAATTCCAAGGAAGTTGCTTCCTCGAGTTCCTGCTTAATTGAGTTGATCTTGGTCTCCTTGTCCATTTCTGGATCCTTAAAGATCGTATTGTACTTCTCCAAGCCACTGCGCATTACGTTAGCTACAGAACCTTTCTGCTCGTCGCAAACCGCGATAGCCTCTTGGATGTTGTCATTGGCCAAGTGCTGACGCACGTTAACGATGAACGAGTCGATACGGCCTTTACCCTTGGCGCGACCAAGTGTAATGAAGCGCTCAACAGCAAATACCAGAACGATCAGGTTCACACTGATCAGGATCGGCACGATGAATCCTCCTTTGTAAATGGTACCAAAAAGCTTACCGGGATTCGTCTCTATCGGGTGGCCGTGTATGGGGTCGTTGTTCTGGAAGTTGGCGGGATCACCAAGCACGAACATGTAGAAGCACACCGCTACAATTAGGATAAGAGGGAATACGATCGCTACGAATAGGGAATTCATTTTCCCGCTCTTCTCGTTGCTCATAGGTTCCGGTTTAAATTAGAGTTATGGTTGATCAGGTTTCTTATGGTCTTGCCGATCATGCGTGTTGCATGAGGCCGGAAAGGTAGGGGGCAAACTTAGTAAGTTCTGCGAACGGTTCTACAAACATCACTTAACGAACCATGGTGATCCCAATGAACAAGGACCAAGTGGTCATTATCAGGGCGTTCAATAAGACTTAGCTGGATGTACATGGGGTTCATGGTCTTAAGCACCTTTCAACGATGAGATGCGATCGATCCTTGCATTGCATAATGCGGTTTCAAGGAACGGTTGTGTTTAGCCAAGGAACGGTATACATTGCGCTACAGTGCATATTCATTGAAAGATCTAGAAACGCAAGGCGTGATCGACCAACACAAAACACAATGACAATTGGACTCGTCAGCAATGCTACACACTTGGCTTCAATGAAGAAAACGCCGCGCTCTTAGCGAGCGATGGACAGAACTTCACTGAAGTACCGTGGACCGATCGTTGCCTTGAATACATATAACCCAGGAGCTAAGCCTATCACAGAAATGCGCCCGTACTTGGCAACTTCATTCTTTACCCGTTTCCCATCCTCGGTAAACACTTGGACCAGCACGTTTGCTTCAGAGGTATTCAATAATACATCATTCCCGCTGATCCGGAACAATTGATCAACGAGATCTTGAGCATCATTTATCGACTGGTCAAGATCCAAGAACAAGGACCAAAGACGAGCTGGGCCACTTAACAGGTTCTCGTGCGTGAAGTAGACCGTATCGGGCGCCATCCATACGATGCTTTCGGTCTGCACAAGCGATAGGCCGATGTCGCTTCGTAATACAGTTCCACCAAAAAAGTCGTGCTCTTCATAATTGCCGAGTTGCCAAACGAACGGTTGACCTGTAGTGGTATATCCAATAAGTGCAATGGTATTTGATGTCGCATCCAATGAAGCACCCGTGATCAACCCTTGCGTAATCAATGTGTCTCTGCGTATGGCCGAATGCACACCGGGGTCAGCGGAAAGGGCGTACAAGTGCGTTCGCTGATCCACCCAATTCTTGGTGAAGATGAAAAGGCTATCATCTAACGCTATGAAGGCCTCACAATCCCAGTTGGTACCATCGAATATCGGAGTGAAGTCGGTCTGGTCAGCAAAGTTGAATTCGATCACCTCGGCCAAAATTTCTGTCGTAGAACTATTTTCCAAGGAAGTCACGGGAATTCGAAAGACACGTAGATCCGTTCGTGAACCCAAGTTGTTCCCAAAGTCACCAACGAAGACCCATTCACCATCAGTGGTCAGTTCCTCCCAATCGATGTTGGTGGCATTGGTAACGACCACGGTCTGTAGAACATTGCCGGTTGTTGGGTCGAACCGATAGATCGCATTGGGGTTTCCGCTATCGGCAACGCCCCACAATGCGTCCCCGATAAGAATAGTTCCGCTGATCTCATTCAGGGTTTCAGGAAGGTCCGTAAGCAACTCCGGCACCAGAGGCTGAGCTGTAGAACTCAGCGCTGACAACGACAAGGTGATTGCACTTAGTAATAAGCGGGACATGATACGAAGGACTGGAATAAAACCTGAAGGTGGTTCAATCCACCCTTTTCACCTCACCAGAACCGGCAATGGACTTTTTCACTTGTGGGTCTCCGGTATACCGCACACTACCACTTCCGGCAATGGTCGCATCAAGAACTGCGACGGCGTTCACCACAATATCCCCGCTCCCTGCAATATTCGTCCTTGCATTCATGCATTGCAAGCCCTGTGAGTCAACATCACCACTACCTTCTATCGCAATGTTAAGATCCGTGCACGAGCCTTTCAGAACAAAATCACCAGATCCCTCGACCTTTGCTTTTATCGAACGCGCTTCATATGTCATTTGGATATCGCCGCTGCCTTCGATCTTCAGCTCAACGTTGTCTGCTTTGAATAAGCCAGTTCCAGTCACATCTCCGGAGCCTTGGATCTTAACTTTATCCATAGTGGGAACTATAATCTTGACCGTGAACTCTTCCTTCGTTCTGAACCCTTCGCTCGTAGCGATGACCCAGATGCCATCATGCACCTCGGTGGTGATCAGATCCGCGATGTTCTGTTGCGCTACGATCTCCACGGACTGTTCATTGCCGGGCGTGATCACCACATCCATGGATCCTTGGAGCGTTATCCCATGAAAGGCATCAACACTTACCGGTTTATGCACTACATCACCTGTCCCCTTAACATTATTCGAATTCCAAAAAAGGTCAATGCCATTCCCTTTGCCGAAAATAAAGTACCACGCACCAATGACCAGCGCAACGAGAATGATCTTTTTCATGCTATTTCAGGATGTTGAAGTTGTCGAAAGATAAACGCGGTAACAATGTCATGCATTGGATCATGATGAACGGTCCCAAAGAATTAAGGGCGGGTCCCGTAAAATGGAACACTGCCGTTAATGGACATGCGTTGGATCAGATCGGCACGGTGTTCGCATAATACCGGTTAAGAACCCAAGACAATGAAAAATTTAACCACATTCATTCTCACTGCTCTGATGGCCACTTCGCTGCATGCGAATACCACAGAGCAAGACAGCACCGGCTTGCCGGGAGATCAGTTCAGCTTGGAAGCTGCGCTGGATCTGTTCAAGAACTCCGCCGATCTGGAGTCGTTCGAAACGACACTGAATCTAAAGGACAAGCAAGTGAACAACTTGGATCTGGATGGCAACGGTGAGGTGGATTACATCCGTGTGGTGGATCATTCAGAAGGTGATGCCCATGCCATCGTTCTCCAGATCGCTATGGGGAAGGATGAAGCTCAGGATGTGGCTGTCATCGAACTTGAGAAAACAGGGGAAAGAACCGCAATGGTCCAGATCCGTGGCAGCGAAGAGCTGTACGGCAAGGATGTGATCTTCGAACCTTACGAAGAGCAGGATGTTGTAGACCCGAATAGCAAAAGTGGTCCTGCTCCAGTTGATATGTATTGGGTCCGTGTTTGGGTGAACGTGTGGTCATGGCCTTGCGTGGATTACATGTATGACCCCTATTACAGTGTTTGGGTATCGCCATGGTACTGGGGTTACTATCCACCATGGTGGAGGCCCTGGAACCCATGGGGTTACCACACCTACTGGGGCTGGCACAGCCACTATGACAACTGGTACCAACCGACCTATGTGTGCCGTACAACGAATGCGAACGTGATCTACGGACATCGCGCATCATTCTCACCCCGCATCCGGACTTCAACCGCACCGATACGTTCGAAGTTGGATGCATCCAGAACAACACGGAAGGAATCAATGAATTCAGACACGCGTAGAGCTACGGGCAGTGAGGATCTGATCGCACCACGATCCGATCGAAAAACAAAGGAACCCGTTCGCACGCAGCCGGAACGCACTGTGCCAACTCCGGAGCGCCGCAACCCTGTTGATGAGCAGCCGAACAGAGCAACTCCTGAACGCCAAACACCTGACCGTACACGGACCGCGCCTACCGAACCGCAGCCTACAAAACCGGCACCGCGCACACCCGATCGTAAACAACCTAACCACCGCAATCCTGGAAAAGGCGACAAGCGCACTGCACCAAAACCATCGCCAGATCGTAGCATACCGCAACGGAGTCCAACTCCATCGCCGAACCGCACTCCAAAGCGGTAACGTGTTGGAGAAAACCATCCAAAAGTTGCATCTTGGCGACCCGAACCAACGCCAATGACACTGATCCAAATGAAACGCCAAGCATTCCTAGTGCTTGGCGTTTTTTTGCTCCTCGCAGCATGCACCTCCACAAAGCCCGCTGAAATGCCCTCTTTACCTGACACCGTGGTGTACATAGTGCGCCATGCAGAAAAGGCGGATGCTTCTCCGGATACACCACTTTCCACTGCTGGCATGGCCAGAGCAGAAGCACTCGCAGACAAATTGATCAATGAGCCTATAAGCCGGATCTATGCGACCACCCTGCAACGCACGCAACAAACCGTAGCGCTGCTCGCCAAAGCCAAAGGAGTTGCCATCGTTCCATTGGACCCGAATGATACTGATGAGCTGGTGCGGCGGATCAAAACAGATGACCCAGGCCAAGTGATCGTTGTTGCAGGGCATAGCAACACCATCCCCGGTATTATTCAGGCGCTGAACGGAACAGTAGTGGAACCGATCGAGGAACACCAATTCGATCGGATCTATAAAGTAGTGCTTTCCGCAGATGGAACCTCTCGTGTGGACCTATTGCATTTCGGTGTGGGCACTCCCTGATAGAGCTATACCCAACTTGCCCGGCGTGGATAGGAACCACGTGCCACATCTGCTGCGGTCTGCGGCAGATTGATCAATACCTGAGCATTATCGGGTGAACAAGCCTGATACAATGGGAGTTCCATTCCTGGCCGTACCAGGATCAAACTAGAACCCGTTGGTTGGAATAGGAACCGTGCAGCCTCCGCAGTTGGTGTAGTGATCACATTTGCCTGATCATCAGTTGTGCTCATCCGTATGCACAGCCCTTTTGCGATCAGTTCGTTGATCTGCAGGCTATGCCGTTTGCAGAACATATCCAAGTGCATATAGCCCTTCAGCAACCAGATACGCAATGGCGCAGTGCTCTTATCGTCACGATGGTTCTCACTCTCCGTGGCCAGGAACTGCGCTGCTGAACACTCAGCAAAAGCTTCCTTGAAGGGGGCATCAGGTTCAGGGTCCTGCTTCAGCATAGCGCGAAATGCCCGTTCCGCTCCCTTGCGCACCATGATCAATTCATTCTTTGCGTTGTGCAACAATAATGTCGCAGCAGCCTCTGTAGGAATGTATCCGTGATAGCGTTGGAACTCGTGGTCATCCTCCCTGCGGCGCAATAAACCCATACGAACAAGAGGACCAATAGAGGCATAGCGGCCCAATACGTCCATCAATTCCTGATGGCCCAACTCCTGAAGACTACGCAAAGTGCGCAACCGAGCGATATAGATTTCAGCGGACATGGCCCGAAGGTCCGGCGCTATTTGCAGCGTTGAACCACCGCACTGATTGGATCATCAACAGTTCGTGTCTGATCATAAATAAAATGCTCCGGAAACCTGCGTGGATCGGGGGAACCCAGCGATCAAAGCGTATTATCAACGCTTGGCTGTCGGGAAATAGCATGGCATTTCCGCAGGCTTTTATTAGGATGGCTGCTCCCCTTTGATATGGATCTCCAATTCCGCTGGATCGCTGCGGATCGGAACTACCTATACCTTGCACCATCAATGAAAAAAATAAACGACACCACCATTGCGCTTTTGATAGATGGGGATAATGCCGCGCCGAAACGCCTGGCAGCTATTCTGGAAGAAGTAAGCAAACAAGGCACCATAACCATTCGCCGGATCTACGGTGATTGGACCACCACGGGAATGACCGGTTGGAAAGACCTTTTGAATAGCAACGCCATCCAACCGGTGCAGCAATTCGCCTACACTAAAGGAAAGAACAGCACGGACAGTGCACTGATCATCGATGCCATGGACATTCTGCACGGCGAACTGGTCGATGCGTTCTGCATCGTGAGCAGTGATAGCGACTATACCCGTTTGGCCACCCGCATTCGGGAAAGCGGCTTGTTCGTAATGGGTGTAGGCGAAAAGAAAACTCCCGATGCATTCGTGAAAGCCTGTGAACGCTTCATCTATGTGGAGAATCTGGACATTCAGGAAGGTCCGAAACAAGAGGCAACACGCGCTGGTCGGGGAAAGACATCCTCCGTGAAACAGGCATTATCGGCAAATGCCGGACTTATGCGGAAAATGCGAACAGCGTTCAACATCGCAAAGGGAGAAGAAGAGGAGGTTTCGTTAAGTCTTATTGGTCAAGCATTGCGACGTTTGGATCCCGGGTTCGACCCACGGAGCTATGGGCATGCATCGCTTTCGTCCTTGGTCAGTGCATTGAAGGATCAATTGGAAACTCGCCGCGAGGAAAAAGGGAATATGGTGATGGTACGTTTCAAGAACTGAATGCTTAGCGGACTGTTCTGAAACAGTTGAACTTGCTTGTCTTTGATGGCTTGTATCGCATTTATCTACTGTAGGTGTGGCATTGAAAAATTTAGAATGAGAAGTATTTGGTTCTTCGCTAGCTTAGTCATTGTACTCTCTCAATCAGTGAATGCACAGACACCAATTTTGACTGACTACTTGCTCTATCCGAGACTAGATACTGCAAATTGGTTTGTCGATTTCGAACAGCTAAATGCTGATTATTCTCGCGTTGCTAATCAATGTCAGACTTGTATTACATCGAGAACGGATACAACCAGAACAAGGTCTTGTTTTAACACTTCAAGAGCCCATGTGCGTCTTGATACCACTTTCCATAATTTAAAATCTGAGAACTTGATCGGTGAGTGGCGGGTTATTAATGCTGGTGTAATTGAAGTAGCTGACAGTCTCGCTATCAATGCCCCAGAATATGGTCGAGTGCAAAAGATAATTGCTGACCACGGTGATGGGCAAGGACAAATTACCTTCACAAACAAAGTGATGAAAGGAGATATAAAATTTGGGGGAAAAAGACTGAAAAGGAGAAAGCGATACGTAATCATTGAAGGGAGGCACCTCATGACGAAGAAACTAATTGGTTTGTGTGGCCCAATTATGATTGGCCTTATTGATGACCGTCTGCTGATATTAGATCTTCTATCATATGAGGAGATCGTGAAAAGAGATGAATATTTTGTTTTTCGGACAATCATCAATCGAACGATCCTAGAGAGAAAAGAATAAAGCGAACACTTAACACCCGATCATAGATCCGATAACGACGATCCGGAACTCCTTGGTCAATAAGGCATTGAACTATTGACACCGGGTTCATGATCCAGTATTTTGCGAACCATGCCCATGCTTCGCCTCTCCCACGGTGATCGGTATCTGGTCGCCAAACACCACACTATTGTCCTTTTTTTCGGTGTCATCGCTTTCATTACGTTGGCATTCGTACCCGATCTGTTCGATCCGGATAGTGGCCTTCAGGATCCCGAACCCGTAGGTCCATATCTGAATGGTGTGTTCACTGATGAAGCACCCACACCCGGTACCGATTATGCAACGTATACCATTGAGAACGCCTTTCCGAACCTGACCTTCAATGATCCAGTGAAAATGCTGGAGCTGCCCTCCAATAAATTCATGGTCTTCAGCAAATCCGGCTATGCGTGGATTTTCAATAATTATCCTTTAGCGAGTACGAAGATCTTGGTCCTCAATGTGAATAGTCAAACCCAGATCAATGAAGATGGGGGTATGCTGGGTGCCGCATTGCATCCGGAATATGGCCAAGCTGGGTCTCCGAATGCGCATTATTTCTATGTATGGTATCGTTACCATCCGATAGGCGACCCTAGGGGCCAACAGGCTTTCATGCGCCTCTCCCGATTCACCATGAACGCCGCGGAAACCTACGTTAACCCAGCATCCGAATATGTACTCGTACAACAATTCGATCGACAGAACTGGCACAACGGTGGCGACATGTTCTTCGGTCCGGATGGCTTCTTGTACTTCGCTGTTGGAGATGAAGGCGGTGCTAACGATCAGTACAATAGAACACAGAATATTAACTCTTGGTTCTTTGGGGGTGTTTTCCGCATCGACGTGGATATGCAGGGAGGTTCCATCAGTCACGCCATTCGCAGACAGCCCATCAACGGCGCTAGCCCACCTTCTGGTTGGCCGAACAGTTTCAGCCAGGGTTATTTTGTGCCCAACGACAATCCTTGGCAAGATGCAGGAGGTGGCATTCTAGAGGAATACTGGGCGATAGGTACGCGCAGCCCACACCGTATGACCTATGACCCGCCGACCGGAGATATCTGGATCGGGGATATCGGCCAAAGTTCACGAGAAGAGATCTCGAGGGTTTTCATTGGAGCCAATCTGCAATGGCCTTATCGCGAAGGTGATATTGCAGGGCCCAAGGCAAAGCCCAACCCTTTGATCGGAGTTGACCAGCTCCCGGTATACTCCTACCCGCGCAGTTTTGGCCAATGTATTATTGGTGGTTACGTGCTACGAGGTGATAAGTACCCCGAATTGGATGGCAAGTACATTTTCTCCGATCATGAAACGCAGAACATTCACACCTTGGAACTTTCTCCTTTTGGTACTGCGCAGAATCTTCAATTCCTACTGAATGTGCCTACAGAGGGCTCTGGAAGCAAGGACGGCATCTCATCCTTTTCACTAGCATCAGATGAAACACTGTACATCCTGGACCTTTATGGGACCAACCTGGATGGCGGAAAGATCCACAAGTTGGTCCGCGTGCAACATGGTGTGCCTTCCCCACCAGAACAACTTTCCCAATTGGGTGTGTTCACCAATATGACCACCTTGGAAACCGCACCGGGCATCATTCCATTTACCGTGAACAGTCCACTATGGAGCGACCGAGCAGAGAAAAAACGGTGGATGGTCATACCGAATGATGGGTTCCATGACTCTCCAAGCGAGCGTATTGGTTTCGACCCGGATGACCATTGGACCTTTCCTGCCGGCACGGTAATGATCAAACACTTTGAATTACCCCTGAACGAGAACAACCCTTCACTAACGGCGCGACTAGAAACCCGTTTCATGATCTACAAGAACAACGGGGAAGCTTATGGACTTACCTACCGTTGGAACGCAGCGGGTACAGAAGCCTTTTTGATCGAGGGCGAAGAGATCGGCGAGTACACAATAACCCTTGCCAGCGGTGGTACCTACGAGCAGACCTGGAATTTTCCGAGCCGACAACAATGCATGACCTGCCATACGACCGCGTCCGGGTTTGCGCTAGGCCTAAAGACCCATCAACTCAACGGAGACCTGCTCTACCCTTCCACTGGAGTAACTGCAAATCAGATCACAACGTTGAGCCATTTGGGCATGTTCGATCAGGCCATACCTGATGTGGATGAACTACGTCGTGCAAAGCCACTGGATGACATCACCGCGAGCGCAGAAGACCGAGTAATGTCCTACTTGGATGGGAACTGTTCTTCGTGCCATAGACCCAATGGAGTAGATGGTGCGTTCGATGCGCGGTATGCTACACCGCTTGCCCAAAAAGGCCTCGTGAATGAGCCGACCATAGGCATGAATTCGCCGATGGGGCAATTCGTGATCGCTCCAGGAGATACACTTGGCTCTGAATTATGGATGCGCGACTCCCGGCCGAACGGCGTCGCCAACTCAATGCCGCCCATGGGCAAAGAGATCGTACACAATGCCTACATGAGCGTACTTACGGAATGGATCATGACCGTGGACCCGGTGACCTATGCGCAAGAACGTACACCACTATACATAAAGGTATTCTTACAAGGACCCTATGAAAATGGCGCCATGTCCGATGCGCTGCGGAGCACAGGGTTAGTACCAACAGACGACCCATACCCCGGTCTGGCGATGCACACAGGGAACAATGCAACCGTATACGCTCACACCCTAGCGGCTACTACAGAACGCAAAGTGATCGATTGGTTGTTAGTGGAGCTACGCGATAGCCAAACCCCCACCACCGTACTGCAAACATTTGCAGCGCTCGTGCTAAGCGATGGCACGGTGATCGACCCGCAGGGAGGACCTTTGATGGTACCAAGTTCAACAGGTGCGCGTTTTGTCGCGGTACGACATCGGAACCACTTAGGAGTAATGACCGCAACCCCCGTTGACCTCAGCACAGGAGCTGTGGTCATTGACCTTACCGACCCGGTTACGGCGGTCTATGGCGCCGAACCTCTGGCTACCATGGCGAATGGTTCAAAAGCATTGTGGACCGGCGACGTGAACCGGGATGGCTTCATCCGCTATACCGGCACAGAGAATGATCGCGACCGAATATTGTCCCTCATTGGAGGCGTAGTACCAACCGCGACTGTCCCTGGTTACCTATCCGAAGACCTCGATCTGGATGGAATCGTCCGCTATACGGGCACGAACAACGACCGGGATCTGATCCTGCAGAACATTGGTGGCGTAGTACCGACCAACATGCGCATGGAGCAACTTCCTTGATCGGTCCAATGTATAGGAAGGATTCCAGGTACCTTCAAAGCGAACAGAACCAACACCAAATGGAACTTGCTACCGTAGCGATCCCGGGCAGCTAGCGTATTCTTCTTGCCAAACTCAGGACGATCATGCCCTCGGTGATCGCACAAGCACGTTAGTTACCTTTGCCGCCCTTGAAAAGTCCGGCATGTCCAAACAATTCGCACACTACGACGAACTCGATCTCCCAAAACTTGCCGATGAGGTATTGAAGCAATGGGAGCATGAGGACACTTTCGGGCGGAGCCTTCAGTTGCGGAAAGACGCACCTCCGTTCGTGTTCTATGAAGGTCCACCAAGCGCTAATGGGCTTCCCGGGATCCACCACGTAATGGCACGTGCCATCAAGGATATTTTCTGCCGGTACCAGACCCAGAAAGGCAAGCTGGTGCATCGCAAAGCAGGTTGGGATACGCACGGTCTACCGATCGAACTCGGCGTTGAAAAAGAACTGGGTATTACTAAGGAGGATATCGGTAAGAGCATCAGCATCGAGGACTACAACGCTGCATGTAAAAAAGCAGTGATGCGGTACACCGATGTCTGGAATGACATGACGCGGCGCATCGGTTTCTGGCTCGATCTGGAGCATCCGTATGTAACGTACCAGACCAAATACATCGAAAGCGTTTGGCATTTACTGAAGCAGCTCTATGATCAGGACCTGTTGTACAAGGGCTATACGATTCAACCCTACAGCCCCGCTGCGGGAACTGGACTAAGTTCTCATGAACTGAACCAACCCGGAACGTACAAAGCCGTGAAGGACACCAGTGCGGTGGCCATGTTCAAGGTTCAGCAGGATCATGCTTCCGAGTTCCTTTTCAAGGATGCGGTCGGCGATGTTTTCATTCTTGCTTGGACCACCACGCCTTGGACACTACCGAGCAACACGGCGCTCACTGTTGGTCCTAAGTTGGACTATGTGCGGGTATTCAGTTTCAACCCTTACACCCATGAGCCACAGACCATGGTCTTGGCAAAGGCGCGGGTATCGGCTTATTTCAGTGAGGGTGCGAAGGACGCCTCCTTTGAAGACTATAAGAAGGACGGGAAGAACATCCCTTGGAAGATCGATGGCGAATTCTACGGTCACCAATTGGAAGGCATCCGGTATGAACAGCTTTTCCAGTACGGCACGCCGGAAGGTGGAGATGCCTTCAAGGTGATCGGTGGAAATTTCGTGACCACAGAGGACGGTACGGGTGTCGTTCACACGGCACCAAGCTTTGGAGCGGACGACATGCGCGTTGCGAAAGAGCATGGCATCGGATCGCTTACGCTGGTGGACCTACAAGGCAAGTTCACCCAGGAGATGGGTGAGTACGCTGGCAAATACGTTAAGAACGAATACTACCCTGCCGGCACTGCGCCGGATAAAAGCGTGGATGTGGAACTCAGCATCAAGCTGAAGGAAATGGGTCGCGCCTTCAAAGTGGAGAAGTATGAACACAACTACCCGCATTGCTGGCGAACCGACAAGCCCATCCTCTACTACCCGCTGGACAGTTGGTTCGTGCGCACCACGGCCAAGAAGGACCGGTTGATCGAACTGAACAAGACCATCAACTGGAAACCGGAAAGCACGGGCACCGGGCGTTTCGGGAATTGGCTGGAGAACGTGCAGGATTGGAACCTCTCCCGCAGTCGTTATTGGGGCATTCCGCTACCGATCTGGCGCACTGCTGATGGGGATGAGGAACTCTGTATCGGCTCGTTGGAGCAATTGAAAAAAGAGATCACACGTAGTGTAAAAGCAGGTCTCATGAAAGCGGATCCGTACGCGGGATTCGATGCTGCCGACATGAGCGAGGCGAACTATGCCAAAGCTGATCTGCACCGCCCATTCGTGGATGACATTGTGCTGCTAAGTCCTGGAGACAAGCCCATGCACCGTGAAACGGACCTGATCGATGTGTGGTTCGATAGTGGCAGCATGCCGTATGCGCAACTGCACTATCCATTCGAGAACAAGGACCTACTGAATGAGCGGTTCCCGGCTGAGTTCATCGCGGAAGGAGTGGATCAAACGCGCGGTTGGTTCTATACCCTGCATGCAATTTCGACACTCTGTTTTGATAGCGTAGCCTATAAAGCCGTGGTAAGCAATGGCCTTGTTCTGGATAAGAACGGGCAGAAAATGAGCAAGCGCCTTGGTAATGCAGTGGACCCGTTCAAGACCTTGGACGAGTTCGGAGCGGATGCAGTGCGGTGGTACATGATCAGCAATGCATCACCGTGGGACAACCTCAAGTTCGATGCCGACGGGATCAAAGAAGTGCAACGCAAATTCTTCCGGGCGCTGTTCAATACCTACAATTTCTTTGCGCTCTATGCGAACATCGATGGCTTCGATAGTAGCACAGCACCTGTGCCCATGGCGGAACGCAGCGAAATGGACCGCTGGCTACTTTCCCGGTTGAATTCATTGATCACCATCGCGGATGCGAACTATACCGATTATGAACCGACCGTCGCAGCTCGTGCCATTCAGGACTTTGTGATCGAGGACCTGAGCAACTGGTATGTGCGCTTGAATCGGAGACGGTTCTGGAAAGGCGAATTGGGTACCGATAAACTAGCAGCATACCAGACCTTGCATCAGTGCTTGGAGATCATCGCGATGCTGAGCGCACCCATTGCACCGTTCTTCAGCGATCGGTTGTACCGCGACCTTACCGGAACAAGCGTTCATTTGAGCGATTGGCCGAACGTTCAGGAGAATTTGATCGACACCGAATTGGAAGCGCGTACAAAACTGGCTCAACAACTGACCTCATTGGTTCTGAGCATCAGGAAGTTGGAAGGCCATCGGGTGCGCCAGCCACTTCAAAAAATGATGGTCCCAGTATTGGATGAAACCATGCGGAAGCGTCTTGAGGCCATCAAGCAACTAGTTCTCAATGAAGTTAATGTGAAGGAATTGGTGTTGTTGGACCCTAGTGAAAGCAAGTTGGTCAAGAAGATCAAGCCTGACTTCAAAAAGCTAGGTGCTCGCATGGGAAAGCTCATGAAAGCCGTGGCTGGGGCGATCAATGGGCTGGACCAGGTTCAGATCTCGCAGTTGGAAGAGCAAGGCGCCATCAACTTACGTGTTGAGGACCACGATGTTGAGGTAACCTTGGCTGATGTTGAGATCACGGCCGAAACGGTGCCCGGACTGAGTGTTGCCAGTGAGGGAAAAGTCACAGTTGCGCTGGATATAACGCTGAACGACAGCTTGATACAGGAAGGCATTGCCCGGGAGTTGGTGAGCAAGGTGCAGACCTTGCGGAAAGAAACCGGCTTAGAGGTAACGGACCGGATAATGCTCCACATCCAGCGCAATGGAGACCAGCAGTTTGAGCATGCGATCGAGGCCCACGCTGCCCATATTCTGGCTGAAACACTTGCGTTAACAAACGTCAACGAGCTTTTGGTTACACAGTTACCGAATGGCAACACGGCTAGGCACACCGTGGAATTGAACGAAAAATTGAGTTGCCAGCTGAGCGTTGGTAAAACGTCCCAATAGCCTTAATAATCGCTATATTCGCGGCTCAAATTCAAGACCTTTGCGCCATGGCCAAGAAAACCGCTGCCAAAAAAGCTGTAAAACCAGCAACCAAAAAAGCTGTTAAGGTTGCTCCTAAGAAGGCAACGAAACCGGCCGCTAAAAAAGCAGCCAAGGCGAAACCTGCGCCCAAGAAAAAGGCGGTGGCAAAGAAGCCCGTGAAAAAAGTTGTTGCTAAGAAAGCACCTTCAAAAAAAGTAGCTGCCAAAGTGAAGAAAGTGGTTAAGCCATTGACGAAGAAGAAAGCAGCTCCGACGAAAACAAAGAAGGCCGTGGTAACCAAAAAGGTAGCCAAGCCAGTAGCAAAAAAACCAGTGGTAAAAAAAGCAACACCCGTAGCGAAGCAAAAGCCAGCTGCGCCGAAAGCCGCACCTAAACCTGCGCCTGAAAAAGCTACCCCGAAGGCCGCAAAGACCACCAGAAAGCGTGCGCCTAAAGTGAAGGAGCCTAAGATAAAAGTACCTGCAAAACCGTTGGTAACACAGCGTGTTGCGCCCAATCGCCCAATGCCGGCACCTGTTGTAAAAAAGCAGGTCTCCACATTGGAGCATCCTTCGAAATTGCGCTACAATGATGACGAGCTGGTCGAGTTCCGTACGCTGATCAACAAGAAGTTGGATGAGGCCCGTAAGGACTATGATCTGTTGAAACAGACCTTGGCGAACAACGACAACAACGGAACCGATGATACAAGCCCTTCGTTCAAAATGATCGAGGACGGTAGTGAAACATTGAGCCGTGAGGAAACGTCGCAATTGGCGGGTCGTCAAGAGAAGTTCATCAAGCACTTGGAAGATGCATTGCTACGGATCCGCAACAAGACCTATGGTCTTTGCCGCGTTACGGGTCGCCTTATCAGTAAGGAGCGTTTGCGTCTTGTGCCACATGCTACGTTGAGCATTGAGGCAAAGCAGCAGATGAGCAATTGATCATTCCGCAGGCAGAACTTATTCCAAGGAGCACTTGAAGCGTTCGATCGCGGTTATCCTACTTGTTCTTTTGGCCGACCAGGTGCTGAAAGTCTGGGTGAAACTGAACTTCTTCTACGAGAGTTCGGTCTCCATCCTTGGCACCAAGGGCTATCTCCATTTCATTGAGAATCCGGGCATGGCCTTTGGCATGGTGTTCGGCGGTGAGCGCGGTAAGTTGTTGCTCACCTTATTCCGGATCATAGCCGTTATCGCGATCGGATACAGCCTCTGGCGCATGAGCAAACAGGGTGCGCGCACCGGCCTGTTGATCAGTGTTGCCTTGATCTTTGCCGGAGCGTTGGGCAACATCATCGACAGCACGTTCTACGGACTGATCTTCAGTCAAAGCACCCCGTATCAAAAGGCAATTCTCTTTCCTCCCGAAGGCGGCTATGGAAGTTTGTTCCATGGCTCTGTTGTGGACATGTTCTACTTCCCGCTCTGGCAAGGTCATTTCCCGCAATGGTTCCCTTTCTGGGGTGGCCGATCGTTCGAGTTCTTCGAACCGGTATTCAATGTTGCGGATGCGGCAATAACCGTTGGTGTGGTGCTCTTTATCCTTACGCAGCGCAAAGGGAAAGAGGCCGATGCAGTTGAGGCAGGACCTATGCGCACCGAAACATCCGAAGTCGGTCCGGCAGCTCAGGGCGCAGTAATCTGATCACCGAAGATCCAGTCGCATACCGAACACGTTCTGGAATGCGCCGGTAGTTGCCGTTGAAGAACCCGGCACCTTACTGAACAAAAGCGTAGGGCGCAATTCGTTGAACAGGTGTATACTGCTCCAGAACGGACTCTTAGTGCCAAGGCGAAGGTCCAATCCGGCAAGGGCATACCCTGCACCCCACGCGGTAGAGGCAACGTGTACCTCCTCGTACTCATCGGCTTCGAACGATGAGTCCAGTTCGGGATAATCACTGAATGAACGGGATGTCGTGGTGTTTACTATTCGTTGGACCGATGCTGAAGCGTTCAGTGTAGTGCCCAACATTGCTCCGAAACCTGCATACCACGTCAATTTATTCGCGGACCGTTTGCGCACGAGGTAGGAAGCGTTCAATCCAATGCGGGTAAAGCGGTATTCTGCGGAATATTCCTCACGCCAGGTAGTATCCACGTAGGACTGTTGCCCGTTCAAACTGGAGGTGAGCGTGTCATAACGCCCGGTAGCGGAGCGGTCCCACGTACGGCCCAGAAAGCCGTTAGCCAAGTAGGAAACCCCGACCCGGAGTTCTTTATCAAAGCGAGCCTCTGCCCCTTTCTTTCTACCCATATCCAAACCGAGCGATACTTCAAGGACCGGTCCGCCATTCGCCATGCTTTCCCACTCTTCCGGACCATTCCGATACGTGCTGAACGTGCTCTGGCTGCCGGTATCCCACGAAAGGTCCCGCTGCAACAATTCCGAAGTAGGCATCAGGTTCCGCCAATCCGTGGTGGTCAACAACGGTGAACCCCCCGCGAAGAACCCGACCGGGAAATACACCGTAGTGATCAGTGGAGCACGGTCCGTTGAAGTGGGTTGCTCTTGAGCGGATGCTACAACTGCAACGAGCAAGGAAAGAACAAGGTTAAAAGGCCTTACGGCTTTCAGTAGCGAGGTCATGGTCCGGATCAAATGAATGAGTACAACGCTGGTCGCTGTTGGATAGTACACCTGACGATAAAAGACCGGGAATACCTGATCACACTAGCTTCTTGGCAACGTTTTGGCGCTTGGCGAAGGTGGCGATTTTCACCACAAATGTTGATGCGGAGAACCAATCTTTGATTAACCACAAATGTGTCTGCGGAGCACTGAACCGCCACTTTTGCCAAACGCCTGTTAGCGGTTCGTTGTTTTTTGTTTGCTATCATTGCTTTGTCTGCTTAACTCCGTCTCTTATTGCAGTTTCAAGGGTGTCAATATTTATGTCCTTTAGAGTTTTGAACTTAATGCAATAGCCTGTAACACTTGCCTTACCAATTGCTTTTCCGTATGTGTCGGGCAAATACTTTTTGTCTTCAATGCCCATAATGTATACAGATATTCCTGTCGTGTTTGCACTTATACCAATTTGATAAAACTCTTTGGTTTTACCGTCAGCATATTTTATTGTTTGAAGTCCGTACCCAATATTTGGATTTGAAACAATTTTTCCTTTATCGTCTTTACCGTCTAAAAACCATAGTTTACATTTTGGCAAAGCTTGCATTATGCGTTGGTGCAATGTTTCAAGGTCAACTCGCTTTGGTTCAGATTGGCTTTCAATATGCTTTTTGATTTGTTCTTGTGTGTTCATATTTAATTATGGAAGTCCATTTTAAGAGGATTTGTTGTTTTATTCTTATTCGTCATTTAAAGAATTTATTCCTTGTTCTTTGAGTTTAGTTAAAGCATCTTTCATTGTCTTTACTTGCTCGGCTGGATGTCCTTGCCAAATGGCAACTTCACCGACAACTCTAAATGGTTCAGTAGAACGATACGACATTGTCGGATTTCCTGAAAATTTTTTGTCAGTTAAATCAGGATCGTTTTCAATTTGTCCTGTTGGCTCAACCAAGTAAACTCTTTCTCGTCCGTCACCTACAGCAAGTTCAGCCCCCCAAATTGCAGGGTCTAATGTAGCAGCAAGAAAAATATATTTTGAATTTTTTCTTTGTCCATAATTTGAATTGTAACCAACTTCTATGAGGTCACCAAGATTTAGGCCTGCTTTTGTCCCGTGAAAATAGGTCTGAGCAAAAGGTGTTGGAGCTAAATTTTTTGAGTTGTCTTTTTCTTTTATATTGTCCATAGTTAAAATTATTGTCTACTGTTCGATGGGTCGTCCTACAATGACCGCTAACTAGTGGCTTGTAACAACAGTTGCGTTTATTTCTGGACTTGGTCGGTGCGTTGAGTTCATTCTATTGCACTATTAAGGCATGTAAAGCACAATAGAGTGTTAGATGTCAAGATCTCCCAATAGACTTCGGACCTTATACCCACGCTGTCTCTTCTGCCGTCCGGCAAGACCCTGCGCACTGCGGGTGGGGTTCCTAACAAGGAGCCAGTGCCGAGGTTTAAGTGCATTCAACTTTGTGTTCATGTCAACTGGCAATTAGAAAAAACACCACTGATCCGCTGCACGAATTATCCGCACGGATCAAACGCTAGTAACACCTGTTTTGACCAACCCTTCCTTCACCAATAACTCCGCGATCTGCACCGCGTTCGTAGCAGCGCCTTTGCGCAGGTTATCCGAAACGATCCACAGGTTCAACGTGCGCGGTTGGGTTTCATCCCGGCGAATGCGGCCCACGAACACATCGTCCTTTCCATTGGCATGCATCGGCATCGGATACAAGTCCTGCTCCGGGTCGTTCTGAACGGTTATTCCCGGTGTCTGTTCCAATAATCGAACGATCTCTGTGAGCTGGAACTCCTTCGCGAATTCCACATTCACGGCCTCGCTATGTCCACCGGTAACCGGCACGCGCACAGCGGTTGCGGTAACGCGGATATTCGGGTCAAGGATCTTCTGCGTTTCATTCACCAATTTCATTTCCTCCTTGGTGTAGCCGTTCTCCATGAACGCATCGCACCGCGGGATCACGTTCCCTTCAATGCGGAACGGATACGCCATTTCGCCGGGCACTCCGTTGCGCTCATTGGTAAGTTGTTGCATAGCCTTAACGCCGGTACCCGTTACGGATTGATAGGTGGAAACGATCACCCGTTCCACACCGTACGCTTTGTGCAAGGGAGCCAAGGCCATCACCAATTGGATGGTGCTGCAATTCGGATTGGCAATGATGCGATCCTCGGATCCAAGCAGATGTCCATTGATCTCCGGCACGATCAATTTCTTGGTGGCATCCATGCGCCACGTACTGCTGTTATCGATCACCGTACACCCCACTTCAGCGAAGCGCGGTGCCCACTCCAGCGATGCCGCACCACCCGCAGAGAAGATGGCAATGGCGGGCTTCATGGCAACCGCTTGTTCCATGCTGAGCACCGTATGTTCTTTACCGTTGAACTGGATCGTGGTGCCTACTGAGCGTTCACTTGCCACTGGCAAAAGTTCCGTGATCGGGAACTTGCGCTCCTGAAGCACCTTCAACATAATTTCACCCACCATACCGGTGGCACCAACGACTGCAACGTTCATGCTTCTGTAGGAATATTTGTCCGCGTAGTAGGATACCGTGCTACAGTGCCCGAAAGTACTACCTTTCCGATCCTATACCCCCACATGCACTACGTACTTCGATCACTACTTGCAGCATGCATCGCCTTGTTGTTCCCGTTCCTTGGCACAGCGCAGTTCACGGATGACTTTACCGATGGTGACTTCAGTGCGGCACCGGTCTGGAGCGGCTCCACCACGCAATTCATCGTTGTACCCGATGTCAGCAACAACCGGTTACGCAGCAACAGTCCGGGTGCCGCAACGTATCAACTTACCACACCGAGCGCCCTTGCCAGCAACGCACGGTGGGAGTGGTTCGCGGACCTGCGCTTTGCCACCAGTAGTGCCAATTTCGTGGATGTGTATCTGATCAGTGACAACGCCGACCTCAGCCTCACGCTGAATGGTTGGTTCGTACGGATGGGCGGTACTGCCGATGTGATCGAATTGTTCAAACGCGTTGGGGGCGTGAATACATCCGTAGTGGTAAGTCCTGCGGGGATCGTGAACAGCAGCAGTAGCAATCCATTCAAGATCCGTGTTGAGCGAAGCACTGCGAACGCATGGACTCTCTCTTACGACGATGGGAACTTGGGTACGTTCGTTGACCTTGCACCGGTTACCGATACCGACATCACCACCAGCACGCATTTCGGCATCTCCATCGTGCAGAGCACCTTGGCTGGCGCGGTGAACGGGCATTTCTTCGATGACTTCTTCGCAGGTATCATACCAGTGGATCTTGCGCCACCGACCATCGTAGCGGTAGAGGTCATTGATGCGTTGAACATTGATGTGGTCTTTGATGAACCGGTGGATCCCACCACTGCGAATGTGGCCAGCAATTATGACATTCAGCCCTTTCTTTCAGCGACCGCCGCTGTGCGGGATGCCGTTCAATTCAACCGTGTACACCTCACGTTGATCAGCGCGCTTACCGGTGGCAACACCTACACGTTGATCATCAATGGCGTAGAGGACCTCGTTGGAAATGCGATGGCCTCCGCATCATTCCCGTTCACTTACGCGGTGCCTGAACAACCCGCCTACCGCGACGTGGTGATCAACGAGATCTTCGCGGACCCGAGCCCCGTGATCGGATTGCCCGAAGTGGAATACATCGAACTCTACAACGCAACCACCAACAAGACCTTCGACCTGGATGGGTGGACGTTCAGTGATGGCGGTACGCCGGTATTGCTGCCTTCTTACACCTTGCTGCCCGGTGAATATGTGTTAGTGATCGCCGCAGCGAACCTGCCCGTATTCGCGACCGTTCCGAACAAACTCGGCATCACCAGCCTACCTGCGTTGAACAACGATGGCGATGCGTTAGTGCTTACCGACAATGTGTTGACCACCATCGATGCGGTCACCTATGCGCTGAGCTGGTACCAGGATGGCATCAAGGATGATGGCGGTTGGTCCTTGGAACAGATCGACCCGACATCACCGTGCAGCGGTGCAAGCAACTGGCGTGCAAGCGTGGCACCAGCAGGTGGCACACCGGGCACGCAGAACTCCATCTTCGCGATCATCCCCGATACACAAGCACCCAGCCTGTTGAACGTGCAAGTGGTCTCCCCTACTTCGCTGATCGTGGTCTTCAGTGAAGCCATGGATGCAAGCAGTTTGGTGGGCGCCAACTATTTCATTACACCGCTGATCGCCACCGGCGATGTGTTCCCGAACGTCACCAACGGAGCGACCGTAGAATTGCTGCAGCCCCTTGTGGAGGGCGTCGTCTATACGCTTGTGGTAGAAGATGCGTCGGATTGCACGGGCAACCTGATCAGCACCAACAACACTGTGAACTTTGCGTTACCCGAACCGGTGGATAGTGGCGATGTCGTGATCAACGAAGTGTTGTATGACCCCGTTGTGGACGGAAGCGATTTCATAGAACTTTATAACCGTTCACAAAAAACATTGACCCTTGCCGGAATGCAATTGGCCAACATTACTGGCGGTGTCATCGCAAGCCCCACCGCGATCAACAGTGCATTGCTGCTGCTCCCCGGCGAGTACGTGGTGATCACAACGAACGCCGCTAACATCGCTTCCGTGTACCCTCAAAGCCGCACCGAACGGTTCGTGGAGAATGCATTGCCAAGCTACAACAACGGTGAAGGTTCAGTCGTTCTGCTAGCCCCGGATGGCAGCACATTGGATCGCTTCAATTACACGGACGACCTGCACTTCGAATTGGTGAACAACCCCGAAGGCTACAGCTTGGAACGCGTGGATCCGGACCGCCCGACCGATGATAACAGCAACTGGCAAACGGCATCCGATGTAGCCGGCAGAGCAACGCCTGGCTACCGCAATTCGCAGTACTCCGAGACCGCGGACCCAAGCGGCGAGCTCACCATCGAACCCGCGATCTTCAGTCCGGATAACGATGGCTACCAGGATGTGCTCACCATCGCCTACGCCTTCAACGAACCCGGTTTTGTGGGGAACATGATCGTGTACGACATCGCAGGCCGTGAAGCAAAAAAGCTGATGGAGAACCTACAGCTCGGCACACAAGGCGCCATCTCGTGGGATGGCATCATGGATGGCGGATCCTTGGCTCGTATGGGACCCTACATCGTAGTACTGGAAGTGTTTGACCTGGCCGGCAACGTGGAGAAGTATAAGAAGACGGTGACGTTGGCGCACCGGTTGGATTGAGGGGGGTGCGTTTAAGCCTCGGTACCCGCAGATCGCAGGGTCTCGAAGCAAAGACCGTGCTGCTGTTTAGTTGATATCTGCGCTCAAAACCTTTCACGCGCCATGTCCCACTCGCGACCAGTTTACGTATCTTTGGCATGCCTGAGGTGTATGAAGGTCGGCTTCATGCCGTTGAAGTGCAAGCTTCTTAATACACCTCGGGCATTTTAGTCGGCAGAGAAGTTATCTAATGCCTCGATCCTCAAAAAAGAGGAACGCAAGTACCGATCCTAAAGCCCAATGGCAACTTCCGTAATACAAACAAATGGCTCCAAGCCTTGGGAACTGACCGTACCCAAGAAGGATCATTACAGCCCCGACGAGGTGATCCAAGCCTATTTCAAGGGCAAGGAAGTTGGAAAAGCCGATGGACTTAAGGAAGGCAGTGAAGCAACTCGTCAACTACTTCTGAAGGCCTTGACCGAGAATCTTTCCAAGGCCGGATCGGAAACCAACAAGGTGCTGAAGGCTTTCAAAGCACAAAAGCTGAAGACCGAAAGTGCCCTGTTGCGCATTGATTCTTGGCATCGATTCAGCGTAATGATCGTCGCAACCGAAGCAGCCTTCAAGAGCGATAAACTGCTGAAGGTGTACGACGTGGTCAACGCGTTGGAAAGCACCGTCACCAACGATCAGTTCCATATTCGGTTCTCCTTCGTGGCTGGTGGAAAAGACCTTGATCCGAAGGCACTTGCAGCCGATGGTTATGTGCTGAAGCTAAAGAGCTGAACTCGTGAAAGGTCACGCTGCGCACAACGAAGCCGCTTGCGACCTACTGAATACATCAGGGACTTTTCCGGATTGGGTGATCACTACTGCATTCTATTCGGCGATGCACTTGGTCTATGAAAAGCTATTTCCGCTGACCGAGAAAGGGGAAACGCTCAACTCCTTCGACCAATATTTTGGGAGTAGATACGCGCGAAAAGGGCCGGGCGACAAACCCTCGAAACACGAAGCCACTGTGGATCTTGTCAAATCCCACTTGCCGGGAGTGGCCTCATATTACCGTTTGCTGAAGGATTCTTGCCACAATGCGCGCTATCGGAGCTATGTGGTAAAGCCTTATGAGGCAACAGTAGCGCGCAACCAGCTGCAGAACATCAAGGCAGGGTTGGCAAAAAGGAAGGGTAAGTAGGCTGAGTTCTATCTCCCCTCCACAACCCTAACCTCCTCCTCCGTCAACCCATACAACTGATACACCAGCGCATCAATTTCCTTATCCGTTTTGTCAATCTGGGCTTGCAGCGCGCGGGCCTTAGCCTGCTGCTCGGTAAAGTAGGTGAGCCACTCAGCTTCTTCGCCAAGGGTTAGCGCCACTTTCGCTTTCTTCAACTCCTGCAAGAAGCCCTTGAAATCCAGCGCGGGCCAGTTCTCCAATTTATTACTCGGCTTTTCAAGCTCAAATTTGGCTGATATCAACTTGATAAATGTTGCTTCAATTTGTTTAACGTCTTCAACAAGACCAATCATCATCTTTGATAAGATTGTAATCTCCTTTTCGAGCGTAGGGTTTGCAGCGAACACAATCGGAAGTTGTTTGCAGTTGGCAATGAGAATCTTTTGAAACAACTCCTTTTCAAGGTCCAAGAAGCGATACTTGTGGTAGAAATTAACTACTGTTGAATTCAAGATTGCCAACAGTAAATGACAGTCCAACTCATCGTTAGTAGGTATAATGCCGAACCCTATCTGAGTAAAGTATAGCGGCTTTGTTGTGTATCCAGCATAGATCCGAGGGGGTTTACCAGATACAATTTGACGCACTAGTACTCTCGGCTTAGTAAAGAATCTTTCTTCACGCATAGCACCCAGCCAAGTGCCGTATTGTATGTAACAATCAACTGCGTCGCTTACGCCATACCTCACAATATTCGCCCCTGAGATCAAAGGCTTGTACGTTTCATTTACCTTATATTGTGAATGAAATGCTTTTGATTCAATTACTTCAGATGAATGCCCTCTGTACTTGTCATAAGGAGTAATCCCAAGGGAGAAATCAGCCACGTCACCAAGCCTATATCCAAGGCTTCCAATTCGCTGTAGAACCTTGAACTGATTCGCAGTGATGAATATGTTGTAATTACAATCCTCTGAAGACTTCCAGCTCGCCTTGTCAATACTAAATGACCGAGATAAATCGACGTACGTTATGCGCTCTTCTTTGGGATATACTAATGCAAGTAGGTTCTGCGTATTCGACTTCTTCCTTAACTCAAATATGATGGTTTCAACCGTCGCATCCTCAAAAACATCATCAGGCAATTTGACTATCGTCGTCATGTCATCAACTAACAATTTTCGAATACGCGTGTACGAAGAGTTTATGAGAATGGAGTTGGGATTTATGAATGACAACAAGCCTCCATCCTTGATTAGACTATATGCTTGCTCAATGAAGACCGAATAAAGATTGATACGATTTTCACAAGTTTTGAATGTTGCAAAAAGCGCTTTGACCAAATTGGGGTCCAATGCTTTTATGTCTACATACGGCGGATTCCCGATCACCACATCAAACCCGCCCTTCTCAAACACACGCCGGAACTCCTTCTTCCAGTCAAACGCCTTGTCACCGGCAACGGCGGGATCGTCGATCAGGCTGTTGCCGCACTTGATGTTGCTGCTGAGGTCGTTCAGCTTGCGGCCTTTTGTAGCGGTGCGCAACCAGAGGCTGAGGCGCGCGATCTCTACGCTCTCTTCGTTGATGTCCACACCAAAGATGTTGCGCTCCAGGATGTGGTCGCCGATGTCCTTGAAGGTGATGCTGTGGCCCAGCAAGCTGGCTTGTAGTTCGTCCACGTAGCGGTGCTCGGCGATCAGGAAATCCAGCGCTTGGTTCAGGAAGGCGCCACTGCCGCAGGCGGGGTCGCAGATGGTGAGGCTTAGCAGCCAATCGCGGTACACATCCAACTTGGTATCCAACTCTTGGATGGTCTTCTTCTGCCTGCCCTTGCGGCCCTTGGCATACTCCTCATCCAGCACGCCCAGTTCGTCCTTCTTCTCGCTGCACAGGCGGCCCACCGTGTGCTCCACGATGTATTGGGTAATGTACTTCGGCGTGTAGAACACACCGTCCTTCTTGCGCTTCGTCTTCTTGCTGTCCACGGCGCGGCCCTCTAGCTGCGCGGTGATGCTCTCGATCTCATTGAGGCTATGCTCGAAGATGTGACCGAGAATGTTCACGTCCACCTCGCTACCGAAATCGTACGCATGCAATGCGGTGAGGTGTGTCTCCAGAATCGCATCGCTGATGCGCACACTGTCCAGCAATTCATCCGGTTTGAAGAGGCCACCGTTGTAAGCGA